>Ga0074193_1000368_pt1 | contig 78869 bp, 78 predicted proteins | sample EPASupsiteHSE605_FD_64523 | JGI IMG/M metagenome (GOLD analysis project Ga0074193, IMG submission 64523) | Bioremediated contaminated groundwater from EPA Superfund site, New Mexico - Sample HSE6-05 | ecosystem: Environmental > Aquatic > Deep subsurface > Groundwater > Contaminated ... | reverse complement strand
TACGCTATCTTCTTTTTCCTGTCAACCGTTTTTTTCATCAACCAGCTTTTTTTCTTTCTTGCCAGTCCGTCCCGTTCAACAGGATGGTCTTTATAACAAATCATTCTTGTGCAGTCAACGTATATTTCGTTATTATCTGCTAATCGGTCACATTTCTGTTGTAAGCCAACAACTGAAGTATCATTCACTATAAAGCAGATCCGCAAATAAAGACTGGCAGCGGGTGTACGCGACGCGCTGCCGGTTAGCATAAAACAGCAAAGAGCTGGCACCGTAATCCTGCACCAGCACATCGCCTGCGTCATTATTAGTGCCCACTACATGCGGAGAAGGTTTACTTGGAATGATGATCAACCCGGTTGCCGCCACCCGGGTACGGCTGGAAACCGACGTGGATACAGCCGATGTCAAGTCACCGATGAAGTGGTGGGCAATGAACCGGTAAATATTAGGGGCAACCGCTGTATCGGTGAAAATTGGAGGGTATTATCCTGTATGATCAGAGTGATACCGAAATGATATGCTCCCTCTAGATCGGTAAGGACCTTATTGTTCCCTGTATTGATGCCGGTGACGTTGGTCCCGGAAATCAGGTCCTCTTCGTACTGGTCCCACAACAGATATCCAGCCGCTTCACCCGCATAGATATTTACGCCGATAAGCCCCAGAGTGTGGTTGTGGTAAAATATCAAACGGTTGGGCTGTTGGTTAGTCCAGTAAAAAGTAATGTCGCCGTCACGTTGCCGGCATCTCAGGAACGTCTTGGGTGGAAACCCCTTTTTAGATTAGTTCAACAGACGGGACAACAATAGACAAAAAAATAGCGCGGCTTTTTTGCCACGCTACCTAAAATAACTGAACAGTTATGATTGAATTTATTGCTTAACCAAAGAGAACCTTGGCAAAGCGTCGTTTGCCCACCTGGAGGACATATTCGCCCATGCAAACAAGCTCAAGATTATCATCGGTAATTTTCTCCCCATTGACCTTCACCCCACCCTGTTGGATGGCGCGGCGGCCTTCGCTGTTGGATTTCACCAGACCGGCTTCTGCCAAGACCTTGCCGAGCAGAATCTTCTCGCCTGCCGCGGATAACGTTATAGAGATCATCTCGTCCGGCATCTGGTTGTCTCTGAACCGTTTGACAAAGTTCGCCTCCGCCTCATCAGCTGCTTTATTGCCATGATATCTCGACACCATCTCGCGGCCGAGCCGTTTTTTGACTTCCATCGGATGGGCGGCGCCGTTCTTGAGGTCGCCCTTCAACTGCTCCAGTTCGGCAAGAGACATATCGCTCAACAGTTCGTAATAGCGGAACATCAGTTCATCGGAGATTGACATGATCTTGCCGAATATCTCGTCGGCCGGTTCGTTGATCCCGATGTAGTTGCCAAGGGACTTGGACATCTTGTTGACCCCGTCAAGTCCTTCAAGAAGCGGCATGGTAATGACGGTCTGGGGCGGTTGTCCCCATTCCCGCTGCAATTCTCGCCCGACGAGCAGATTAAATTTCTGATCGGTGCCGCCCAATTCCACGTCAGCCTTGAGCGCCACGGAATCGTAGCCCTGAACAAGCGGATACATAAACTCGTGAATGCTGATGGGCAACTGATTGGAAAAACGATTGCTGAAATCCTCCCGCTCCAGCATCCGGGCAACGGTATATTTTGAAGCGAGACCGATCATGTCCGAGGCGGTCAGCTTGCCGAGCCATTCAGAGTTAAAGACCACCTTCGTTTTCTCCGGATCAAGGATCTTGAAGACCTGCTCTTTGTAGGTTTCAGCATTCTTCAGGACATCTTCCCTGGTCAATACCTTACGTGTCTCGGACTTGCCGGTCGGATCACCGATCATGCCGGTAAAGTCGCCGATCAAAAAGTATATTTCATGACCCAGCTGCTGGAACTGGCGCATCTTATGGAGCAGCACGGTGTGACCAAAGTGCAGATCAGGGGCGGTAGGGTCAAATCCGGCTTTTATCTTCAGCGGCACACCGGTCTTGAGCGATTTCTCAAGTTTCTCAATGAGTTCCTTTTCCAGCAGGATCTCCATCGCACCGCGTTTTATTATCTCCAGCTGCTCTGCTACAGTCATATTAATCATTCTCCCGTAAGGCTTATTGGCATAACAGAAAGCAACCGGGCAACAGATTATTGCTCCCGTCGTTTTCTTTATGCACAAACGGTTTTGCTTCTCTCTGTTGCTCCGCTGCTCAGCGCTTCACGTCGGTTTTTTAACCGCACAAAACGGCAATCCGCTCGATCCTGGTGGCCTTACCGCTCAGTTCATCCACCTCGATTACCACGGCATTCAGCCGAATATCCTTTTTCGCCACCTCGAACTTGGTCGGTAACTGGGTGAGGAACCGACCGATAGCCTCTTCCTTGCGCACCCCGATTACCGAATCAAAGGCTCCACACATACCAGCATCCGTCATGTAAGCGGTTCCGCCAGGAAGTATCCGTTCGTCGGCGGTCTGTACATGGGTATGGGTACCGATAACGGCACTCGCCCGGCCATCCAGGTAAAAACCGAGCGCGGCCTTTTCCGAGGTTGCCTCCGCATGAAAATCAACAAAGACTATGGGAGTTTCCTTTTTTAGTCGTTCGATCTCCCGGTCCGCCACCCGGAAAGGACAATCGAGGTTGTTCATAAAAACCCGGCCCTCAAGGTTCAAGACCGCCACCTTAATGCCTCCGGCGGTTTTTACAACGGCACTGCCCTGCCCGGGTGTTCCTTCAGGGTAGTTTGCCGGTCGGACGAGTTTTTCTTCGCGTCGAATGAAACCCAGGGCATCCTTTTTATCCCAGATATGGTTGCCGCTGGTCAGAAGGTGTATCCCGCAACTGTAAAGATCTCGGGCCGTTTCCTCGGTAATGCCGAAGCCGCCGGCAGCATTTTCACCGTTGGCAATCACCAGGTCAACCATGTAACGGTCAACCAATCGGTGCAACTCGGAGGAAAGGGCCTGGCGCCCCGGCTTGCCGACCACATCGCCGATAAACAGGAGCTTAACGGGCATATTCGGTAGCCCGTGTCTCTCTGATCACATTGATCTTGATCTGACCGGGATAGGTCATTTCCGTCTCGATCTTCTTGGCGATATCCTTGGCCAGGATAAGTGTCCGTTCATCGCTGATCTCCTCGCTGGAAACCATGACCCGGATTTCGCGACCGGCCTGGATGGCAAAGGAATTGGTCACGCCGCTAAAGGAACAGGCGATACGCTCCAGGTCATCCAGACGCTTGACATACGTTTCCATCATTTCGCGGCGAGCGCCGGGACGAGCGCCGGAAAGGGCATCGGCAGCCTGAACCAGTATCGCCAGGACTGTCGCAGGTTTTTCGTCTTCATGGTGAGCCATGATAGCATGAACGATTTTGGGCGATTCACCGTACTTTTTCGCCAGTTCTGCGCCAATAACAGCATGCGACCCTTCCACTTCGTGATCAACGGCTTTGCCGAGGTCGTGAAGCAAGCCCGCCCTTTTTGCCTGCTTAACATTGATTCCCAGTTCGGCGGCCATAATGCCGCACAGGAAAGCCACCTCTAGAGAATGCTGGTAAACATTCTGACTATAAGAGGTCCTATATTTGAGTCGGCCGATCAGCTTGAGAATTTCCGGATGAATACCGTGGACCCCCAGGTCAAAGGCAGCCTGTTCGCCTGCCTCCTTCATCGCCAATTCCACCTCTTCTTCAGCCTTCGCCACAACCTCCTCGATACGGCCGGGATGGATGCGGCCGTCCGCTATCAGTTTTTCCAGGGAAAGCTTCGCCACCTCACGGCGGACGGGGTTAAATCCTGAGAGAATAACTGCTTCAGGCGTATCGTCGATAATCAGGTCAATGCCGGTTGCGGCCTCCAATGCCCTGATGTTACGCCCTTCGCGGCCGATGATGCGCCCCTTCATCTCGTCGGAGGGAAGAGCAACCACTGAGACGGTCCGTTCGGCAACATACTCACCGGCATAGCGCTGGATAGCCAAGGCCATTATTTCCTTGGATTTCTTGTCGGCAGTCTCCCTTGCCTCTTCCTCTATCGCCTTGATGCGTTTTGCAGCATCCAGCTTCGCTTCATTTTCCATGGTTTCCATCAGGATTTTTTTGGCTTCAGCAGCCGTCATTCCTGAAATGTTTTCCAGTCTCGTCCGCTCCTCGCTAATCAGCTGATTGAGTTTTTCGTCCTTTTGTCCAAGCACCTGCTCTTTCGCGGCCAAGCCCTGCTCCCTTTTAAGGAACTCCGCATCGCGCTGGTCGAACAGGTTCATTTTCTTATCGAGATTTTCTTCTTTTTGCTGTAAACGTTTTTCCAATGCTTGCAGGTCGCGACGCTTATCCTTTGTTTCCCTTTCAAAATCAGCTTTGGCCTGATAAACAACATCTTTTGCCTGCAAGGATGCTTCTTTGGTAATGGTTTCCGCCTGACGCTTGGATTCTTCCACCATTTTTGCTGCTAGTTCCTCGGCCGAAGCCACTATGGCGTCGGAAGATTTCTTTCGCAGCAGATTACCGATCAAAAAGCCAATGGCAGCCGCTATTACTGCTAAAATCATTGTCATCATATCTATCTTCAATGCAGTGTACCTCCCCTTCTATATGGTTAAATCAAGGGCGAATCGCCCTTGTCTCGCTGACAATCAAATCCATGCTCACATCATGAGGCTCGCCGACAATTTCGTCCAGCAGCTGGAAATCGTAACATAAACCAACAAACCGTCCAGTCCCTTCAAGACTGTGGAGCGTCTTGTCATAGTAACCTTTACCGTAGCCGATCCTCCTCCCTTTTCGATCAAATGCTACACCAGGAATGACAATGATATCGATATCTTGAGGTGCGTAGATCGCACAGGAATTCCCCGGCTCGTAAATGCCGAACGCACCCTTATGCAAGGCTGCCGGGTTGCATATCTGCCTGAAAACCAATGCGCCAATGCCAACAGCGGGATAAAGCACCGTCTTACCTGCAGACAGGGCCTGGCGCATCAATTCCTCTGTACCGACTTCGTTATGGATCGGCGCATAAAGCGCCAGGGTTTTTGCTCCGGCAAACTCAGCAGAAGAGATGAGCGTCCGCTGCACAAGTTGACTAAGCTCTTCAACCTGCGACGGTGAAAGCGCTCTTCTTTTTGCCAGCATAAGCTGCCGAATAGTTTTCTTTGGCATGCTGCCCCTCTCCGATACAGTTGAAGACCGAAGCAGACAGATTTCTTTGGGCAAGCCCAATAGAGGAAGGTTCTCAGGAGGGAGAATGGAGACGGGATATCAGGTTAGACGGGACTGTCAGGTATAGTCGCTCAGAAAAAGCGCATCAGACTAAATGAATAAAGCGACCTTTAGACCCCTTGGACATAAGTAAATATGTTTTTACAGGCTACCTATCAGCAAAACGGAGCGGCACTACAACACGAATAAATGCCCCGCAAAACCAGCTAAACTTTCAACCCCGACATCCACAACCACTATATAATCAAATCTCCCTGGAGAGACCTTAAACCCCTTACTCGATATCTTTGTCAATACGCTTTATTAATCGCTGAATCCTGTCGCAACTCGACATGCTGCTTGCTTCGGCAGCCTTGACAAGTGTTAAATATTCCTCGGCAATATTCATCAGTGCCAGAATGGCAACGACCTGGGTGTCGCCCATCTTGACAGAATCGGCGACTTCCGCCAACTTTTCATTTACAAACAACTCGACGTTTCTGACGGTTTCGCTGTCAGCAGTACTCCTGACCTGAAGATCTCGACCCAACACCTTAATCCGGTGTAAAGTGTTCAACTGCGCTCAACCTCTTCGAGCTTATTAAGGATGGCATCTATACGATTCTTAAATCCGCCTCGTTCATGCTGCAACCGGTTATTTTCATCCCTCAGCAACCGGTTTTCGTCTTTCAGCGAACCGTATGCTGTTAACAGGCTTTCTATGCGTTTTTCCAGCTCATCAATAAGCTTAGCATCCATACGAGTACCTTTTAAGGCCAAAATTTTAAGTAATAACCCCGCAAAAGTCAAGGTGATTATTGGTTATATTTAAAATATAGCCTCGACAAATTGCAGCGGATCAAACTCACGCAGGTCATCCACGCCCTCGCCCACACCGATGTATCGGACAGGGATTGCAAATTCATGACTGACCGCGACAACAATTCCCCCCTTGGCCGTGCCATCCAGCTTGGTGAGAACAACTCCGCTGACCTGGGCCGCCTCCTTGAAAAGCTTTGCCTGGGAAATGGCGTTCTGCCCAGTTGCCGCATCGAGAATCAGCATGGTTTCATGGGGTGCGCCCGGAATTTCCCGTTCAAGCACCCGACGAATCTTTTTCATCTCCTCCATGAGATTAACCTTCGTGTGCAAACGTCCTGCCGTATCAATCAAAAGAATATCGCTGTTCCTTGCCAAGGCAGCTTTGCAGGCATCAAAAACAACCGCTGAAGGATCAGACCCTTCCTTGTGACGCACCACGTCTGCACCTACCCGATTACCCCATACTTCCAACTGCTCCGCAGCCGCTGCGCGAAATGTATCTCCAGCAGCCAACAAAACCTTTTTCCCCTCAGACCTGAATTTTGCTGCAAGTTTGCCGATCGTGGTGGTTTTGCCGACCCCGTTTACACCGATAACCAATATCACATAGGGAGACGCTGCGTTCACATCGAGAGCGGTCGTGTGTTGGCTCAACCGGGCCGTTATCTCATCCTTGAGCGCTTTTTTCAATGCCTCGCCATCCTGCAGCTCGTTTCTTTTCAGACGCTGTTCCAGGGTTCTGATTAATTCTACAGTCGTCTTCACCCCCATATCAGCGGTAATAAGTATCTCTTCCAGCTCCTCAAGTGTGTCGGCATCTATCTGCTTCTTGCCCAACAGCAATGTATCAATACGGCCGACAATGCTCTCGTGAGTTTTGCTGAGCCCTCTTTTCAGCCTTTCAAAAAAACCGGGCGTTGGTGCCTGTTCTCCGCCGCGGGCTGCAACGGTTTCGTCCGCCGTCTGCACATCCGCACCGGCGATCTTGTCAAGCAATCCCTTAAAAAAGCCTTTTTTCTCTTCTGGCATCTAGTAAATCTCCCTTACTAACAATTGGACGGCACTATTGAACCTGCGCAGCGCAAGGCCAGTTACGGCATCCCTGTCAAGGGTCATGATCAGGGAATAGTCAGCACCGACCACACCGACAATAACATGCTGACTCTCTGTGGTTATGACCGCATATCTCAAATCTCCGGAAGGGAAATTCACCAGTATATCCTTCAACTGATTGAGAATGATCCCTTTATGGGCAGCCGTTACCTTTAATTCGAAGGCATCGGTCAAGCAATACTGCTCAACCGCCTCCCCTTCCCAGTCTGCCAGAATGGCGCCGTTTGCACCATGGGTGGTTTCGACCAATTCTCTGAGAATAGTTTTGAAAGGCAATGAATCCTCCTCAAAAGGTCAGGTAAGCGCTGAAAAGCCAATTACCCCCAACGCGCCCCTCATCCACCTAATTAGTTTCCATCCGGAAACCCCGGATGAGAAACTATTGGTTTCTGATTCGGAAAGCGGGGATTTTTTGTCCTGGCAAGGAAATCAAGGGGTTGCGCGGAGGCGTACATCAGTACGCCGCACAAGCAAACCCGCAGATTGACACAGCCAGGGCAAAAAAGGACCCTTTCCGAACAGAAACTAATTAAGCTTTACCGACACCAGCTTGGATACCCCGGGTTCCTCCATGGTAACGCCATACAAGGTATCAACCACGGCCATGGTCGTTTTATTGTGGGTAATTATAATAAACTGTGAAATTGCGCTCATCTCCCTCACCATATCGTTGAACCGGCCGATATTCGCGTCGTCCAACGGCGCGTCAACCTCATCAAGCAGGCAAAATGGAGTTGGCTTTATCAGGAATATGGAAAATATCAATGCAACAGCAGTCAACGCCTTCTCGCCGCCCGACAGGAGGGTGACATTCTGGAGTTTCTTCCCGGGAGGCTGCACAATTATTTCCAATCCCGTTTCCAACAGGTCCTCTTCATTGGTTAACTTTAGTTCAGCCCGCCCTCCACAGAAGAGCCTAGGAAATACCTCCTGGAATTTGGCATTAACAAGCTGAAAGGTTTCAAGAAAACGCTTGCGAGTGGTCTTATTGATCCGCTGTATGGCTTTTTGCAAAGAGTGGAGCGATTCTTCCAGATCCTCTTTCTGCTCGGCAAGGAAAGTGAACCGTTTATCAAGTTCCTGAAACTCATCAATAGCCGTCAGATTTACATCTCCCATTTCATCGACGAGTTTTTGCAACTCACCCTGTCGAGCGATCTTTTCCGCTTCATTGTAATCAATGATCCCGTATTTGGGGAAAAGCTCTGCGATATCAAGACGGTATTTATCCAGCAACTGATTCTCCAGATGATCGAGTTGCATGGAAAGTTCCGACGATTTAATAGTCTTTGCAGTAATGGACTCCTTCACATCAACTACCAGGTTACGCAATCCCTTCAGCTTTGCCTCTTCTTCCTTATGAGCCTTGGCTTCGAGCTCATAATGCTCTTTAACTGCAGTAAATGCAGTTTCCACGCTCGCCTGTTTTTGCAGTAAAAGTTTGATGGACTCATCACTTTGATTAATGGCCGATATAAGTTTTTCTCGATCCCCAGCCGCTCGCTCAAGTTCAGCGTCATGTCCTGCAATCTTTTGCCGGAGACCGGTAATAAGATCTTCGATCCGCCTGATTGCCTGTACGTTGGATTCCCGTTTTTCCTTAAGCGCTGCAACCCTGACCTTCCTCGAAGTAACCGATTCTCGCACCGCGTCGATCTCTTCTTTTTTTGCCGCAAGAGACTGCTGCAGTTCCTTTAATCTCAACTCTAAGGCAGCCTTGCACTCTTCACCGACACACCTTTTTTGATTCACATCCGATAATTCATTTTCCAGGAGCATTTTCTCTTCGCAAAGCTGCTCGTCTTCCAGACTTCTGATAGCTGCTCGTTCCTCGATTCGTTGGAACTCTTCACGAGCACGAATCAAATCTTTTTCACTATTGAGTGATTGAATATCAGCCTGATGCAATCTCTGCCTGACATCGCGCAGCCCCTCTTCAACGACAACGAACTCCTCTTTCAGCTCTGCTCTTATTTCTTCCAGATCCTTGACTCGCGTGGTCATAGCAGCAACTTCCCCGGAAAGCTCCTTAATTTCACGCTTCTTATGAATCAGTCCTTGCTGCGCAGCCTCCAGTGAACCGCCATTGACGACTCCGCCGGAATGAACCATATCCCCATGAATGGTAACAAAGGTAAGTTGCGGATATTGTTTAGCAAGTTCAAGTGCTTTACATAGTGTCTCAACCAGGCGTGTATTCGCCAGCAAAGGCTCGACAAACGCCTTGAACCCATCTGCAATGGTGACCTTTGCCAACAGGTGGTCTGCGCCAGGCACTACTAATCTCTCCCCCACAGACTGAAAGTTCTGGAGAACAAAACTGCTCCGTCCACCGGAAATATCCTTCAGATAGGCCACAGCTTCCAATGCGTCGCCATCACTATTGCAAAGAAGCCATTGTAGTCTCTCACCAAGCGCGGCCTCTACTGCGGCTTCGTACATCTCACCGGTTTCGACGATATCGGCAACCATGCCTCGAAAGCGCTTTTTAAATCCTTCGGCCGTAAGAAGAGTGCGGACCCCCTGTCCATAACCGGCAAACTGTGCCTCCAGCTCCTGTATTGAACAAAGACGTGACGACTTTGCGCTCAACTGGTCACGTTTATCCTGAAGCTCCTTTTCTTTAGCAGCCAGGGTTACTTTCAACTCCTCTTCACGCTGCCTGAGATCAGCCATCTCATTAGCCGTTATCAGTTTTAACTCAATATTTTTTTTACAGGCGTTCTCCAGCCCGGTCACCCGCGTACTTGCCTCAGCCTGTTTTTCGCCCAGCATGAGGCTTTCCCGTTGGTTTCGCTCAAATCGTTCCGCCATTGCTTCGAGCCGTTTTGCAGCACCGGAATATTTATTATTGAATTGGGCAATTTCAGATAAAATCCCGAATAATTCTTTACGATTTTCTTCAACCAGCTCGGAGATAGCCCTTTCCACACGGGTTGTTTCCTCCAGAAGGCTTTCGCACTCCAGGAGATTCTGCTCTTCGTCCGCAAGCTCTACAAAAAATCCGCCCTTGTGCTCCACAAGAGAGTTGAGTTCGATTTCCGCATCGGCTAGTTGCTGCGTCTGATTTGTCAGATCATCATTGAAGCGACCTACCAGGCGTTCGAGGTTCAGCAATTCCTTTTTTTGGAATTCCCGTCGATTTTCCCCTCCCTGAATGTCACTTTTCACCCGGTATATCTCTTCTTGTGACACCGCTAGCGCCTCTTCCTGTTCAAGAAGGATTATCCGTTTTCCCTCAAGCGCCAGTTCACCTTTTTCCTGATCTGCAACAAGAAATGCCAGCTTTTTATTGAGTGCTGCAAGCTCCTCATCCACACCTGTTTTATTATTTTTCAGCGCACGATAACTATTGACTGAAAAAAGGAGTTCAATCTCCTTTAATTCTTCTCGATATTCACGGAACTTTTCCGCTTTTTTCGCCTGACGCTGCAAACCACCCAGTTGCCGCTTGATTTCAGATAAAATATCACTGATGCGCAACAGATTCTGCCTGGTTACATCGATCTTTTTCAGTGCCACCTGCTTGCGCGCCTTGAATTTGGTAACGCCTGCGGCCTCTTCAATAAGCACGCGACGTTCCTCCGGCTTTGAGTGGAGGATCATGCCGATTTTACCCTGTTCGATAATCGAGTAAGCTCTGGCCCCCACACCGGTATCCATGAACAGTTCTGCGATATCGAGCAAACGACATTGCGACTTGTTCAGTAGATATTCACTCTCACCGTCACGGTATAGACGTCTTGTAACCTGGATCTCACTATAATTTAAATACTTGGCCGGCACACGGCCATCATCAGTAGAAAAAACCAACGATACCTCAGCCAAGCCTAACGGCTTGCGACATTCACTCCCACCAAAGATGATGTCTTCCATCTGCTTTCCGCGAAGGTTTTTAGCAGACTGCTCCCCCATCACCCAGCGGATGGCATCGACGACATTTGATTTACCGCAACCATTGGGACCGACTATCCCGGTAATACCTTGCTGGAAATCCAGGGCCACTTTGTCATGGAAGGATTTAAAGCCTAATATGTCAAGTCGTTTAATTTTCATAAATCGGCGTATAGTAGCAGAGACGGGCTTTTATTGTAAAGGCAAAGATGCGGGCTGCAACAGCCGCTAAGAACGGAATTAGCCGAAAAGTGATTCCACTGTTTTTTCAGTATATAAAATGCAAAAAGGCACAGTTTCCTGTGCCTTTTTGCATTTTAGTATTAAATATTGAATTTAGTCTGCCTTGGCTTCGCACTCTTCAGCAGGGTCAACCACTGCCGCCGGTTGAGCAACAATCTCTTCCTCGGCGGGTTCAGCGGCCTCAACGGCCGGTGTATCTTCTACCTTTGCAGCTGTTGCTTGTGCAGCAGCTTTAGGCGCTGCTTTTTTTACTTCGGCCTTCTTCTTTGCCGCCCCCTTAGGGGCTTTCAACTCTTCCTCAACCAACTCGATAACCGAAAGAGGCGCATTATCACCAGGCCGGATTCCCAGCTTAATAATTCGTGTGTAACCACCAGCACGTTCTGCGTAGCGAGGCGCAATGGCAGTAAACAACTTGGTGACAACCTTTTTGTCACGAATGTATGAAGCCGCCTGCCGCATTGCATGAAGATCGCCTTTTTTTCCAAGGGTAATCATCTTTTCAGCAATAGAACGGAGTTCTTTAGCCTTCACGTCGGTCGTGGTTATTCTTTCATGATTCAAGAAGGATGTGACCATGTTTCTATACATGGCTATCCTGTGGCTAGTGGTCCTGCCTAATCTTTTTCCCGCTTTATTATGACGCATGACTACGTATTCCTTTCTCTTTAAAGCCTTGCGATTTATTCTTCTTCGTTTTGCTCTCCACGCAGCCTGCGCATAATCTCAGGATCCGGGAAATTATCCAATCTCATCCCGAGGGTAAGGCCCATGTCCACGAGGATATCCTTAATCTCATTCAGAGATTTTCTACCGAAATTTTGAGTTTTCAGCATCTCCGCTTCAGTACGGGATACGAGCTCGCCAATTAATTTAATCCCCGCATTTTTCAGGCAGTTTGCCGAACGAACAGAGAGCTCTAACTCATCTACAGAGCGATAAAGGTTCTCATTAAATCGCTCACGTTCCTCTTCTGGCTCAACTTCCTCTACCGGTTCGACTTCTTCATCAAAGTTTATAAATATGGTGAGCTGATCTTTCAATATTTTCGAAGCATACGCCAGTGCATCCTGGGGTTTAACACTCCCATCAGTCCATATCTCAATTATCAGCTTGTCATAATCGGTTATCTGCCCAACACGAGCGTTGGAGACCGTAAAATTGACCTTTGTCAGGGGCGAAAAAATCGAGTCAATCGGGATTGTTCCTACAGGTGCTTTTTCATCGCGATTGCGATCAGCCGGGACATAGCCCTTACCCATTTTTACAACCATTTCCATTTCAAGATTTGCATCTTTGGAACACGTTGCAATATGGTGATTAGGATTGAGTACTTCAACATTCGGATCAGTTATTATATCGCCAGCCTTTACTAATCCTTCGCCTTTCTGAACGATCCTGACTACCCGTGATTCATGACCATGCATCTTGAATCTTACGCCCTTCAGATTCAAGATAATGTCTGTTGCATCTTCTGTGACACCAGGAATTGCAGAAAATTCGTGCAAAACGCCCTTTGCCTTTACAGATGTGATTGCTGCACCCTGTAACGATGACAGAAGCACCCTGCGAAGAGAATTGCCAAGAGTAGTACCAAAGCCACGCTCAAATGGCTCAGCGTAAAACTTACCATATGTATTTGTAAGCGATTCAGTCTCAACCTGCAACTTTTTTGGCTTGATCAGGTCGCGCCAATTTCTATACATGTATTTCCTCCCTGTAGCGGGGTCTCGTTAGCCTTTACTTGGAATAGAGCTCTACTATCAACTGCTCCTGGATTGGCATCGTAATATCTTCCCTGACGGGGAGAGTCTTTACCGCGCCTTTATAAGCTCCTTTATCAAGTTCAAGCCACTGGGGTATTCCGCGTCGTACAACTGCTTCCAGAGATTCGTTAATACACGCCACCTTACGGCTTTTTTCCCTGAGTTCCAGCACGTCTCCAGCCTTGACCTGTATAGACGGTATGGTAACTTTCCTGCCGTTAAGTGTAAAATGTCCATGTCTTACCAACTGGCGAGCCTCAATTCTTGAGGAAGCAAAACCAAGACGATAAGCTATATTGTCCAAGCGCCTCTCGAGCAAGAAAAGTAAGTTCTCACCGGTAACGCCCTTAAGCCTGTCGGCACGTTCAAAGTATCCACGGAATTGATTTTCAAGTATTCCATAAATACGTCTTACCTTTTGTTTTTCACGGAGCTGTACACCGTAGTCCGAAGTTTTTGACCGCCCCTGTCCATGCTGACCCGGGGGATAATTTCTTCTTTTGATGGCACATTTGTCAGTGTAGCAGCGCTCACCCTTCAGAAACAACTCCGTGTTTTCCCTTCTGCACAATCTGCATGAGGGGCCTGTATATCTAGCCAATGAAGACCTCCTTAACTATTACTCTATGGGTTTAGACTCTTCTTCTTTTGGGTGGGCGACAACCGTTATGAGGTATAGGCGTAACGTCCCGAATGAAACTAATACTAAATCCGGCAGCCTGTAAAGCACGCAATGCAGATTCCCGTCCAGACCCCGGGCCTTTAACGAATACTTCAACGCTACGCATGCCATGCTCCTGTGCTTTTTTAGCGCAGTCTTCAGCGGCCATCTGAGCAGCGAAAGGCGTACTTTTTCGGGAACCCTTAAAACCTTTGCATCCCGATGTACACCATGCAACCACATTCCCTACCGGGTCTGTAATAGTTATCATGGTATTGTTAAATGTGGCTTGTATATGGGCCACACCATTCGGTATATTCTTCTTTTCTTTTTTCTTTTTAACTATCTTTTTAGCAGGACTAGCCATTATTCCTCCAAAGACTTAGTTACTATTTCTTCTTACCTGCCACTGTACGAGCAGGACCTTTTCTTGTGCGTGCATTGGTCTTGGTCCTCTGTCCATGAACCGGCAAGCCTTTTCTATGACGAAGCCCCCGATAGCAACCCAGATCCATTAACCGCTTTATATTCATCGAAATATCACGGCGAAGATCACCTTCAACCTTGACGTTTTTATCAATATTTTCTCTGATTCGCGCAATCTCAGACTCGGTCAAATTGTCACTACGAGTATTTGAGTCAACGCCTGCATCCGCCAGTATCTTTTGCGCAGTTGATCTGCCGATACCATAGATGTAAGTTAACGCGATTTCAATACGTTTATTCCTTGGTAGGTCTATTCCAGCGATACGTGCCAATGCCCGTCCCTCCTAATTCATGCTTTGTACTGTTATCCTTGCCTCTGAGAATGCTTGGGTATGTCGCATATAACACGCACTATACCTTTGCGCTTAATTATTTTACATTTTTCACAAATCTTTTTTACTGAGGCTCTTACCTTCATAGCTAAATCCTTTCAGAATAACCGCGTAAACATTTATATCTTCGTTAATATTTCCGGACCATGCTGTGTTATCGCAACGGTATGCTCAAAATGAGCAGATAAGCCGCCGTCACATGTTACCGCAGTCCACCCGTCAGCCAACACCTTAACTTCAGGACCCTTCTCGTTTATCATCGGCTCGATTGCTAACACCATTCCGGGTTTCAGCTTAACGCCTCTGCCAGGCAACCCGAAATTGGGTATTTGAGGACTCTCGTGAAGACTCTTACCAATCCCATGACCTACAAAATCGCGCACTACCGAAAAACCACGCGATTCAACATAACTTTGAACTGCATACGATATATCAGACAGCTTATTTGCAGGTTGTGCTGCATCAATAGCTGCATACAATGACGCTTCGGTTACATCTATAAGCTTTACGGCAGACTTACTAACGGTACCAACCGGTATAGTCAACGCTGCATCGCCGTAAAAACCGTCACTAATAGCACCAAAATCTATGCTTAATACGTCTCCATCAACCAATTCCCGATTAGAAGGCATACCATGAACCACTTGATCATTTAAAGAACAACAAAGCGAATACGGAAAGCCGCTATAACCCTTAAATGCAGGCTTTGCTGATCGTCTTTTCACTTCTGATTCAGCAAACTCGTCCAACTCCAGCGTTGTCACACCTGGTCTTACTTTTTCCTTCAGTAACGCCAGTATTTCAGCAACAATCCTGCATGGGACACGCATCCGCTCTATCTCCTGAGGAGACTTAAGGATAATCACCCGTGAGTGCCCTGAATAATTGACAGTATTCTTTGCTGAATATCATCAATTGAACCAACCCCTGCAATTGAACGCAAAAGAGATTCATTTTCATAATACGTTATAAGTGGCGCCGTCTGATCCTCGTAAACATCAAGCCTTTTACGCATGGTTTCTTCTTGATCGTCGTCTCGCTGAAAAAGCTCACCCGAACACTCATCGCAGCGACCAGACACACTGGGGGGATCAAATACGACATGGTATCCCTTGCCGCAAAGCCGGCAAGTACGCCTACCGGTAATTCTTTGCAGCAGCTCTTCCTTGTCTACAGCCATAGAAACCACATGTTCGATCGACATATTCATACAGACCAACATGTGCTTCAACGCATCTGCCTGCGCTACCGTTCTCGGAAAGCCGTCTAAGATAAAACCATTTAAGCAATCATTCTTTTCAAGCCGCTCCCGAACGATACCAACCACTACCTCATCAGGAACCAAAGCCCCAGACTCCATATATCCCTTGGCCTTCACGCCCATCGGAGTCATCTCACTCACAGCGGCCCGTAAAATATCACCCGTCGATATTTGTGGAATCTGAAATCTTTTTATCAGTAATTTTGCCTGGGTTCCCTTTCCCGCACCGGGCGGACCCAACAATATTAAATTCATCACAACTTCCTTCGTCTCCTAACGCCGACCCTTTATCCTGACACCCTTCATAAAACCTTCATAACTACGAGTAATAAGGTGTGATTCAATCTGGGCAACTGTATCCATACCAACGCCAACCGCAATAAGCAGAGCGGTACCACCAAAATAAAAAGGTAGATTAAATTTACCTATCAGTATCGAAGGCAATACACAAACAACTGAGATATAAATGGCACCAGCAAAAGTCAGCTTGGTAAGAACCCTATCCAGGAACTCGGACGTCTCTTTTCCGGGACGGATACCAGGAATATAACCACCCTGTTTTTTCACATTTTCAGCGACATCAACTGGGTTAAAAGTCACAGCCGTATAGAAATAACAAAAAAAGACGATGAATGCAACATAAAAAATATTATACGCCCAGTTACCAGGCGTCAAGCTCTTAGAAGCACTCTGTACCCAAGGTATGTTGATGAAGTTGCCTATCGTAGCGGGGAACATAATAATCGACGAAGCGAAGATTGGCGGAATAACACCTGCCATATTAACTTTTAGAGGCAAATGCGAGGTTTGCGTCCCATACGTTTTAAGGCCAACAACCCGCTTAGCATAATGTATCGGAAGTCTGCGCTGACCACGTTCAACAAAAACAACTGCAGCAATCACAAGAAACATAAGGGTCAGCACAAATATAATTGCAAACAGAGGCAGTTCACCAGTTTTTAATAAACGGACACTGTTCATAATCGCTGTAGGTATACGTGCAACTATTCCAGCAAAAATTATCAGCGAAATTCCATTGCCTATGCCTTTTTCAGACATTTGTTCGCCCAGCCACATAATAAATGCTGTTCCTGCAGTAAGCGTTATGACAGTCATTACCCTGAAACCCCAGCCGGGATTCGGCACAACCAGTTCACCAGCAGGACCTCTCATGCTCTCAAGCCCAATACTGATTCCTAGCCCTTGCACGACACTCAGGACTATAGTTCCATATCGCGTATACTGGATTATCTTCTTTCTTCCAGCTTCACCCTCTTTTGACAGCTTTTCAATGGCAGGTACAACTACAGTTAGCAGTTGAAATATAATTGAAGATGATATGTATGGCATTATGCCAAGAGCAAACACTGTCAGCTTTTCTAATGCGCCGCCAGAAAACATATCAAACAGACCAAGTAAAGTTCCCTGAGCCTGTTTAAAAAAGTGAGCTAATGCCTGACTATCAATTCCCGGTGTTGGTATATGACATCCTACACGGTATACGGCAAGCATCGCCAAGGAAAATAATACTCGTTTTTTCAGCTCAGGTATTCTAAATATATTCTGGAAAGCATCAAACAAGATTAGATCTCCTCGACGGTTCCACCCACAGAAGTGATTTTATTACGTGCAGTAGCACTGAATTTATGGGCTTTCACTGTCAATGCTTTGGTAAGCTCACCAGTAGCAAGGATTTTTATACCATCACACACATTCTTTACCAGACCGCTTTTTTGCATCGCTTCAATATCTACACAGCTGCCCGTTTCAAATACATCTAGTTGAGACAGATTCACCACTGAATATATTTTTTTCGCCAAGGGGGTAAAACCACGCTTAGGAAGCCTGCGATGCATAGGCATCTGACCACCTTCAAATCCTGCTTTTATACTACCGCCACTGCGAGCCTTTTGCCCTTTGTGACCTTTAGTAGCAGTTTTACCATGCCCAGAACCTGTACCACGACCGATTCTTTTTCTATTTTTTGAAGCACCTGCTGCTGGCTTTAGACTGTTTAATTCCATTATCACACCTCAGAGAATTACTCTTCTACTTTTAGCAAATGACGCACCTTATTAATCATCCCTCTTACCTCAGGAGTATCTTTCAAGGTCACGGACTTTTGCCGTTTTGTCAACCCCATACCGATCAGCACCGCCTTAACGCTGGATGCTTTACCAATATGACTCCTTACGAGGGTAACTTTCACATCTGCGGACATGTTATTTACTCCTTAAACGTTTTTTGGCTTTACTCAGCCAGACCTCTTCTAGCACTTAGCTCTTCAGGGGTCTTTAGTCTCATAAGACCGGCAAAAGCGGCTTTCACAACGTTATGCGGGTTATTGGATCCAAGGCATTTAGCAAGTATATTATGAACACCAGCCGATTCAAATACAGCCCTCGCTGCACCACCGGCTATCACACCAGTACCAGCAGAGGCAGGCATCATCAATACTTTTCCAGCGCCGAATCGTCCTTCGATCTCGAAAGGAATAGTTTGCCCTTCAACAATCGGCACCTTGATAAGATTCTTCTTCGCCTGTTCAACACCTTTTCGAATCGCTTCAGGGACTTCATTAGCCTTGCCGAGGCCATAACCGACATAGCCATTTCCATCGCCCACCACTACGAGCGCTGAAAAACTAAAACGACGGCCACCTTTCACAACCTTTGCAACACGGCTGATATGAACTACCCTGTCCGTAAGATTAATGTCATTGGGATTGATCTTAAGCAATTAAATCCTCCTTACAATGTCCTTTAAAAAGACAAGCCGTTTTCACGTGCCGCTTCTGCTAGCGCTTTAATTCTACCATGATAGAGGAAACCATTACGGTCAAAAACAACCATATTTATTTCCTTTGCCAAAGCCTTTTGAGCAATTGCTGCACCAACCTTCTGAGCAGCTTCAATATTGCCCGTATAACTAAGACCTGTGCTTACCTCATCCAATAATGTAGAAGCAGCTGCCAAAGTAGCCCCGCATGTATCATCTATTAACTGAGCATAGATATGCTTAGCAGTTTTAAATACATTAAGCCTGGGACGTTCAGCTGTTCCTCTTATTTTTTTTCTTACCCTTATCTGACGTTTCAGGCGGGCTGTTTTTTTCTGGGCTAGAGAACTCAATGTGCTTCTCCTTAGCTATATCTATTTTTTACCGGTTTTACCGGCTTTTCTAAGAATAGTCTCGTTAGCATACTTCACACCTTTACCTTTGTAGGGTTCAGGTCCACGGAAAGCTCTGATTTTTGCGGCAGTTTGACCGACAAGCTCTTTATCAATGCCTTTTACCAAAAGCTTTGTCATTTTATCAACTTCAACATTAATCCCTTTAGGGAGCTGAAAATTTATCGGATGCGAGTAACCCAGGCTCAAATTAAGCACATCACCTTTTAACTCGGCTCTATAACCAACACCGTTAATTTCCAGAGCAGTCTCAAAACCAGTGGTAACACCAGTCACCATGTTATTTATCAGTGTCCTGGTAAGCCCATGAGCAGAGCGCGACTTTATACCATCATTGTCCCGGCTTACTGTGATAGTATTATCAGTCAGGTCAATCGATACGCCAGACATTATTCTTCTGCCTAATGACCCCTTAGGACCTTCAACCATCAGGTTGGAATCAATGTAGGATATTTTTACTCCCTTGGGAATTTCTATGGGAAGCTTTCCAATTCTAGACATACTATAAACTCCTTAATACCTGAATAACTACCAGACAGTGCAGAGAAGCTCTCCACCTACACCTAATTCGCGAGCGGTCTTATCTGTGATGATTCCTTTGGATGTGGAGAGTACTGCAACTCCGAGCCCATTTTTAACCTTTGGGATTCCATCGCTATCCACATAGACCCTGCCACCTGGCTTACTTATACGCTTAATCTCGTTGATGACCGGATCCTTTTCATCAATATACTTGAGATAGACACGCAAAACGCCCTGCTTGTTATCTGCTATGACTTTATAATTCTTGATAAATCCTTCGTTCCTCAAAAGATTAGCTAGACTAACCTTAAGGTTGGATGACGGAATATCAACTTTTTGATGTTTTGCCATACCAGCATTTCTGATTCTGGTAAGCATATCGGCTATGGGATCAGTCATCGACATTGAATCTACTCCTCTATTTGTTTAACTTTAAATGCTACCAGCTTGATTTAATGACTCCTGGAATCTGACCAGCAGAGGCAAGCTTTCTCAGGCAAATTCTGCACATGTCGAACTTCCTGTAATAGGCCCTGGGACGGCCACACAAAGGACAGCGATTATATTCACGGACCTTGAATTTACTCCCTCTTTGCGCTTTTATAATCATCGATGTTTTTGCCACTGGATCCTCCGAACTGGTTTAATTCCTAAAAGGCATGCCAAAAAGTTTAAGCAGTGCTTTGCCTTCTTCATCACTTTTAGCTGTAGTAACAATAGTAATATTGAGACCTTTAATCTTATCTATCTTGTCGTAATTAATTTCTGGAAAAATCAATTGTTCTTTTACGCCTAACGAATAATTTCCGTTCCCATCAAATGCTTTACCAGATATGCCTTTAAAGTCGCGAACTCGAGGTAAAGATACGTTCACTAAACGATCAAGGAATTCGTACATTTTGTCTTTGCGCAGCGTCACGGCACAACCAATCGGCATCCCTTGACGCAATTTAAAGCCGGCAATAGACTTTTTAGCTTTTGTAATAATCGGTTTCTGACCGGTTATCACTGCCATCTCATCTACTGCGGAGTCAAGTATTTTGACGTTCTGAATCGCTTCACCAAGGCCCATATTGACAACGATTTTTTCCAATTTAGGAACTTCCATAACGTTCCTGTAATTAAAATCCTTCATCAATTGTGGAACCATTTCTTTATTATAAAGCTCGTTTAGCCGTGCCATTCAATCCTCCAGACTATTTATCAAAGGCTTCGCCACATTTCACGCAGATACGGACCTTTTTCCCATCTTCAAGGGTGTTTATCCTTGTACGTACGGGCTTACCGCATTTATTACAATAAATCATTACGTTCGAGACGTGTATCACAGCTTCCTTTTCCACGATGGCACCAGCTTCACTACCACGAGGTCTCGTATGCCGTTTAACTATATTAATGCCTTCAACCAAAACCCCATCCTTTTTCGGAAGGATTTGCAGCACCTTACCAGTTTTGGCTTTGTCTTTGCCAGTGATGACTATAACTGTGTCATTCTTTTTTACGTGCAGTTTTTTGCCCAGCATCATTTATCTCCAAGATAAAATTAAAGTACTTCAGGGGCCAGGGATATTATTTTCATAAACTTCTTAGCCCTGAGCTCCCTAGCGACCGGCCCGAAAATACGAGTACCGACAGGTTCTTTCTGGTTGTTGATTACTACACCAGAATTGCCATCAAAACGAATATATGACCCGTCAGGACGCCCAATCTCTTTAGCAGTTCTTACAACTACAGCCTTTACCACGTCCCCTTTTTTTACTTTAGAATTGGGGATCGCTTCTTTAACCGAGGCTACTATGATATCACCTATACCGGCATATTTTCTTTTAGAACCACCAAGAACCTTTATGCAAAATAGCTTCTTCGCACCTGAGTTATCAGCCACATCCAAAATCGTCTGCATCTGTATCATTAGTAACTCCTACCTAAGCATTACGCTCAATGATCTGTCTGACTTTCCAGCGCTTGTCCTTGCTCATCGGCCGCGTTTCTACGATCAGGACTCTGTCGCCGATCTTACAACTATTATCAATATCATGTGCCTTGTACTTGGCAGATCTTTTAATATACTTGTTGTAGACGCTATGTTTAATAAGACGATCAACCTTGACAACAACAGTTTTATCCATCTTATCGCTTACAACAACTCCTACCTGGGTTTTTCTATTACCACGTTCACTCATATAGCCCTCTCTAACCCCTTTTTTCGCGGAGTAGTGTTTTAACCCTAGCAATATCCTTCTTTATAAGAGACGGCTTAGAAGTATTTTCCAATCGTCCAGTATGAAGCTGAAATTTAAGATTAAACAACTCTTTGGTCAGTTCAGACTCCCGAGATTGTAGTTCATCAACAGTAGCATTTTTCAGATCACTAACCTTCATGGGCGTCCTTCCTTGAAGTAAATTTAGTGGGAATTGGAAGTTTATGAGCCGCGAGTCTAAATGCTTCACGCGCAATCTCCTCGGTTACCCCTTCCATTTCATAAAGGATTCTACCAGGCTTTATAACACAAACCCACGAATCAGGCGAACCTTTACCTTTACCCATACGAGTTTCAGCAGGCTTTGCTGTTAAAGGTTTATCAGGGAAAATTCTGATCCAGATTTTCCCGCCTCTTTTTATGTAACGATTCATAGCTATACGCGCAGCTTCAATCTGCCTGGAATCAAGCCAGCCACACTCAGTCGCCTGCAAGCCAAACTCTCCGAAGGCAAGTGATACACCACGTTGCGGCGTTCCACTCATTCTACCCTTCATCTGTTTTCTATACTTAACTTTTTTTGGCATTAACATCGCAAAAAACTCCTGTTTCTATTATTTGCCAGAAAGCACTTCACCTTTGAAAAGAAGAACTTTGACGCCAATGATACCATATGTGGTTTTGGCTTCTGCAAAACCATAATCAATGTCAGCTCTCAGGGTATGAAGTGGAACACGTCCTTCACGGTACCATTCTGTACGGGACATCTCTGCACCACCAAGGCGACCAGAACAGGTAATTCTGATACCTTTAGCGCCAAATTTCAGTGAAGAAGTCACACTTTTCTTCATTGCCCGACGAAAAGCCACACGCCTTTCAAGCTGCAGGGCGATGTTTTCGGCAACCAGTTGTGCATCAAGTTCAGGCTTCCGAACTTCCTGTATATTAAGGTAAACCTCTTTGTCAGTGAGTTTGGCCAGTTCCTTTTTAAGGGTTTCGACCTCAGACCCCTTCTTGCCAATAATCAGGCCAGGACGAGCAGTGAATATATTGATCTTGGCTTTGCCTGCGGCACGTTCGATCTCTATCTTCGAAACGCCTGAGTGGTATAAGCGCTTTTTCAAGAATGATCTGAGCTTCAAATCTTCATGAAGAAGCTTGGCATAATCCTTTTCTGCATACCACTTTGAATCCCAGGTTTTGATTACTCCAAGCCTGAAACCTATTGGATTTACTTTCTGACCCAAAACTTCACCTCCAAGCTATTAGCTTATTTCTTCTCCGCCAGTACCACACAAATGTGACTGGTCGGTTTTCTAATCTTGCTCGCTCTTCCCATCGCCCGCGGAACAAAACGCTTCAAAACAGTACCACCGTTTACATAAATAGTTTTTACGTAAAGACGATCAACGTCAGCAACGCCCTTTTGCTCTGCATTTGCTACAGCAGATGACAGCAATTTGGATACCAGCTTAGCCGATGGTTGTGGCGAAAAACGCAATGTATTGAGAGCGTTCTGTATCCCTTTACCCCTAACCATATCCACTACTAGGCGTGTTTTGCGAGGGGACAGACGGGCGAATGATAACTTAGCGCTTGATTCCATTCATAGCTCCTTTAACGACTTACTTCTTCTTCAACTTACTTTTCTTGTCTGCTGCGTGGCCGAAAAAAGTCCTCGTGGGAGCAAATTCTCCCATCTTGTGACCGACCATGTTCTCTGTGACGAAAACAGGAATAAATTTCCTGCCGTTATGAACAGCAAAGGTCAGACCTATAAAATCAGGTGTTATTGTAGATCGTCTTGACCAGGTTTTAATCACTTTTTTTGATGAAGGACCTTCTGCCTGGACTTTTGCTTGTAAATGCGTGTCTACAAATGGTCCTTTTTTTATCGATCTTGCCATCTTAATTTCCTCTATCCAGATAGATATTTATTATTTTGTACGACGCTTAACTATGAATCTTGTAGATGTCTTGTTTGTTCTGGTCTTATAACCTTTAGTCGGAATACCCCACGGTGTAACAGGATGACGTCCACCGGATGTTCTTCCCTCACCACCACCATGGGGATGATCTACCGGGTTCATCGCAACACCTCTGACCTTTGGCCGCTTACCTAACCAGCGTGAGCGACCGGCTTTCCCTATCGAGACATTCTCGTGATCGATATTCCCAACCTGTCCTACAGTTGCAATACAATCCAAAAGGACCATCCGCACTTCACCTGATGGAAGCTTAACCTGTGCATACTTATCTTCTTTTGCCATAAGCTGGGCAAAAGTCCCCGCACTGCGCGCCAGTTGTGCGCCTTTACCAATCTTCAATTCTATATTGTGGATAATTGTACCCAACGGAATCGATCTGATCGGCAATGCATTACCCGGCTTAATGTCAGCACTGGGTCCGGATATTACAGTATCTCCGACTTTCAGATCAAGAGGAGCAATAATGTAACGTTTTTCACCGTCAGCATAGTTCAACAGCGCAATCCTAGCACTACGGTATGGGTCATACTCGACCGAGCTCACCTTTGCAGGGATATCACGCTTGTCACGTCGGAAGTCGATGATACGGTATTTTTGTTTATGACCACCACCGATATGCCTGGAGGTTACCCGCCCAAAATTGTTTCGGCCACCGGTTTTTTTCAGTTTAACAAGAAGCGATTTCTCGGGTTTGTCAGTAGTAATCTCTTCAAATGTTGAACAGGTCTGATGTCTACGGCCTGCGGACGTCGGTTTATAACTCTTTATCGCCATTATCTAAACTCCACTGATTGGTTTATGCTTCAAAGAAATCAACGTTGCTTCCCTCTTTGAGGGTGACGTAGGCTTTCTTCCAATTCGATCGTTTACCAATATTCTTACCGACTCTCTTAACCTTGCCGGCAACATTTACTGTTTTAACCGATGCAACTTCCACATTAAAAAGTGTTTTCACCGCATCTTTAATTTCAATTTTGTTTGCATCACTGCTTACAACAAACGAAATTATATTTCTTTCGTCTTTTTCAATTGTGGTCTTTTCAGTAATCAAAGGTTTTTTAATAACGCTATATATGTTCATGACTGTAACGCTCCTTCAACTTTGCGCACTGAATTCTCGGTGAAAATGACACTTTGATATTTCATAATGTCAAAAATATTCAATCCCTCGGACTTTAATACTTTAACATTTTTCACATTACGCGCTGAAAGCTCTAGATAACGATTTTCAACGTCAGTAACAACAAGTGTCTTATCCAATGTGAAACCATTTAAAATACCGACAAAGTTTTTCGTCGAAACATTGTCGAGATCTATGTTGTTGAGCACAGTCAGCTTGTTATTTTTAAATAATAAAGACAATGCAGAACGCATCGCAGCTCTTCTTGCTTTCTTATTCATAGAAAGATTATATGTTTTTGCTTGGGGACCGAATGCAACACCACCACCAGGATATTGTGGTGCTCTACGGCAACCCTGACGAGCTTGACCGGTTCCCTTTTGCTTGAAAGGCTTTTTACCGCTGCCTGCAACTGCCGAACGGTTTTTAACCCCGACTGTGCCGGCACGACGATTTGCCAATTGAATCTTTACCGCCTCATGAATGAGATACTCTTTAACCTCATCGTTAAACACTGAGTCGCTAAGTTCAATTTCACCGACCTTTTTATTTTTAATATCGAAAACGTCTAACTTTGCCATAAACTATCTCCAGAACAGCAATTATTTCTTAGCCTTAACACTGTCTTTGATAAGAACCAGACCATTTGTAGATCCAGGTATCGCACCATTCAACAAAATAAGGTTATCAGCTGCATCAACCCTTACAATCTTAAGTCTCTGCACAGTCACTTTTTCGTTTCCGAGCTGACCAGGCATCTTCTTGTTTTTAAAGACACGTGAAGGTGTTGCTGAACAGCCAATGGAACCAGGAGCACGATGAAAGCGAGAACCATGGCTTGCTCGCCCGCCCTTGAAGCCCCAACGTTTCATTACACCCTGAAAGCCTTTACCAATACTTGTCCCGGTTACGTCAACCAGATCACCAGGTGCAAATATTTCAGCACTAAGCACATCACCAACACTGTATTGATCTGCATTATCCACGCGCAGCTCGCGTAAGAAAGAAAATACGCCGCTCCCGGCAGTTTTGCAATGACCAACCACTGCACTGTTGGCTTTTGCAGCCTCCTGTGAGTTAAAACCCACCTGGATAGCACTGTAGCCATCTTTTTCTTTGGTCTTCTTTTGAATAACAACACAAGGACCGGCTTCAACAACAGTCACCGGTATACGGCGCCCGTCTTCAGCAAAGATTTGTGTCATTCCAAGTTTTTTACCAATCAATCCCTTATTCATGGTTGATTATCCCCATCCTTAAATTCTCAATTAAAGCTTAATTTCCACATCCACACCAGCCGAAAGATCAAGCTTCATCAGCGCATCAACAGTCTGCTGGGTAGGATCAAGGATATCAATTAGCCTCTTATGGGTTCTGATCTCGAACTGTTCACGCGACTTCTTGTCCACATGCGGTCCGCGCAGAACACAATACTTATTTATTACGGTCGGTAGAGGTATGGGACCTGCTACTCTCGCACCAGTCCTCTTGGCCGTGTCTACGATCTCACCCACTGACTGATCGAGCAGTTTATGATCGTATGCTTTTAAGCGAATTCTTATCTTCTGACTTGGCATTGTACCCTCATCTTTACTTTATTCGATAATAGAGCTGACGACACCTGCGCCAACGGTACGGCCGCCTTCACGAATGGCGAATCGCAGACCTTCGTCCATGGCGATCGGGGTGATCAGGTTTACTGTTACGGCTACGTTGTCTCCGGGCATAACCATCTCGGTCCCGGCGGCTAGTTCTACTATGCCGGTCACGTCGGTGGTACGGAAGTAGAACTGCGGGCGATAGCCATTGAAGAACGGGGTATGACGTCCGCCTTCTTCCTTGGTCAGGATGTAGGCTTCTGCTTTGAACTTGGTGTGCGGGGTAATGGAACCCGGCTTCGCAAGTACCTGACCACGCTCGATGTCTTCACGCTTGACTCCGCGCAGCAGAGCGCCGATGTTGTCGCCTGCACGGCCTTCGTCAAGCAGCTTCCTGAACATCTCGACGCCGGTTACTGTGGTCTTGGCGGTGGCCTTCATGCCGACGATTTCTACTTCTTCGCCTACTTTTACAATCCCTCTCTCGACACGGCCGGTTGCTACGGTGCCGCGGCCGGAGATGGAGAATACGTCTTCAACGGGCATAAGGAACGGCTTGTCGATGGCGCGTACCGGCTCGGGGATGTAGCTGTCGACTGCTTCCATCAGCTTCATGATTGCCTGCTCGCCCAGTTCGCCGGTGTCTCCTTCGAGTGCCTTGAGGGCGGAGCCTTTGATGATGGGAATGTCATCGCCGGGGAAGTCGTAGGAGGAGAGCAGTTCACGAATTTCAAGCTCGACCAGTTCGAGGAGTTCTTCATCATCTACCATGTCGGCTTTGTTGAGGAACACGACGATGTAAGGTACGCCTACCTGACGTGCCAACAGGATGTGCTCACGGGTCTGCGGCATCGGGCCGTCGGCTGCGGACACAACCAGGATTGCACCGTCCATCTGGGCTGCGCCGGTGATCATGTTCTTGACGTAGTCGGCATGGCCAGGGCAGTCGACGTGGGCGTAGTGACGCTTGTCGGTTTCATATTCCACATGGGCGGTTGCTATGGTGATACCACGCTCACGCTCTTCCGGCGCATTATCGATCTGATCGAATGCTTTGAATTCGGCCTGACCTTTTCCGGCCAACACCTTGGTGATGGCTGCGGTCAATGTCGTCTTGCCGTGGTCAACGTGACCGATCGTCCCTATGTTTACATGCGGTTTTGTTCTCTCGAATTTTGCTTTTGCCATTTAAGGAATCCCCCCTATATAGGAATTGTTTAGCCCTTTACCTTTGCAACTATCTCTTCGGCCACTGACTTCGGCACTTGCTCATAGTGATCAAACGTCATGCTATATGTTGCACGACCTTGAGTCGCTGAACGGAGATCGGTTGAATAGCCAAACATTTGCGCAAGTGGCACCATAGAGTTAACAACCTGGGCACCAGCGCGCGATTCCATCCCCATAATACGACCACGACGTGAGTTTAAATCACCGATAACATCACCCATATAATCTTCCGGCACTACAACCTCTACAGCCATTATCGGTTCTAGCAGAACGGGCCCTGCTTTGGCACAACCTTCCTTAAAACCCATCGAACCGGCAATTTTAAACGCCATCTCTGATGAGTCTACCTCATGATAAGAACCGTCTACGAGTGCAACCTTGAAATCCACTACAGGGAAACCTGCAAGCACACCGGTATCCATGGCTTCCTGTATTCCCTTGTCTACTGACGATATATACTCGCGGGGGACAACACCACCCTTGATAGCATCAACAAACTCATAACCCTTGCCGGGCTCTTGGGGCTCAAGCTCAAGCCATACGTGACCATACTGACCACGGCCACCTGATTGACGAACGAATTTGCCTTCAGCCTTGACTTTCTTCGTGATCGTCTCACGGTAGGCAACTTGCGGTTTACCGACATTAGCCTCGACCTTGAACTCACGCATGAGTCGGTCGACAATAATTTCAAGATGAAGCTCACCCATACCGGATATGATGGTCTGGCCCGTCTCCTCATCAGTCTTGACACGGAACGAAGGATCTTCCGTTGCCAATTTCTGCAAACTCAAGCCTAGCTTCTCTTGGTCAGCCTTTGTTTTTGGTTCAATGGCAATCGATATGACCGGCTCAGGAAACTCGATCGATTCAAGTATCACCGGCTTTTCTTCTTCGCACAGGGTGTCACCGGTAGTTGTATATTTCAAGCCTACAGCTGCCGCAATATCACCGGCATATACTTCTTTTATCTCTTCGCGCTTATTGGCGTGCATTTTTAGAATTCGGCCAATACGCTCTCTTTTACCCTTGGTCGCATTATATACATAAGACCCGGAATTAAGCACACCGGAATAAACCCTAAAGAAGCAAAGCTGCCCAACAAATGGATCAGTCATAATTTTGAAAGCCAGAGCAGAAAATGGCTCATCATCCGAGGCATTACGTTCAATCTCCGCTTCGGTATTTGCATCTATACCCTTAATGGCAGGAATGTCAGTCGGAGCCGGCATATAGTCAATAACGGCATCCAAAAGATTCTGTACGCCCTTATTTTTAAAAGCAGAACCACATATAACAGGACATATCTGAATGGAGATAGTCGATTTTCGTATAGCAGCCTTTATTTCTTCATTAGTAAGCTCCTCACCGCCGATGTACTTCTCCATCAGTACGTCATCGTGGCTCGACAGCTCCTCAATCATTTTCTCACGATACTCTTGCGCCAACTCCAGATCTGCAGCTGGAATTTCCGTCACTTGAAATGTCGCACCAAGTGACTCTTCATCCCAGATAACAGCCTTCATTTCGACCAGATCAATAATACCCTTAAAAGTATCTTCTTTGCCGACTGGAAGCTGAATAGGCAAAGGATTCGCCTTTAGACGATCCTTTATCATGGATACGCCACGGAAAAAATCTGCACCAACCCGGTCCATTTTATTGATGAAAGCGATACGCGGCACGCTATACTTATCGGCCTGACGCCACACAGTTTCAGACTGCGGCTCAACTCCACCAACGGAACAGAATACAGCGACCGCACCGTCGAGTACGCGCAGTGAGCGTTCTACCTCAATGGTAAAATCAACATGGCCCGGGGTATCGATGATGTTTATCCGGTTATCACGCCAATGACAAGTTGTGGCAGCAGACGTGATAGTAATTCCACGCTCCTGCTCTTGCTCCATCCAGTCCATGGTGGCAGCCCCATCATGAACCTCGCCAATTTTATGAGAAACACCGGTATAATAAAGTATACGCTCTGTTGTAGTCGTCTTACCCGCATCGATGTGCGCCATTATCCCGATGTTACGTGTTTTTGCCAACGATACTAAACGTGCCACTCAAAACCCCCAAAAACCCAATCTATATAAAACTACCAACGGTAGTGAGCAAAAGCCCTGTTGGCCTCGGCCATCTTGTGAGTATCTTCACGCTTCTTGACCGCCGCCCCGCGATTATTATACGCATCCAGAATCTCACCCGCCAGCTTATCAGTCACAGTCTTCTCTGAGCGGTCATTTGCATACTTCACAAGCCAGCGCATCGCCAAAGAAACCCGACGCTCCGCTCTCACCTCAACGGGAACCTGATAAGTAGAGCCACCAACCCTCCTGGATTTAACCTCAAGCATAGGCTTGATATTATCCAGGCTCTTCTTCAGGATCTTTACAGGATCCTCACTCACCTTCTCACTAGCCAACTCCAGAGCACCGTACAGAGCTTTTTCAGCAGTACTTTTCTTGCCATCGAGCATAATTATATTAACCAGCTTCGCAACAACCCGGTCTCCATACTTCGGATCAGGCAATATAACTCTTTTAGCTACTTCTCTTCTTCTAGGCATATCAACCTCTCACGTTAAACGTTTACTTGGGTCTTTTCGCACCATACTTGGAACGGCTCTTCTTACGATCCTTCACCCCAACCGAGTCAAGTGTTCCACGCACAATATGATACCTGACACCCGGCAAGTCCTTAACCCTTCCGCCCCTAATCAGAACGACTGAGTGCTCCTGGAGATTATGTCCAACACCAGGAATATACGATGTCACCTCGACGCCATTCGTAAGGCGGACCCTGGCGACCTTACGGAGCGCAGAGTTCGGCTTTTTCGGTGTCGTCGTGTACACCCTCGTACACACACCTCTTTTTTGCGGGCAACACTTCAAAGCAGGGGCAGTGGACTTATCCTTCTTACTCTCCCTGCCGATACGGATCAACTGATTAATGGTTGGCATACACTACCTCTCGTACAAACTTCATGCACAGGGGTCCCCCTGCGGAAGCGATGAAAATATCAACTTAACCTCTGCTTGTCAAGTTTTTTTTGATTATTATTCAAAAAAAGCCTAACTTTAATTCGCACCCTAACCAGCCGAAACTTCCTCAACCGGCTGCAGCGACACACCAGCGGAATCCTCTACAACAAGCTTGAGATTACGATAACGCGCCAAGCCAGTCCCGGCAGGAATGAGCCGCCCCATGATCACGTTCTCCTTGAGACCGCGAAGACTGTCAACTTTACCTTCTATTGAAGCCTGTGTCAAGACCTTTGTTGTCTCCTGGAAGGATGCTGCCGAAATAAATGACTCCGTCGAAAGCGATGCCTTTGTTATGCCAAGGAGAAGAGGCTCAGCAATGGCTGGTCTACCGCCTTTATCGAGTACCCTTTCATTCTCGTCTTCAAAGATATAGCGTTCCAGTTGGTCATCGATCAGCAACGTCGTATCGCCGACCTCCTTAATCCGTACACGTCTCAACATCTGCCTGACAATGGTCTCGATATGCTTATCATTGATCTTGACCCCCTGGAGCCGATAGACCTCTTGAACTTCATCCACAAGGTATTTGGCCAATTCCTTCTGACCGAGGACCCTCAGGATATCATGCGGATTTGAAGATCCGTCCATGAGGGCCTCACCGGCCCGCACATGATCCCCTTCGTGGACACTTATGTGCTTGCCTTTGGGGATCAGGTATTCCTTGGGTTCGCCCATATCCGGGGTTACAATGACCTTGCGCTTGCCTTTAGCGTCCTTACCAAACGTAACAACCCCGTCGATTTCAGATATAACCGCAAAATCCTTCGGCTTTCTTGCTTCGAAGAGTTCCGCAACCCTGGGCAGACCACCCGTGATATCCTTTGTCTTGGTAGTCTCGCGAGGGATCTTGGCAATTACATCACCTGCATTGACTATCGAATCTTCCTGCACCGTAATGTTTGCACCAACGGGAAGATAGTAGCGCCCCATTGTACCTTCATGGATTTTTGCGGTCTTCCCGGTTTCATCCTTGATGGTAATGCGCGGCCGTTTATCGGCATCTCGCGACTCAACAACAACCTTACGCGAAAGGCCGGTTACTTCGTCTACCTGTTCCTCCATGGTGACACCTTCGAGGATGTCCCCGAACTTCACCTTACCGGCGATCTCGGTCAGGATCGGCATGGTGTAAGGGTCCCACTCAGCCAAGGCTTCACCCTGCTTAATTAACTGAGTTGGACTAACCTTGATTTTGGCCCCGTAGACGATGGCGTACTTTTCCCGCTCGCGGCCGGTTTCATCTATGATAGCAAGTTCACCGTTACGGTTCATAACGATGTGATGACCCTCGGAATTTGTAACATAATTAATATTTATAAACTTGATAGAGCCTTCGTTACGCGCTTCCAAAGAGGTCTGTTCAGCACGTCTCGATGCAGTACCACCTATGTGGAAGGTCCGCATGGTCAACTGGGTACCAGGTTCGCCGATGGATTGGGCTGCAATAACGCCAACCGCCTCGCCCATATTGACCAGGTGCCCCCGTGCAAGGTCACGCCCGTAGCACTTGGCGCAGATCCCCCGCCTGCTTTGGCAGGTGAGCACGGAACGGATTTTGACTTTTTCCAAGCCGGCTGATTCAATTTTTTGTACCAGCGTTTCATCGATCTCTTCATTTGCCGGCACAAGAACATCTCCGGTAACAGGATCGAGGATGTCATCCAACGCAACACGACCGAGAATCCTGTCGCCAATATGCTCGATAACTTCACCACCTTCTGTCAATGAAGAAACCGTCAAGCCGTCAAGGGTACCACAGTCAGTCTCAGTAATAATTGCGTCCTGAGCAACGTCAACCAGCCTTCTGGTCAGATAACCGGAGTTGGCCGTCTTAAGTGCAGTATCGGCGAGACCCTTGCGGGCACCGTGAGTTGAAATGAAGTACTGAAGCACTGTCAACCCCTCACGGAAGTTGGCGGTAATCGGGGTTTCAATGATCTCGCCGGAAGGCTTGGCCATGAGCCCCCTCATCCCGGCCAACTGGCGAATCTGCTGTGCAGAACCCCTGGAACCCGAGTCTGCCATCATATGAATGGCGTTGAATGAAGGAACCTTGACTTCTTTACCGTCAGGAGCAACAACGATGTCTCGCGAAAGGTTGTCGAGCATCTCTTTGGCAATTTCTTCCGTTGATTTTGCCCAGATATCGATAACCTTGTTATAGCGTTCGCCGTCGGTTATGAGACCCTCGGTGTACTGATTCTGAATCTCTTTAACCTCTTCAGAAGCGCGACCAATGATTGCAGGTTTTCCCTCAGGGATGACCATGTCATTGATACTGATAGAGATACCGGCAATGGTAGAATAACGGAAGCCGATAGATTTCAGTTTGTCAGCCAGGATAACGGTCTCCTTGTTGCCGGCTAGACGGTAGCAGACGTCTACAAGGTTGGAGAGTTCCTTCTTGGTCATTACCTTGTTGATGGTGGCAAACGGAACGGCGTCAGGCAATATTTCCCTGAGAACCACACGACCAGGGGTAGTCTCCACTATCAACGGCTTATCGTCCGTAACAAGATTCTTCAAGCGAACCTTGACGCGAGCTTGCAAATCAACTTCATCCGCATCGAGGGCAATTCTCACTTCTTCCTGTGAAGCAAAGATCTTCCCGTCTCCCTTGGCGAAATACTTATCCCTGGTCATGTAATAAATACCAAGGACCATATCCTGCGACGGCACAATAATCGGTTTGCCGTGGGCAGGTGAGAGGATATTATTGGTACTCATCATGAGAACGCGTGTCTCAACCTGACTTTCGACTGACAGCGGCAGGTGCACAGCCATCTGGTCACCGTCAAAGTCCGCATTAAAAGCAGTACATACCAGCGGATGCAGCTGGATCGCCTTACCTTCGATCAATACCGGTTCAAAGGCCTGTATGCCAAGGCGGTGAAGGGTCGGCGCACGGTTCAACATGACCGGATGTTCTTTTATCACCTCTTCAAGGACGTCCCATACTTCCGGCCGTTCCTTTTCCACCATTTTCTTGGCGCTCTTGATGGTGGTTACATAGCCTTTTTCCTCGAGCTTGTTGTAAATGAACGGCTTGAAGAGCTCAAGCGCCATCTTTTTCGGCAGACCGCACTGGTGCAGCCGCAATTCCGGGCCGACAACAATAACCGAACGACCGGAGTAATCAACACGTTTACCAAGAAGGTTCTGACGGAAGCGGCCGGATTTCCCCTTGAGCATATCCGAAAGAGACTTGAGCGGACGTTTGTTGGGACCTGCGATGGCACGGCCGCGACGACCATTGTCAAAGAGGGCGTCAACCGCCTCTTGAAGCATACGCTTCTCATTGCGGATAATAACCTCGGGCGCCTGTAGCTCCATGAGCCGTTTCAAGCGATTGTTACGGTTGATTACCCGACGATAGAGGTCATTGAGGTCTGAAGTTGCAAAGCGGCCGCCATCGAGAGGAACAAGGGGGCGAAGTTCGGGAGGCAGCACGGGGATGCACTCCAGAATCATCCACTCCGGCTTGTTGCCGGAAGACTTGAACGCCTCAACCACCTTTAAGCGCTTGGCAGTTTTTTTCCGTTTGGCTTCGCTGGTAGCCTCAAGCATTTCCACGCGAAGCTGATCGGCAATGACATCCAAGTCCATGGATTTGAGGCATTCCCTTATAGCTGCAGCACCCATTCCGGCTTCGAATTGGCCGCCATACTCTTCCAGCGCCTTCTGATATTGGTCTTCCGAAAAAACCTGCGCAAACGGCATGCCGGTATTCTTCGGATCAGTAACTACATAGGCCTCAAAATAAAGAACCTTTTCAAGATCCTTGAGTGTGATGTCCATCAGGTTCCCGATCCGCGAAGGGAGCGACTTAAGGAACCAGATGTGGGCCACTGGCGTTGCCAAATCAATATGGCCGAGTCTCTCGCGTCTGACCTTCGAAGGGATGACTTCCACACCGCACTTTTCGCAGACGATACCGCGATGCTTCATCCGCTTGTATTTACCGCAGTTGCACTCGTAATCCTTGGTCGGACCGAATATTTTTGCACAGAAAAGTCCATCCCGTTCCGGCTTAAACGTCCGATAGTTGATGGTTTCCGGCTTTTTCACCTCTCCAAAGGAACGCTCCCGGATCTTTTCCGGCGACGAAACGGAGATTCTTATGGCTGAAAAATGCAACGGATCCTTCGGTTTATCAAAGAAATTAAAGATATCTTCCAAAATATATTCCTCCTTGTTTTTAGGAGTTATAAAAACAGATAGTGTTTATGAGTATGGGACGCTGCAGTGTGTTTAAACTACTGCAGCGCAGCCCAGATTACTCTTCCTCGTTTTCCAAAAGTTCTACATCCAGCCCCAGGGACTGCAGCTCCTTAATCAGTACGTTGAACGATTCGGGGAGACCAGGCTCAAGGGTGTGTTTTCCTTTCACAATGGCCTCGTACATCCTGGTGCGGCCCGCCACGTCATCGGACTTAACGGTGAGGAACTCCTGGAGGGCATAAGCCGCGCCATAAGCTTCCATGGCCCAGACCTCCATCTCACCTAAACGCTGACCACCGAACTGCGCCTTGCCACCCAGCGGCTGTTGGGTAACCAGGCTGTAAGGCCCGATAGAACGGGCATGGATTTTATCATCAACCAGGTGATGCAGTTTCAACACATACATAATGCCGACTGTAACCTTGTGTTTGAACGCTACACCGGACTTGCCGTCATAAAGAGTGACCTGACCGGTATACTCAAAGCCGGCCTTGCCGAGCATCTCCTGAATGCCTTGTTCAGATGCCCCTTCAAAAACAGGTGACGCCATAGGGACACCACGCTTAAGGCGTTTGGCGACGTTGTGCAATTCTTCTTCTTCAAGGGAATCAAGGAACTTGTTCATTTCCTTGTTACCATACACCTCTTTTAGATAGGTCTTTATCTGGTTCTGTGGAGAGTTCTTCTCCAGCATGTCCTCTATCTGCCAGCCGATCCCCTTGGCCGCCCAGCCGAGATGCGTCTCAAGGATCTGACCAACGTTCATACGGGAAGGAACACCAAGTGGGTTCAATACTATCTCCACCGGCCTGCCGTCTTCCAGATAAGGCATGTCCTCTTCCGGCAGGATGCGGGAGACAACCCCCTTGTTCCCGTGTCGGCCGGCCATCTTATCACCGACCTGTAATTTGCGTTTGATGGCGATATAAACCTTCACCATCTTGATGACGCCAGGAGGAAGGTCGTCGCCACGCTTTAACTTCTGAATCTTATCGTCAAAAACATATTTAATTATGTCAATCTGCTGGTTCAGGGTTCCCAGTATTTGCGCTACCTTCTCATCAACGGTATCATCGTCGGCAATGGAAATTTCGTCCCAACGGTCAACGGGGACGGAAAGCAGTGCCTCTTCGGTGATTATCTTCCCTTTGACGATAAGGACCTTGCCGTCTTTACCTTCGAACTTAACTGCCGCTGTTTTACCCACGAGCAGTTTTTTCAGCTTGCCGACGGCAGATTCACGGATAATGCGAATCTCATCCTGCTCATCCTTGCGCAGCTTCTGTTCCTCAGCCTTCTCGATAAGCTCGGTACGGGCATCCTTATCCGCACCTTTGCGCGAGAATATCTTGGCGCCGATCACCGTCCCCTCAACACCGGGCGGTACCCGCAGGGACGTATCACGTACATCACCGGCCTTTTCGCCAAAGATGGCACGCAACAGTTTTTCCTCGGGAGAAAGTTGGGTTTCGCCTTTTGGGGTGATCTTTCCAATCAGAATATCACCTGGTCTTACTTCGGCACCGATACGGATGATGCCTGATTCGTCCAGATCCTTCAGGGTTTCTTCACCCAGGTTGGGGATATCGGCCGTTATTTCTTCTTTTCCCAGTTTGGTATCGCGTGCCACACATTCAAACTCTTCTATATGAATGGAGGTGTAGCGGTCATCCTTAACCAGCCGTTCGGAGATAAGAATGGAGTCCTCGAAGTTGTAGCCACCCCAAGGCATAAAGGCGACAAGCACATTCTGACCAAGCGCCAGCTCGCCCATATCTGTGGAAGGACCATCAGCAATTACGTCGCTGCGTTTGACATGGTCGCCGATCTTAACCACGGGTCGCTGGTTGATGCAGGTGTTCTGATTGGAACGGGCAAACTTGATCAGATTGTAGATATCGACACCGGTTCCCGTTTCGTCGTATTCGTCCTCATCGATCTTAACAACGATACGCGAGGCGTCTACCGATTCAACCACACCATTATGTCTGGCGACTACGGACACACCGGAATCCCTTGCTACGACCCGCTCCATGCCGGTGCCGACCAGCGGCGAATCGGCCCTGAGCAGAGGCACTGCCTGACGCTGCATGTTGGAGCCCATGAGAGCACGGTTTGCGTCATCGTTTTCCAGAAACGGGATCAGGGAGGCGGCAACCGAAACCAGTTGCATAGGTGCAACGTCCATCAACTCCAGTTCATCTCTGCCGACCAAAACAAATTCCCCGCTTTTGCGGGCAGAAATATAGTCAGCGACAAAGCGGCCATCATTATCCACTTCGGCATTGGCCTGGGCGATAGCGTGCCCTTCTTCCTCCAGTGCAGAGAAAAACCGGACTTCCGTGGTAACTTTCCCTTCTTTAACCAGACGGTATGGGGTTTCAACAAAACCGTGCTCGTTAATCCGCGCATAGGTGGAAAGTGATGCTATCAAACCGATATTCGGCCCTTCAGGGGTTTCAATCGGGCAGACACGGCCGTAATGTGTCGGATGAACGTCACGCACCTCGAAGCCGGCGCGCTCACGTGTCAAGCCGCCAGGTCCCAGTGCAGAAAGGCGGCGCTTGTGCGTAACCTCTGAAAGGGGGTTAGTCTGGTCCATAAACTGCGAAAGCTGTGAAGAGCCGAAGAACTCTTTCACCACCGCAGAGACGGGTTTGGAGTTGATAAGATCGTGCGGCATGAGGTTTTCGACCTCCTGCAAGCTCATCCTCTCCTTGATAGCCCGCTCCATTCGCACCAGACCGATACGGTACTGGTTCTCCAGCAGTTCGCCGACAGCCCGCACACGACGATTGCCGAGATGGTCGATGTCGTCGATGTTTCCCTTGCCATTTTTCAGATCGATTAGATAACGGACCACTTCCAGGACATCTTCCCTGGTAAGGGTCATGCAGTCCAACGGTATCTGCAAACCAAGCTTGTAATTCAGTTTGAGCCGGCCGACTGCAGACAGGTCGTACCGCTCGGGATTAAAGAAAAGATTTTCAAACAACGCCAGCGCACTCTTCAGTGTAGGCGGATCGCCGGGGCGGAGCCTTCGGTAAATTTCTATGAGAGCATCGTCTGTGGAACCGATTTTATCAATAAGAATCGTATCGCGCAGCGAAGAGGTTACGTGCAGATTGTCGATAAAAAGAACCTTAAAGGTAGCGATGCCTCGTCCCTTAATTTCATCGATCTTTACCTGAGAAAGTTCTTCGTTACATTCGGCTAGCACCTCGCCGGTTGCAGGATCTACGATATCGTGTGAAGCGACCTTGCCCAGAACATCTTCAATGGTAATAGGAATATATTTGATACCATGCTCAGCCATCTTTCTGATAGCCGCCTTGGTGAATTTTCTATTGGCCTTGACGAGAACCTCGCCAGTATTCGGATCGACAATATCGACGACCGCCTTCTGGTTTGTCAGAAGTTCCGGATCGGCAATCTTCATCAACTTGTCGCCTTCGAAGAATATCTCCTCACTCTTATAGAAAAAGTTGAGCAGTTTATCCGTTGAATAGCCGAGTGCCTTCAGCAACACCGTCGCAGGCATCTTGCGCCGCCGGTCTATACGCACATAAAGAATATCTTTATGATCAAATTCAAAATCTAACCACGAACCCCGATAAGGGATTACTCTGGCTGAGTAAAGCACCTTGCCGCTGGAATGGGTTTTACCTTTATCATGATCGTAGAATACCCCCGGAGAACGATGCAACTGACTGACAATAACACGTTCAGTACCGTTGATGATAAAGGTCCCGTTCTCAGTCATGAGCGGGATTTCGCCGAAATATACTTCCTGCTCCTTAATGTCGCGAATGGAACGGGTACTGGGCTCCTTGTTCACATCCCAGACGACAAGCCGAACCTTAACCTTCATCGGCGCGGCAAATGTCATCCCCCTCTGATGACATTCTTCAACGTCATATTTGGGTATACCAAGAGAATACGAAACATATTCGAGAGAAGCAGTTTCGCTAAAATCTTTTATGGGGAAAACGCTTTTGAACACGGCCTCAAGGCCGGAATATTTTCTTGCTTCTGCGGGAACGTCTAGCTGGAGGAATCTTTTATAGGAATTTTTCTGAATGTCTATCAGGTTTGGAATATCAATAATCTTCTTGATTTTGGCGAAGTTCTTGCGCAACAGTGGGTTATTCGCAATTGAATAAGCCATATCTTCTCCTTTGGTGAATGCCTTAAAGGCCTTACCCCTGTGGAATTCTTGCTTGCTCTTGGCGCAGGACAGCTGGCTTAAGCGGCCTTTAAACTAAAATAGAACAGCCAAGGCCGCACGAAGCGACCTTGGCTAGAACAAAAATCAGCTCTGCAATACTTATTTAACTTCCACGTCTGCACCTGATTCGGCCAGCTGTTTTTTCGCTTCTTCAGCTTCTTCCTTGGAAACACCGGATTTAACCGGCTGAGGTGCACCGTCAACCAGGTCTTTCGCCTCTTTAAGGCCAAGGCTGGTAAGTGCGCGCACAACCTTGATAACTGCGATTTTATTTGCACCAGCAGCTTTGAGAATGACATCGAATTCAGTCTGCTCTTCAGCAGCTTCGGCAGCAGCCGGGCCGGCAACAGCAGCCACAGCTACCGGGGCAGCAGCGGACACACCGAACTTTTCTTCAAGTTCCTTCACCATTTCAGCAAGTTCCAGAACAGACATCTTCTCGATAAAACTAATTACATCAGCTTTGGTAATTTCAGCCATTTTTTATTCCTCCATTAAAAGTTACGTAATAAACCTGATATTTTAAATTATTAGTTGCCTTCTTTTTTAATCCGAATCGCGTTAAGCGCACGGACAAAACTTCCTGGTACAGCGGCCAGCACGCCGACAAAATTGGTTGCCGGGGCCTGCATTGAACCGAGCATTTTTGCAATTAATACCTCGCGACTCGGTAAATCAGCCAGGGCCTGGATATCAGCCGGACTGATCGCTTTGCCTGACAGCACGCCGGCTTTCAAGGTAAAGGGATTAGTCTGTTCCTTGGCAAAACGGGACAATACCTTCGCTGCAGCAACGGGATCGTCGTAACTGATCGCAACAGCAGTAGGTCCGGCAAAGTAGGGATTTAACGCCTCTTTATCAGTCCCTTTTGACGCCAGTTCAAGCAATGTGTTTTTGATGACCTTGTACTCAACGTCAGCTTTACGCAGTTCATTCCTGAGATCTGTGGCCTGTCCTACGTTCATGCCGCGAAAGTCAGCCAGAAATACAGCCTTGGCACGCTGCAGCTTATCATGCACTTCGGCTACAAGTTGATGTTTGCCTTCCTTATTCAAGCGCCTTCCTCCTTTCTTTTGGTTTACGGGTATTTAACCCCGCCAAAGTCAGGAAGTATCCGGAACATTTGCATTTCCTTCAACTACCGCCAGTCTCGGTAGGCCAGCCTGATTGGTGCACTGTTTACGTCCGCTGGATCACCCAGCAAACACCTACTGTCTTTGACTTTGGCTCTAAATATTAAAAATGTATCTAGACTACCTGCGAAGAAACGTCAGACACATCAAGATTGACACCAGGTCCCATAGTTGAAGAAACACTGATTTTCTTGATATAGGTGCCTTTAGCTGCTGAAGGTTTAGATTTAACCAGCGCATCCACCAGAGCCAGGATGTTTTCCTTAAGCTTGTCCGCATCAAAAGAAACTTTGCCGACAGGAGCGTGAATAATCCCCGCCTTTTCAACCCTGAACTCTACCTTACCGGATTTGGACTCGTTGACTGCACGGCCGACATCGAAGGTAACGGTTCCCACTTTGGGGTTAGGCATCAAGCCGCGTGGTCCGAGAAGCTTGCCGATCTTACCGACAACGCCCATCATGTCAGGTGTAGCAATTGCGGTATCGAAGTCAAACCAACCTTCCTGAATCTTGGCAACTAGATCGTCGGCCCCGACAAAGTCAGCACCGGCATCACGGGCTTCCTTCTCTTTTTCTCCCTTGGCAAAAACCAGGACTCTCACGTCCTTGCCCAAACCATTAGGAAGCACCACGGCGCCACGTACCATCTGGTCTGCATGCCGCGGATCAACGCCCAGCCTGACGGCAACGTCAACAGTCTCGGTGAACTTGGCAAAGGCGGTGTTCTTAACAAGCTCAATCCCATCTTTCAGGGTATAGCTTTTACTCCTGTCCACTTTGGCAAGAGCTTCTTTAAGCTTTTTACTAGTAGGCATTTCTTTCACCCTCTCTTTATCTTATACAATCTCAACGCCCATACTGCGCGCAGTTCCCTCAATGGTTTTCATGGCGGTTTCGAGGCTTGCAGCATTCAAATCAGGCATTTTTTTCGCTGCAATTTCCTTTACCTGGTCTTTGGTCAGCTTGCCGACCTTATTCTTGTTGGGAACACTTGAGCCGCTCTCTATCCCGAGAGCTTTTTTTATGAGTACCGATGCAGGCGGAGTCTTGGTAATAAAGCTGAACGACCTGTCCGCAAATACTGTTATTACTACGGGGGTTATCGTTCCCTCTTCTGCCTGGGTCTTTGCATTAAATGCCTTGCAAAACTCCATGATATTGACGCCATGCTGACCAAGCGCAGGTCCGATCGGCGGAGAAGGATTTGCCTTTCCTGCTGGTATCTGCAGTTTGATATATCCTGTAATTTTTTTGGCCATTGCTATGCTCCTTTTATTCTGTTCCTGAAAAGCTTTATATATATCCAGGTTGTGAACAGTTCGACGATATTGCCCTACTGTTTCTCAACCTGCATAAATTCCAGTTCAACGGGGGTAGCCCGGCCAAAAATGCTCACCATGACCCTCAGTTTACCCTTGTCCGGCTTTACATCCTCTACCACACCGGCAAAATTAAGAAACGGCCCGTCAACAACCCTGACTGTCTCACCCACTTCAAAGAGAACCTTGGGCCGAGGCTTCTCAGCACCTTCCTCCATGCGCCGGGTAATCTTCGCCACTTCATCATCAGGAATGGCGAAAGGGTTATTCCCACCGACAAAGCCTGTTACCTTCGAAGTCTCCTTAACGACATGCCACGTCTCATCATCCAGTTCCATATTGACCAGTATATAGCCGGGAAAGAATTTTCGAGACGATGTTCGCTTCTCACCTTTTTTGAGCTCTACTACAGTTTCACAAGGGATCAGGATCTCGCCAAACTTATCCTCAAGACCCAGGTTTTTTATCCGCTCCGAAAGTGAGAGTCTGACTTTATTTTCAAAACCTGAATAGGTATGTACACCGTACCATTTGTGCGCCATTGAAAATCCTTTAACGGAGTATAAACCTGATGAGCTTAGCCAAAACTACGTCACAAGCACCAAGATACAGTGAGATCAACACAATAATCACAACCACAACCCATGCAGTAGAAATGGTTTCCTTGCGGGCAGGCCAGGTAACCTTTGCCAGTTCGGCTTTCACTTCTTCCAAAAAGTTTTTGGTTTTTGCCAGCACTAGTGTCACCCCACAATTTGATTAAGTTTAAAAATGGCAGGCCAGGAGGGATTCGAACCCACAACACCCGGTTTTGGAGACCGGTGCTCTAGCCGTTAGAGCTACTGGCCTGCATAAAGAGCCATAGCAAAGCTGCGGCCCTATCTGAACCTACTTGGTTTCCTTATGCGGAGTATGCGTACGACAGAAGCGGCAGTATTTTTTGAACTCCAGCTTTTCAGGGGTCGTCTTTTTGTTTTTTGTGGTGGTATAGTTTCTTTGCTTGCACTCGGTGCAGGCAAGAGTAATGATATCTCTCATTGCGTTCTTCCTTTATTAACGGAGCTGTAGGGGCAGGTTCTAGCCGCCCCTACGGATTTATTCGATAATAGAGCTGACGACACCTGCGCCAACGGTACGGCCGCCTTCACGAATGGCGAATCGCAGACCTTCGTCCATGGCGATCGGGGTGATCAGGTTTACTGTTACGGCTACGTTGTCTCCGGGCATAACCATCTCGGTCCCGGCGGCTAGTTCTACTATGCCGGTCACGTCGGTGGTACGGAAGTAGAACTGCGGGCGATAGCCATTGAAGAACGGGGTATGACGTCCGCCTTCTTCCTTGGTCAGGATGTAGGCTTCTGCTTTGAACTTGGTGTGCGGGGTAATGGAACCCGGCTTCGCAAGTACCTGACCACGCTCGATGTCTTCACGCTTGACTCCGCGCAGCAGAGCGCCGATGTTGTCGCCTGCACGGCCTTCGTCAAGCAGCTTCCTGAACATCTCGACGCCGGTTACTGTGGTCTTGGCGGTGGCCTTCATGCCGACGATTTCTACTTCTTCGCCTACTTTTACAATCCCTCTCTCGACACGGCCGGTTGCTACGGTGCCGCGGCCGGAGATGGAGAATACGTCTTCAACGGGCATAAGGAACGGCTTGTCGATGGCGCGTACCGGCTCGGGGATGTAGCTGTCGACTGCTTCCATCAGCTTCATGATTGCCTGCTCGCCCAGTTCGCCGGTGTCTCCTTCGAGTGCCTTGAGGGCGGAGCCTTTGATGATGGGAATGTCATCGCCGGGGAAGTCGTAGGAGGAGAGCAGTTCACGAATTTCAAGCTCGACCAGTTCGAGGAGTTCTTCATCATCTACCATGTCGGCTTTGTTGAGGAACACGACGATGTAAGGTACGCCTACCTGACGTGCCAACAGGATGTGCTCACGGGTCTGCGGCATCGGGCCGTCGGCTGCGGACACAACCAGGATTGCACCGTCCATCTGGGCTGCGCCGGTGATCATGTTCTTGACGTAGTCGGCATGGCCAGGGCAGTCGACGTGGGCGTAGTGACGCTTGTCGGTTTCATATTCCACATGGGCGGTTGCTATGGTGATACCACGCTCACGCTCTTCCGGCGCATTATCGATCTGATCGAATGCTTTGAATTCGGCCTGACCTTTTCCGGCCAACACCTTGGTGATGGCTGCGGTCAATGTCGTCTTGCCGTGGTCAACGTGACCGATCGTCCCTATGTTTACATGCGGTTTTGTTCTCTCGAATTTTGCTTTTGCCATGTAGGAACCCTCCTCTGAAATTAACTAATTCGTATGGACCCGATGAAACCTTGAAATTAAATGGAGCCCACATCCGGACTCGAACCGGAGACCTCTTCCTTACCAAGGAAGTGCTCTACCTCCTGAGCTATGTGGGCACGTGAGGAAAATTGGAGCGGGAAACGGGACTCGAACCCGCGACCCTCAGCTTGGAAGGCTGACGCTCTAGCCAACTGAGCTACTCCCGCCAATTCCTGTATTCAGAAGTTTTTTGAATCGATAAGTGTGCTGCATTCCAGTCCATACGACACGATGTCTCCTGAAATAATGCAACGACCTCATCTCTTCTGTAGTATTTATGGTGGAGGGAGGAGGATTCGAACCTCCGAAGTCTACGACGACAGATTTACAGTCTGTTCCCTTTGGCCGCTCGGGAATCCCTCCAGATGAAGAACCAGCAAGTTTAAAAAGTGGAGCTGGCGATGGGACTCGAACCCGCAACCTGCTGATTACAAGTCAGCTGCTCTACCAATTGAGCTACGCCAGCATTATCACTCTCACATATACAACTTTTTGATGTTTGGCCAAGAAGCTTTATATTGAAAAAGCGAAGTTCCTTCTATAAATCAATTTCAATCACCTGTCAACGTTTTTTTGAAAAATAAATTTTTGTCAGTGATATTTTACCTGGTTTTTTTCCTGCTGCCATGAGCCAGCGGGGCCGGAATTGCTTCATGCTTGCCATCCAAAAGCTCTCCTACCGCGGATTTACGGTTACACACTTGCAATGCCTGCATGATATTACTTCGTTCCTCGGCAAGATGCGAAAGGAGTAGCGATTTTTGCAATCGTTTCTCCTTGTCGCTACGCGGCACATATACCTCATTCCCGGAAAACGGGTCAATCCCGGTGTAATAGATGCAGGTGGAAAGCGTACCAGGTGTCGGCGTAAAATCCTGCACCTGCTCAACCCTGAGACCACTTCGCTTAAGAAACAGGGCCAGGTCGACCATATCCGACAGGGTAGTGCCGGGATGACCGGATATGAAATAAGGGACAACGTGCTGTTTTTTCCCGAGCGCAGCGTTCTCCTTCCTGAACCGGGCAAGGAATTGCTCGAAATCCCTCCTACCCGGTTTACGCATGAGATCGGTAACCCGCTCCACAACATGCTCCGGGGCAACCTTCAGAAGCCCTCCCACATGGTACCCCAGCAATTCCTTCAGATAAGCGTCCTGATGCTTCAAGAGGTCATAGCGAACACCCGATGAAACCGCCGAATGCTTCACCCCTGAAGCCTTCCTTACCTTGCCGAGGAGTGCGGCAACCCGCTTGTCGGACATATCCAGGTTCCTGCACGGCCGGGGATAAAGACAGCTACCCCGGCGGCAGGATGCTTCTGCCTTTGCATCGTCGCATTTAAGGCCATACATGTTGGCTGTCGGTCCGCCAATATCGCTGACGCTCCCCTTGAACCACTTCTGATCCACGAGTTTTTTGATTTCCAGCAGAACCGAGGACTCGCTGCGCGACTGAATGGTCTTCCCCTGGTGATAGGTGATGGCACAGAAGGCACAGCCGCCGAAACAGCCCCGGTGGGTGGTTATGGAAGCCTTGATCTGCTCATGAGCGGGAATCTGTTCCTTATAGGACGGATGAGGCGCCTTGACGAAAGGAAGAGCGTAGATGATATCCATCGTCTGCTCCGAAATCGGAAAGGCCGGTGGATTGCACACAAGGTAACGTTCGCCCTGTTTCTGCACGATGGTCTTGGCGCAGCGGGAGTTCTGTTCCATGGAAACGAGACGAAAAGCCTCGTTGTATTTGTGCCGATCCGTCAGCACCTCTTCAAAGGATGGTATCTCCAGCAGAGAAGTGCCGCCTTCGGGTACGTCCTTACCGACATGAGCCGTCCCACGGATATCCGTGATCGCCTTAAAATCCTCTCCCTTGCGCAACCTCGCCGCCAGCTCCAGAAGCGGGGTCTCACCCATGCCGTACACAAGCAGGTCGGCCTTGGCATCGAAAAGGATGGAGCGACGCACCTTGTCTTCCCAGAAGTCATAGTGGGCAAAGCGGCGTAAGCTCGCCTCGATGCCGCCGATCACTACCGGCACATCCCGATAGGCCTCCTTCAGCCGCGAGGTGTAGACTATGGTGGCGCGGTTGGGACGGCCGCCGTGACGGTTTCCCGGCGTATAAGCGTCATCGCGACGAAGCTTCCTGGCCGGGGTGTAGTGGGCAACCATGGAATCCATTGCCCCGGCGGAGACGGCAAAAAAGAGGCGCGGTCGGCCCAGGGCGGTAAAGGCATCCTTTGAACGCCAATCGGGCTGAGGAATGATCCCGACCCTGAAGCCGTGAAACTCAAGCCAGCGGGCCAGAAGCGGCACCCCGAACGACGGATGGTCGATATAGGCATCGCCGGTGACGAAGATTACATCCAGTTCGTCCCAGCCGCGCTTGAGCGCCTCCGCCCGGGTGATGGGGAGAAAAGACATCTAAGACAATTCCTTTATTACCTGCACAACCAGTTACTACGGAAATAACGCCAGCGATTCTAACCCCAGATTTTCAGGGAAGCCGTTCATGATGTTCATATTCTGCACCGCCTGACCGGAAGCCCCCTTTATCAGGTTGTCGATGGCGGAAACAACCACAACCCTGCCGGTTCTGTTATCAACGGCAAGGCCGATATCGCAGAAATTGGAGCCGTGTACATGGGAGGTAGAGGGGAAACTCCCTTCCGGCAATATCCTCACAAACGCCTCTCCCTGATAATACGCCCGGTACAGCTCCAGCAGTTCGGCAGAGGAAACCGCACTTGTCGGCGTTGCATAGATGGTGGAGAGAATACCGCGATCCATCGGCGCCAGATGGGGAGTGAAGGTAATCTTCAACTGCTTTCCTGCCAGAAGAGACAACTCCTGCTCGATCTCCGGGATGTGCCGGTGCGCGCCTCCGACGCCATAGGCCTTGAAACCTTCGTTCACCTCACAGTACAGGTTGTCCACCTTGGCGCTCCGCCCTGCGCCGCTGACGCCGGACTTGGAGTCGGCTATTATCGTCGCAGAATCAATAAGTTTCTTTTTCAGTAGTGGCGCAAGCCCCAATATCACGCTGGTCGGGTAACAGCCGGGATTCGCCACAAGATCCGCACCGGCTATCTTTTCCCGCCGCAACTCCGGCAGGCCGTAAACCGACTGCTCCAAAAGTGCCGGGTTCATGTGCGGTTCGTACCACGCCTCGTACTCTTTGGCATCCCGCAACCGGTAATCGGCTGAAAGGTCCACTACCCGTTTCCCGAGTTTGAGAAAAGTCGGCACGACCTCCATGGCAGCCTTGTGAGGAAGGGCGGTGAAGATGAAATCAGCCCGGTCGGCAATCCTTACCGGTTCGAGATTCTCCAGAACAAGGTTGTAACGGCTTCGCAAGGTGGGAAACACCTCTGAAATGGCCTTACCCGCGCTTTGCTCAGACGTCACGCAGGTAATGGCAACCTCCGGGTGACAGTGAAGTAGGCGCAACAGCTCAACGCCCGTATAACCGCTTGCACCGACAATCGCAACCTTCAGCATAGGCAACTCCTCTACGGGCTGCAAAGGCCCGCATGCAATATTCAAATACGAAAAGGGGGAAACCCTTGCGGATTTCCCCCATATAACCATACTGCCACTGCTTCAGCAAGACGATTAACGCTTGGAGAACTGGAAGCTGGCGCGGGCTGCCTTTTTGCCGTACTTTTTCCGTTCTTTGATGCGAGAATCACGGGTAACAAACCCGGCTTTCTTCAGGGTGCCGCGCAAAGCAGCATCCACTTCAAGCAAAGCCTTGGTAATGCCGTGCTTGATCGCGCCGGCCTGTCCGGAATCCCCTCCACCGCATACGGTCACGTAAATATCGAACTTGCCCATATTCTCGGTGAGCTCAAGCGGCTGCTTGACGACCATCTTGGAGGTTTCCCTGCCGAAATACTCATCGAGAGTCTTGTGATTTACCGTGATAACGCCTGTTCCGGGCTTCAGCCAGACCCTGGCAATCGAGGATTTTCTTTTCCCTGTTCCGTAAAAGCTCGCTGCTGCCATTTTTCTATCTCCTGATCTAATTGAAAATCTAAAGTTATATGTTCAGCGCCTTAGGCTGCTGTGCTTTGTGGGGATGATCGGTTCCCGAGTAAATCTTCAGTTTTTTCAACATGTGGCGGGCCAGTTTATTCTTGGGAAGCATCCCCTTGACCGCCTTCTTGATGATATCTTCGGGCTTTTTCTCCATCAGCTTGCCGGCAGATATCTCCTTAAGCCCCCCCGGAAACCCGGAGTGACTGTAGTAGATCTTGTCTGCGGATTTATTACCGGTAAGAGCGATCTTTTCGGCATTAACCACAATGACAAAATCACCGGTATCAACGCTGGGGGTATAAACAGGCTTGTTTTTACCACGCAGGACATTGGCGATCTCGGTAGCAACCCTGCCGAGGACCTTATTATCAACATCGACCAGATACCAATCCCTGGTCACTTCATCTTTTTTCGCAACTTGCGTCGTCTTCATCGAACCCTCACAACCTGACTGAAATTGATACATACCGACTCACAGAAAGTTCGTAAAATAATACATTACTTACAGGCTGTCAAGAAAAATAGTTTCACCGGCGTAATCAATAAAAAACTTCCACGAGACAGAGCCCTTGCGGCGGCGCCGTAATGCCTGAAGCGGCCCTGTCGCCTGAAACAAGTAATCCGGGAACCGCATCCGGATTTATTTTTCCCTGTCCTACCTCTGCGAGCGTACCGGCGATGATCCTCACCATATTTTTCAGAAACCCCGATCCGTGCACATCAATAATGACAGATTCCCCATCCTTTACAACAGATACGCTGAAAAGACGACGCACCGTGGTTTTGGCTGCGCAGTTGGAGGCACGGAAAGCGGCAAAATCATGCTCACCGACAAAATGGAAGGCCGCGGCCTGCATACGCTCGATGTCCAGTGCCCCGCGCAGATGCCACGAACTAAGGCGCGCCAGTGGCGAGCGGCGAACGGCGTTATATATCGTGTAGCGATAATGCTTGCTCTTTGCGTCAGCGCGTGGATTGAACGCAAGCGGTGCCTCAACGGCATCCCTGATGGCAATATCGTTCGGCAGCAAAGCATTGAGCCCGTAGGAAAAGGCACGCAGCGGCAGCAGTTTCCCCGTTTTAAACGCAGCAACCATCCCCAGCGCATGAACACCGGCATCGGTCCTACCGGAAGAATGAAGCTTGACCGGTTCGCCAAGCATCGTTGCCAGTGACTCTTCAATCATCTGCTGGATGGTGATGCCGTTCGGCTGCACCTGCCAGCCGGAATAATTGGTGCCGTCGTATTCTATTGTCAGCTTTATCTGGCGCATGAAAAAAGGTACTTCCAATGACAAACCGGTTCTCACCGTTTTACTTGAGATACTTTTCGATCAGTATCTCCGCGATCTGCACCGCATTGGTCGCGGCACCCTTGCGGATGTTGTCCGCCACCACCCAGAGGTTGAGTCCGTTGTCGATGGAGTCGTCCTCGCGAATCCGCCCCACCAGGGTCAGGTCCTGGCCGGCAGCGTCGATCGGCATCGGATAGACGCCGTTGGCCACGTCATCCACCACCTCTACTCCCGGCGCATGCTTCAACAGCTCCATAGCCTTGGCCACGGTGATCTTCTTCTCGGTTTCGATGTTCACCGACTCGGAATGGCCATAGAAGACCGGCACGCGCACCGTGGTAGCGGTGGTCCTGATCTCCGCCTCCATGATCTTTTTCGTCTCAAAGACCATCTTCATCTCTTCCTTGGTGTAACCGTTGGGTTCGAAGGAATCGATTTGCGGCAGGCAGTTGAAGGCAATCCGGTGCGGATAAATGTCGCACTTGGCAGGACGGCCGTTGAGCAGCTCGCCGGTCTGGACACGCAGTTCGTCGATGGCCTTCTTTCCTGTGCCGGAAACCGCCTGGTAGGTGGACACCACGATCCGTTTGATGGCGGCATAGTCGTGGAGAGGCTTCAGTGCCACCACCATCTGGATGGTGGAACAGTTGGGGTTCGCAATGATCCCCTTATTGGTGTACCGGGCGATGGCGTGAGGGTTCACCTCAGGCACCACCAACGGCACATCCGGGTCCATGCGCCAGGCGCTGGAGTTGTCGATGCAGACAGCGCCCGCCCGGGCCGCAGAGGGGCAGAACTCCCTGGAGCGGTCGCCGCCCGCCGAAAAGAGGGCGATGTCGATCCCCTCGAAGGAATCGTGGGTCAGTTCTTCAACCAGCACCGGCTTCCCATTGAATTCCATCACTTCCCCAGCGCTGCGGGCGCTTGCAAGATATTTTATTTTCCCGACCGGAAAGTTGCGCTCTTCCAGGCATTCAATCATCTGGTTGCCAACAGCGCCGGTCGCGCCTACTAGTGCTATATTCCATAGCTTGCTCATCATCCGACTCCTCTATCAGTGGCCGTCCTATACAGCCAACCCTGATTTTCTTGTACCGCGTAGGGGCAGGGTTTCCCCGCCCGATTCACTCAACATTTTCAAAGAGGGCGGGAGAACCCCGCCCCTACGGATTATAACGCCAAAAATGAAAAGCGCCCCTTGAAAGGAGCGACATTTCATACAAACAATCAAAATGTAGGAAGGTCCGCCCCTACTTCTCCAGCAGGACGCGCAGCATGCGGCGCAGAGGTTCGGCCGCTCCCCAGAGGAGCTGGTCGCCGCAGGTGAAAGCCGACAGGTACTGCGGCCCCATCTTCATCTTGCGCACCCGGCCAATGGGCACCGTGAGGGACCCGGAGACTGCCGCCGGGGTAAGGTTGGCCAGGGAGTCAGCCTTGGTGTTGGGAACGAATTTGACCCACTGGTTGTCGTTTTTGATCAGGTTTTCGATGTCGGCGATCGGCACGTCCTTGTTCAACTTGATGGTCAGGGCCTGGCTGTGGCAGCGCATGGCGCTGACGCGGACGCAGATGCCGTCCACCGGGATCGGCGTTGTCGTACCGAGGATCTTGTTGGTCTCGGCGTACCCTTTCCACTCCTCGCGGCTCTGGCCGTCCTCCACCTCCCGGTCAATCCAGGGGAGCACGTTCCCCGCCAACGGGGCGCCGAACTCCTTCGTCGGCAAGACGTCGCTCCGCAAAGTAGCGGTGACCTTCCGGTCGATGTCGAGGATCGCCGACGATGGATTCTTGAGCAGCTCTGCAACAGAGCCGTGCAGGACTCCCATCTGACTGAGCAGTTCGCGCATGTTGGGTGCGCCGGCGCCGCTTGCTGCCTGGTAGGTCATGGAGGTGAGCCATTCCACCAGTCCGGCGCGGAACAGTCCGCCCAGAGCCATCAGCATCAGGCTGACGGTGCAGTTGCCGCCGATGAAGTCCTTCTGCCCATTGGCCAGGGCAGCATCGATGACATTGCGATTGACCGGGTCGAGGATGATAACCGCGTTCGGTTCCATGCGCAGGGTGCTGGCTGCGTCGATCCAATAACCCTGCCAGCCCGTCTTGCGCAGTTCGGGGTGAATCACCTTGGTGTAGTCTCCCCCCTGGCAGGTGAGAATCACATCCAGCTTCTTGAGTTCCGCGATATCCGAAGCATCCTTGAGGGTTCCGGCGTTCATGGGAGCGGGCTGGCCCGCCTGGGAGGTGGAGAAGAATACCGGCTCAATGCCCGCAAAATCGTTTTCCTCCTGCATGCGCTGAAGAAGAACCGAGCCTACCATGCCACGCCAACCGATAAGTCCGACTTTCATAGTCTTGTTCCTTTTCTGAAGTTTGGTTTGATGTATCTAAAACTAAACGCTTCGCGTTTGATTACGTACAAGACCTACAGATTGGCGATGATCGCAGCGCCGATCTCTTTCGTATTGACCAGCTTCTCGCCATCCTTCTGCTGGTAGATGTCACGGGTGCGGTACCCCTGGTCGAGCACCTTCGCCACGGCGTTGTCGATGGCGTCGGCCGCCTCGACCATGCCGAAGGAGAAACGGAGCATCATCCCGGCGGAAAGAATCTGGGCGATGGGATTGGCGATCCCCTGTCCGGCGATATCGGGGGCGCTGCCGCCCGACGGCTCGTACATGCCGAAGGTCCCCTCTGCCAGTGAGGCGCTGGGGAGCATCCCCAGGGAGCCGGTCAGCATGGCCGCCTCGTCGGAGAGGATGTCGCCGAACATGTTCTCGCAGAGGATGACGTCGAACTGCTTGGGCCATTTCACCAGCTGCATGGCGGCGTTGTCCACGTACATGTGGGACAGCTCCACGTCCGGGTACTCCTTGGCTATGCCGGTCACGATCTCGCGCCAGAGCACCGAGCTGGAAAGCACGTTGGCCTTGTCGATGGAGCAAACCCTCTTGCCTCGCTTGCGGGCGGCCTGGAAGGCCACGTGGGTGATCCGCTCGATCTCCGGCACGCTGTAACGCATGGTGTCCACACCGACCCGCTCGCGGCCCGTTCCCTCGATACCTTTCGGCTGGGAGAAGTAGATGCCGCCGGTCAGTTCACGGATGACCAGGATGTTGAAGCCGCCAGCGATGACCTCCTCCTTCAGGGACGAGGCGCCGGTGAGCGACGGGAAGATGATGGCCGGTCTTAAGTTTGCGTAGAGGCCGAAGATTTTCCTGAGGGGCAAGAGAGCGCCGCGCTCGGGCTGCTCGTCCGGCGGCAGGGTTTCCCACTTGGGGCCGCCCACCGAGCCGAACAGAATGGCATCGGCCGCCTTGCAGATATTCACTGTGGTTTCGGGCAGGGCCTTCCCCTCGTTGTCGATCCCGGCGCCACCGACATTGGCATGGGTCCGCTCGAATTTAACGTCGTATTTCTTTTCCACGGCGTCCAGCACCTGGAGCGCCTCAGCCATAACCTCCGGCCCGATGCCGTCTCCCGGCAGAACCGCCACTTTAAAAACCTTTGCCATCCCTGAAATCCCCCCGAATAAATAATCAAGCGTAAACTGATTGATTTTATTTGCGGCAGTGCACTGTTGTCAACAAAAAAGGATTGTCCCGACCAGAAACCGCCATGCCGGACCACAAAAAAGGAATATCCGCGCCATTACGCATAACTTGGACATGTTACGGGTAAAGTTGCGCAAATCCGGCCATCAGTGCCCTGCAGCAGCACCCCACAGCTCTTTCAGCCTTCGGTCGCGGCCGCACCCCTGACGGTAGAACTTATAACGGATCGGATTCTTCTTGTAGTAATGCTGATGGTAATCTTCGGCGGGATAGAACTCGGAAGCCGGTACAATTTCGGTTACGATCGGCGCCGTGAACGATTTCGTCTTTTCCAGCGACCGTTTCGACTCTTCGGCAAGCTTTTTCTGTTCCGGAGAATGGTAGAAGATGGCCGAGCGGTACTGCGTCCCCACATCGCAGAACTGGCGATCCCGGACGGTCGGGTCGATGTTGCGCCAGAAGACGTCGAGGAGCTTTGCGTAGCCGATCCTTGCCGGGTCGTAGACAATCTGCACCGACTCGGCGTGGCCGGTGCCGCCGGCGGAAACTTCCTCGTAGGTAGGGTTCTTCTTCTGCCCGCCGGTGTAACCTGCGGTGACGGAAGTCACCCCCTCAAGCCTATCGAACGGCGCCTCCATGCACCAGAAGCACCCGCCGGCAAAGGTGGCCTTTTCCAGCCCACCTTTCACCGCCTGGCCGGCACTGCACGGCGCCTCACCAAACAATGAACCGGCAAAGAGCAAGATCAAGACGAATCGGGCAATGTCGCGATGTTTTTTCATATCATCAATCCACTTCGTCCCACCTGCCTATGGAGCCTTGATCTCCTCGCTTTTCACCCGCAACTTCTTTACCAGCTCCCCGTACCCTTGACGCTGAATGATGTTATTGAACTGGGTCCGGTAATTGGAGACCAGGCTCACCCCCTCGATCACCACATCATAAACCATCCACCGCCCCCCCTTGTTCATGAGACGGTAGTCGAGGGAAAACTCGTCGCGCTTGGCAGTGATCACCTTGGATCTCACATCGGCATACTCGCTCTCCACGTTTTCCTTCAGATAGACGATCTTCTCCTGGTTGTACGATTCGATCTTTCCGGCGTAAGAGTTCTCCAGAAGCGTTTCGAACAGTTGGACAAGCTCCTTCTTCTCCGCCGGGCTCCGCTCCTTCCAGTGCTTCCCCATTGAGCGCTGCGTCATCTCGCCATAATCGAAAATCGTGCTGATCGCCTTCTTCAGCGCATTGCGCCGCTTCTGTTCGTTTTGCGGCTTTTTCATCTCCTTGTCGGAAACGATCCGCACCACCTCGTCCACCACGCTCTTCACCTCGTTGGTGACGGAGGCAAGCGCCTGCCTTGGCCCGGTTATGCACAAACAGAACAACAGGGTTGTCATAATAATCGTTCGGATATTCATCAGACACAACCTCCTCACCCACAGCATCCGGGAGAATTACAGCGGCGCTTCACCCACCGCATAGGCCAGATTGGCCTGGGACAGCTTGAAGTTATAGATCGACTGGAAATACTCTGCGCGCATCCTGGCATAATTCTGAAGCGCATCGAATATTTCCTTTGCCGGCCCAACGCCGAAATCAAAATTGGCAATGGCCGCCACTACCCACTTTTTGGCGTTCGTGTAAGCGAAGCGGGTCGCCTCGATGCTTTTTTCAGCCTCCTGGATCTCCAGGTATGACTTCTTTATCTGCAGAGGGATGTTGTTTTCGGCAAATTCCCGGGTGGCGACCAGTCGGTTGTACTGGGCCCGCTCCGCAGCCACTTTGGCCCCCGTAATACCGAAGTCGAGGTTCCACTTGAGGCCCAACGCCACACCAGCCCAGAAATGGTTGAACTGGTCGGGCACCCAGGGGTTGGAAACCCTGTCACGCTTCTCCGCGTAGGCAGCGGAAAGATAGCCGCCAAGGAAGATGTCGGGATAGTAAGCGGCCGTCGCGGCTTCAACCAGGGCCGCCCTGGCTCGCAACCCCTGCTTTATCTGTTTGTATTCGGGACGCTTCGCCTTGGAGGCCTCCAGAAAAAGGGGCAGGTCCGGGACCTTGACTTCGTCAACAGTAAGCCGCTCGGTTTCTATGTCCATCTCCACCTCGGCAGGGAGGGCTATCTGGGTGCGCAGGGCCGAGTGAGCCAACGCTGCCCCCTTGTTCGCCTCTTCCAGGTACTTGTCGACCTCTCCGGCAAACGCATCGAGCTTAAAGATATCAAGCTCTTCCACATTGGGGGACTCCTCTTTGAGGAGTTTCCGGGCCTTGTCCCTTGCCTTGGTCAGGCTTTCCCGGACATCCAGCACCATTTCCTTCAACTCGCGGGCAAGGAGCAGTCCATAGTAGTACTCCTTGACCTTCAGGGCTATCTCGTTCTGCCTCTGCTCCTGCTTCGCCCGGTCCACTTCGATGCCGTGCCCGGCCGCCTTCATGCTCTCGCTAATCTTGCCGAAGGTATAAAGCGGCTGGACAATGGTGGCGTCAGCCCGGTCAAACCATGTCAAGCGGTCCGTCTGGTTTATTCTGTCGGGCGAGGACACTTGGTTGCCACGCGCCTGGGGAACCGGACCGATGAGATTCAAGAGCTCGATCCGCGGAAAGCGGCTCGATTTGGCCTCAGCCAGCTTCGAGGCGGCCAGTTCGATATCGGCCCTGGTTTCGCCCAACTCCGGTGCAAAGGCGAGCGCCCGCTGAATGCAGGCGTTAAGCCCCAGAACCAGCTTCCCCTGCCCTGGTTCCTCGGCAAAACAGGGCTTCGAGCAACAACACATTACGAGAAAGGATACCGTTACTACCTTATAGAATGCGTCCATAATTTCACCCTCCTGTACAACGGTGTCAACCGGCCGACCAGCAAAACCTTATCACCAGACACAGGAAAATCTGTTTTTGACCAAGGATCTCGCTGATTGCCGGGCTTTTTTGCGGAAAACTAATCCACCTTGCCATGGATATACTTGCTCACCAGCTCCTCCAGATCCACCGACGACTCAGTCTCGCGAATCCGCCCGCCATTGGCGATGATTTTATCCGAGCCGCCCGGGTTGAGCTGTATGAACTTATCGCCGATTATCCCCCGGGTGCGCACCGCGGCAATCACATCGTCGGACATCTTTATCCCGCTCCTGACCCGCAGGTAGACCTTGGCCCGGTCATTGCCCTTCGGGTCGAGAATGATCCGATCCACCCGCCCGACCTCCACCCCGGCAATCTCCACCGATGCGCCGCTTTTCAATCCTGAAACCGAATCGAAATCAGCTGTGACCGTATAGTAATCGCCGCCGAACAACTCCATTTTTCCCAGCTTGATGGAGAGGTAGGCAAGGCAGAGTATCCCTATCAGCACGAAAATTCCGACAATTGTTTCCAGCCCGGCTTTTTTCATAGTACATCCTTTGAAAGGTACTATACCAGATGTATAGGGCCCTCCAGGCTGCCGCTGATAAACTGCCTCACTACCGGATGGGTTGATCGCTGGATCTGTTCCGGGGTCCCCACCTCGAGGATTTCCCCCCGATAGAGCATGGCCACCATGTCGGAGACATCGAAGATCTCCGGTATCTCGTGGGAAACGACCACCGCGGTGAAACCGAACCGGACATGGGTATCCTTTATCAGCTGATGGGTTGCCCGGCAGATGATCGGGTCGAGGCCGGTGGTCGGCTCATCGAAGAGGATTATCTTGGGATCGAGCAAGACCGCCCTCGCCAGCCCGACCCGTTTCTTCATCCCCCCGGACAGCTCGTCGGGAAACTTTTTATCCACCCCCTTGAGTCCCACATGCTCAAGTGCCTCGTGGACACGGTCGGCAATCTCCGCCCGGGAAAGCCGGGTCTTTTCTTCCAGGGGGAAGGCAACATTCTCAAAGACCGTCATGGAGTCGAAGAGAGCGGCATTCTGGAAGAGCATGCCGAACTTTTCCCGGACATGATTGAGCCGGTCCCGCCCCATGCGGGTGATATCCTCGCCATCGACGATCACCGCCCCCCGGTCGGGTCTAAGCAGACCGATCATGTGCTTCAGGAGGACGCTTTTTCCCTCGCCGGAAGGTCCGATCACGGCAGTAATCTTCCCGTGGGGAATTTCCAGGTTCAGCTTGTTGAGCACCACCTGGCTGCCGAAAGATTTTTCCACGTTCACCAGTTTGATCATGGTTTGGTCCGTGCTGCGTTCAGCGTGCTGCGTGATGATTCGCGCCTTCGGCGCGCATTGCAACGCAGCACGTAGCACGCAGCACGCAGCACGTTTTCACAGCAACACAGAAGTGAGGAAATAGTCCCATATCAGCACCATCACCGAAGACATGACCACGGCGGCGGTGGTTGCCCGGGACACCCCTTCTGCGCCGTGGCCTGCGAAATATCCCTTGTAACAACAGATCCAGGCAATGATGACGCCGAACGACACCGACTTGACAATGCCGGAGTAGACATCCTTCCACTCCACGCTCTTTTCCATCTCATGGAAATAGGCGCCCGGGTTCACCCCAAGAAGTTTCACCCCCACCAGGTAACCGCCATAGATACCAACCACGTCGAAAATAGCGCAGAGGAGCGGCAACGAGATGATCGCGGCGAGAAGCTTGGGTGAGACGAGGTATTTGCATGGCTCAAGGGCCATGGTTTCCAGGGCGTCGATCTGTTCGGTTATGCGCATGATGCCGATTTCCGCGCTGATGGCGCTGCCGGCGCGACCCGTCACCATCAGGGCCGAGAGCACCGGCCCCAGCTCGCGGATCAGGGAAAGCGCCACCGCCGAACCGAGCATACCTTCGGAGCCGAACTTGGCCAGGGTGTAATAACCCTGCAGGCCGAGGACCATGCCGGTAAAGGAAGCGGTGAGGAAGATGACGAAAAAGGATTTGGCGCCGATGAAACGGATCTGCTTCAGGATGTGGACCGGTTTTGCGGGCGAGCGGATAATCAGGTAGAAGGCATAGATGATGAAATTGACCATCCTCCCCATTTCCTGGAGGATGGATAGGGTTAGCGAGCCCAGTTTTTCCACAAGAAGCAGCACAAACACCCTCCGCAAAACAGGAATCGTCGCAAAGTAAAGTATAGGTAAGTTTTAACGAATGTAAAGATTCGGACCTATCTTTCGTTGAACGCTTCTTCCAGTTCCCGCTGTATTCTGATGCCTTCACCGGCATATTTCGGCGAAAAATGAAATGGGGTTACGCGGATTGCGCCTGCCGCACGGGCGAGAACCCCGGCCTGGCGGGCCGTCAAGTGACACCTCTCACGTGCCCGATCCGCTTCCTCGTCAAGAAATGTAGACTCAATGAAAAGATAGTCCGCATTACGCGCAAGCGCGACGATCCTTGCCGCATTTTCCGGGCTGTACAGGGCATCGGTGACGTAAGCGATCTTCTGCCCTGGTACGATCCGGAGCACCTCCGACTTCAACCGACCGAGGGTGAAGAAACGCTCGCGGCTCTCGCCTCGCTCCTGCCACCATGCCCTGACAGGCGCTTCATCGCCATCGCCGCGCAAGACCGCCCGTTTCAGCTCGCCAAGCCATTCCCCGACGGGGAGCTTCATCTCTTCCAGCCGATTTTTCATGATATTCACATGGTTCTTCTCTTCGAGACAAAAAGCGAGGCAGGTAACTTTATGGTCGAGAAATGCTATCCTGACACGGAAGTTCTCCTCGTCCAGCAGAACTCCGTCAACCACGGCAAAGGAAGAATCCCCCATCCGGCGAAAGCCGTCGCGGCAATGGAACTCGGCGCCGAACGCCCTGCCGTCCCGATGCAGCTCGACGGCAACAATGGTGAAATCGGTAGGGTAGTTCTGCACGAGGTTCCAAGTATAGGCGGCCAGGCGGTGTCCCACCTGGTCGACAAATCCCGCCGGGCCATAAAGATGGAGCCTTTTTTCACGACCGAGACAGAGCCGCACGAGCTGGTCGAAACCGATAAAGTGGTCCACATGGGTATGGGAAACAAAGATATGACTGATGCGAAGGAGCTTGCGGGGTGGAAGATTCGCCAGATCCCCCAGATCGAAAAGAATCGCCCGCCGCTCGAAGAGAAAGTCGATATAGAGCCCCGGATCGTCAAAAGGGCCGTTGATAAGATAAGGATGGAACTGGGGGGTCATGGGACGCCTCGCGACTGTGTTTTCCGGCAAGCTTAAGGCAAGTTTAACGTAGAATCCCCCCCTCCGCAAACCGGCCGGGACAGAGCTGTTTGCTGTTAATACATGGGGTTGGGGTCTAGAGTTTATCCAAAAGTCCTACAGGAATATCAAGTGCACGAGCTAATGCTTCATGAGTCTCATTGCTTCCATCTCTTATTGAATTTTCGATCAATGATAGCAAGGTAAGGCTGATGCCTGCCAATGCGGCCAAATCAGTTTGGGTGAGGTCTCGATAATGGCGCCAAGCCCGAACCGGCGATTCCCCTTTGTTTATTCGTCTAGTCACTTCTTCAGGAATCTCTATGCCATGCGACATAATAGCTTTGACTTTTTTGTGCTTATTCCTGAGCTCAAGCAGCTCTAAGTAGTCGGAGTAAGAAATTACCACCTGATGTGGTTTTCCTTTTAATGTAATTATTCGAGGTTTCATACTCCAGAGGATAACAGATTATCAGGAGTAGACACAGGTAAAAAAAATGAGCTTAGAAACAAACCAGGGGGTCAGGCTAGAGTTTCGGACATTCGTTCAGCTGAGAGCGCAATTCTCCAATAGTTCCCGCAACCGCAACACCTTCGCTTGCCTCCTGCGCTATCCGTGCGGCTGCTTTTCCGAGAGCTGAGACATCACGTCCAAACAACCTGGCCAGCTCTGTCAGTGAAAGATGGTCCGTCTCCCGGACAAGGAAAGCGGCAACAGCCTTTCTCTATGGCGTGCTGAAGGATGAAACAAACCAGGGGGTCAGGCTAGAGTTTCGGACATTCGTTCAGCTGAGTGCGCAATTCTCCAATAGTTCCCGCAACCGCAACACCTTCGCTTGCCTCCTGCGCTATCCGTGCGGCTGCTTTTCCGAGAGCTGAGACATCACGTCCAAACAACCTAGCCAGCTCTGTCAGTGAAAGATGGTCCGTCTCCCGGACAAGGAAAGCGGCAACAGCCCGAGCCTCAGTGTATGGCCTGGTTTTTCCCGGTGACTTGAGCTGCGATTCCGAAATACCATACTTGCGGCACACAACCGCACATGGCTTCTCTCGGAATGCTGAAGCTAGTCAACGAATTAACAACGTTAGCTTTCCCGAATTCCCTTTATGTTTCCCTTGTGGCCCCTTTATGTTTTCGGCGTTTTATTTCGACTCAGATGTCTCGTGTCGGGGACTGCCCCCTACGGCCTCTTGCTCCCCTACCGTTTTTTCGGCCTTCTAAAGAAAACGCCTATGTATGCAATGCCAATTATTATAAAAACAGCCCCGATCTGAACGTTATATCCTGTAAAATCTACATAAGCGCCTTTAAAGTAAAAAGTAGGTTTAAATATGGCAAGAATACCGACAATTATCCATAATATACCGAATCCTAGCCAGGCAGATTTCTCTTGCTTTCTAGTAAACCAATCCATTGATTTCTCCTGCCTTCTCAAACAGTTTTTAATTTCTGAGGTCATCCATTAGAGTACTAAAGGCCGCTCCCAACGCCCCGCCCCAGCTGACTGGTGGAGAACCTGGCAGTTGGGCTTGTGCAAGGGTCGGGGTCACAAGGGTCGGGGTCAGGCTAGAGTTTCGGATATTAGTTCAGCTCAGTGCGCAATTAGCGAATGTCCGAAAGTCAAGACCCCCTTGGTTCCCCACGGCGTTTTTTTGTTATTCAGATTGTCTCGTGCCGGGGGCTAACCCCGCTCACTTTCTCTTTTTCATAATATTTGCAGCAATAATAAATACCACACCAATTACAATGAAGATAATACCGACAGGCACTCTTTGTGTTGTTAAATAATAAGAATGCACACCTTTGATAAATATCTCACCAGTAATAAGTACTTTGATGCCTAGAAATACTAAACCCAGCCCAGAAACAGTAATTACAATTTTATTAAATAGTTTGTCCATGGCGTTTAGTTGGCGGCATATTTCTGCACCAGGTTGGGATTCGCCACGGTGCCGGTGTTTTCCCACTGCTCTTCGCGGGTGACCCAGGTCTGGCTGTTTCTGGTGTATCTCGTTTCGTTGCCGAAGGTGTCGGTGACTTTTGCTACCCGGCCTATGCTGTCGAATTCTACGGTGCGTGTCTGGGTGTTCTGAAGTGTGCCGGAGCCGTCTTTGATGGTGGTGGTGACTTTGGTCTTTTGCTGCGGAGTAATGTAGCTGATGTCGATTGTGCCTGTCCCGTGAGTTTGTTTGATGACTTTACCCTGCCCCTCGTGTCGGAGGTGTTGACGTAAGCTCCTTCTCCTTCGTCGATGCTGGTTAGGCGGTGTTTGTCGTTGGTGTCGCTGTAGCCGTATACGGCGGCAAGTTGCGGGGTAGTGACTGACGTTAAGTTGCCGATGGCATCGTGGCCATAGGTGACGCTGCGCCCTGTCGCGGTTTTTGCGCTTCTTACATAACATTGACAGATTATCCGACGTCCTGCAAAGCTCCCCGGCCGACCGCCCCTCAAAGGCAAAATCAGGGAAAGCTGAGATACAAAAATTCCAAATTCAAGGTGCGACCCCTATGGGTTCTATGAAGCCCTATTAAATCCGGGCTCACGGCGTTTTTGTTTGTTCAGAGTGACTTTGTAGGGGGCTACTTATTGAACTTGCCTATGACCTCCTCCTCAAATACACACATATAAAAGCTGTGCCGACAATAATTAGCCCACTTCCAACAAGTTTATTGTATCCAGTGAAATCGACGTACGCTCCCCTGAAAAAATAAATTGGCTCAAATAGTGTCCTAATTCCAACCAAAATCCATGCAAGACCGAAGAAAAGCAGTGCTAACTTTTCAAAGCGTTTACTGCCTTGTGTCATAGAATCCTCCGGCCTCATTTTACGTTAAATCCCATGGCACCAAGTATGGACGATGACAGGAAGCCTGCACCACCAGCAACGTTAGGTGAAGGTGGGCCGGGTAAATGTGCAGAAATGAAGTCTGGCGCATTATTCAACAGGGTTTGACCTTGCGGAGTCCCAGCGGCTGTCATTATTGCCGGCATCATGTCTGCTATCGCAGGCACCGCCGGGATTAACAAAATACAAAAGGCACCGCATGCGTTTTCTCTCCTGTCATTGTGAGGAGCGACATGACATTGAGTAACTGGATTTGTTCTGCTTGAATTCGGCCAGCGGGGGTCAAGACCAGACGGGTCTGTCAGGTTAATCGGGTTATTGAGGACATATGAGTATAGGTTAATCCCTCCAGCGAAGCCGATTGGATCTTTTTGGATATACCTTCCAATGTTCGGATTATAATCCCTGAAGTAGTTGTAGTGGTTTCCCGACGCGCTATCAAAGTATTGGCCAGGGAAACGTAAGTTAAGATTAGCCGTTCCAGTGATACTGACCGCATCCCCAAACGGTCTGCTTTCAATCTCCCAAACCTTTACCCCACTTGCATCAGTCATCATGACTGGCGTATCTAAATGATCTGTATGGATGTACTGGATTCCATTGGTATCGATCTTGGCAAGTGGTTGACTATACAGGAACACATATTCCGTTTGTGAACCGTCACTGGCATTTTCGAGTAGTAACCTGCCTCGTTGATCAAAAATGAAGTGGGTTGTTACTCCGTTTGACGTCTTCTTAACTCTTTGCCCGTTGGCGTTATAGATGTAATCACTTGCCTGAGTTGCTGCTGCACGTATTAACCGCTGATTTTGGTTGTAAGTATAAGCCTTGCCATTCTCAATGGTCGTATTCCCGTTGGCGTCGTAGCTGAAGCTCGTTGGGTTCGATCCGGTTATAGAGGACAGTCGGTTACTGCCGCTTTGATAGCTGTAGGTGCTGCTTCCCGCGCCGTCAACCTGTGTCAGCCGGTTCCCCACGGGATCATACGTCCACGAGAGGTTTCCCCACGGGCCGGTTCCGCCAGCAAGTCTGTTCAGAGCATCGTAACTGTACGTCTTATTTTTCGTATTGTCCAGAGTGTTGGTAATCCCGGTTATATTCCAATTTGCATCATAGCCGTAACTTAAATTTTGCACGGTGCCGGTGGTGACGCCGGTCGGCCGGTATTGATTGTCATAGCCTATGGTTCGGACGAGCCCGTTACCATAGGTGAGGCTTGTTATCCCTCCAAGGGGTTTATAGACGATGCTACCGGCAAGCGTGGTGGTGATGCCGCCTGTTGTGCTGCTGACACCGGTTATTCTGTTGTTCGCATAGTTGTAGGTGATGACCATGCCACTCGGGTAGGTCATGGTTTTCGTGTTGCCGTTCATGTCGTATGTGTATTGGGTTACGTATGCTATGCCGTCGATTGTTTTTGTTTCTTTGCCTATCTGTCCCTTTTTTGTGTATTCGTAGCTCGTTGTTCCGCTCTGTTCGGTCATTGAGCAGAGCCTCCCCTTGCCGTTTAGGCAGGTGTCGTATGTGTATGCAATGCCTGAGTCTGTTGGAAAGTTGATATTGGTAATCCGGTTTGCCGCGTCGTAGCTGTAGGTGGTGGTGACACCCTTGGCGTCGGTCTTAGTTTTCAGGTTCCCGGCCGGGTCGAAGCTGTAGGTGGTAGTGCCAGTGTCGGGGGATATAGTCTGGTAGAGCATCCCCTTGTCATCATATTTGTATGTTGTAGCATTACTGTTGCCATCGGTAACTGTGGTGAGGTTGTTGTTGCTGTCGTAAGTGAAACCGGTGGTGATGCCCCCCGGCTGGATGGTTGCCATCAGCCGGTTCAGGGTGTCGTATTGATACGTGGTACTGTTGGTCCTGGGGTCCTTGCTGCTGGTCATGTTGCCGAGGCTGTCATAGCCGTACTGGGTAAAGGTTGTGTCTGGATTGATGGTCTTCGTTAAGCGATTCAAGGCGTCATACTGGTAACTGATAGTCTTCTGGAGGACAGCCGTCGTGTCTTTGATCTCTTCCTTGAGCTGGTTCCCTTCACTATCGTAGCTGTAGTTGAGGCTGTTTCCAAGGCTGTCGGTGATTTTGTTGAGTTTGCCGTTTGTGTCGTAGAAGTAGTCGAGCCGGTTTCCTTCGGGAAGGATGATATGGTCAATCCGGTTGGCTGCACCGCCGCAACTTGTGCAACCGCCGGAGATGTAGGCGTATTGCGTTGCTGCCGTGTCTCCGGGGGCCTTGATCGAGGTGACTCTGCCGACGGTGTCGTAGGTGTAGATGGTGGTGTTACCGTTGGGATCGGTGATGGCGCCGGGGTTGCCGAGGCCGTCGTAGTTGGTGTAGGTGGTCGTGCCGATCAAAGGATCGGTTCTGGTGAGAAGATCGCCGGTTGCCGGGTCATAGGTATAGGTGGTTACATCTGCCACGTCGGTGCGCGGGCCGTCGACTTTTGTCATGTGCCCCTGGCTGTCGTATTCGTATGTGGTTGTGTAGGAATACGGTGTGCCGTCTCCAAGCAGGCCGGTTTTGGTGAAGCCGGTGAGGTTGCCTTTTGTGTCGTAGCTGTAGGTAATTAGGCGGTTCTGACCGGTGTTTACTATGCTTTTCACTGTCTCTGTGAGCAGTGCGCTGAAGGTGGGATGATAGGTGTAGGTGGCCGTTTTCTCCACTGCCGTTCCCTGGGCTTCTGTCCGGCTGAGTTGGTTGCCGACTGCATCATAGGTATAGTCGGCGGCGTATTTCTGCACCAGGTTGGGATTCGCCACGGTGCCGGTGTTTTCCCACTGCTCTTCGCGGATGACCCAGGTCTGTTTGTTTCTTGTGTATCTCGTTTCGTTGCCGAAGGTGTCGGTGACTTTTGCTACTTGGCCTATGCTGTCGAATTCGACGGTGCGGGTCTGGGTGTTCTGAAGTGTGCCGGAGCCGTCTTTGATGGTGGTGGTGACTTTGGTCTTTTGCTGCGGTGTAATGTAGCTGATGTCGATTGTGCCTGTCCCGTGTGTTTGTTTGATGACTTTACCCTGCGTGTCGTAGGTGTTGACGTAAGCTCCTTCTCCTTCGTCGATGCTGGTTAGGCGGTGCTTGTCGTTGGTGTCGCTGTAGCCGTATACGGCGGTAAACTGCGGTGTGGTGACGGTGGTGAGATTGCCGATGGTATCGTGCCCATAGGTGACGCTCCGCGCCAGGCTGTCGAAGAGACTCATTAGCCTGCCGGTCTGCAGGTTGTAGGTGAAGGCGATCCACTTGCCGGTATATGCGCCCGTGGCGTCTTTTTCATCGATTCTGCTCAGACGGTAGTCGTAGGAGACGACCAGCGGATCGGTCTGTACGATGTTCCACGGCAGAAGCCCCCAGAGAGGAGCTTTTGTGGCGGCTTCGCAGGTGAAGACGAGTGAGTTGCCCCTCGGGTCTGCCATGCTTTTCAGGCGGCCGTTTATGTCGTAAATTTCCGTTGAGCCGTCCTTTTCGGTATAGGTGTGGGTGCCGTCGGGGTTAAGGGTGAGTGTGCCGGTTTCGCCGACCGGGGTGGCGAAGCCGGCGCCGGATGGGGTGAAGCGCCTCTTCCAGCCGGTTTCCTTGCGGATGACGACGGAGCCGTCTGGATAGGTATAGAGCCTTTTGTCGTAGTTGTGCGCCCAGCCATAGCCCAGGGGGCTGTCATAGCCGGAGGTGCTGGTGTAGCGGCGCCCAATGATGATTGGAAAGAAATTGCCAATAGACAGATCGATCCGCTTTAACGATTCTGCGCCGGAGAAGAGACTGATGGGCTTGCCGGCATAAGCGGGATTGCTGCCTTTGACATCGGCTGTGTCGATGCCTGCATATTTATCATTGGAATCATCGCTTTGCGCATTCCCAGCATATACACTTGTCGGGCTTAGTAAATCCCTGGTCAGCGGGATGCTGAAGATGAATAAGGCTAACGCCATGGATATGCAGTTAATTCTCCCCCGGTTACGCATCAAATCCCTCCTGTGCAACTTTTCGCCACATTAAATGAACATCATTTTGAAATGCAGTGGCTGCAATGCTTTCGGACAGTTCCGTTCAGGCACAGCAGAGCAGCCATTGCCTGCTTTATTTCCCAGCTAATTCAGGCCGTTGTTCTTCCTGTTGCTGTTGCTGTTGCTGTTGTTGCTGTTGCTGTCGGGCTCCGCATTGTGAGCAAGGATCTGGATTATTGCAACAAGGGTTGCCGCAGCAGGGATCTGGATTGCCACAGCAGGGGTCAGCGCTGCCGCAACATGGGTCGGTCGGGTTGGAGCAAGTTTTATAATATATTACTCCATATCCATAGATAACAGCTAAATTTCCAAAACAATCTCTAAACGGAGAGCTATCGCCGGAATCTTTATCCCATACTACGATCGTCCTTTGAATCTCATTATCAGCCGTATAATCAAGACGGCAGCCACATGGGAAGTAATGGCATACAACATTTTGAGCAAGATCAATTGCTTCAACCCTGGTATCACAAGCTCTTGTTCCAGAGTAGCATTGCGCGTTTGATTTGTCGGGAAACAATAACGCCATAACAGCAAAAAAAATCACTCCACACGTTACAATTAATACTGTATTTACCTTTTTAAATATCCACATATGCATCAATCGCCTTTGTCATAGTTATGCGCTCAGTCATAGCCGAGAGGACTGAGGCTTCTAATATCATTAAAGGTACAATCTTAGATTGAAATTTAGTGACTGCGGTATTTTCGGACAGTTCCTTTCAGACACAACAGCCAATTTCCCATGTTATACACCGGCTAATTCAGGCGGTCCTTGTGGCCCTTGTGGCCCTTGTGGCCCTTGTGGCGGCGGTGGTGGTGGCGGTGGTCCGCATTGTGAGCAAGGATCTGGATTATTGCAACAGGGATTGCCGCAGCAGGGGTCTGGATTTCCACAGCAGCGGTCGGTGCTGCCGCAACAAGGGTCGGTCGGGTTGGAGCATAATATGTTGAAGAAAGAGAACCCACGCATTCCATCGCCATATTCTTCGTTTGTACATATTATTTCATAGTGCGGCCCGTAACGGAAAGAATATGTTCTAGTATATGCCGCTCCTTGTACATAACCTGGGGTAGAATTGCCGGTATATCCTACGGCAACATGACAACCGCAAGGCAAGTGATTATACGCCGTTGTACAACATGCCTGTGCTGCATCAATAGCTTCCGCCTTTGTATCGCAGGATATCTCTGGGCATAAGCCTAATGATGGATCTCTTTGGCAAACTGCAAAAGATTCGATAGGCAATACCATGACAATCATTGCCCATAAGATCACAGCAATGATTGAACCAAAAATCTTACGCAACCTGAATGCGTTTTTGCGCATATGCCCCCATGCCCCCCTGTTTCTTACACTACTGTCTCACCTGCACACGCCCCCAAGGCCTTTCTATATCATCAATAATTTATTTTCAAATTCCCTTTTGTGACAGAACTTGTACCTGTAACCGGTTTAACAACCTGTATCCAGACCATGTAATCACCTTCCTCGGAAAAGAGGAATTTCTTGCCGGTTACATCAGTGGCATCCGCTGCCGTCCACTCCAATTCATAGCTTCCTGCCGATTGAGGGAGATTGTTAATCAGGATTGCTGACGCACCACTCGGAGACAAAAGCTTCAGCGTTACGCTTGCTTGCTGAGAAACAGTATATTTAATCCTGGAAAATTGACCGTAGGATAAAGACATTTGATAGGGATCCGTCTTCACCCAAGTTACTTTCGGAGTATCGCCGGTCGTTATGATATGGTTTTCGGGTAAAAGAGCAGCAATGGCACAGGAAGCGACCGCTCCATCCGCCAGTATTTTGTTGGTAGGATTTCTCCCGTCCCAGTTGTACGTGTAGTTGCCGGAAACATGGGCGACTCCGTCCATGACCTTGAAGTTCTGGGCTCCCCACGATATATTCAAATTCACCCTGCCAGGTTGGGAAGGGGAATAGGTCACAGTCAGAGGTTCATTCTTGTAAGGATTGTACGTCCCCTGACTACAGGTGACGCTTCCTGTTCCGATTGGCGCGGGAGGGCTGTAGCCGCCGGTTCTCGTGCCATCGGAGGCATCCAGGACATAAAGGTATGCCTCATCCGGTGCCGCTTTCCCAGTACTGTCCTTCCCATCCCAGGTAAAAGAGTAAGAGCCCGCAGTCGGACAAATCTGTGATGTCTGATAAACCGCCGATCCTGAAGGCCCAAGCTTTTCCGGGACTATCCTGAGTGTTAACGCGGCAGGAGCGTTGATGTCAAACTGAATGGAGGTGGTCTGTGCGCTGTTGGTGTCGATGGTGTGGCTGCTTGCCGATACATTGGTCAGCAGCAGGTTATTCACTGTCACCAGGATTGCAAAACCGGAGCTGTTTCCAGCCTTGTCCGAAACCGTGAGGCGCAACTGGTAGTCGCCGTTTTGCAAGAGAATCGCGTTGCTCAAATTATTGGTGATCCAAGTCGCCAAAGTCCCGGCAGTGACCGGCATCGTCCCGCTCGTTAGGATGGTCCACGGTCCTGCCCCGGTGGCAGGGCCATACTCCACCCGATAGCTATCCAGATTCTGGTCCGCAGCCGTTCCCACTATACTGACGGTGTTGGTAAGAGAAGCTGCGGAGCTTGGCGTGGTGATGACGGCCAGAGGTGGGGTCACATCGACGGTGATTGTTCCCGTTTTCGGGGTCGCACTGATCAACGTCTCGACATCTAGCGCGGTGATCTTATAAGTATAAACTCCGTCGGAGACGAGGTTGCCGCCCGCATCTCTGCCGTCCCAGGTCTGAGCAAAAGCGTTGCCCGTGCTGTTGAATGTCCTGACTACAGTCCCGCCAGTATTGGCGAAGGTCACGACCCAGTTAACCGGATAGCTTGCCGATGCGCTGACAAGGGTTGAATCTTTGATTCCGTCTCCGTTCGGCGAGATATAGGTCTCGGAGACAGTCGCGTTCTGTATCCAGAGGAGACGGATGCGGGCGGTGGTTGCGGTGGAATAACCCGCTTTGTCGGTCGCCGTGAGTCTTAAGGTGTAGACTCCCCCGGTGGCAGTGGAAAGGTCCCATGGGGCGATCAGCGCATTTTGCACAGGTGTAGTTCCGTTTTTCAGCACGGTCCAGGATGTCGGGTTGTTCCCTGCCCCGTAGTCGAGGGTGTAGCTGGTAAGAGCGACCGGATCGGAGGCTGTGCCGGTTACGTTGATCACCGACCCTCCGGAGTAAACCTGGTTGTCGGCCGGCACAGTCAGGATAGCTATGGGGAGCTGGCTCAAGACCGTGACGCTTCCCACGAGGGGGGAGGCCGTTGCCTGGGTGGTCGTATTCACGGCTTGGATCTGGTAGCTATAACTGCCGTCGGCAACCTTTGCGGCAAGACTGTTTTCGCCGGCCCATTGCTGGCTGATGGTGCTGCCGCTACCGGTGAAGGTATTGATTACGTTGCTCGTGCTATCGGTAATGGTTATCGTCCAGTTGGCTGTGGCTGAGAGCGTTGCCGAAAAAGTGAGACCCCCCCCATTCGCGTTGAACGACAGGGGGGTGACTTTGGCACTAGTGAAGGAAAGGCCGCTTGTCGGGGACTGTCCCAACCAGGGATTGAAGAGGGCCGCGTCGCTTACGGCGTTGCCTGTGCCTGTTGGGTTACTTGCATGGTAGGGACCGGCAGACGCCCCCCACCAGTTGTCGCGGGCATCCACTGTTGAGCTTGTCGTGGCGTTCCAGACGCCTGCGGTGGAGTTCCCGTAGATCGTGGAGTTGACGATAGACGGATTGGAAGAAGAGGCATAGATCCCCCACTTGTTCCCGTATATCGCGCTGTTTTGAATCAGCGGGGAATTTGCAGCGCTAGTCAAGTAGATACCGCTCCCCGCGCTGTTTCTGATGGTGCAGCTGCGGATGATAGGCGAGGATGAGCTCAGATAAAGGTTGGCATTATAATAATACCCCCCTGTGCCACCGTATTCGACGATAACACCGGTCAATATGCTTGCCGAGGCGCCACTGCCATTCATGGTAATGCCGGCCCAGTCTCCGGGAACCGGTATCGGCTTGCTGGAAGTGAAAAGAATCGGGCTTGACGAGCCATCCGCGATCAGGACTCCCCCATAGCTTCCCGAACCGATTTGGAACCCGGTGCCTGAGGCAAACTTAACCACGGTTCCGGGGGCTATGGTTAGGATGGAGGGCGTTGTCGTTGTGTTGTAGACCGAGACAGTGCCAGAGACCACCACGTAAGGGGCAACCAGTTGGCTCCAGGTCGCGTTCTGGGAGACCAGCTCGCCGACGACCTCGATCCTGCCGGCAGAAGAAAGACCGATGAGGGTGTTGTTGGCGGTGATTTGGCCGATGATGTTCGCCCCGGCATGGAGAGACGAGTTGTCCAGGTTGGTGAAGGTGTTGCCGGTGATGGTCGGGACAATGGCGGTGGAGCCGATGTAGAGGCCGTTTGAGATGGTGGAGTTGGTGACAGAAAGTGCGGAGGTTGTTGTGCTTAGGTAGAGACCGTAGATACCAATGCTATTTGCACTGGAAACGGTGTAGTTTGAGATTATCGGCGAACCGTTGCCGTAGATGCCGGAGCCGGTTGTGCTGGTATTGGTGAGGCTGCCGCCGGTTATTGTCGGCGATGAGGAAGAAAGGTAGATGCCGTAGGTGCCGTTATTGATGATGGTAACATTATTTATGGTCGGATTCGAGGATGACAGGTACAAGCCGTAGCCGCCGGTATAGGAGTTGGTAAGGCTGCCGCCGGTAATTACTGGCGATGAGGAGGATAAGAACATCCCATAAGTGCCGTTATTGGTAATGGTGACGGTATCAATGATCGGGCTGGCTGAAGAGAGGTTAAGACCGTAGCCTGTAACATTGGTTATGGTGGAGTTTCTGATCGTGGGGGAAGACGAGATAATGGTCACTCCGGTGTTGTACTGGATGTCGACATTTTCCAGGTCGGTGGTGGCGTTCACGGTCCCGGCATGGAAGCTGACGCTCCCCCAGGTGCCGGAGGTGGCGCTTCTGGTGAAGGTGATCCGATTTGATGCCGTTCCCTGGGCGACGAGCGCGCCCTTGCTGGTGCCGTTGCCGATCTGAAGCCCGGCGCCTGAGGCGAACTTAACCACGGTTCCGGGGGCTATGGTCAGAGAGGAGGGTGTTGTCGTGTTGTAGACCGAGACGGTGCCTGAGATCACCACGTAGGGGGCAACCAGTTGGTTCCATGTCGCGTTCTGGGAGACCTGCTCGCCTACGACCTCGACCCTGCCGGCGGAGCTCTGGCCGGTGAGTGTGTTGTTGGCGATGATTTGGGCAATGATGTTCGCCCCGGCATGCAGCGGCGAGTTATCCAGGTTAGTGAAGGTGTTGCCGGTGATGGTCGGGGTGATAGCGGTGGAGCCGATGTAGAGGCCGTTGCCGACGGTGGAGTTGGTAACGGTGAGGGCCGAGGTTGTTGTGCTTAGGTAGAGGCCGTAGATACCAATGCTATTTGCACTGGAGACGGTGTAGTTGGAGATGACCGGCGAGCCGCTGCCGTAAATGCCGGAGCCGGTGGCGTTCGAGTTGGTAAGGCTGCCGCCGGTGATGGTAGGCGAGGAGGAGGAGAGGTAGATGCCGTAGCTGCCGGTATTGGTGATGGTGACGGTATCAATGATCGGGTTGGCTGAAGAGAGGTTAAGACCGTAGCCGATCACGTTGGTTATGGTGGAGTTTCTGATCGTGGGAGAAGACGAGGTAATGGTTATCCCGGTGCTGTACTGGATGTCGACATTTTCCAGGTCGGTGGTGGCGTTCACGGCCCCGGCCTGGAAGCTGACGCTCCCCCAGGTGCCGGAAGCGGCGCTCCTGGTGAAGGTGATCCGGTTTGATGCTGTCCCTTGGGCGATGAGCGCGCCTTGGCTGTTATTGTAGCCAATTTGCAGCCCGGCGCCTGAGGCGAACTTAACCATGGTTCCGGGGGCTATGGTTAGGGTGGAGGGCGTTGTCGTTGTGTTGTAAACCGACACGGTGCCCGAAACCACCACGTAAGGGGCAACCAGTTGGCTCCAAGTCGCGTTCTGGCTCACCTGCTCACCGACGACCTCGACCCTGCCGGCGGAGCTCTGGCCGGTGAGCGTGTTGTTGGCGATGACCTGGGCGATAATGTTTGCCCCCACATGAATCGGGGAGTTATCCAGATTGGTGAAGGTATTGCCGGTGATGGTCGGGGTGATACCAGTAGAGCCTATGTAAAGACCGTTTGAGATGGTGGAGTTGGTAACGGAGAATGTTGAAGTGGGACTACTCAGATAAAGGCCGTACTTGCCTGCACTGTTGACGATGGAGACGTTGTAATCGGAAATAACTGGAGAGCCGCTCCCGTAAATGCCATAGCCGGTGGTGTTGGTATTGGTAAGGCTGCCGCCGGTGATGATTGGTGATGAGGAAGAAAGAGAAATGCCATAGCTGCCGTTATTTGTGATGGTAACGTTTTCTACGGTCGGATTAGCGGAAGAAAGATTGAGACCATACCCCGTTACGTCCGTTATGGTGGAGGTTCTGATTGTGGGGGAAGCCGAGGTGATGCTCACCCCGCTGCTATACTGGATGTCTGTGTTTTCTATGACGGTGGTGGTATCGACGGTACCATCTTGGAAGGCTATGGTTCCCCAAGTACCGCTAGTGCCGCTCCGGGTGAAGGTAATTCTGGCTGTCGTTGTCCCTTTGGCGATGAGTGCCCCCTGGCTTGTACCGTTGCCAATCTGCAGTCCGGTATTCGCAGCGAATTTAACCACGGTTCCCGGTGCAATGGTTAAGGTGGAGGGGGTTGTAGTCGTATTGTAGACCGAGACTGTGCCGGAGACCACCCAGTATGGAGCAGCCAGTTGGTTCCAAGTCGTGTTCTGGGAGATCTGCTCGCCCACGACCTCGACCCTGCCGGCGGAAGAAAGGCCAGTGAGTGTGTTGTTGGCGATTACCTGGGCAATGATGTTCGCTCCCACATGAATTGGGGAGTTGTCCAGGTTGGTGAAGGTATTGCCGGTGATGGTCGGGTTGATAGCGGTGGAGCCAATGTAGAGGCCGTTTGAGATTGTTGAGTTTGTAACGGAGAGGGCGGAGGTTGTTGTGCTCAGGTAGAGGCCGTAGATGCCAACGCTATTTGCACTGGAGACGGTGTAGTTTGAGATTATCGGCGAACCGCTGCCATATATGCCGGAGCCGGTTGTGCTGGTATTGGTGAGGCTGCCGCCGGTGATGGTCGGCGAAGAAGAGGAGGTGAGGTAGATGCCGTAGGTGCCGTTATTGGTGATGGTGACGGTATCTATTATCGGACTGGCTGAAGAGAGGTTTAGGCCGTAGCCGGTCACGTTGGTTATGGTGGAGTTCCTGATCGTGGGAGAGGCCGAGGTAATGGACACCCCAGTGCTGTACTGGATGTCGACATTTTCCAGGTCGGTGGTGGCGTTCACTGTCCCGGCCTGGAAGCTGACGCTCCCCCAGGCACCGGAGGTGGCGTTTCTGGTGAAGGTGATCCGACTCGATGCCGTTCCCTGGGCGACGAGCGCGCCCTTACTGGCGCCGTTGCCGATCTGAAGCCCGGTGCCTGAGGCGAACTTAACCACGGTTCCGGGCGCAATGGTCAAGGTGGAAGGCGTTGTCGTCGTGTTGTAGACCGAGACGGTGCCCGAGACCACCACGTAGGGGGCAACCAGTTGGCTCCAGGTCGTGTTCTGGCTTACCTGCTCGCCGACGACCTCGACCCTGCCGGCGGAGGTCTGGCCGGTAAGCGTGTTGTTGGCAATGATTTGGTCAATGATGTTCGCCCCGGCATGAAGAGGCGAGTTGTCCAGGTTGGTGAAGGTATTGCCGGTGATGGTCGGGTTGATAGCAGTGGAGCCAATGTAGAGGCCGTTTGAGATTGTTGAGTTTGTAACGGAGAGGGCGGAGGTTGTTGTGCTCAGGTAGAGGCCGTAGATGCCGGAGGAGTTAACGATGGAGACGGTGTAATTTGAGATTATCGGAGAACCGCTGCCATAAATGCCGGAGCCGGTGGCGTTCAAGTTGGTAAGGCTGCCGCCAGTTATCGTTGGCGAAGAGGAGTTCAGGTAAATGCCGTAGGTGCCGTTATTGGTGATGGTGACGGTATCTATGATCGGGTTAGCTGAAGAGAGGTTAAGACCGTAGCCGATCACGTTGGTAATGGTGGAGTTTCTGATCGTGGGGGAAGACGAGGTAATGGTTACCCCGGTGCTGTACTGGATGTCGACATTTTCCAGGTCGGTGGTGGTGTTCACGGTCCCGGCCTGGAAGCTGACGCTTCCCCAGGTGCCGGAGGTGGCGCTTCTGGTAAAGGTGATCCGATTTGATGCCGTTCCCTGGGCGACGAGCGCGCCCTTACTGGTGCCGTTGCCGATCTGAAGACCGGCACCTGAGGCGAACTTGACCACGGTTCCGGGCGCAATGGTTAGGGTAGAGGGCGTTGTAGTGGTGTTGTAGACCGAGACAATGCCTGAGACCACCACGTAGGGGGCAACCAGTTGGCTCCAGGTCGTGTTCTGGCTTACCTGCTCGCCGATGACCTCGACCCTGCCGGCGGAGGTCTGGCCGGTGAGGGTGTTGTAGGCGATGATCTGGGCAATGATGTTCGCCCCGGCATGGAGAGGCGAGTTATCCAGGTTGGTGAAGGTATTGCCGCTGATGGTCGGGGTGATGCCAGTGGAGCCGATGTAGAGACCGTTTGAGATTGTGGAGTTGGTGATGGAGAAGGCGGAGGTTGTTGTGCTCAGGTAGAGGCCGTAGATACCGACGCTATTTGCACTGGAGACGGTGTAATTCGTGATAACTGGCGAACCACTGCCGTAGATGCCGTAGCCGGTTGTGCTGGTATTGGTGAGGCTGCCGCCGGTTATCGTCGGTGATGAGTAGTTCAGGTAAATGCCGTAGGTGCCGTTGTTGGTGATCGTGGAATTTGTGATCGTGGGGGAGGATGATGACAGATAGATGCCGTAGCTGCCGGTACTGGTGATGGTGACGGTATCGATGATCGGACTGGCTGAAGAGAGGTTAAGACCGTAGCCGGTCACATTGGTTATGGTGGAGTTCCTGATCGTGGGGGAGGCCGAGGTGATGGTCACCCCGCTGCTATACTGGATGTCGACATTTTCCAGATCGGTGGTGGCGTTCACGGTCCCGGCCTGGAAAGTGACACCGTTCCAGGTGCCTGATGTGGCGCTTCTGGTGAAGGTGATCCGGTCCGATGCGGTCCCCTGGGCGATGAGCGCACCCTGGCTGGTGCCATTGCCGATTTGGAGCCCGACACCTGAGGCAAATTTCACCACCACGCCAGGTTGTATGGTAAGTGTGGCCGGAGTCGTGCTCGTTCCATATACCTGCACGGTTGACGTGACATTATAGGGGCTACCGGCAAGTGTCCAGGTAGTATCCGAGGAAATGATACCTCCCACGGTAGTATCGGCCAGAGAAAGCATGACGTCTGAAAATAGAATGAACAGACAAAATAGAAAAATCCAAAAATATTTTTTGAGCATTTCTTCCTCTCCTAACCCCGATGAACGGGATAAGTCCCTTCACGAAAAATTCTTCGCAAAAAACATGCAAATAATTTTTCTAAGGGACTAATAAATCAATAAAATTCAACCCATTTCAGAATACGCAAAAACGGGCTTCCTTACACCATCAGCTTTCTTGGCAAGAATAGCCACCTCTTACAAATAAAAAAAACGCCAATAGGTAACCAAATTGGCGCAACAATATTTACCAACCTATCATTTGTCAAGCATAATTATCTGGGCTCAATAAATTTATCCAAACAATAGAAATCGGGCGCTCTGCAAACCGTCCCGGCTAGAACTGATTGCTGTTGACACGCCAGGAACGAACAATTACAGTAGGCATGGCGTAATTAACCTATTGCTAATGAACAGTTACGCAATCGATGGGAGGATAGATGACGATAAAACTGGGCGAAATGCTCGTTAAGGCAGGCAAGATAACCCCGGCCGAACTGGATGAAACGCTGAAAAGCCAGGTTATCTTCGGCGGCAGGATTGGAACCAATCTCATCGAAATGGGGTATATAGAAGAAAAGGACCTTGCCCACTTTCTCAGCATGAAACTGGGGGTCCCCTATGCCAGTTCCGAGCAGTTGATGGCGCTTTCGCCCCAGGTACTCAAGCTCATACCCGAAGAAGTCGTTAAAAAATACAAGGTCATCCCCTTGGGCCTCGACAAGAAGAAACTCGTCGTAGCCATGGCAGATCCTTCGGACTTTGCCTCCATCGAAGAAATCTCTTTCATCACCGGCTTTATCGTCATGCCGCTGGTCTCACCGGAATTGAGACTGACCCTTGCCCTGGAAAAGCATTACGACATTAAAAGGGAAACGCGCTACATTAGCGTCACAAGCGGGGGCAGACGCCGCGCCAGAGAATCTGAGCCCGCCGAACCGCCCTCCCCGGAGCAAAAGAAGACAAAAGCGGCATTTACCCCCTCGGCGGAGGAAGAGGTCATCGAACTTCCGCTCCTCTCCGAATTGGATGACTACGGACTGGAACCCGCCGAAGAGCTTATGCAGGGCAATCTCCCCAACGCTGCGGCCCGGGAGGAAACCATCAGGCAATACACCATCGACACCTTTTCCATGCAACTGGCTGAAGCAAAGGACAGGGACGCGATCGCCAACCTGATCGTAAACTATACCGGCCAGGAATTCGACCGGGTGGCTCTGTTTCTCGTGCGGAGGAATGTCGCGGGAGGTTGGACGGCCCTTTCCCGGAAAAAGGTCGTTGCTGGTTTCGAGGAGCTGCAAATCCCCCTTGACGCCCCATCGGTCTTGAAAATGGTGGCGGATGGGAAGAGTTTCTATCTGGGACCGCTTACCGATACACCTGCCAATACCAAAATACTGACAGCCCTGGAAGGTGGTAAACCTGCCTGCGCCCTGTTGATCCCCCTGCTGATGATGGGGCGGGTGGTGGCAATTTTCTACGTGGATGGCGGTGCCGGAGATCTCGGGGACAGGGTCGTCGATATGCAGAAACTTATCGGTAAGGCGGCCATGGCCTTTGAAATACTCATCCTGAAGAACAAGATACTGATGACCTAAACTGCCGGCACGAGGCTGAAAATCAAACGTAATACTCTATTCATAACCGTTTCACTCTGGCTTGCCTGTTGGCTGCCTGCGGCTCTTGCGGAAACCGTCCCGGAAAAACTTATTTACGACCTGGCCTGGAGCGGAATCAAGATCGGTACGGCAACGCAGGAAATAGTCGAAGTAAAGGGAATGCACCGCATAGCCTCCACGGCCCGATCCAATGACTGGCTTTCCTTATTCTTCCCGGTTGAAGACAGGATTGAAAGCACCCTGCTCATAGGCCGGGCGCCTTTTCCGGGTTCCACACAGCATTATCGGATGCAGATCAGGGAAGGAAAACGCCGCAGAGACAGGGAAATATCCTTTGACCAGCGAAGCGGAAAAGCACTGTATCTCGACCATCTGTCCGGGGAAAAGGCAGAAATCGCCATTGGCGCAAACACCTACGACATCTATGCGAGCTTTTTTTACGCGAGGCATGCAACGCTTGAAGTGGGTAAGTCGTTTCATGTTGCCGTATTGGACGGCAAAGAGCCGGACATCATCGAAGTGAAGGTGCTGAGGAAAGAAAAAATCAGCACGATTCTGGGCAAAGTCGATACAATCGTTATAAAACCGCTGGTTAAGCCAAAAGGGGTTTTTGAGGGAAAAGATTTCGTTCTCATCTGGCTCACTGATGATGCAAGGCGGATTCCTGTCAAGGTGCAGACAAAGGTGACGGTCGGAAGCGTTACCGCCACACTGACAGGCGGAAACTACTAGCACCTGGCCTGTAAAATATTCCGACAATCGATTATTCGTTTCTTTACATTGCGCTTCAACTCCATAACATACGATAAATACTGCAAATTATATTTCATGACGAATCATTTGCCCCGGCTGGTTCTGCAGGATTGTCGGATTCACATACACATTCAGATAACATTTAAATCACATTTTGCATCAAATCAACAAGTTGCACGACTGGCACTCCCATTGCATTAAAATATTCACAGAATATGTTCTTTGAAAATTCTCTGGGATATGCGTAATACATCGGGCGAGGCCCTGATTATCATTTATTACAAAATTAAAATATTGAGTTCAATCGTGGTGAGCAAGCTCTCAATGCAGAGAGAAGCCTGAAGCGTTTTCTCAATAGAATAAAAGGACAAGATCAGCCACTCTCACGAACATACGATATCCTGGAGCGAATCAAATAATTGGTGCTGTGCAAGATAACGCGGAACGCGATTTGTCTCATCTGCCATGCAGCGTGACAGCCGCTTAAAAGGGGAAAAACTACTGGCCCCATCCGGCTGCATACCCGCAAAACGGCATGCGGTCAGGAGCCATAAGATTTCCACCGACAGAGAAGGATAAAGTATCTTGGCATAGTGCCAATTAGAAGGGAAAAGCCCCGGGATCATATCCCGGGGCTTTTCTTGTTTAGTCCTTCAAAGCATCTCCCATTGCAGATGACAGTACCGACATTATTCCTCACCCTTGAACCATTTGTCGAACCAGCTGCGATGATCCTTTGACGCCAGGATCTGCAGGTCCTTGGGGCCAAGCCAGACCCCGCCGCAGCCTGGGCATTTATCAAGCGGCACCCCGCGGAAAGTCATGGCCTCAATGGCAGCGCCACACTTGGGGCAACGATTGCGGCAATAGGCATGGATTATCTCCTCGCGGGCTGCCTCCCTCATCTGCTCGATCTTTTTCTTTTCCTCGTTGTAGATATACTGGCTTTCCAGGGCTTTTTCCCGTTCTTCCCACTTGTTGGTCATAGCACCACCCTCCCTCATCAAAATTAATCACATGAAGCTCCTAGTACAATGTAACACTTGATATTTCGCAACCTGCCCCCCTCCCAACCTCCCCCCGCTTGGGGGAGGAGCGCTAGTCTCCCTCCCCAGGAGGGGGAGGGCTGGGGAGGGGGTTTAGATGTTACAGTGCACTAGACATAATGGTTGTCAGTTGCCAAGCAGAGTCTAAAAGCTAAAAGACCTGCCATCCTTGTAAACGTGGGTTATGCTGTAGAGTAGG
>Ga0074193_1000367_pt1 | contig 79158 bp, 74 predicted proteins | sample EPASupsiteHSE605_FD_64523 | JGI IMG/M metagenome (GOLD analysis project Ga0074193, IMG submission 64523) | Bioremediated contaminated groundwater from EPA Superfund site, New Mexico - Sample HSE6-05 | ecosystem: Environmental > Aquatic > Deep subsurface > Groundwater > Contaminated ... | reverse complement strand
CAATGAACAAGACGCCAAAGTGACCGTAGCGTTCGGCTTATAAGCAACAGCATCAGCCCACAAGGCTGACAATCGCCCCAGCCTGATCCGAAAGAGGAAATCCGGCCGAGGGTGTCACGGATTCAGGTAAACATTATTGAAATAGCCGAAGAGTCAACTCGCACAACATGCTTATAGGATAGAAAATTAAGAGAGATTCCTAACGGGTAAAACCGCAGAACCTCTTGATCCCACCATTAGAAATGGAAACCAATGATACGCATAACGCGCCCACCTTACTCTCCTGACGGAATGGAACAGGGTCGAACACTGAACTAACGACCATGCAACTTGCCGAAATTACACAACCGAGGAGGGCGAGAAAAGAAGTATGATACAGTTCCCTTTACCCTTGATATCGGGAACTGTACTCAACAAATGGCGACGATGAAAGGGGTGGAGGAAGCTTGAGGGAAAGAGCACTACTGTATGCTCTGCTTACTAGACAAATAACTGCCTGCAAAAAGGAAACGCCCCATCCAATCTTCGAGAGAAAACGAATCTATTTGCGGCGAGACGCCCGCTTTGCAGCCTTCAACGGATTGACGCGGATTTTAACAATCTTGACTTCCGGCTTCGCATGCGTGGCAAAATTACATATGCCTAATCGCCATTTTGCAGCAGGGGTTTTATAGGTATCACAAAAACTACCACCTTCGAACTCAACGATTCGGTCACACCCGTTGCATTGTTCAACCACCGGCAGAAACGATCCATCGATGAATTTAGCTGCATTACTTGTTTGCATATTGCCAACTCCTGAAAAAATATAAACTTTTTCTTGAATCAGAAAAGAATCTTCCCTAAAATGAAAAAATAAGTGCGTAATTGAACCCCAGCACTCAAGGGCGATATTTATAAAAATAAAACACGTTTCTGTCAACACCTTATCGCTGGTGCTTTTTATAAAATCTCAGAAAATAGTCTGGAGACCTCTTCATGCCGATCTATGTTTGGAAAGGAAAAAATAGTTTTGGTGAAAGACGCAAGGGTGAAATCGAAGCTGTCGATGAAGCAGGAGTGCGAGCACAACTCAGACGTATGCGGATAGAAAATCCGACGGTTAAATTAAAACCAAAGGATATTTTTGAGAACGTCAAACTTTTCAAACCAAAGGTCACGGGAAAGGATATCGTGATTTTTACACGGCAGCTCTCAACCATGATTGATGCGGGCCTTCCACTTGTTCAATGCCTCCAGATTTTAGGGAAGCAGCAAAGCAACGCAACTTTTAAGTCCGTGCTGACAGCGATCCAAAACGATGTTGAAACCGGGACCACGTTAGCTGATTCCATGCGGAAACATCCGAAGGTTTTTGATAGCCTCTATGCCAACATGATCGAAGCGGGCGAATTGGGCGGTATCCTTGACACTATCCTCTCAAGACTTGCTGTTTTCAAAGAAAAAGCTATGGCTTTGCAGAAAAAAATTAAGGGGGCTATGACCTACCCTACCATATGCCTTGGTATTTCCCTTATGATTCTAGCAGTTATACTTATCTTTGTTGTCCCTGTATTTGATAAAATGTTTAAGGACTTTGGATCAACACTACCAGCCCCAACTCAAATAGTAATCAATTTAAGTAATTTTTTCAAAAATAACATATTATATATAATTATTATCGTAGTTATATTAAGCTGGATTGTAAAAAAAATATATTCCACTGAAAAAGGACGGTTAAAATTAGACAAAATGATAATATGGTCTCCAGTTATCGGTCCTTTGGTTAGAAAAGTAGCTGTTGCTAAATTTTCACGGACCTTAAGTACTTTGCTTCAAAGTGGTGTTCCAATATTAGATTCTCTTCAAGTTGTAGCAAAAACATCAGGAAATAAAGTAATAGAGATTGCTGTAATAAGAGTAGCTGGAAGTATTGCAGAAGGACGACCCATCGCTGAGCCATTAGAAGAATCGGGTGTTTTCCCAAACATGGTTGTACAAATGATTAATGTTGGCGAGTCGGTTGGAGCTCTCGATACCATGCTTGAAAAAATTGCTGATTTTTACGATGAAGAAGTTGACCAGGCCGTTGAAAACTTGACGGCAATGATAGAGCCTTTTATGATGGTATTTTTGGGCGGAATGATTGGCGGACTTGTTGTAGCCATGTATCTACCGATATTCAAAATTGCCAGTGTTGTTTAAGCAGAGACTCCACTTAAAAAAACTGTCCGAACGAACTGGGCACCCCTCTCCCGCTCTCATTTGGTATGCTTAGGCTTTGTTCGTCGTACATGGCTATTTTCTTCTTCTTGAACTTTGAGCGGTTCAATCTTGAGAGATTTCTACAACTTCCATGAATTCTAAAACGTTAGGAATCCACCGGCAGAGCCGGTTTTCACTTGGGGATTATCAATTTTTTGCACTTTTGGAGATATACTAATGAGCGAGATTACCGGCATACTTGCCAGAGAAATACTTGATTCACGGGGTAACCCGACTGTTGAAGTTGAAGTGTACCTTGAATCCGGAGCCATGGGCAGGGCCGCTGTTCCCTCAGGCGCCTCCACCGGAACAAGAGAAGCCTTGGAATTACGAGACATTAAAGAAAAACGCTATGGCGGAAAGGGGGTACTGCGAGCCGTTGAAAATGTCAACGAACGTATCACTCCCGCTCTGCTTGGATTTGAATCCTCACAGCAGGTAGTGATAGACAACACCATGCTGATGTTAGACGGTACCGTCAGCAAAGAAAATCTGGGTGCAAATGCAATTCTCGGAGTTTCCATGGCTGTTGCTAAGGCAACGGCCATGGAACTCGAACTGCCCCTCTATAATTATCTTGGAGGCGTTAATGCCAAGCTACTGCCTGTCCCCATGATGAATATCCTCAACGGCGGCGCACATGCCGACAATAACGTCGACATCCAAGAATTCATGATCCTGCCCGTAGGAGCACAATCCTTTTCCGAGGCTTTACGTATGGGGGCAGAAACCTTTCATGCCTTGAAATCAGTCCTCAAGAAAAAAGGTCTGCAAACGGCCGGGGGCGACGAGGGCGGATTTGCTCCCAATCTGCGGTCGAATGAAGAGGCAATGGAATCGATCCTCGAAGGCATTGTCCACGCTGGTTATGCACCCGGCAAGGATATCTTTATTGGAATTGATGCTGCGGCCAGCGAGTTTTACTCGGCCGAGAAAAAAATCTATGTCTTAGGCGCCGAGACAAGTCCCCAAAAAACAGCGGAACAAATGATCGCCTTTTATTCAGACTGGGTCAACAAGTATCCCCTGATAACTATTGAAGACGGGCTAGATGAATCGGACTGGGCGGGATGGGAACAACTGACTAATGAACTTGGCAAAAAAATCCAGTTAGTTGGAGATGATATCTTTGTTACCAACACCAGTATCCTCAGAAAAGGCATAGCCCAAAATATTGCTAATTCCATTCTGATCAAACTCAATCAAATTGGCACGGTCACCGAGACAATTGATGCCGTTGATATGGCGCATCGAGCCTCCTATACAGCGGTTATTTCCCACCGTTCGGGTGAAACGGAAGATGCAACCATCGCGGATCTGGCGGTAGCCTTAAACACCGGACAAATAAAAACCGGGGCACCATCACGAAGTGACAGGGTGGCAAAGTACAATCAACTCTTACGAATCGAAGAGGAACTGGGGGGAGCAGCACGGTATGCCGGAATTACCGCCTTTCCTTTTCTTTCATAAACAAGGTTGACAACTTACTGTATTACTTCCTATTATAATCGTATAGTTTAAAGAAACGGTTCTTTCATTGCGATTTACCCCGGAGGAATGAAAATGACGCTGACAAAGGCTGATCTGGTGCAGCAGGTATACAAAGCCCATCCCAACCTGACCAAATCGCAGTCCACGGATTCCGTCGAAACCTTTTTATCCTTATCCAAATCTTCTCTTATAACAGGAGAAGATTTATTATTGAGCGGATTCGGCAAATTCAACATCAAGGACAAGAAATCCCGCCGTGGCCGCAATCCGCAGACGGGAAGCGAACTGACACTTGATGCCAGACGGGTGGTAACTTTTAAACCCTCAGGAATTCTGCGATCACGCATTAATTCCGATTAAAACCAACTTCTATCGAGTGAACTCAGGGCGCCCGCGTGCAGCTGGCGCCTTTTTTGTTTTCCGGGCACCCTTTACTTGTAACCTCCCAACATTCTTCCAACTTTTTTACTCGTTCATTAAAGCTAAATTTCTGATGCCGCCAGACTACGCCTTCCAAATAATTAGTTGCCAGTGCATAGAGTTCAACCCCTTCATTCGCCTGCTCCAGGAAGGCCCTGCTGATTCTTCGCTGGTTAACAACCTGCAACGATTCGGCCAAACAACCCCCTTACTGGTCTGGCAACATACGGAAAAAAAATACCAGCTCCTTGCAGGGCACAATACCTTTAAGGCGATCACATCGCTTGGCATCGAAAAAGCCTTTTGCCACGTTCTCCCTTCGTCCATTTCACCGGTCCAGCGGTATTCCCTCCAGATTCTCCATGGACTCGTTGCCCCCCTGGCTAGTCCGATTTTGCAAGCACATCTATTGCATCAAGCGCGACAAGAACTCACGGATAACGAACTTCTCGCCCTCCTGTCATTAATGGGATACAAACCGCAACGCTATCTATTCGATGAGCTCACGGCTCTCCTGCAGCTCTCCTCATCGGCCGTCCTTGCCCTGCATCACGGTATTCTTTCGCCCAAGGCTGCAAAACTATTCAAATTGATCTCCCATGAAGATCAGGAAATGTTGGTTCGGTTGATTGACACATACCGCCCAGGTGGATCAAAACAGCACAAGCTGATTGAAATGGTCACGGAAGTATCTTTGAGAAACAACAAACCCGTGCAAGAAGTTATCCGGGAATTATTGCCTGCAAATCAAGACGGTGTGCAGGACAACACACCCCAACGTTTGCAAGGGATTCTGCACTCTTTACAGAAAATGTATTGGCCGGAAAGAACAAAATTAGAGAGAGATTTTCAAAAATTTGTACAAGAACTGCACTTACCGGATGGAGTAACTGTAGAATCAAGCTCTTCATTTGAAGATGAAGGGATAGAGATGCGCTTCCATTTTGCCAACAATGAAGCGTTGAAGGAGAAATGGAATCTAATAAAAACCATTGTCCAACAATAACGGGTTATCGCTGGACAAGCGCTTTCAAAAAGATATCTTTTCCTAAAAATTCCAAAGATATATTATTCAAAATCGGCGCATCCTCCCGGCTCTCCAAAGAATATCCGCGAACTAGCGGGGTACCTTCATCGCCGACGATGAACGGAGCGTAAAGCAAAAGCATTTCATCAACAAGGTGTTGACGGTAAAAGGCGCCATGGACACGGGCGCCCCCTTCAACGAGTACCGATGTGATATTTTTTTCTCCTAAAAAAGTCAGCATGGCCGACAGGTCGACCTGTCCTTCGGCATTTGTTGTGACCCGCGATACTTTCGCACCACGGGCAACTAGCTGTGCCTCTTTTTCCTGGGCCGCTTCTTCCCTGCAGATGACCCATGTCTCGGCATGAGAATTTTGGGTGAGCATGCGTGCATTCACCGGCAACCGCAGGTTTGAATCGAGAACAATGCGCAACGGATCGCGCGTATCTCCTGCCGCATCAAGGCGTGTAGTTAAGCTGGGATCATCGATAATCGCCGTTTCCACGCCAATAAGAATAGCGTCCACCTGATTGCGGATCTGGTGGACTTGCCGCTTTGATTCAGGGCCCGTAATGGCTTCCCCTTTGCCAGCATGTATGGTGATTTTGCCGTCGAGACTCAATCCAGCCTTCATCATCACCCACGGCAACCCGGTGGCGCTGTGCTTGATGAAGGGGTAATTGAGCGCTCTGCACTGCTGCTCAAGCACCCCGCTGCACACCTCAATCCCCTTGCCGCGCAAATAGTCTGCACCGCCGCCGGCCACGCGAGGGTTGGGATCGGACATACCGATAACTACGCTGGTTATTCCGCATCGGAGCACAGCCTCGGTGCAGGGAGGCGTCCTTCCGATATGATTGCAGGGTTCCAGGGTTACATAAAGCGTTGCGTTGATAGCCTGTTCACCGGCGTCGGCGATGGCATTGACTTCGGCATGGGGAGATCCTGCTTTTTTGTGATATCCCCTGCCCACCACCTTGCCATTCTTGACTATTACCGCACCAACAGCCGGGTTCGGTGAGGTCCGCCCCAGGCCTTTTCTTGCCTCTGCCAAGGCCAGTTCCATGAAATAGGTGTGCTTATTCTCCATTCGCATTCAACGTGTTCAGTGTTTCCCTTTTTCGCCCAGGAAGAGTTTCAGTTCATCCATGAATTCGTTGACATCCTTGAACTGGCGGTAGACCGAGGCAAATCGGACATAAGCGACCTCATCCAAAGCAGGCAGCGCCTCCATTACCCATTCCCCTATCTGGCTGGTTGGAATTTCCTTACCGCCATAATCCTGCAATTTCTGCTCAATGGCATCGACAAAGGCATCAATGTCGGTCATGCTGACCGCCAGTTTCTCGCAAGCCTTTTCCAATCCAACCACAATTTTTCTCCGATCCCAAGGCTCGCGCCTACCATCCTTTTTTATCAGCATCGGAAGCATCAACTCGATCCGCTCATACGTGGTGAACCTGTGCCGGCATGCATCACACTCACGGCGACGCCTGGTGATGGTATTATCCTTGTTAATGCGCGAATCAATTACCCGACTATCCAAATTGCCGCAATAGGGACATTTCATGACACACCTTCATGGACCGTTTTGAGAATGAAAAGATGTAAAGCACAAAAAAACCGGCAGCTTTTCATGAAAGCATACCGGTTTGCATAAATGAAAATCGAAAATAATCGACTACCCCATCATGCTGATCCTTCGCAGATGGCGTCCTCCAGCAAATTCAGTCGCTAACCATACTCTGACGATATCCAGGGCAATGGAGATGCCCAGCACTCTTCCTCCGAGGCAAAGCACATTGGCGTCATTGTGTTCCCGGCTCAGCTTGGCGGTGACGGCTTCATGGCACAAAGCTGCGCGGATATGTCGATGCCGGTTAGCGGCTATTGACATGCCGATCCCGGTGCCGCAGATAAGAATACCACGTGCACAGCGCCCATCGTTGATAGCCAGACATACCTTATCGGCATAATCGGGATAATCGACTGAGTCCTCTGAGTGACACCCTAAATCAATGACCGTGTGGCCTGATTGTTCGAGCGAATGGACGACCTCTTTTTTCAGGCCAAACCCACCATGATCACACCCTATCGCTATATTCAAGCCCATACTCCTCAGCGTTCCATTCACTTAAACCGTCGAAAAACAACGACGCCATTGGTGCCGCCGAATCCAAAGGAATTGGACATGGCAGTCTCAATTCGTGTCTGCCGAGCCGTCAAGGGGACGTAATCCAAGTCGCAATCAGGATCCTGGTTCTGGAGATTGGCTGTGGGCGGCAGAATACCATGATGCAGGCTCAAGGCAGTAAACGCCGCCTCGATCCCTCCAGCCGCACCTAACATGTGACCGGTCATGGACTTGGTGGAGCTAACAGCCAATCTATAAGCATGCGCACCAAAGACAGTCTTGATTGCCAGTGTTTCGCACCGATCATTCAGCGGAGTGGAGGTGCCATGCGCATTAATGTAATCAATATCCTCGGGGTTTAACTTGGCGTCCCGTAAAGCTGCGGCCATGCACCGAGCAGCGCCCTCTCCGTCCTCGGGAGGAGCTGCAATATGATAGGCATCGCTGGTCTGACCGTAGCCGATGATCTCCGCATATATCGTTGCACCCCGCCTTTTAGCCGCCTCCAACTCCTCAAACACCAACATGCCTGCACCTTCCGAGATCACAAATCCATCCCGGTCGCGGTCAAAAGGACGGGACGCGGCCGTCGGATCGTCATTGCGAGTCGAGAGGGCCTTCATGGCACTGAATCCGCCAACGGCCAAGGGGCAGATAACCGACTCAGTGCCCCCGGTGATGGCCGCATCACAGTCCCCATAGGCGATATGTCGAAAGGCCTCGCCAACCGCATGGGTACCAGCTGCGCAAGCGGTTGTCTGGGTGAGATTAGGGCCTTTGCAACCAATACGCATGGATATATGACCGGATGGCATATTGGGTATGACCCGGGGTATAAAAAAAGGAGTGATTTTACGCGGCCCCTTATTGATTAGTATACCATGATACTCTTCAATGGTGGGGAGTCCGCCCATGCCGCAACCGGTAATGACTCCAACCCGGTTGACGTTGGCATCGGTAATCGACAGGCCGCTGTTTTTCCAGGCAAGGTCAGCCGCAGCAACCGCGTATTGAACAAAGGTATCAAGATTTTTCGCCTGTTTCTTCTCAAACCAATCCTCAGGGTTAAAACCTTTTACCTCAGCGGCTATCTGCGAAGCCTGATCAGAGGCATCAAAGCGGGTTATCGGTCCGATGCCGCTTTGTCCGTTGATCAGAGCATTCCACGTTTGCTCGGTACCGATACCCAGCGGCGTGATCAAGCCAATCCCTGTTACAACGACCCGTCGTTTCACGCTTGTCCGCCTCGCCTTAGCTTTGGATTTTAGCGACAAAATCGATAGCGTTTTGCACCGTGGTAATTTTCTCAGCTTCTTCATCGGGAATTTCGACATCGAATTCCTCTTCCATGGCCATGATCAACTCAACCAGATCCAATGAATCAGCGCCGAGATCATCAACAAAAGAAGCGCCCGGTACGACTTTATCGCGATCGACACTCAGTTGCTCAACGATGATATCGATCATTTTATCTTCAACAGCCATTGTTCTTCTCCTATAAATAGTCTTATGTTTGTTATTTTAAAAAATAATGCCCGAGAAATTAGACATTCGAACATCCCTTGTCAATGTCCCATATACATCCCGCCATTGACATGCAGGGTCTGGCCAGTAACGTAGTTACTGTCAGCAGATGCCAGGAAACCCACCGAAGCAGCAACATCTTCCGGTGTTCCCAAGGTACCCATTGGAATCTGAGCCTTGAGCGCTTCCTGAACATCTTCGGTGAGACCATCGGTCATTTCGGTAACGATATATCCCGGAGCCACGCAATTGACGGTAATATTCCGTCCGGCGAGTTCCCGCGCCATGGATTTAGTCAACCCTGTCAGCCCTGCTTTGGCTGCGCCATAATTAACCTGCCCGCTGTTGCCAATAAAACCTACAACCGACGAAACGTTGACAATCCGGCCCCACCTTTGTTTCATCATGGCCCGCATCACTGCCTTGCTGCAGAGAAACGCACCTTTTAGATTGGTATCAAGTACGCTGTCCCAATCATCCTCTTTCATGCGCGCCATCAAACCGTCACGGGTTATACCCGCGTTATTCACTAGAATGTCGATCTTGCCATGGACGGCAATAATCTCTTTAATGTTTTCCTGAACCGCCACGGCATCTGCCACATCAAACCGGGCCATAAATCCCTTGCCGCCGATGGCCTCAACCTGTTTCAGCGTTTCCTCGGCAGCTGTGGCATTGGACACATAATTGATGCCAACGGTCGCTCCCATGGAGGCCAGCTTCAAACAGACAGCCCGGCCAATGCCGCGGCTGCCTCCGGTAACCAGGGCGATTCTCTTCTCCAATATCATTTTTTGATCTCCTGAAGCCGTTTGATCAACAGCGGCACCACCTCGTATAAATCTCCGACGACGCCATAGGTGGCGATATCAAAAATGGGCGCATTTTTGTCACGATTGATAGCCACCACGATTTCCGCAGACTGCATACCCACCGCATGCTGCACCGCCCCGGAAATACCACAGGCGATGTACAATTTTGGACTGACGGTCTTCCCGGTCTGCCCAACCTGATGGGGATAGGGAATCCATCCGGAATCAACAGCGGCACGGGAAGCGGCCACTGCTCCGTTAAGCTCGCCGGCTAATTCCCGTATCAGCGCAAACCCCTTGGCCGAATCAAGCCCACGACCGCCAGCCACCAGCGTTTCCACTTCCTGAATATTGACCTGGTCCTCGTTGTTAATCACGGTTTCAAGCACTTCAATCTGCGTGTGCAGTATGCTTGGCGCCAATTGAATGTGGATCACTTCACCCTTGCGCGAAGGATCGGGTTCGGCTGGTGCCATGACCTTGGGCCGGACCGTGGCCATCTGCGGTCTGGTGTGCGGACATTCGATGGTCGCCATGATGTTGCCGCCAAAGGCTGGCCGCGTCTGCAACAACATGCCGTCCTCTTCCCGGATTTCCAGGCGGGTGCAGTCGGCGGTCAAACCGGCGTCGATAGAGGTGGCAACGTAGGGAATGACCGACCGGCCAATGGCGGTGGCACCGGCTAGAACCACCTCAGGTTTGCGCTCCCGAATGACCTGCTCTAAAATTCCGGCGTAAAGATCTTCCCGGAACTGCTCCAGCATCGGGTGTTCGGCAAGCAAAACTATATCGGCACCGGCGGCGATCAGGCCGTCAGCAAAGGCCGCCACTGTTCCGCCGGGCAACACGACACTGAGAGGGACCCGGCGCTTATCGGCAAGCTTGCGGCCAATACCCAGCAATTCGTAGCTCACCGGGGCAATCTTGCCGTGGCGGTACTCGGCGAATACCATGATCCCCGCATAGGCACCAAAGTCGGCTTGCGTTCGTTTATCCGCAGTTTCAACACGCAGGGCGTTTTCAGGACAATTGTCAACACATGCGCCGCAAAGGGTGCAGGAATCGTTGACCACGGCACAATCAGCTTGGACATTGATGGCCCCAAAGGCGCAACTACTCTCGCACATGCCGCAAGCTGTGCATTTCTCGCTATCGATAATCAGCATAGGAAACAATCCGGTTTTTCTGGTGACAGTCTTCTTTGTCTAGAGATGCGCCTTGAGGCAAGCAACCAATTGATCGACCTGTTCCGCGACACTTCCCGAGAAAATTTTGCGGTCGCCGCGAGGTTCCGGAGAAAAAACCCGCACGACCTGAGTCGGTGATCCGGCCAGTCCGATACATTGCGGGTCAGCGCCGATATCCGCGGCGGAAAGCTGCTGGATCACTGCTTTTTTTGCCTTCATTTTCCCCTTAAGGGAGGCGACTCGAGGTTCATTGATGTCCTTGACCACCGTCATCAGGGCCGGCAACGGCAGGCGGAGCACGTCAAAACCGTCGTCCATCATCCGCTCCACCTCAATGGCTTCGGCCGTCACTTTGCGGGTTTTCTGAATGCAAGCGGCAAAAGGCAACCGCAAGCGACAAGCCAAGCCCGGACCGACTTGAGCGGTATCGCCATCAATCGCCTGCTTACCGCAGAGAATCAGGTCAAAGCCGCCAAGGGTTTGCACAGCCTGGGCCAAGGTGTAGGAGGTGGCCCAGGTATCAGCACCAGCAAAGGCTCGATCAGAAATCAGCACCCCCTCATCGGCACCACAGGCTATGGCTTCACGAAGAACCGCTTCAGCCTGCGGCGGTCCCATGGTGATCACGGTCACCACGCCCCCCTGTTTCTCCTTGATGGCGACAGCTTCTTCCAAGGCATGGCGGTCATAGGGGTTCATGATCGATTCCACCCCTTCACGCGCTAAGGTGTTGGTTTTCGGATCAAGCCGGACATCCTTAGCATCCGGAACCTGTTTAATGCACACAAGTATCTTCATATCACGCATATGTATCAGGAGTATTCTTTGTTCAATTCCTGGCCAACGACATTGCGCTGAATCTGATTCGTGCCTTCGTAGATCTGGAGGATTTTGGCGTCACGCATCATTTTTTCAACAGGATACTCTTTCATGTAGCCATAGCCACCGAGGACCTGTACGGCATCGGTGGTCACTTTCATGGCCATATCGGTGGCAAAAACCTTGCACATGGACGAGACCTTGGACATATCTTTGGGATGTTTATCGATGTGTTTTGCCGCACCATAGACCAAGGCCCGACCTGCTTCGAGCTGGATGGCCATATCAGCCAGAATATGCTGCACCGCCTGGAATGAAATGATCGGTTTGCCGAACTGCACGCGCTGCTTAGCGTACGTCACCGCTTCATCCAAGGCGGCTTGGGCAAGACCGATACCAAGGGAGGCGATGCCTGGACGGGACATGTCGAGCGTTTTCATTACCGTGATAAATCCGGTACCTCTTCTGCCCACCAACCTGTCCTTGGGAATACGGCAATCCTTAAGAACCAGTTCTCGGGTGGCGGAGGAGCGAATGCCCATCTTGTCTTCCTTCTTCCCGTAGGAAAAGCCGGGATCGCCGTCCTCAACCACAAAAATAGAGGCGCCACGCGCCCCTTTGCTGGGATCGGTCAGGGCAATGATCGTGTAGATCTCGGATTCGCCACCATTGGTAATCCATTGTTTAGTGCCGTTTAACACCCACTCGTCACCCTCTTCCACGGCGGTTGTCCGAATGCCTGAGGCATCGCTGCCGGCATTGGACTCGGTGAGCCCAAAAGCGGCCCAGCGCGCACCACTGGCGATATCGGGTAGATATTTTTGTTTCTGTTCTTCACTGCCGGCTATCATAACCGGAAAAATCCCCAGGGCGCTGGCAGCAAAACTGGTGGCTACGCCAACGCATCCGCGCGCAAGCTCTTCCAGGGCAAGGACAATTTCGAAACAGCCGCCGCCAAAACCACCATACTCTTCAGGGACAAAGATACTAAACAGGTCTGCCTTCGCAATATCCTGTAAAATTTCCCGGGGAAATTGATTTTTTTCGTCAAGCTCCGCCCGTACCGGAATAATCTTCTCATTGGTGATTTCCCGGGCGGTATCGATAATCATCTGTTGTTGTTCAGTGAAAAAATAATCCACAAATGCTCTCCTTAGAGTGTCTTACCAGCGCATAAGCAGAGAGCCCCACGTGAGGCCACCGCCAAAGGTGCATAATAGCACGATATCCCCTCGCACCAGCCTTCCAAGTCTGTGCGCTTCGTCCAAAGCTATTGGAATACTGGCGGCAGAAGTGTTGCCATAGTTACTGAGATTGATGAAAACTTTTTCCTCGGCTATCCCCAGTCGTTCCTTTAGATTCTTGAGAATACGGATGTTGGCTTGATGAGGAATCATCAGGCCGATGTCGTCAATGGTGAGATCATGTTTTCTCAGGAGACTGGTCACCGCATCTTCCATCAACCGCACGGCATGTTTAAAAATATCGCCACCGTTCATCCGAATATGCGCTCCCTGCCATTCATCTCGCTGTAATTCCGGATTCAGGCTTTGTGGACTATCCATGCACAACAAATTCCACAACTTACCGTCAGCATGCAGACTGCTGCCAAAGATGCCGCGACCGTCATTTGAACCGGTAAGGATAACCGCCCCGGCACCGTCGCCAAACAATACACAGGTATTCCGGTCTTCCCAATTAACCCGCGCAGAGAGGGTTTCCGCACCGATCAACAGGATTTTCATATCCGGCCGATTTTGAATGTAGTTGCTCGCCAAGTCAAGGCCATAAGTAAAACCGGCACAGGCGGCGTTAATATCATAGGCAAAGGCATTTACCGCACCCAACTCAGCCTGAACAAAGCAGGCGGTCGATGGCATGATCATGTGCGGCGAGATGGTGGCGACAATAATCAGATCCAGCTCTTCGACATCTATTCCCGTGACCGCCAAGGCTCGACGTGCGGCTTTGGTCGCCAACTGATAATTCTGTTCATTCTTACCAGCGATTCGCCTGTTACGGATTCCTGTCCGTGAGACAATCCATTCGTCGGTGGTTTCAACCATCCGCTCAAGATCGGCATTGGTGAGTGTTCGCTCCGGGAGACAGGATCCGGTGCCAAGAATAACAGCTTTCGTCATGAAATAAACCTATTGTTAGGCAGCATGTTGGCCAAGCGCCTGAACAATTGCCTCATTGATTCGGTTGCGCACCATGTTGGCAGCGACTTCAATGGCGTTGCGAATGGCGGTGGCGTTGGATGCGCCATGACAGATAATACCGGTGCCGTCAATGCCCAGCAAAGGAGCACCGCCGTATTCAGCATAATCCACCTGTTTTTTAAATTCGGCCACGGCATCCCGCATAAGGAGGTAACCGATTTTAGCGCGCCAGGTTTTCATGATCTCCCGCTTCAGCATCTGCATGGCCGCTTCAGCCAAGCCCTCACTGATTTTCAGTGAAATATTACCGACAAAGCCATCGCAGACAATGACATCCACATCACCCTTGTAGACATCCCGTCCTTCAACGTTGCCAATGAAATTGAGTGGACTTTGATGCAAGAGGTCATACGTTTCCTTGACCAAGGCATTTCCTTTACCCGTCTCTTCACCAATACTCAGCAGACCGACACGCGGACGATCAAAATTGAGCAGTAAACGGGAACAGGAAGATGCCATGACGGCGAATTGATAGAGGTGCTGCGGCCGGCAATCCACATTGGCCCCAATATCCATCAGCATCACCGGCTTTTTCACTGTCGGGAAAAAACTAGCGATGCCGGGCCGAGAAACACCAGGAAGTCTGCCGAGTTTTCTGATCGCAGCGGCCATCGTCGCGCCGGAATTTCCAGCTGAAACCACTGCATCTGCCTCACCATTTTTCACGAGATCGAAGCCAACCATGATAGTTGCTTCTTTCTTTTTACGGACCGCTTCAACCGGCGAATCGTTCATGGTAATGACATCTGAGGCGTGATGAACGGTTACTCGCTCCAACACATCAGCATAACCAGACGAATTATCGGCAACTCGTTGTTCCAAAAGAGTACGGGGGCCAATCAAGATGACATGAAGATCACTCCTCATTCGAACCGCGGCAAGAGCGCCTTGGATCGCCATCTCTGGCCCTCGGTCGCCACCCATGGCGTCAAGGGCTATCCTCACATCCGTGCCTAGTTCAGGTCTTCCTCAAGTCGGATGACGCTCCGGCCTTTATACATGCCACATCCGCCGCACAGTTGGTGGGGCATTTTCGGTTCCCCACATTCCGAACACTTACCAACATTCGGCTTGGTCAATGCGTCATGTGCCCGGCGCAGTCTTGTCCGTGAATAGGAATGTCTACGTTTTGGTAAAGCCATTGTACTCCTCCGTTGATCCGAGAGTGCCAGTTAGCCGGTTTCACTTCCTGAAACCAGACACCCTTTGGATGGTTAGTGCTATTTTTTCAATTGGGCAAGGACCGCGAAAGGCGAATCCTTGTTTTCATCAGCACATCCGCATGCACCATGATTCAAATCAGTTCCGCACTGGGAGCAGATCCCTCTGCATTGCTCAGTGCAAAGTTTTTTCATGGGTAGTGCCAAATATAACTGCTGCCGTAACACATCATCAAGATCGAGAACCGGTTCTTCAAGCAGAACCGTATCCAGATCAGGTATTTTGTACTCCAGATCCTTCAAATGCCAGGAATCGTCAGATTCCACTTCAAACAACACCTGCAATTCGGTGTTCACTTCTCGATCATAGGAAGAGAGACATCGATCGCAGATCAGGGACAGCGTGGCTTGTAATCGCCCTTGTAACTCCACCTTGTTGTCACCCTTGCGCGTAAGCATACATCGTGCATCAACGGGACCTTTCACCACAAATTCCTGTGGCGCATCAAGCCCATCGATCTTCCGAATCTCGTAATAACTGCCAAGGGGGGAAATCTCGTTGAACCGAATCATCGTCACGGGCGCGCCTCAAAAAAACGAAACCTGCTTTTCCGTGCAAACGGAAAAATATACAAAAAAAAATTATCTTCGCCAAGTAAAAAGAAAAACAAGACGTATTTAGGAGCAACCAATACCAAGCGACCTTAACTCAACAGCGCACAGACAAAAAAAATGGCATCGGTCAAAAGAATGGATAGGGATGATAAAACAATAACACTGGCAGGCAATCAGGTCTTTTTAATATTCTTTTCCAATTCAGCGATTTTTTCCTTAACCTGTTTAACCAGGCCAGGATATCCATCTTTGCGCAGAATTTCAGTGAACTGTTCCATGTAGTTCCGGATAAGACTTACCCCTTCGACGACCACATCATAGGCCATCCATTGATTACCTCGTAACAGCAAGATGTAGGAAACCGGAATGGATCTGTCCTTATCCACCAGCAAGGTCTGGACCTCGGCTCGTTCTCCCTTGATCCGCTGCTGGGTGAACTGCACCTGCTGCCCAGAGTATTCATCGATCTTGCCGACATACGCATATTGCAGCAGTTGGGTGAAAAGCGCTTCAAATTCCGCCTGCTCCTTTTCGGAGAGACCACGCCACTGTTGACCAATAACCCGTTTGCTCATCTCGCGAAAATCAAAATGTTCACGAACCACATTAATGATACGCTGGCTTTGATCTTTCTTCGGGATAGTCTTGAGCCCTGGATCTGCTAGAGTTTTTGTCACTTTTTCAAGAAAAGGACGAAATTGCTCGGTGGGATCCGGGGTTGCACCAACTGCCGAATGGGCGAAGAACACGACGATAAAGGTGAACAGAAGAGAAATGAAGGAAGATGGAGACGTTATTTGACACTGCATAAAACACCATGCACCAAGCAGAGAGCCGGATTTTTTCATTTGTTATTTTTTAAATGATCGCGCTGCTTGTTTCGTACCTGAAAATAGCCGTTACGAAAGGCGACATAGGGATCAAAACTCAAGGATTTGAGTTCTTCGTACTCACCAAGCCTGAGCGAGGTCCGGTTAACCGTGTTGGCTCCCTGGACCGTAGCGACGGTCAATGCGTCATCGTTCCAGGGAGAATAGGTCGACATCGCCATTCCGTCAACCACTGTTCCGGTAAAATCCCGCAGGGTGGAGGAGCCTATCAAGGGAACAACCAGATAAAAGCCGTCCCCCACACCCCAGACCGACAGGGTTTCGCCAAGATTTGCATAAATCGGCGCTATTTTGAATTCATTAGAGGCTGGATCAGCTAAGCCGAAGACTCCACAGATGCTGTTGATGACAAAACGGCCGAGGGTCAAACCGCTATCGCGAACCCTTCCCTGCAAGAGACAATTAACGGATCGAACCGGTTCACCAAGGTTATAAAAAAAATTACTGATGCACCCTCTGATATCGGCGGGCAAAACCTTACTATACCCAGTTGCCACAGGGTCAAGCACCCAAATATAGACCTTATCATTAAAAGTAAATACCGCTCGGTTCAACGGCTCGATGGGATCAGCGACCTTGATGCTTGCCGCCTGATCCTCATAACTCTCATCACTGAGAAAATCAGCACCCAGGCTCAGAGAGGACCAGCACAGAATCGTTGCAATCAAAAACAAACCCGACCTGAAGGATATCAAGTTAAAATTCTTCCGCATGCATTCCACCAATCTTATTTGCTGACCTGCCCAAAGGCGAATTTGGAGATCAAGGATTCCAGGTCAACGGCCGATTCAGTATCGACGATGGTTTCTCCCGGTTTATACCGTGATTCATCGCCCCCGAGCGTAATTTGAATATATTTATCACCGATGATCCCCTGAGACTTGACCGAGGCTACCGAATCAACAGGGATAACCACTTCACGATTAACTTGCATGCCGACCACGGCCTGATTTTCCTTGTTCAATTCAAGTTGCCGCACCTTACCGACAGTGACCCCCGCTATCTGAACATCTGCACCGGCCTTCACTCCGGAAATATTATTGAATTCCGCATTGATCATATACGTTTTCGACCCAGTCAACCAAGCAACTTCACCAAGCTGCAGGGCCAGCCAGCCAAACGCCATAAAACCGATGATCAAAAAAGTGCCGACAAATATTTCTACTCGGGAATTACCCATAGATTCCTCCTTGGTCTTACTTAAGCGGCCTGCTGCCCCATAACCAGCCTGGCAAATTCGCGAATACTGGGCTTGGTTGAATAGGGTACCTGGGACGCCTCCGTGAACACATCCAGCTCGCCTTTATTCAACAAAACAATCTGATCAGCAAGAGCAAAGATCTGCGGAATGTCATGACTGACAATCACCGCCGTATAACCAAGCCGTTGTTGGGTCATGGAAAAAAGTTCGTAGATCTCCTTGGTCATAACCGGATCAAGTCCGGTCGTGGGTTCATCAAACAAAACGATCTTCGGATCTAACTGCAGTGCTCTTGCCAAACCGACCCTTTTTTTCATGCCGCCGCTTAACTGCGCTGGAAATTTTTCATCGTGGCCGGTCAGGTCAAGCTGTTCAAGGGTTGCAGTCACTTTATTTCGAATTTCTTGGTCGCTCAATTTTGTCCTTTCCCGCAAGGGCAGGGCTATGTTCTCAAAGACGGTTAATGAATCAAAAAGGGCTGCGCCTTGAAAGAGAACGCCAAACAGCATCCGCAATTCCTGCAGAGCTTTATATCCCATGACCGATACGTTCGTTTCACCGACCAAAACCTGTCCTGAATCCGGTCGCAACAGGCCAAGGATCAGCTTGAGAATAACGCTCTTCCCCTGCCCGCTCCCCCCCGCTATAACCGTCGTTTTCCCCTGAGGTACGGAGAAGGTCACTCGGTCGAGGACGAGGTGACGCCTGGCCCGTTCGCCAAAGGATTTGCACACGTCGACAAAGCGAATGGCAGGTTCAGGGCTGGCGGCGTTCGCATCACTCATAGCAGCACCGCGGTCAACAGGTAATCGAAAATCAACACCGAAATTGAAGAAATGACCACCGCCTGGGTCGTCACCTTGCTGACGCTTTCCGCGCCAAAACCGGCCCCGCGAATCTTCTGAACAAAATACCCGCGACCGGTACAGATCCAAACAATCAGCAGGGCGAAAACAAAAGATTTGATCACCCCCAAACGGATATCGTGATTGGTGACGCTTTGCTGCATGCCCGCGAAAAAGGAACCGCCATTGACCTCCATCAAATTGACTCCGGCCAAATACCCCCCCATGATCCCGACCACGTCAAAAACGGCAGTCAACAGGGGAACGGAGATCAAGGCAGCCAAAAATTTAGGGGAAATCAGATAACGGAAGGGATCGATCGCCATGCACTCCAGCGCATCAATCTGTTCGGAAATCCGCATGATGCCGATTTCGGCACACATCGCAGAACCGGCCCGGCCTGCCACCATCAGCGCGGTCAGCACCGGTCCGAGTTCCATGATCAACGTCAGGGACACCGCAGAGCCCAGCATGCCCTCGGCGCCAAATTTATTCAAGGAATAGTATCCTTGCAAGCCAAGCACCATGCCCGAGGATAGCGCGGTAAAAAAAATAACGGTAAGCGATCCAGCACCAATGAATCCCAACTGTTTAATCAGCTCTTTGAATCGAAAAGGGGGTTTAAACAGGCCGATCAGGGCAAAAAATAAAAAGACCCCCATCCTGCCAAGGTCGGTCAGGATGTAGAGGGCCTGGTCACCAATTGTGCCAACGATACGGAGTACTGCTACGGGTTGTTGTTCATTTTGTGTCATGCGCAATTCTATGGCCGGTCCGGTTCTGTTGCAAGCATTGGCAACCGGTCTTTAACATACAAAAGAAGTTCATGCCGTGAACCAAGACATGAACTTCTTTTGTATGTTTTCATTCGAAATTTAACAGGTTGATGCAGGCTTCGGGACAAAATCCTCAAGAAAATGCTCAGCCACCCCTATCGGGTCGTCTGAAGAGTACAAAACCATCGTCTGAAGAAACATGAAACTGTCGTCTTCCATGTTGGTAAATTTTACCCCCACACCATCTTTTTCCTTTCTCCGAATGGTGCCGCAAAAATTCAGGATCAGGCTAGACCGGCGTCCGGTTTCATGAAGTTCGAGGCGGCAATCCTCGCCTACAGGGATATTGATCTCACCTTCAACAAACAAGCCCCCCAAGCTCAGGTTTCTCGCAGGAAACTGGCCTTGCAGCTTATCTCGAGTGAAGACCTTAACACTTCGGGTAAAAATCACCCTCGAGTGTCTGCGTTTTTCAGGATTGAATGCCGATGGCCCCGCAGTTGTCATCTCCGGTCCTTAAGGGTAAAGAAATGTTTCAATAAAGTTATGTTTAGTATCGCATCCTCGCAAAATTATGGCAAGCAGTAATTCCCTTTTTCTCCCCTGGCCAAACGGTTGTTCACCCATCCAGACGGATAACGCAGCACTATGCTGAAAAAAATCCGCCTGATTTTGCCCAGGAAATACGTCACAATTCAAAAAGGAGATTGGCCACACCGATACTCTCCGCTGTTTCGGAGCTTTTGACAATCACCTTGCCAACCAGGCTTCCAAGCAGCGGTCTCGCAACAGAGGGGGGCGGCGGTGGTGAAGATGAGGAGTTTAATCGGTTCATGATGTTTTGTCGAGCGACCCTGCCGGCACACGTCCAACCCAGACAACATGAAATCTACCCCTGTGGCAACCAGTATTTTCTTCAAAAGAAAAGCGAGATCAACATCACAGAGGAACGCCAGAACGGAATGACCATTCTGGCGTTCTTTTCCATGAGTGCATAAATTGATCAATTAGGCTGCAATTCGTCTAATCGACCTCAAAACATCAATACACTCCCAGCAGATTCAGGGCCAACACGACCAGGCCGACGCAGGCAATTCGCTTAACCACTAGCGGGCTGACCCGCTTGGCGATCTGCGGCGCGATGTAGCCGCCAAGGATGGCTGCGGGAAACATGGCCAGGAAGAAATACAGATCGAAGTTACCGAACTGATAGTGGCGCATGGTACTGACCGAGGTATTAAAAAAGATGGCCAAAAGCGAACTGCCGACCACCAGGTACATGGGCAAACGCAGGGCCACGGTCATCAACGGCACCATGAAAGGTCCGCCGCCGAAGCCGAACATCGACGACATGATGGCGATCAAAAAACCACCAATGCAACCGACCACCATGTTTACTTGGAATTCCTGTCCCCAAAATTCTATTTTCATATCGGATTCCTCCTCGAATGATCCTTAATTTTTACCTTTAGCCGCTTCTTCAGCACGCTTCTTGAACTCTTTAAGAATGGACTGTTCTTTCTTGTTCTTGGCCAAGTACCCAGGCGTTGTCTGCCAGAGCATCAAGGCGGCCAGGATGATCAAAATCCAGCCAAAGGCGAATTTGAACTGATCCAAGGTGATCATTTCGGTCAATTTCGGACCAATGAACCCACCAAGGAGCATGGCGGTACCGATACCACAACCAAGCTTCCAGTTAATAAATTTGATCTTCGAGTAGTTATAGATACCGCTGCCCTGGGAAAAGAGGACCGTCGGGGTGACCGTACCGGCAACCACGGTATGCGGCAGAGCCGGGAACAGGGCGAGGAGGAGCGGATTCATGATAAAACCGCCGCCGGCGCCCATGAGTACGCCGAAAATGGCAACAAAAAGCGACAAAACAAAGGGATAAAAAATATTGAGACTGGTGCCCGCATTTTCCAAATAGACCATGGGAAAGGCAATCTTGTTTTCAAAGGTCGCGACCTCGCTCTTCACCTTCTTGTCGACCACGGCGACAATCTTGTATTTGCCAGGTGCCAGGCCGTCACGAATCTTGATGTCAGCGGTATAGGAACCGTCCGGTTTGACATCAACGACGGCGGCCACCACCTTGTCGATGCTCTGAAAACGAGCCTTGACCAGCTGCATGGAACGTTTTCTGCTCTCCTTTTCATCCATGGCCGGGAGCAGATCGCCCCGACTGCCGATAACACTGGCCATCAAGGTGGATTGATAACTTTCGATCTTGGTCTTGGCTGGAACGGAATAGGCTATATCAGCGCCTAAATCCTTGAGCAGGGCAGAGTAGCTCCATTTTTTACCTTCCTTTTTGGCAGCATCGATTTTCGGCTGCAGCTCCTTGGGAACAAAGGTCTTGTAGTAGGCAGGCATCTCCTCGGTTATGTAAAAAATATAGGGTCGCTTGCCGGTGTCCTTATCCTTTTCACTGTCAAAACGATTCGCGCGCACGGTGTGGTCTGCGGCCCAAACCTCAATGAACACCGGCTTGCCTGCCGGCGCCTGACCACTGACTTTGATGGTGCCGCCGTTGTTGATCTCGGTTTTATCAAGAGTGATCGTCGGTGCGGCCATTGCCGCCTGTTGTCCCGCCGTCTGTGCGTCGGCTTCTGCACCGACTGCTGCATTGACTCCAAAAAGCATCACCATTGCCGCAAAAAGCCATGGCACGATTCCTACCCTCTTTTTCATACCCAATCTCCTGTGATTGTATTTAATTCGGTCCACCCGAAACCATTTCCGGCATCAAGCGGCACTGTATCCACGTTGTTGTCTTCTCCTGCCTGGGGCAGGATGCATCCCCCATTTGTTTGTCCGCCCACCTCCTTTGCGCCGGTCAACGGCACTCACTCTTGGTTTTGCGTCAATGACAAAATTTTACTCTCTCCGACATAATCCCGGCTGGTGAAGCCGGTCATGGCCGTCATCTTCCGGGTCAACTCACCAATCTGTTTCAGATTGCGGACAATCACCGCCAGCTCCTCGCTCATTTCCGGCGACAAAGCGTCTTCGGCGAGCAGTTGCGCTGTTCCGAGGGCGGCAAAAAGAGGGCTGTTGATCTCATGGGCCACGGTTCCAGCCAACTCGACAATTGCCTGCAGTTTACTACTTTGGTTTTTCTCCTCTGCCAGCAGGTGCTCGCTGGTGATATCGCGAATAATCTCGATGACGTAGTCGATGTTGCCGCCGGCATCTCGGATCGGAGAAGCTGTGCGCTCAAACCAGCGAGACTGATCATCTGATCGAAATTCCTGAACAAAAGGGCACATTTCCTCACCCTGGAAGATCTGATCGACTGGACAGACACCATCGGCCGCGCGGCACAGCTCACCGTAAGGGGTACCCAGTACCTCACTCTCCTTCTTGCCTGCGGCATCGAGATACACCTGATTGGCGAGCACCACCCGACGGTCACGGTCAAGCACCAGCAACTGATGCTGCAGGCTGTTGATGATGTCGGCGAGAAATGCCTCGTGCTCCCTCGCCTGCTCCACCAAAAGATTAATCCGATGGTAGTTGCGCGCATTGCGGATGGCCGTGCCGCCGACCTCGGCCAGGGTAACCGCAAACCGAACCTCGGTATCGGTGAACACCCGGAGTGCATCGGTGAGGATGCGCATCACCCCGATCACCTCACCATTGACCTTCACCGGCACAGCCAGCAGCGAAACAATACCCTCCGCCGCCATCTGCTGGTGATAGTCGATGCGCTGGTCGTGACTGACGTCGTAGATGGCCACCGGTTCTCCGCTCAGCACCAATTTGATATTTTGTTCGTTTTCCACCTCGCCGCGCTGCAGGTATGCGCTGGAAACACCGTACGAGGCGTTCAGGGTCAGATGCCCCGAGTCGGGATCAACCAATCGCAGGGTGCAGCCCTTGGCGCTCATGGTCACCGCTGCCCGTTCAACCAGGGAACCGAGAATGGTATCCAGATCGAGAGTCGAATTGACCAGGGTCGATATGGACTGAATCTCACGAAGAAAGGTCAGCTGTGCTTCCATCTTCTTGAACATCCGGCCATGGGAAATGGCGATTCCCACCTGCTCGGCCAGGGCCATGGCAAAGGAAATCTCTCCGGAGGAAAAGCCGCGCGCACTGCGGGTCAACAGGCGCATGATCCCGATCAGTTCACCTTGGTAGAGAATCGGCAGGGTAAGGACGCTCTTGATCCCCTCACGGCTGGCAGCCTCACGAAAGGGCAGGAAAGGATCTTCATCGACATGGGCGCTGTACACTGGATAACCGGAACGAATCATGGCCAGGGTCTCCTCAGTGTCAATCACCTCCCGCGAGAGATACTCCAACGATACCCCGTGGGCGGCGCCGAGGACAAAGGACTGGATGGAACTGTCGAGCAGCCTGATGGTACAGGCGTCGATGGTCAGCAATTCCGGCAAGCTGCGGACAATGGTGTTCATCACTTCCTGATGATCAAACACCATGGAGGTCAGCCGGGTAATCTTCTGGAATACGTCCAGAAATTGCTGCTCGCGGGCCTGTGTGCTGTTCACCTGCATGCCTCTCTTACCGTTTGGGGGTCCATTGTTGCCATGCCAGCCAAAAGCCGTTCAGGCTCCAGATTTGGCCCCAAGAACCTTTTCCACTTTTTCTTCCAGTTCACTGCGGTCAATGGGCTTGACGCAGTACTCATCCGCTCCCAGACTGATGGCCTCACGCGCGGTTTCCACGGTCGGGTAGCCAGTGAGCATGATAGCGCGGATGGCCGGATTGTCTTCCTTCAAGATGGCCAGCACTTCGATGCCGCTCATTTTTTTCAACTTGATGTCGAGGATCGCCAAATCGACAGGATGCTGGCGGGCAAAGGCGATAGCCTCATCCTCTTCGGTAAAGGTGTGGACGACATGTCCCTTTTTTTTTAAAATTTTACCGACAAGGACAGTTGCGTCGAGAACATCGTCAAGGGTAAGAATTTCAGCCATTTATTCCTCCATGCTTCCTGTAAACAATCGATTATTCCTTGATGCTGGCCGGTTTTATTGCCACCGGCAGCACCAGCCGGAGCAAGGGCCCTTGAAGCTGGGAATTTCCCAGGCCGGAACAGGGCTCTCTATTTCGATGGTTCCGTGTGCTCCTGGATGATGCCGTCGAAAACGGAGAGCCCCAAGCCAGTCCCCTTACCCACCGGCTTGGTCGTAAAAAAAGGATCAAAATTCGGGCCTTGATCGGTTTCACGGGAGCACAATTCTTGTATCCACTTCAAGCACAACAAATGCCAGAATGGGCAGAACAGAGCAGGAAAAAATATAACCACTTAAAATATTAGGCTATTTTTACACACCTCACCTAAATCAGGACAGAGGTTCCGGCCATGAAACTGCCCCAAGTGCAGTAAAAATGTTGCGGGAGAAACAAATTGGATGCACCGGTGCATCCGACAAGATGGTGCAGCGAGAAGAGGGAGGTTCTCGCTGGCGGGAAAAAAGGCGGAAAACTAGCGGCAGTTGCCGTTCACGCCGGCGAGGCCCTGTTCAACCCGGGATTGAATGATCGCAAGCAGGCCGGGATTTTCCAGGTAGGGGCAGGGTTTGTCGTAGGGGAAATCCCGGCATTGCCTGGGCCGGGCTTCATGGATGGTGCACCGCTTGCACATGCGGTCATTCGCCAAGAGGAGGCAGGAGCCGTCCACCCTGGTTTTGAAGGTGTTTTTATTCTCCAGGAAACGGCTGCGGACCTCGCCATCGCTGATGCCGAAATGCCGGGCCAGGCGGTTGATGTCTGCCGCGTCGAGGTAAAGCGTGGCACCAGGAAGCCGGTAACAGCAATACCCGGGGCAGTAATTGCAATAGGACTTATTGCGGGCCAGGACGTAGCTTGCACATGTATTTGACATCAGCGGAAACTCCTCGATTCAATGTCGTAACGCCGCAACAGGCGTTGGAAAGCCTGCCGCTCCATGCCACAAGCACGGGCCGCCGCAGTGACGTTGCCGCCTGCCGCCTTGAGGGCTTGGGCGAGATAGACGGCGTTAAACCGGTGCAGCAGGAGATTTTTTGCTTCCCGGTAGGGCAATTGACTGCATGCTGCCGTATTGATTGCATCGGCAACCATGTCATCGTTCGGCCGCGCCGAAAGACCTTCCGGAACATCCCAGAGGTCGCCAACCTCAATGACTGCCTGTTCGCACAGGAGAACCGCCCGGTTGATCGTGTTCTGCAATTCGCGGACATTACCCGGCCATGGATGCTGCATCAATGACTGCAGGGCCTCGGCGCTGAATTCCAGGTTATCACGTCCGTGCTCCCGGCTGTAGCGTTCCAGGAAATGCTGGGCCAGCAGCGGGATATCTCCGGCCATGGCGGCCAGGTTCGGCATGGTGACCGGCATGACATTGAGCCGGTAAAAGAGATCCTCGCGAAATTCGCCCCGCCGGATCTTGGCCTCCAGATCCTGATTGGTGGAGGCAATCACACGGACATCGACATTGAAGGTCCTGTTCTGCCCCAGGGGCTGCACTTCCTTCTCCTGCAGAACCCGCAGCAGCTTGGTCTGCACACTCACCGGAATATCGGCGATCTCGTCGAGAAGGATGGTGGATCCATCGGCCTCGATGAAGAGCCCGGTCTTGTCCCGGTCCGCGCCGGTAAAAGCTCCCTTGCGGTAGCCGAACAGTTCGCTCTCCAGGATGTGCTCTGGCAGGGCCGGACAGTTGACCGTGATCATGGGCCGGCTAGCGCGTGGCGACATGGCATGAAGGGCTTTGGCCGCCAACTCCTTGCCGGTGCCCGATTCGCCGCGAATGAGCACGGTGACGCTGCTTTGAGCAACCCGCCGCAACAGCTCCACCGTCTGCAGCAACCGCCGCGAGCGGCCGATGAATCCGTAGAGATTGTCCTGGCCGGAGAGCCGGTGCTGCAGTTGCACATTCTCCCGCAAGAGCCGGGTTCGTTCAATCGCCCGGCCGACGGTGCGGAGAATCCGTTCGTTGTCAAAGGGCTTCTCGACAAAATCATAGGCCCCGTCCTTCAAGGCCTGAACCGCCATCTCGATGGTGCCGTGGCCGGTCATGAGAATGGTGGTAACCGCGGGATCGATGGTGCCCATCCGCTGGAGAAAAGTCAGGCCGTCCATGCCGGGCATCTTGATGTCGGTGAGCACGGCATCGGGCGGCTCAACCTGAACCCTTTCCAGGGCCTCCTCGGCCGATGCGGCGGTCTCGACAATCCAGCCGCCTTTCTTGGCCAGCATCTTGGCCAGAAAATTGAGCATATCGGGCTCATCGTCGACAATCAATATCCTGGCCTGGGTCATTTCGCTCATCCCCTTCCCTACCCGTTCTGGCCGGCCATCGCCTGAAAATAAAGCTGGACGAACTTGCCAGAGATGGTGTCGGGCGAAGAAAACCGCAGATCGTCGGCGGGCGGTGTTCTGCCGGTGAGCAATTGATAGGCCTGTTTTGACAGACCGGCAATCTCCCGCAAGAGGTCATGCGCCCCTTGCTCGCCGCTCCCCTCGTTCCAGGAGCGGCAGCGAAGCGGCCGGTCGCCGAATACCAGACATTGCCCCGACTCCAGGAGCGGACAAGAAAGCTCCTCTTCCGGAAAGTTTGCGGCCAAGGCATCGGTGGCCAATCCGGGCTGGCGATGATGCAGCTCCTTAAGACGGCGGGCCAGGTCAGCAGCCCGCTCAATCACCTTCTGCCGCTGGTTCTGTTTCAGGCTCCTGTTGATTGCCTGACTGAGATGCATACTTTCAATCAGCAAGAGATCAAAGGGGCTCCGGCAGCAGGGGCTGTTGTCCCGGCCGCAGCATGGTTGCCCTGCAGGCACTGTCATGCCCTGGTCATAGCGAGCGATCAAGTGCGCATAGGCTTCGAGCAGCGGTGCAATACCCATGGCGGGCCGGTTATCGATCTTGGGCGGCACGGTTTGCAGCGGTGGCTCCTGCTTGCCATATTGTTTGAGAAAACTGCGTTGTTCATAGGTTGCGGGCTTGGCGTTTCTCCCCTTCATGGTCTTTTCGGCCAGTTTGAAATCAAAACCCCGGCGCAGCAGATAGGCGGCAATGAAGGTACCGGTGCGGCCATGGCCAAGACGGCAGTGCACCAGCACCTTTTTATCGAGATAGATGCTCTCGTCCATCCAGTCCAGCGCCTTTTCCATCGCTTCCAAGTCCGGGGCGCATTCGTCGACGACCGGCAAATAATAGACCTCGAAACCGCTGCTCTCCTCAATCTGGTGCAGATCGCAGAACTCGCCGCAGAGGTTGACGATGGCACGGATCCCCTGTTCGCGGATGGAATCCAAGTCTTCGTAGGACATGGGGGCATAGCCTGTGGCCAGATGATCGGTGATCCAGTGCAGCTGATACATAGATTATTGGCGCGGAGATGATTCGAGACCGGTGATCTCCTCGGCCCCATGGAAAAACTGCTCAACTCTTTGTTCAACTTCCTCCTCGCGCAGCACCATGTCCAGCAATTTGGTCATACCGAGCAGGCGGCCGACCTCGACCAGCAGGGTTTGCAGTTCTGCAGCCGGATACCCGATCAGTCGACCGTCGAGCAGGTCGCCCTGGACCCTGACCTCAAAACCCAACCGCTCAAGAATCCGCCGCAATAGACCGACCCGTACCGCCCGCCCCTGGTAGTCGCCGCCACCGCCGGCAAAGCGCAGCTGACAGTAGTTGGCCCGACTGTCGATGCCGCAGAGGCAATCGATCAGGGTGAAATGAAAGCCAAAGCGCATATTAAGGTTGAGATAGTCGGCGCCGACCACGGCATAGGAGGCGAAATCCTTGGAACCGCCCGCAGCAATGCCCCCGGACAGCGCCATGTCACCAAATCCCTTCCAGTCGAAATGGAGGTGGCTTTGCCAGTCGACCTCCGGATGACTGAGCCCCCGCCAAAGAGCAAGAAACGGAGCGGAACGGAGTGACGCCGGCGTGATAGTCTCTCCGCCAGGGTCGGCGAAGGCGCCGCCAACATCGAGCAGATAGATGTCGAGCGGCAGCTCGGTGGCCAGTTTACGGCACTGGGAGGAGGGGGGCCCGGCAATATTGCCCAGGCCAAACATGGTCTGCACCGCCTTTTCGTGGACGTAGCGGATGATATCGTGCAGCGAACGGCACGATTGAGGACGGAAGTCCGGATCTGCCGGATCAAGGAGATGCAACGGGGTGATATAATCGAGCAGGGCCCGAAGCTTACGGGCGTAGGCGGAATCTTTCGGTATCCCACCCTTTGGGCTGCGGGCAAGCAGACCGGTAATTTTGCCGGAATAGACTCTTCCCCCATAACCGTCGACGGTCACTTCCATCCCCTGCGACAGCAGGGTGTATGCCTCGGCGGCCTCCACCAGCAGCACCACGCCAAACTCCCGGCAGACAGTGGCGAAATGGCCGCTGACCGATCCCTGTTCGCAGATCACCGCCGCCAACTTGGGGATGTGGCGAACCAGGGAGGGGGCAATATGCCGGGTGACCAGAATCGTCCCAGCCGATGGAAGTTCTGTTTCTCCTTGGACCCAATGATGAACGACGCCATGCGCAATCCCGCCGGCGGCTCGCCTGGCACCGGACAGCAGGGGCAGAAGGCCTTCTGTGCCATCAACCGCATTTTCTGAGGCCGGCCGCCGGTCGCGTTCCAGCTGCAACGGACGGGATTGCAGGATAAATAGGTTCTGCTCGCCATTCAGGGCCCATTCAATATCCTGCGGACCGCCGAAAAAACGTTCCAGATTTCTGGCCACACCAGCAAGCTGCATAGCCTGTTCCCTATTGATCGAGCGCTGGTTGATCGCCTTCTGAGCGAGCGGTTCTTCTCGAAGCTCTCCGTTTCGCAGGACCAGTTGCCACTGCTGCATCCCAGCGGTTACCCTGGCGGGCGTCTCTCTGTCCTGGGAGAATACAAAAACATCAGGCACGATCTCGCCGCCCACCAAGGGGAGGCCCAGGCCATGGATGGAATGCACCAGCAAAGCCCCATTGTCCATGGCGGCCGGATCACGGGTATAGACAACACCACTGGCTGCGGCATCGACCATGACCAGAACCAGCACCGCCATCGCCGCCTCTTCGTCGCTGATTCCCGCATGAATCCGGTAGAGCAAGGCTTGCGGCGTGTACTTGGAAGCCACCACCTCCAGGTAGGCATGCAGCAGCCCTTCCCGCTCCACCCCAAGCACCGAGTGATACTGACCGGCAAAGCTGTGCGTGCCATCCTCGTGCAGCGCCGAGGATCGCACCGCCACTCTCGGAGCCTCTCCGGACCGCGTGGCAGTGAGGTGATCGTATTCAGCAAGAATGGCCTGTGCCACCTGATCGGGAATTTCCATCCGCCGCACCAGGGTCATCAAGGCCTGCGAAGCCGCATCCAGGCTGGCAGCTGAATCGGGGTCGATCCCGGCCAAAAGAAGATCCATGGCCGGACGTACCCGGTTATGCGCAACCAGGAGACCGTAGGTGGTGGCAGCGATGGTAAAACCGTCAGGGATGCATGCCTTGACGGTGTGTTTGACCAGCAGCAGAGTATGGCTTTTATTACCAGCAAGTTTGGGTTCCACCAGGCTGTCGTGGGCGAGGACGAAAGGAGGAATGAGAAACTCTTCGGGCGGGGCGAGCAGCAGACGGATATAAAAATCGTATTTTTTGTAATAGTCAGGCAGTGCGCCCGCCTGTCCAGGATGCATGCGCTCCAAGGCAGTAATCATCCCCGCTACTGCCTCGGCAAAGAGGCGGTAACGGGTACGGGTGCGGGCCAGATCCTCCCGCCTGCCCTCATGGTAGAGGGCCTCGAACTCCGCCATCAACTCGTGGCTCCTGCCATCAAAAACGAGCAGGGTTTTAAAGGCCTCGTAGGTGTGCTGCAGAACCCGGTCAGGGGCGAGCAGTCGCAATGACCAATGTTTGAAGAGAGCGCCGACCGGCATCTCACCGCCCTTCCCTGTTACGGAAATGATCAAAGCCCTGATAGGCAATGGCAACTTCCTCGCTGGTCCCATCCGGACGTTGCCGGATCAAGGCGACACCCTCGCCCGCGACCATAGTCCCAACCGGTGACAGCGCCAGTCCGCACTGGCGGCCAAGCTCGAGCAAACGGTCCTGATGATCGGGACTGGCGGTGAACAGCAGTTCATAGTCTTCGCCGCCGCCGATGATCCATTGCTCCGGGTCCGCGCCGCATAAGCGGGCAGCCTCGGCAAGGGCGGCGACACCGGGAAGGTTATGGGCCTCAAGACGCGCCCCTATTCCGGATTGCTTACAGAGATGGGCCAAGTCGGTGGCCAGGCCGTCGGAGAGGTCCATCATCGCATGCACCAACCCGCTTGCCCCGAGGCTGTTACCGAGTTCGACCCTGGCCCTGGGATTCAAGTGTTGTTCCTGAAACGGGACAAAGGCAGCATTGCCGAGATCAATTCCCCGTTGCAACAGTTCCAGACCGGCCGCAGCAAAACCCAAGGAACCACTGACCCAGATGATATCACCGGCCCGGGCACCGCTGCGATAGACGACCCGGTCCGCTTCCACCTCGCCGATCACGGTCAGGGTGCAATTAAACCCCTGCGGGCTGGCCACCGTGTCACCGCCGATCAACAGGCAGCCATACTCCCGGCAGGCCTCGGTCAGTCCTCGGGCAAAGGCCTGGAACCATGATTCGTCAAACGCCTTGGGAATACCCACCGAAAGCAAAACAAACTGAGGCCTGCCCCCCATGGCCGCGATATCACTGACGTTGACCGAAACAGCCTTACGGCCCAGCTTCTCGGGCGGGTGGAATGCGGCGTTAAAATGAACCCCCTCAATCAGGGTGTCCATGGTCAGAAGCCAGACCTGCCGTCCGTCTTTTTGAATCACGGCGCAATCGTCGCCGATGCCCTTAATCAACCGGGTATCGGCTGGTCCGGCAAGGGTGGCGATATATTCGATAATCTGGCGTTCATTCACCGCAGATAGAACTCCTTGGAGGTCATAATTGGGCAGCTTGGCCGCCAGAAATTCGCGGTCGAATTCACTACCGCCGCATTGCAGAGTCAAGTTGGCCGCCCCTGTTATAGCTCGCGGCTACCAAAATTTGCAGCAACCGCTTGCTCCCGGGCGAAGCACCGCCACCTCAAAGGGCGCTGGTCATGGATTGCCACAATCCTTCCTTTCCCTGCTCCGTATGTCTTATACCCTTGCGCGTGGTTACATGATTCCGATTGTTGATACGGCTATGACTGGCCCCCTCAGTCAGCCGGAGATCATACCCGACCGTACCCCCCGTGCCCTCCCCCCCGGAGTGATCTGTGCCCAGGTCATTTCACAATCCGCAGCCCTGTTTTTCGTTCCCCTTGCTTTCCCTTCTCCTCCCGCACCGGGCTGAGCGGTGGCTTGGACCGCCCGCTTTTAATCTGTACCGCCTGAATAAACCGTCCCTCTCCGCCCATGGTGAAGATTTCCCGGCCGGTGAATTGCGGCGTGCGTAAAGTCCAGACCACCGTCTGCATCGGGATGGAGAGCAGGTGCAGAGTTACCTGCCACCACTCCTCCTTGCGTGTCTCGTCCCGCACAATCTCCCCCACTAAGGCGTAGAGCAGCATCTGTGGATGCTTGGCGGCGACAAAGACAATATCGCCAGGAACGGTTGTTTCTTTAAATGGAAGGATTTTTTTCAGTTCGGCAACTAATTGTTCCATAACGGCTCTTGCATGCAAACAGCATAACCACAGTCGATTCGCCCTGAATTGCGGGCCACGAGGGATTTATTCCCGGCGCAGAGTGAAGTCTGCCTCTATAAGGATGGTATCATTAACGGCGTAGCCGCGAAGACGGGTTGTTGCAATGGTGCGCAAACGTGTCAACAGCGGTAAACCGACCTCACGCACAAACAGCCTGCTCTCGGCTGACAACATCCTGTTTTGCTCATTGGTTTCCTTTGCCATGAGGGTAAGCAGCGGCGAGAGACGCTCGATCATCTCCCCGGTCCGGACAAACATAAACAGGTTGCCGGCTTCACCACTGCCCCTCTGGGGCGCATGTTCGCTCCCGTTTGGTACATACCTGACCTCTTGCCGCAACTGTTCAATCAACTCCACACTATCGGCAAGGATGAGATGATTGTCCACCAATGCAAAGGCGGGCTGCAGCAGCCCGCCAGCCAGCATCACCGACGAAATCTCTATTCCGCCGGACTTGACGGTGATCACCTGCAAACCATCAAGCAGTTGTTTGATCATGGTTTCAACGGCGACGCGATCACGCATTTCGACAATGAGACCGCCCATGGACCGATCCGACTGGCGCGGGACCGTTTCTTCATTAATAAATACCCCGAATCCATCGCCAAATACATCAAAAAAAGCATCGAGAGACTTGCCTGTGAGCTCGGAAAGCTGCTGGTCCGCCGATGTCATCAGCGCCACGACATCGGGATTGGAGCGTTGCAGGCATAGATCCCAGAGCTTTTTCGGTTTGAACCAATTAGTCCATAAAGAGAATCCGGTTTCTCTCGAAACCAGGCGAAACGCCGGTCCCTGTACCGGCGGTGCCAAGTGATGCAGGGTAGTAAAGGCAGTCAACGCCTCTTTACTGGCCAGGGCAATGATCCCCAAACGGTCCTTCTCCTCTTCGGCGAGATGAAAGAGGGCCAATTGCCGCGGCAGAAATTCGCTGGTCTCCGCATCAAATTCCCGAAGCCCTGGCAACAAAAGGCGCAGCCTCTCCAGATCGGCATAACAGAAAAAATCGGTGCTGTTCCGGCTTTGCCGTTTCAAGCGCTGATACCCTTCATTCAATTGCAATCCCGAGCGTGGCCGCACCATCCGTTGCCCTGATTGATCGATACAACGATGGACTTGGGCGGCCTCCTGGGCGCAGATCAAAATATTTCCTTGCACCCAGTAGGACAGCGTACTCCCGTCCGTAAAAACAAGGGTCACCAAAGGCTCGCCTTGATAGACAGTGGTCTGCTGCGATTGCACGGAACTCAACACTTCATGGAGTTGCTGCGAAAAAAAATCAGATTTCACCTGAAGGGCGAGCACTAATTGTTTTGGCCAGGCGACAGAAGCCGAAGGCTGTCCGGCGGTGACCGGCAGGAGGGCCAATGCCGCGTTCGTGTTGCATAGCGAGTGCAGGGAAACTAGCTTTGAGTACTGTTCAAAAAACACGGCGCCCTTCTTTGCGTCATCAAGAAGGGGTTCAGGAACACCTAATTGATCAAGAATCTGATAAAAAGTTGGCTGTTGTTTTTCTTCCCTAAGGCTGTATCGCAACCTCTCCCATGAGTGGTCGAGATTTTCCCATTCAACCAGAGCAAGGGTATCGGCAGGAAAATAATCAAGGAGTTTACCCTGGGGTTTGATGCCGACGATCAGCAAATAACTGCCTCCACCCACAACCAAGCACAATAGGAGCAAAGCAAGGAGGCGAGTCATGACGGCTCCGAATTGGCTGCAACGGTTGGCTGTTTTTTATCAACGGGAAGATAGCGCCGCAATAGGTGCAAGACCATAGTACCGTCAATCGGTTTGGCGATGTAATCGTCCATGCCTGCGGCCAGACACTTTTGCCGATCTCCGCTCATAGCATATGCGGTCATGGCGATGATCGGAATGTGCTCATCAGCCCCCTCTACCTCACGGATGCGGGCCACGGCTTCATAACCATCCATTTCCGGCATCTGGATATCCATGAGAATACAGTCAAAGCTACCTCCGCGCCAAGCTGCGACCGCTTCCCCACCGCTTCGCACCGCGGTAATGTGGTAGCCCGCCTGCTTGAGCAGGGTGCTGATGAGGATTGTGTTGATATATTCATCTTCAGCCACCAGTATGCGCTTGCCGCAGGCCTGTAGCGCCATTTCTTTCTCCCGTTGACCGTTTTCCGAACTATCCCCCGACTCAGGGCCATTCTCAGCATGCAGGGTTAATGGGAGGGTAAAATAAAAATTGGTTCCTTTTCCGGGTTCACTATCAAACCAAATGTGCCCTCCCATAAGTACAACCAAACCTTTGGAAATGGAGAGTCCAAGGCCGGTGCCTCCAACTTTCCGGTTATGGGAAGCATTTGCCTGAAAAAATGATTCAAAAACCTTGGGATGATAGGCCGGAACTATTCCAATACCGGTGTCAGCCACCTTGAACAGGACTGTTTGCGAGAAAGACTGGTCTTGTTTTTCCAATCGAACCTCAACATTGACAGATCCTTTGTCAGTAAATTTCAAGCTGTTGTCTATCAAATTGGTCAATACCTGCATGACCTTAGTCTGATCGCCATGAAGAATATCGGGAACAGCGGGATCAACTGTCAGCTTGAGTTGAACCTTCTTTCTACGTGCTGTAGGCTCCATTGGCTGAACGACTTCACGCAGCAGTCCACGCAGTGAAAATGGCCGCTGGTCGAGTTCGAATCGCCCGGCCTCAAGTTTTGAAAAATCGAGAATGTCGTTGATGATGGTCATCAGCCGAATGGCAGAACGTCGAATCAACACTAGATATTCGCGTTGCCCATCCGGAATATCGTACCGAAGAAGAATATTGGTCAGTCCGATAATGCCGTTCATGGGCGTACGGATTTCATGGCTCATATTAGCAAGGAATTGTCCTTTAGCTAAACTGGCGGCCTCGGCAGCCTCTCGGGCATGTTTCAATTCTTGTTCAGCGGCCTTCCATCGGGAAACATCCTCAACAACCCACACAGTGCCTTGCGCCAGGTTAGATCGCGCAATGGCCTTGCCACTGAGCGTACACGGGATGAGCGCACCATTCTTTTTCTTAAGATCATACTCGACCTGTTCGATGTTGCTATCCATCAAGAGATGCAGATGTCTTCGAACAAATCTTCGAAAAGTGCGGCGGCCGGAAAAAAGCCGCCGTACATCGCTGTTGATCATTTCGTCCTGGTCATACCCAAACATTTCGCACATGCGTTTATTCGCGTTGACAATGAGACCATTTCGCACCAGAACGATCCCGACTAGACTGGTACTAAAAATAGTTTCCAGCTCCAAAACAGAAGTTTTATACGCCGCGTTTGCACGATTACTTACTTCCTGGCCGGCAATGATCTGGCCGGCAAGTTGTTCTTCTCTGTGCGCGTTATACATGATAACTGCGGTCAGCATTCCGAGAGATAAAACTATGCAACTAATTAGAAGAACAACAAACCAAGGAAATGGAACCGGAGCCAGGGTGACGATATGCCATCCAACAATCTGCAGAGGCTGGACAACGACCGTTGCCCGTAAACCGTCATAATGGACAATCGAATTCTCCAGAGAAAAAGGAAGCGAAGAGAGTTCAAAATGGCTGAACTGCTTACTTGCTCTTATTTCTTGCAGCCTATTCGGAGCGATTGGCTTTGCTGTCCGGAAATTCCATTGATTCCGGGTAGAGGCAAAAATAACCCCGTCAGAGGAACACAGCAGGGCTTCCAACCCTTTTTTGTGCAAGGAGGCAAAAATTGAGTCAAGGGCATGGCTTTTGGTCTTAATGACAACAACACCAATTGGTTCGCTTCTCTCAGATTCATAGACTGGAGCACTGAAATATATCCCTTTGGCATTGGTTGTGATGCCCACCGCTGGGAAAATATAGGGTGTGCCAGCGATGGCTTGATAAAAGTAAGGCCGAAAACGATAATTATTTCCGGTCAAACTCATTTCATCCGGCGCAGTGGAACAGCCAACCACGGTGCCTTCACGATTCATGACATAAACCAGCGACACATTCAAAACGTTCTGCGAAGTATTCAGTACCCGAAGCAGAGTGGGATTGTCGATTGCGGTCGTGCCTATACAGATGTCGCCAATCTCTTGCCTGGAAGCCAACCTTCTGACTGATTCGGCATAATACTGAATGATATAGGTGTGTAATTCCCGCGCGAGGTTTTCAGTATCGGGTTGTTGTTGTCGCTGATGCAAAAACAAGGCGACCTGATCGCTGGCGAAAAAAACACAAACCGTGACCAAGAGGGTGGTTGCGGCTATGATGATCAGCCTAGTTTTGACAAGGGTGTTATCCAGAACGAATCGGGTGGGTTGTTGATGAGGATCTGCTGTTTTTTGTTGCATGTATACACCCACAAAAAGATCCCAGAACAAGGTGTTCAACAGCAAAAAAAAGAAGTGATTATTCTGTATAAGAAAGAAAATATGGGTTAGCCAGAGTAATTATCCTCATTTCCGGTCAAAGAAATAAAAAAGGGAAGAAAAGGCCTAAGGCATCTTCTTCCCTAAAAAATATACAATCAGTGAGGTCGATGCCCTTAGGCAGGGTATTTCCCTTCAATGTAATCGATCAAGTACCTGTTTTCCACTTCACGGACATTTATTTGCGCACTCACGACATCACCGATGGAGATCAGCCCCTTTAGTTCATTCTTCTCCATGATGGGAATATGACGCACCCTATTTTCAGTCATAACGGCCTGAATATAATCAATACTATCTTCTTCAGAGGCACAGATGATGTTTTTTGTCATCACTTCACTTACTTTCTGAAGTGCACAGTTTTCAGTGCATCCTTCATGAACAGCTTTAAGAATATCATTGGGAGAAATGATGCCAACGATTTCATCCTTATCATTAGTAACTACAAGTGAGCCAATTTTGTTACTGAAAAATTTAGCGGTCGCAGCCATAAGAGTGCTGTTCTCCGAAATAGTGTAAACCTTGGTACCTTTAACTTTCAATATGTCTTTAACTTTCATATGCAGACTCCTTTAAAGAGTGTATTAAATCTATTCCTTCCAAGCCGACAAGACGCTCAAACTAAGAAAATTAAATCAAACCACTATAGGGTATAAACTAATGGCGAACACACAGATTACAAGGACGAAGGTACAAACCGGCGCAAACGAAGACAACACAGGTTCGTTGAACTGTTCTTCAGCCTCATGAAAATACATATTGATGATCAATCGTAAATAATACCACATGGAAATGATACTGCTAACAATCCCTAAGACAGCTAATGTTACCTGCCCAGCATCAATGGCGCTGGTAATTATATAAAATTTACCCATAAATCCGGCAGTTGGGGGAATTCCGGCCATGGACAGCAAGAAAATGGAGATGGCGGCAGCTGAGTAGGGTCTTTTTTTGGCCAGCCCCTTGAAATCCTCAAAGGTTTTACGAGCCTCACCAGATCCACCAAGATACGAAAGAGCAGTAAATATGCCCAAAGTGCTGGCTGCGTAGGTGGCCAGGTAGTAGGCGATGACACTGCCGGTAAATTCGGTGGTGCTCACCGCGACCAAGGCGATCAGCAGGTATCCGGAATGCACAATACCGGAAGCCGCAAGCATCCTTTTCAACGACTGCTGGCCAATGGCAATGAGGTTGCCGACAAACATAGTGAACACTGCAATGTAAAACAGATAATTGATCCATCCTTTATGCAGGGTATCGTCAAGAACAAGGAAATTGGCAAATACTGCGAAAATGGCAGTTTTCAACCCGGTGGCCATGTATCCGGTTACCGGCACAGAGGCACCGTCATAGACATCAACCACCCAAGCATGGAAGGGAAACGCTGCCGCTTTGAACAGAAAAGCGACCAGGATAAAGAAAGCGCCGCCAATCATTAACGATGACTGCAGAAAACCATTGGCCGCAAGAAATTGTCCTATTTTTATAAATTTGGTGCTGCCTACAGCCCCATAAACAAAAGCGCTTCCCATGGTGAAAAATGCGCCGGCAAAAGCTCCAAGCATGAGATATTTTAAGACAGCTTCTGTGCTGATAACATTTTTACGGTCATAACCCACCAGGATGTAAATGGCCAGCGACATGATTTCAAGAGCAATGAAGACCGAAATCAATTCCTGGGCCATGGTGAGGAGCAGCATGCCCGAGGCGGCAAAAGCGGTCAGACTGTAGTACTCTGAAGAACAGAAGGAGTTCTGTTTGAAATAGGATAGTGAACTCATCGCGGTGAAAAAACCGCAGGCAAGGATAATGAGTCCAGCAGCCTTCGAAAAACTGCTCACAACCAGCAGACCGTTAAACGCTTCGGAAAACAGTACAACATTGCCTGAAATGCAGGATGCTAACTGAACGAGAAAAGCCAAGGCAAAAATGCCTGCGCTTCCGAAAGCCGCTAGTTCATGGGTAAATTTGTCATAGGTTGCAGCGATCATCAACAAAATCGCTCCGGCACCAACAATGATCAGTGGCATCAATAACATTAAATCGTTCGTCATGATTACAATCCGGCCTTATTTCTGTTCAATAGTGAGCCCAAAATCCTGGGCATTAGTTGCAGGTGCATGGGAAACAATTGCCTGAGGTTGGCTAAACTGCAGGGCCGTCGATGGCGTTATCTTACTCAGAAAAGGATGAGGATAGATGCCCATGACAATGATCAAGATGATAACCGGTAAAAAGGCAAGTCCTTCTATTAGGCTCAGATCCTTAAAATTTTCGGACCGGGTAGTGGAATTTTCAAAGAATACCCGTTGAAACATCCATAACATGTAGCAGACACCGATAATCAGGGTCGTACCAGCCAATACCCCAATCACGGTATTGAATTTTACTGCTCCAAGGATAATCATGAATTCGCCGATGAAACCGCTTGTGCCGGGGAGTCCAACGGAAGCCAACATGGCTATGGCAAAATAAACTGCAAATACAGGCGCTTTAGCGGCAATGCCACCGAGATCTTCGATGGTTCGAGTGTTGGTGCGCTCCTCAAGGATACCGGCAAAGAGAAAGAGAACGCCGGTACTGGTTGCATGAGCGACAATCTGATAGATACTGCCGGTTAAAGCCTGAAGGTTCATACAGAAGACGCCAAGCGCGATAACCCCCATGTGGGATGCGGAAGAAAAAGCCAGCATCCGCTTGAAATCTTTCTGAGTGATTGCGGCAAGCCCGCAGTACATCATACCGATCACACCGGAATATGCCAAAAGGATGGCAAATCGGGCAAATTCAAGATCAAAAACCGGGACGACGAATCGGATGACGCCATAGACGCCTATTTTTGCCATGATAGCGGATAACACGAAGGTGGCAGCGGTCGGCGCTTCGGTGTACGCATCAGGTAACCAAGTATGAAATGGAAACAGAGGTATTTTGATGGCAAAGGCGATCATGAAACCAAAAAAGGCGATCGCGGCTACCCGGCCGGACAGATTAAGCTGTGCCATTTTATCCATGGCAAAACTCCACTCATTAAACTGCGCGTGATAACTTACCCCAAGATAAATTATCGCAGCGAGCATGAGCAAAGACCCGGCGATAGTATAAAGGGTAATTTTCAAAGTTGCCGGCAAACGCTTGGGACCGCCATACAAGCCGAGCATGAAGAAAACCGGCAGAAGCATAACTTCCCAAAAGATGTAAAACAAAACCATGTCAGCGGCACAGACGGCTCCTGCCATGGCACCTTGCACAATGAGCAGGTTAGCGTAGTACCCTTTTTCCTTGGTGGCGAAGATGAAGTATACCATCGGCAGCAGCACCGATCCGGCCATCAAGATAAAGAGACTGATGCCGTCCACACCGAGGAAATAGGAAACGCCCAGTGACTCGACCCATTGAATATTTTCTACGAATTCGAGATAACCGGTTGCTTTGAAACCAGCGTAGAGATCAATGCTCAAGACAAGAACTGCCAGAGAGATAATGAGCCCTGTGAATCGAGCAATTGTCCTGCTTGCAGGGGTTGCCAATAGGAGCAACCCTGCAAGGATAGGCAAAAAGATTATAACGGAAAGGACATGTTCGAACATTCTTTCACCTTATCAGTTCAACGATTGAGAGAGGAACAGGCTCATGAGACTCAGCCCCAGGACCATGTATATTGCGTACACCCTGACATATCCAACCTGGAGTACCTTGAAGGCGGTGCCGAGCATCATATACAGCTTAGAAACGCCTTGAACAGGAGCATCGGTGACATTAGGTTCGATAACTTTCCAAATACTGGATCCTATCGTTTTATAGGGTTGAACAATAACGGCATTGTATAATTCGTCGACATAGAATTTGTGGTATGCAAAATCAGCAAAACCCTTGTAGGAAGGCGCAGGCGCTCCCTGGCCGAATTTTGCATAGGCGATTTTTATGCCGATTGCAAAAGCGGCTACACTTGCGCCAATCGCAATGATTTCAACAAAGACGCTGGCGTGTGGGTGGTGCTCAGTCAGGCTAGGCGCCAGCCAATGGGTTACCATCTGATTTCCGCCGAATATCGCGGGCAGGTTGAGAAAACCGGCGAACAGAGCACCAACAGCAAGGATGATCAACGGTACGGTCATTACTGCAGGCGCCTCATGGGCATGATCGAAGGCATGCTTATCCCGAGGCTCGCCATGAAAGACAACGAAAATCATCCGAAAGGTGTAGTAGGCTGTCATTCCGGCAACAAGAACACCAACGGCCCATATTCCATAATGTCCGGTGGCCAAGGCGCTGTAAAGAATTTCATCCTTACTGAAGAATCCGGAAAACGGAGGGCAGCCGGCTAAGGCGAAGGCACCGATGACCATGGTAAGGTAAGTTTTGGGCATCTTGGATTTCAAACCGCCCATCTTCCAGATATTCTGCTCATGATGCAGGGCATAAATGACAGAACCAGCGCCAAGAAAGAGGAGAGCCTTGAAGAACGCATGCGTGAAAACATGGAAGATGCCTGCGGAGTAAGCGGCGACACCGACACCAGCAAACATGTACCCCAACTGACTGACGGTTGAATACGCCAAAACCTTTTTTATGTCTTCCTGGAACATGCCAAAGATAGCTGCAAGCAAGGCGGTAAGGATACCGACCCAGGCAACAATGGAACCTGCCAATTCAACACCTGCATAGAGAAAACTGAAACGCGCAACCATGTAAACACCGGCAGTGACCATGGTGGCAGCATGGATCAGAGCGGAAACCGGTGTAGGACCGGCCATGGCGTCGGGGAGCCAGACATAAAGAGGAATCTGAGCTGATTTACCCGTTGCGCCAACAAAAAGGAGTAAGCAGACAGCCAAGGCGATGGTGGGTTCCAAGTGCTGGACATTGGCCTTGAGCGATAAATAATCGAAACCGCTAGCGCCTATGCCCCAGAACAAAAAGGACATGCCAAGAACAAATCCGAGATCGCCGATACGGTTGACAATAAAGGCCTTGTTGCCGGCCAAGACATTTGATCGATCCTCACTGTAAAAACTGATCAGCAAGTAGGAGCATAAGCCTACCCCTTCCCAGCCGACAAACATAACCACAGGGCTGTCGCCGAGAACCAGAACCAGCATGCTGCCAAGGAAAAGGTTCATGTAGGCAAAAAATTTGCCATAGTTCTTGTCACCTCCCATGTACCCTATTGAGTAAATGTGGATAAGTGAACCGATGAAGGTGACAAACAGGAGCATCAGGCAGCTCAGGGGATCGGCAAGAAAGCCCATGTCAATATGAAGATCACCGACGCTGAACCAAGTAAATGCCTTGTGGCTGAGAAAGCGATCAGCAGCAGGTAATCCCTTCAGGGCAAAAAAGACCTTAAGCGCCAGAATAAACGAGAGCACGGGACCAATACAGGCTAAAATCCCGTACAGTTTTTCCGGAAGTTTGGTTCTATTGCAGGTAAAGACATGAAGCAGTCCAATGAACACCGATCCCATCAATGGAAAAAGCGGGATCAGCCCCAGATAATTTACACTTTGTTCCATGAAATCACCCTTTCAGCAAACTAAACACATTGGTGTCAAGTTTGCTCTTATGTTTGTGCAGTAAAATCACTACAGCAAGAGCCAAGGCTGCTTCAGCAGCGGCTACTGCCATGACCATCATTGCCAGAACATGTCCATCCATGCTTTCATGAACCCTGGAGAAGGCGATAAAGGCAAGATTGGCTGCATTCAGCATCAATTCAATGGACATAAAGACCGTAAAAACATTGCGCCTCGAAATAACACCAACAATCCCAAGACAAAAAAGGATTATGCTCAGATAGAGATAACTAATAATCATTTTATTGTCCCCCTTTTGCCCGCAAGAATGACGGCTCCAACCAACGAAACCAGCAGCAAAATTGAAACGATTTCAAATGGAACCAGCCAGTCTCTAAAAAGGAGCAGGCCAACTTCCTTGACCCCGCCAAAATTATTGCCAACAATTTCAGTTGAACGTTCAGGCAGACTCTTCACTATTTTAACCAGGAAAAGACCGATCGGAAGAACAACAATTCCACCTCCAAGAATATAGAACAGCTTCGTCTCTTCTTTGGGAAGATCACTTGGCTGGATATTCAAGAACATGATGATAAATACAATAAGCGACATGATCGCCCCTGCGTAGACAATCAACTGCAGAGCGAAGATTAATTTGGCGGAGAGCAGCGCGTAGAGTCCAGCCAGGGAAATCAGCGTCACGACAAAACTCATCGCTCCGTTCATCGGATGTCGAAATAGTACCAGTCCGACCGCACCCAGCACGGACAGAATGGCAAACCCTATAAATAGCCCGTCGGCAAACATGATATCAAGCGCCCCCTTTTTTGTACTCTTCTTCGGTGAATGCACCCGGTGTAGCGAGCAGCGCATCGAGTCCCATGACAAACGAGGGGCGCTCACTCCCAGTGACTGAAAAAATTCCCGTATCCATGCGAATAGCGTCCATCGGACAGGCCTCGACACAATAACCGCAATAAATACATTCGAGCAGATCAATGTCGAATCTGACGGGCATTTTTTCAGTTTTGCCGTCAATACGCTCTCCTGCCTCAATGATGATACATTTTGCCGGACAATTGGTCTGACACATGAAACAAGCCACACATTTCATTGTGCCATCTTCATGCTTGGTCAATCGATGACGACCTCGCCACCGGGCAGTTATTTCTGGTTTTTGCTCGGGATAATGCCGAACCAAGAGCTTGGAGTTATCAAGGAGATTGGATAAAAAATGACCGAGGGTCACCGCCATTCCCTTAAAAACCTCAATCAGAAACAGTCGCTCGTAAAGGTCTTTACCTCTACGCTCCATTATTTTTACTTTTCCACTCATGCCAGCTCCTTTCTTAACTCAATGCAACCACGATTGCACTTGTGACGAAGATATTCAGCAGTGAAAGCGGCAGGAGAGTTTGCCAACCCAATTTCTGCAGCTGATCATAGCGAAAACGAGGTAACGTCCAACGAACCCAGACATAGACAAAACACATGAGTGTCGTTTTAACAAGGAAAGTGATGATTTGTAGAAAAACCACTAAAATACGGTCTGCTACGCCACCTGATACAGTGATCAGGTAAATAAACAGTACAATCTCGAGAGCGGCGACAATTGCCCACAATCCTTTGATATAAATCTGTGCCTCCCGAACTCTAGGATCATCAGGGCGATCGTAGTGGCTCTTGTTGTTCTTGGCAATCCATCTGGCGAAAACCAAGGCAAAAACCGGGAGAAGCAACATCAGCAGGACGGTGATGAGCCGAGCATAGTTCACCAGGGTTTCAGTAGCTAACCAAGGGATCTGAAATCCACCAAAATAGAGGGTGACGATAAGCGCACTCGAGGTAAACATGGCGACATATTCGCCCATAAAAAACATGCCAAATTTCATGGAGCTGTATTCGACATGAAAACCGGCGACCAATTCACTCTCGCCCTCAGCCAAATCAAAGGGGGTCCGGTTGGTTTCGGCAAAAGCGGCCACAATGAAAATTATGGCGCCAAGAGGCTGCAGCACCACGCCCCACATAGGGATAAATCCAAAAAGTAGTTGTCCTTGTAACTGGGCCATTTCAGTCAGATTAACAGTCCCGTACACGACTAGCATGCTGATGATGGCAAGCCCCATGGGAATCTCATAACTAATAACCTGAGCTGCAGCGCGCAGCCCGCCAAGAACGCCGTACTTATTATGCGAGGACCATCCGGCAAGGATAATGCCATAAACACCGAAGCCAGCAAGTGCCAGAAACCAAAGAATGCCAAGATCCGTTGGGATGGCTTGCATAATGTATTCCTTGCCGTTAATCACCAGCACGTCGGCGAAGGGAACTGCGGCAAAGGAAATCAACGCGATGCAAAAAACGATGACCGGAGCCAGCACAAAGTAGAATTTGTGCTTGACATGGTCAGGAATAATATCTTCTTTGGTGATCAATTTAACCGCATCGGCCAGATTTTGAACGAGACCTCCGGCCCTGAAACCAAAGATGTTTGCCCGGTTGGGACCGGACCTATCTTGAATAAAACCGGCGCCTCGTCGTTCCATCCAGACGAGGACCGCAATGAAGCAGAGCGGGACAAATGCTCCAAAAGCAACTCTGAGGATAAGAAGTAGGATATCAAGCTGCGACATGTGCGACCTCGTTTTCAGTTAATGCGATCCCCTCGGCTGGAATCTGTTCCAAATCGACATCCTTCAATACTGCAACCGATGCTTGCAGCCCAATGCGGGCCTCCTGACCGTTCTTCACCTCTCCACCGAGAAGATGGACGGCATGAATTAACGTGCAAGCCGGTTGATTTTTAACAACCGCAACTTCATAGCGCTGGAGACGTCCATCGCAATTCACAATGCTACCCGAATCCTCACTGTAGGAAGCGACGGGCAGCGCAACCACGGCCTTGGCTACGCTAGTGTTATGGGAGCTGTCGATCATAATCAGCTTGACCGTTGCGAGCAGTTGGGTCATTTCGGTCTCATTCAATGACCGGCTGAGATCATTCTGAAAGCTAAGCAGCAGGTCGGCGCCTTTGACCGCAGCCTCAAAGCCGGCTTTGGAGTCGTCGATGCCGAGCAAGGTAAAGGCATAGCGGTTGGCGGACTTGTCATCCTGAATCAAGAAATCATCGCCATCGCCTTTCCGAAAGTAGCCATCGCTGTAGCCGGTGAGAGGCGCATTGACTGCAGAGGCAAACTGCTGCACAGCGTGCATCTGTTCCAACGAGGCATTGGGCGAAACCGCGACCACGATTTTATTTGCCTGACTCACCGCCCGGCGGATCGCTTCAACCGCTTCATTAAAGCCAGTTTCTTTGCCATCAATCTGCGGTGCACTGAGACGGTTGTCATTCTCCAGCTTATAGGTCATGCGGCCTTCGTCGCACATGAAGTAGCCGTTCACCTTTTCATTCAACCGCGGTCTGAACCGGTAGATAATATCGTCTTTATATTTCTCCCGGTTATGATCGATAAAGATGTTGCACCCCTTGCTGCATCCATGACAGATGCCTTTGCTTTTGGTCAGAAACCAGGAGCGCTGTTTGAAGCGGAAATCTTTGCTGGTCATTGCCCCAACCGGGCAGAGATCGACCACATTGAGTGCATATCGATTGGCCAGCGGCCGGCCGGGAAATATATTCACCCGGGCATAATCGGTTCGGTTAACAATACCCAACTCACCGGTCTTGGTAATCAATCGGGTGAAGCGAACACATCTGGCACACAAAATACATCGTTCCTGATCATGAACCACCCCACAGCCGAAATCCAGTTTCTTGGCTTTCAACACTGGTTTTACGGTCATCCGACTTTGTTGACCGTCGTACTTCATATAGTAATCCTGCAGTTTACATTCACCTGCCTGATCACAAATGGGACAGTCAATGGGGTGGTTGATCAACTCCAACTCCATGATGTCTCGTTGGATTTTTTTGATCTTGTCCGTATCCAGCTGCACCTTCATCCCCTCTGCCGCGCGTGTCTTGCATGCGGGAACAAGAGGTGGTCTGCCGTCTTCAATGCCGACGAGGCACATGCGGCAGTTGCCGTCTGCACCAAGCGCAGGATGGTAGCAAAGATGCGGAATTTCAATACCGACAGCGCCAATGGCGTCGATCAGATTCTTCCCTGATTCAACTTCGACTTCTTGACCATTAACAAACAGTTTAACCTTCTCAGCCATGGTACCCCTTATCCCTGTTACATTGCGGCTTGACTCGAAGCGCTATTCGTTACATACGCCTCGAATTCATGCCGGAATTTGTTCAAGTAACTGCGTGTCGACATGGTACAGGCTGCCGAAAGTACGCATACGGTCTTCATTTCAATGTTGTCGCACAATTCGGTCAACAGATCGATATCAGCTGTTGCACCTTCACCACGGATGATTTTTTTAACAATTTTCAACATCCAGCCGAGCCCTTCACGACACGGTGTGCACTGTCCGCAGGATTCATGGTGGTAGAAGGAGATAAGATTTTCCACCAGCTTCACCATGTCAACCGTGTCATCAAGGACAACGATACCACCTGAGCCAAACATGGTTTTATGAGCCGCCATCGATTCATAATCGAGGGTTACCGTCTGGGCCTCCTCTGGTGTAAGAACCGGGGTCGAGCTGCCGCCGGGAATCACACCTTTCAAACTGCGACCGTCACGCACCCCGCCTGCAACCTTTTCAATCACCTCGAGCAAGGGTAATCCCAAAGGCAATTCATACATACCAGGTCTTTTGACCAAACCGGAAATGCCGAAAAGATGGGTGCCAGGGCTTTTCTCGGTGCCAAAGGCCTTGTAGGCATCGGGACCGTTGGTGAGAATAAATGGCAGCGACGCGATGCTCTGGACGTTGTTGATGATGGTCGGACAGCCGTACAGACCTTCAACCGCGGGAAACGGCGGTTTGCTCCGAGGCTGGCCCTTCCTTCCCTCGATGGATTCGAGAAGCGCTGTTTCCTCGCCGCAGACGTAGGCTCCAGCACCTCGATGGACAGTCACATCGAGTTTAAAATCAGTTCCGGCGACATTATCTCCCAGATATCCGGCAGCATAGGCCTCGTCAATGGCAGCCTGCAGCACTTTCACCTGAGTGGTGTACTCACCGCGAATGTAAATGTAGGCTGCATGGCTTTTGATCGCATAACAGCAGATGATGATGCCCTCGATCAGCGAGTGAGGATCGCGAACAAGAATGTAACGGTCCTTGAAGGTTGCCGGCTCCGATTCATCGGAGTTGACCGCCAGATAAACCGGCTTATCAATATTTTTCGGCAGAAAACTCCATTTTAAACCAGTGGGAAAACCAGCACCGCCGCGGCCGCGAAGCCCACTTGCCTTGACCAGCTCGATGATCTCCTCGGGTTGCATCGCGAAGACCTTTTCCAGCGTGGCATAGGCTCCATGCTTCTTGGCGACTTCAATGGTATTGGCGTCCGGTATATCAAACCTGGCACTGAGTACTTGTACTTGCATGGTGTTCGCTCTCCTTATTTCAGCGTGGCCAAGAGTTCTTTGAGCTTATTGACATTCATGTTCTCGTAGAACTCACCGTTCACCTGGACCACGGGAGCGGTACCGCAATGACCGAGGCATTCCACCTCCTCCAGGCTATATTGACCGTCCGCGCTGACCTCTCCGGGTTTAATGCCCAGCTCTTGTCGCAAGCAGTCAACAATTTCCTGTTTCCCGAGCAGATAACAGGAAAGCGTCCGGCAGACACAGATATGATTTTTTCCTTTTGGTTGGATATTATACATGGTGTAGAAGGTGGCGGCCTCATAAACCATGCTGGCATAGGTGCCGATGCGATCGGCAATATAGGCCATCGCTTCCGCACTGATCCATCCTTCCTGCTCCTGGACAAGCCAGAGCGAAGGAAGGATCAACGATTCCCTGGTGGGATACCGTTTGGCCAGCCGTTCAAATTCCGCATCCCGCTGTGCATCAAAAGTGAACGGTTTTCCCGTTTCTATTAGCTGTGATCGATCACTCATCTGTCCAACTCTCCGCCAATAATATTGATGCTGCCGAGATTGATCACGGCATCGGCAATCATTTCGCCTTCAACCATTTCGTGGAATCCGCTCATCATATAAAAGCATGGCGGCCGCACTTTGCATTTGTAGGGGCGGCCGGAGCCATCGGAGACGAAATAAAAACCCAACTCGCCGTTGGCCGCCTCGAAGGAATCGTACCATTCACCGGCAGGTACCTGAACACCTTCAAAGATCAGTTTGAAGTGGCTAGCCAACCCTTCGATATTTTTGTAGACTTCAGTCTTTGGCGGCAGGGTGACAGCATTGTTGGTGATGGTGACCGGTCCCTTGGGCAACATTTTCATCGCCTGACGGATTATGCTGATGCTCTGAAAAATTTCCTCATAACGGATCATCACCCGGTCATAAATATCGCCCTTTGAGCCAAGGGGAACAGAGAAGTCAAAGGCGTCATAATAGTAGTATGGATTATCCTTACGCAGATCGAAGGGAACCCCACTGGCGCGCAGGCAGGGTCCGGTATAGCCGTAGGAAAGGGCTAGATCAGCCGGCATGACGCAGACATTCTGGGTCCGGTCATGGACAATCCGATTTTTCAGCACCAATTTCAACGAATCGTTGACGCCTTTCTCAATGGAGCGAAGTTGATTCTCCATATCTGTTTCCCAGCCTTCATAAAAATCGCGGTACATGCCGCCAATGCGCGTGAAGGAGCTGGTCAGCCGGGCACCGGTTAACCGGCTGATGAAATCGTAGGACGCCTCTTTTTCGTTATACAGGTACCAGTAGTTGGTCAAACCACCCATATCAACCAGGTTGGCGGCGATGCATACCAGATGGTCCTGAACGCGGTAAAACTCAGACAAGATAACCCGCATGAACTTGGCCCGCTCGGTTATGTCGATACCGAGCCAGGATTCAACCGCCTTGGCAAAGGCGATGTTGTTCATCAGCGACGAGCAGTAATTGAGCCGGTCGGTAAGGGGGATGATCTGATTGTAGGTTCTGTTCTCCGCTGTTTTCTCAAACCCGCGGTGGAGATAGCCGATCTCGTTGACATTGGCGAGGATGGTTTCGCCGTCGAGTGCGGTGAGGATACGAATGGCTCCGTGGGTAGCCGGATGCGAGGGTCCGAGATTGAGATACATGATCTCGGTGTTGATGTCTTCCATGAGGGTCTGGTCAACACCTTTCGTTTGCAACCGCTGCTTGATCTCTTTTTCCAAGCTGTCGGTCTCAAAGCACACCTGGCCCTGCTCTATCGGATAGTCCTTGCGCAGGGGATGTCCTTGAAACTGCCAGTGATTGAGGATCCTGCGGAGATCCGGATGCCCTTGAAAATGGATGCCATACTGGTCAAAGACCTCTCGCTCTCCCCAATTCGCTGAATCCCAGAGAGCTGTGGCGGAGGGTATGCCGGACTCTGGATCGGCGACAGGAGTCCGAACCTGAACCAGCATATTTTGTTCCCAGTTGCGGATTGTGTACACAACAAAGAATCGCGCTTCTTGCTGAACCGGGTAATCAAGATAATCGATCGCGGTCACATCAAGAAGCAACCCGAAATTCAGGGTCGAATCGTTTTTCAGGCGGGCAAGCGTTGTTTCAAGTTGCGCAGGCTGTACCGTGAGCACCACCGCATCGACAGAAGCCGTGCAGGGGATGTCCGGGAACGCGGCCTGGAGTAAGTCAAGTGCCGTCGTATTCATATCAGTCGAGAATCCCTTTAAAGTCTTTGTGGCGATCATTCAGCACACTTTCACCCCTGATCTGGTCCTGAATTTTCATCAGCGCATCCAAAACCGCCTCGGGCCGCGGAGGACATCCCGAGATGTACACATCCACCGGGATGATGGTGTCAATTCCCTGAACCGTGCAATAATTGTCATAGATTCCGCCGGAACTGGCGCAGGCACCCATGGCCACAACCCATTTAGGCTCGGGCATTTGTTCATAGATCTGTTTGAGAATCGGCGCCTGCTTATAACTGATGGTGCCGCAGACGAGCAACAGATCAGCCTGTCGAGGAGAAAAACGCACAACCTCGGCACCCCAACGGGAAATGTCAAGCTGACTTGCAGCGGCACTCATGAATTCGATTGCGCAGCAGGCTGTTCCGAATACAAACGGCCACAGAGAGTACTCACGCCCCCAATTGATGACTGCATCGAGCTTGGTGGTCAGTACCGTATCACCCAGACTTGCTTCTAATCCTAACGCCAATTGAGCACCCCTTTCTTAAGAATGTAAATGAGTCCAGTCAAAAGCAGCACCATGAAGACAACCATTTCCGTGAACCCGAACCAACCCAGCTCGCGAACACTCACTGCCCACGGATACATGAACACCGCCTCGATATCGAACAGCAGGAACAGAATAGCAAGCAGGTAAAACTTGACGCTGAATTTCTGTTCCGCCAACCCGATCATGCGCTTGACGCCGCTTTCATAGGGTTCGTTCTTTTCTCTTCCGCCGGCTCGCGGGCCGATCACCGTTGTCGCCAGCATGAACAGCGGGATAACAATAGCAATTCCGATCAGGGCCATTGCTGAAAGTACCAGTTCCGTCACCATGAATCCGACCTCTCCCTAAAACATAGAAAAATAAACGTAAACCTTCTGTGAACAGCAGGTTACTACAAAGACAAAGAATGAAAATGAACGGCTATTCATTACCGGCACAGGTGTCATCTGTCAAGAAAAATAGTTTTACGAAAAGGGCGGCTCTCATTCTCCCTTTACGCCATATGGGGGAAACATCTTTGTGCAAGTTTGGCTAATTGTTCGCGTAGAGTTAACGGTGGCCCATTTGTGATTGTCCAGAGCCTAAACCTGGGAATAGGCAGGCTCAGTCATTTGTTTATGCCGAAAGCACCGCCCCTGTGTCTCGATTTCCGCTCAAAAGATCTATCACCGAAAGCCCAGTTCGCACAAATTGCCCCATTTTCATAGAACGCGCCCGGTTCTTTGGGCCCAAATTACGAATCACGACGTTGCCTTGAACAATTGCTTGTCAAATCCTTGCCGTGCCCGCCAAGGACTCCTGGAGCAGAGCTGCTCTATCACCCTATATTGGTTGAATATTTCGACAAAGCATACCTCTCTCGACAAAGGCCCGAACGCAGTCTGTCGTTAGACCTTTCGGCCATGCACAATCCGTACTTTGAGGGTTCTGCGAACCGTTCGGCCCCAGCGTTAACCTAAGGACGGGCCATGAAACCAAAAAATAGGTGCGGCGCTCCAGAACTTGATCGAATTCTTGAAAGCGGTCTAAATGACACCGGCGGCCATGATCCATCCACAGAGTCAGATCACGAGACGCCTTGGCCAACCATGCCAAATCGATGTTACAGGGCCTTGGAGAGCGATTACTCGACGCCAAAACAATCTTCTTTGACGACATGTCAACCGCTGCATTCGGCGCCACAGGGTTTGACTGCGGTAAAATCCCAAACCAGCCTCTGTTGAAAGATCTGATTTCGACGCCCCCCTCCCCGCATGCCATCTCAAATCGGGGCGATGATGGCATTGTCGTGTTTCCCTGGGCCGGGAGCCATCCTGTGCGGCGCGGGCAAGTGCTCTTGCCGCATGATGTCAAGGGCGGGACAAAAAAAAGCCCGGACAGATTCATTCTCCATCCGGGCTCCACGCTTCATATTCAGCAGCTTAAAATTTAAAACGGGACATCATCGCCCATGGGGGGTGGCTCTGGAAAGGAGTCTCCACCATATCCTTGGCTGGGGCCACCATACTCACCCGTTCCACCACCCCCTGCCGTGGTTCGGGGAGACAGCATTTTCATCTCACGCGCGACGATCTCGGTGGTGTAGCGATCATTGCCGCTCTGATCCTTCCATTTCCTGGTCTGCAACTTCCCCTCAATATACACCCTGGAGCCTTTCGACAGATATTCGCCGCAGATTTCAGCAAGACGCCGCCAGGCAGTGACCCTGTGCCATTCAGTCTGCTCCTGCATCTGCCCATCCTTACCCTTCCACCTCTCCGTGGTTGCCACCGTGAACGATGCAGCGGGCGTGCCGTCTTGGGTGTAGCGAATCTCGGGATCCGCCCCCAGATTACCGATTAATATCACTTTATTGATCATTGTGCACCTGCGGGTAGAGTGTTCTTTGTGGGTTTGAAAATCGTTCCGTCTAAAACAATTTGAAGCGAAATCATAAACCAGTTGGCCGGTTATTGCAAAAAACTTGTTCAACTCTCCCTTCCACAACCAACACCAACACCCTTGTATCCGTTATACAACACGCAACGGGAACCAATTCGGTTCCCGTTGCGTGTTTTTCTACAAATGGATCGCAAACCCATCAATGATGATAGGCCGATTCACCATGACTGACCGTATCCAGACCTTCTCTTTCCTCTTCTTCAGTCACCCGCAGACCGATGGTCAGATCCACTAATTTATACGCGACAATCGACACAACACCGGACCAAATGATGGTGGTACCGATACCCCAGAGCTGGCTGATGACCTGGGTGGAGATGGAATAATCGGCGACCTTGTTGGCAACATAGTCGTAGACACCGACGCCGCCCAGAGCCGGATCGGCGAAGATGCCGGTCAGAACTGCCCCCAACATTCCGCCGACCCCATGAACACCGAAGACATCCAGGGCGTCATCCGCGCCGAGCATCCGTTTGAGACCATTCACGCCCCACAGGCAGATGATGCCGGCAAGCAACCCAATGATCAAGGCACCGCCAATCCCAACCCAGCCGCAGGCCGGGGTCACCGCAACCAGTCCGGCAACCGCCCCGGATGCAGCACCGAGCATTGAGGGTTTCCCTTTAAGCATCCACTCGGCAAAGGTCCAGGAAAGGGCAGCAGCAGCGGTGGCGGTCATGGTGTTGCCGAAGGCCAAAGCGGCCAGACCGGTTGCCTCAAGATTGGAACCGGCATTGAATCCGAACCAGCCGACCCACAACAGACAGGCACCGATCATGGTCATGGTCAGGCTGTGCGGCGCCATGGATTCCTTGCCATAACCAACCCGCTTGCCCACCATGAAAGCGCCGATCAGACCGGCAATAGCGGCATTGATGTGGACAACGGTACCGCCGGCAAAATCAATCGCGCCCTTCTGGAAAAGAAATCCTGCGGTTGCCCCAGCCTTGAGGGCGGCATCGGCATCGGTATAGGCATCCGGACCCGCCCAGTACCAGACCATGTGCGCCATCGGCAAGTACGCGAAGGTGAACCAGAGGACAATAAAGGCCAGCACTGCCGAAAACTTCATCCGCTCCGCAAAGGCGCCGATAATCAGGGCAGGAGTGATGGCAGCAAAGGTAGCCTGAAAAAACACATAGATCAGTTCAGGAATAACCACGCCCTTGCTGAAGGTGGCGGCCACCGAATCGACACCGACTCCCTTGAGCAGGATCTTATCGAGTCCACCGAAAAAGGCGTTCCCTTCGGTAAAGGCAATGCTGTAGCCGTAGAGAACCCAGAGAACCACACAGAGGGAAAAAACGGTAAAAACCTGCATCAGCACGGACAACATGTTTTTACTCCGGACCAAACCGCCATAAAAGAGGGCGAGGCCCGGAATAGTCATCAGAGTGACCAGCAGGGTGGAAACGATCATCCAGGCGGTATCGCCCTTATCAGGAACAGGGGCGGCCGCATCGGCCAAAGCGGGACCAGCGAACGCGACAGCCAAGGCCATCAGCACCAACGAAAGGACAAGCGTAGATTTTTTCATGGATGAGCTCCTTTTGGATCAAAGCGCTTCCGGCCCAGTTTCGCCGGTTCTGATGCGCATTACATGTTCAAGATCGAAAACAAATATTTTACCGTCACCGATCTTGTCGGTGCAGGCCGCCTTTTTAATCCCCTCGACAACCTGGTCGAGCTGGCTGTCGTCGATGGCCACCTCCACCTTCAATTTCGGCAGGAACTCGATAACATACTCGGCCCCGCGGTACATTTCGGTATGTCCTTTCTGGCGCCCGAAGCCCTTGACCTCCGTCACGGTCACGCCCTTGACGCCAAGTGCCGTCAAGCTTTCCCGTACCTCGTTCAACTTAAAGGGTTTGATTATCGCACTGACAAACTTCATGGATCACTCCTTTTCAGGCAGCCGTTCAGCGTTCCCGCTCCTGCCCCGTTGATTGAATTTTTACCGGTAAACCCGATAGACCTGTTAAAAACCCCTTTGCTTAACCGAACCAAACTCTCTCAAACCGCAATCACTGACCATATCCTTCTCCACCCTTCCCTTTGATCCCCCTTTGTACCTGTCACTGTTCTCTGCCTCGCTTTCAACCCAGGGATGCGGACAACCATGCCGATTACAATCAAAAACCATACCTTTTTTATAAAAAAATTATTTAATTATAAATTTCAAATAAATAACCGTAAATATTTGCAACATTATCAAAAAATATTAAATTATTTGTTCATTTTTGTATTTATTTTTTCATGTAAATAACAAATATGAAGATTAAAGTGCGAAATAGAAAGGGAGGGACGCTGACCGTGAACCGAAACGACAAAAAAGAAGGATTGCATCTGCCGGAAAAATAGGAAAGGATAGGAAAACGGTGTTGTTTTTCCCATCTTTCCCCAGGAGGTACGATTGCATGCCTGCCAGCATCCACGAACAGCCGCCAGCGGATGACAGACGATGGAAAATTATCGATCAGGCTATGCAGCGCCACGATTATCATCCGGACGCCCTCATTGAAACCCTCCACGCCGCTCAGGATGCCTTCGGCTATCTCGACGCCGAAACAATGACCTACATCTCGTCCAAGCTTAAAACACCGCCCGCCAGGGTGTTTGGAGTCGCCACCTTTTACAACCATTTCAGTCTGAAACCCAAAGGGGTCCACACCTTGGCGGTATGCACCGGCACCGCCTGCCACGTCAAGGGGAACGATCGAATCCTTGCCTGGATGCGCGACCACTACGGCCTGGTTCCCGGTGAAACGACGCCGGACAATCAGCTTTCCCTGGTCGAGGTGCGTTGTGTCGGGGCCTGCGCCCTGGCGCCGGTGATCGTTCCGGACGGGAACATTGTCGGCAAGAAACGCCTTGAGGAAGCAACCACCATCATCAAGGAGTGGCTAAGCGATGTGGCGTGAAGAACTGAACCGCTGTGCGGATGAACGCCGGCAGTATCTGGATGGTTTTACCCACCGCATCCTGGTCTGCGCCGGTCTGGGTTGCCCCGGCAACGAGGAAATCATCGCTGCCCTGCAACGGGTGATCGCCGAAAAAGGTTTAGGGGACCGGGTGCTGGTGCGCAAAGTTGGCTGCATGGGCCTCTGCGCCCTGGGGCCGGTCGTGCTGATTCAACCCGGAGAAATTTCTTATCAGACTGTGCGCCCCGAAGACGCCGGTGAAATTATCGCATGCCTGGGCCAGGAGCCCGTGCGCCGTTTGTTGCTGCCGCCGGACCTGCCGTTTTTTGCCCGCCAACACAAAAATGTACTGGCCTTGTCCGGACGAATCGATCCGGACAGTATCGACGATTACCTCGCGGTTGGCGGCTACAGCGCTGCCCTCACCGCTATAAACGAAATGCGGCCGAGTGATATTATTCGCTGCCTGCAGGAGAGCGGCCTGCGCGGCAGAGGCGGGGCCGGGTATCCCACCGGTCTGAAATGGTCCACCGTGGCCAAGGCGGCGGGCAATAAAAAATATCTGGTCTGCAATGCCGACGAGGGTGACCCCGGCGCCTTCATGGACCGGTCCGTTCTTGAAAGCACGCCCCATGCCGTTTTGGAAGGCATGGTCATCGCCGCTTATGCAGTTGGCGCCAATACCGGATATATTTATGTGCGGGCCGAATATCCGCTGGCCGTACAACGGCTCAAACGCGCCATCCGGGAAGCGGAACGCCTGCATCTCCTGGGGCACGCCATCTGCGGCTCCAATTTTGACCTCAGCATCCAGATCCGCCTTGGCGCAGGCGCTTTTGTCTGCGGTGAGGAAACCGCCCTGATTGAATCGATCGAGGGCCGCCGCGGCATCCCCCGGCCCCGCCCCCCCTACCCTGCGGAAAAAGGCCTGTGGGGCTACTCCACCCTGATTAACAATGTCGAGACCTATGCCAACGTACCAAAAATCATTGAGCGTGGTCCCCAGTGGTTTGCCGCCCTGGGCACGGACAAGAGCAAGGGCACCAAGGTCTTTGCCCTCACTGGAAAAATCAACCACGCCGGCCTGATCGAGGTGCCCATGGGCATGAGCCTGCGCGAGATTGTATTTGACATCGGCGGCGGCATCCCCGGCGGTCACGCCTTCAAAGCCATTCAAACCGGCGGCCCCTCGGGAGGATGTATCCCGGCTGCACACCTGGACACCCCGGTCAGCTACGAGAGTTTGAGCGCCTTGGGGTCAATCATGGGCTCGGGTGGCATGATCGTCATCGACGAAACATCGAGCATGATCGATATTGTTCAATATTTCATGCAATTCAGCATGGATGAGTCCTGCGGCAAATGCGTCCCCTGCCGGGTGGGCACCGCCCAGATTCACCGCCTGCTGAGCACCTTTCAGGAGGCGAAGGCCACGGAGGCCGATCTTGCCCAGCTGGAAATGCTCTGCGACCTGGTAAAGAACGCCAGCCTCTGCGGTCTTGGCCAATCGGCCCCCAATCCGGTGCTCAGCACCCTCAGATACTTTCGCCAGGAATACCTCGACCGGATCGCGGTTCCCGCACCCGTGCAGGAGGACGAACAATGACCGGGCAGATCATCACCCTGACCATCGACGGCCAGCAGGTCAGCGGCCTGGCTTCGGAAACTATTCTGCAGGTGGCCCGCGAAAACGATATTGCCATCCCCACCCTCTGTTATCTGGAAGGGCTTTCCAGCCCCGGCTCCTGCCGTCTCTGCATGGTTGAAATTGCTGGCAGCGCCAAGCTGCAACCCGCCTGCGTCACTCTGATCCAGGAAGGCATGGAGGTCACCACCCAATCGGCGCGGCTCGGCCATTACCGCCGCACTATCATCCAACTGCTCTTTTCCGAGCGCAACCATGTTTGCGCGGTCTGCGTTGCCAACGGCCACTGCGAACTGCAGGACCTGGCCTGTGAATTGGGGGTCGATCATGTCGAGTTTCCCGGCCACTACCCTGCCCTGACCGTCGATGCCTCCCACAGCCGCTTCGTCCTCGACCACAATCGCTGCGTGCTGTGCACCCGTTGCGTCCGGGTCTGCGGCGAGATCGAGGGCGCCCATACCTGGGACGTGAAAAATCGGGGCATCCGCAGCCTGATTGTCGCCGATCTCGATACCCCCTGGGGGGCCTCCACCACCTGCACCGGCTGCGGCAAATGCGTCCACGTCTGCCCGACCGGCGCCCTCTTCGAAAAGGGCAAGTCCGTGGCCGAGATGCTGAAAAATCGCCCTGCTCTCCCCTACCTTATGGCCAATCGCGCCCAGGAGCGCCGATGAACAAGCTGCGCCTTGCAACCCTCTGGCTCGACGGCTGCTCCGGCTGCCATATGTCGCTTTTGGACATGGATGAGCGACTGCTCGACCTGAGCGCCAAGGTCGATTTCGTCTTCAGCCCGCTGGTTGACCGCAAAACCTTTCCCGAGGCGGTGGACGTTACCTGTATCGAGGGGGCGGTCAGCACCCCGGAGGACCTGTATCGGCTGAGGCTTGTGCGGGAGCGGACCGGCCTGCTGATCGCCCTGGGGGACTGTGCCGTCACCGGCAATGTTCCGGCCATGCGCAATGTGCAGGGCGCTAGGGCAATGCTGCAAGCAGTCTATGTGGAGCAACAACCGCTCAATCCGCAGATACCCGCAACCGATCTGCCGCCTCTTAATGACAAGGCACTACCCTTGCACCATTTCGTCAAGGTGGATCTTTTCATCCCCGGATGCCCCCCCGCTGCCGACACCCTGTTCACCGCCCTCACTGCCCTGGTCGAGGGCACGGTCGCCGATCTGCGGCTCGACACCCGGTTCGGTGCTTAGGAGCCCGCCATGGAACAGCGCATCACCATCGAACCAGTCACCCGCATCGAAGGCCACGCCCGGATCAGCCTCATGCTTAATCAGGCCGGCGCGGTCAGTGACGCCCGTTTTCAGGTCACCCAGTTTCGCGGTTTTGAACGTTTCATCGAGGGCCGGCCTTTTTATGAAATGCCCGCGCTGACCGCCCGCACCTGCGGCATCTGCCCGATCAGCCATGAACTGGCCTCAGCCAAGGCCTGCGACCAGCTGCTCGCGGTCATCATCCCGGAAACCGCCAAAAAACTGCGTCGCATCCTCAACCTCGGCCAGTTGATCCAATCGCACGCGCTCAGTTTTTTCTACCTGTCCGCCCCGGACCTGTTGCTGGGCATGGACCATCCGCCGGAGAGCCGCAACTTTTTCGGCCTGGCCGCGAACGACCCTCAATTCGCCCGCGACGGCATCAGGCTGCGCCAATTCGGCCAGCAGGTAATCGAGCGTCTGGCCGGGCGGCGAATCCATCCGGCCTGGGTGGTGCCCGGCGGGGTCAATTCGCCCTTGAGCGAAACCGCCCGCGCCGCCATGCTCAGCGAACTGCCCGAAATCAAACAACTGATCCGCACGCATCTGGACCGCTTCAAACAATCGCTGCATCAATACGAGGAATACATCCGGGTCTTTGCCCGCTTTCCCAGCCTGTTCCTTGGCCTGGTCAACAGCGAGGGCCATCTCGAGCATTATGACGGCCGGGTGCGCATCCTCGACGGCACCGGCCGCATGATCGCCGACCAGCTCGCACCGGAAGATTATCAGGACCACATCGGCGAGGCGGTCGAGCCCTGGACCTATCTCAAATTTCCCTACTATAAAGCGCAGGGCTATCCGGACGGCATGTACCGGGTCGGACCGCTGGCCCGGCTCAACATCGCCTCTTCCTGCGGCACCCCTCTGGCCGATCGGGAACTGACTACCTTCCGCAGCCTGGAAGCAGGTCCGGTGCTGAGCACCTTTCATTCCCACTATGCCCGCTTGATTGAGGTGCTGTATGCAGTGGAGATGATCGAGACGCTGCTGGCAGATCCAGCCATTCTCAACACCCAGGTCCGGGCCGTGGCCGGGGTGAACAATCTGGAAGGCATCGGCATGACCGAGGCGCCGCGCGGCACCCTGATCCACCATTACAAGGTCAACAGCGACGGCCTGATCGAATGGGCCAACCTGATCATTGCCACCGGTCATAACAACCTGGCCATAAACCGGGGCATTCTCCAGGCGGCGCAGCATTTCATCAGTGGCGCCACCCTCCGCGAAGGCCTGCTCAACCGAATCGAAGCCGTCATTCGCGCCTTTGATCCCTGCTTGGCCTGCTCCACCCATGCGGTCGGATCCATGCCCCTGATCATCGAGCTGATCGGTCCGGACGGAGCGGTCCTCGACCAGATGCGGCGCTGACAATCACCCGATCTTTTACCCTGTGCAGGGAGGCGGTGGACCGCTATCATTTTCGTCACCATGCCAATCAAATTGGGTTTGAACAGGAAGCGTCAACTAACGGTACGCTCAAGATGCCGGGGCGGATCGGCAGAGGAAAAACAGCGAAGGTGCAAGCGACTTTTGGTCCGTTTCCGATTGGAGCCTGCCAACGAGGAACGGCTAACGGGAGCTTGAAGGAGTTGAGGCCGTGAGCGCAAATGTTGCCAAAAAACCATGGCAGCCCTTCCCCTTTCAATCAGGGAGTTACTTGAGAGGCTCAGGAAAACAACCTGTCATCCTCCTTATTCAGCAGATCCCCCATGCCACGTTTCAGGGTTTCCACCATCTCAAAAAAGGGTAGATCCCGGTTGTCCTTGACGCCGCTGTGTACTTCCTGGGCTTTTTCCGCCCACTCAGCCAATCCGCATTGCAGCAGGGTTCCCTTGAGAGTATGCGCCGCCCGGCCGAGCCCCTGATAATCCTGTTGCTCCAGTGCCTCAGCGGCTAAAGCGAGATTGTTGGTAATACTCTGTCGAGCCGCCGCCAGAATTCTTTCGATCTGCTCGGGCTTGAGCAGGGTCGCGGTCTGCAGATAGGTCCGCACCTGCTCAAGCTTCGGTTCAGACGGCAGAGATCGGGTTTCCAAGGTCATTGTCCTTTCCTCCACGGGTTTCATTTTCTGCTCCTGAATAACGGGCGCCGCCGCCAGAATGGTCATCAGCACCTCGTTCAGTTGTCCCGGCTGGAAGGGCTTGGTGAGGTAGGCGTCCATACCGGCTTGCAGGCACATTTCCCGATCGCCTCCCAGGGCGTGGGCAGTCATGGCCACGATGGGCAGATGCTTACCCTGGAGCTTTCGGGTCAACGCTTGCGCGGCTGTCCCCGGCAGGGCAACGGAAAGCGGCAGACCCTGTTCAGCCGCCCGGATAACACCGCTTGCGGTGAGGCCGTCCATTACTGGCATCTGCACATCCATCAGCACCACATCGAACGCTTCCGCAGCCAGATGCATCAGGGCCTCGATGCCGTTTGCGGCTCCCGTGACCGCGTGATCCCGCGCCAGCGTCATGCTGGCCACATCGCGATTGACCTCATTGTCATCAACCACGAGGACCCGCAACCCCTTCAGGGTCTTTCCTTCTCCGGCCTTGGCCGTGGTCTTAACGGCCAGTGCCTCCTCCTCGCAGCGCCGCAAGGGAACAACCACATGAAAGGTGCTGCCGAGATCCCTCAAGCTCTCCACCCAGATCCTGCCCCCCATGAGTGCAGCCAGCTGCTGACAGATGGAAAGCCCGAGACCGACGCCGCCGTACTGTCTGGCATAGGAATTGTCGGCCTGCTCGAATCTGTTAAAGATCAGCGGCAGTTTTTCCTCGGAAACACCGACTCCGGTGTCGATGATCACGAAATGGACACCAGCCGCTCCAGCCTTGATCGCTTCGTCCTCCACGGCGACACGGATGGTGATTGACCCTGTATCGGTGAATTTGATGCCATTATTCACCAGATTGAGGAGAATCTGCCGCAGTCGCAGTTCATCGCCGAGAAAACAGAGGGGCAGGTGTTCGGGGAGAATGGACTCCAAGCGCAACCCTTTTTCCGTTGCCGGCACATGCATGATCGAGAGGACGCCGGCAATCAAGTGGCGCAGGTCAAAGGGCGCCTCGTTCAACTGCAACTGGCCGGCCTCCATTTTGGAAAAATCGAGAATATCGTCCAACAGCCGGAGCAGGCTTTCGGCGGAATGCTCCACTGTCTGCAACAGGTTGCGCCGTTGGTCGCTGGTCGACGCCTCCATGGCCAGATGCGTCATCCCAAGGATCGCGTTCATCGGCGTCCTAATCTCATGCGACATATTGGCCAGAAACAAGCTCTTGGCCCGGTCCGATTCTTCCGCCCGTTCCTTTGCTTCCCGGATCCCGAGCATCGACTGCTGCAGCTGATCGGCCATTTCGTTGAAGGCACCGGCCAATTCGCCCAGCTCATCCCGGCTCTTCACTTGCAGGCGCGAGGCCATCTGGCCCGATTGAAACTGTTTGATCCCCTGGATGATGGCGGTGATCTTTCCGGTCAGGGTTGCCGCCATCCAGATGGCGACCAGGATGACCAGCACCACCATGATCCCGGTGGAAACGCTCAGGTTAGTGAGGGTGGCGCGCAGTCGCTGTTCGATCAGCGACAGGGTATCGAGGCGATTTTTTTCCAGACCGGTTTCGTATTCCTTGGTAATGGCGGTGATGCGCCCCGCGGTTTCGGTCGCCGAACTATGGAACTCATCGACATTGGCGCCGATGGTGACAAAACCGAATCCCCTGGGGGAATTGCCGTAGATCCCGGTGTGGTAGGGAATGGCAGCGGCGGTTGTCAACTTCCACAGACCACTCCAGAGGATGAGAAAGGAGCCGGAACCGCCGTGCTGGGTCAGATTGTACCAGCCAATGCACTGGGGGGCAAAGTTGAGGTAGCGGCAATCCAGACCGAGCATGCCCTCCTTGGTCAGCGAAGCTGCCGGTTTCTTAACGTTGGTCTGCCCCTGAAAACTGGGGGCGATTTGTTCAAACTCGGAAAAGGAACCGCCTACCGACTGCCACAGTTCAAACAACTCGGCACTGAGCCAGGGAACCGCCTGTTCCCCGGTTTCACGATCGAAGCCGACAATAAAATAGTCTCTGGGATGGGAAATATTGCGGCCCTGGTCGTCCCACATGAAGGCATAATTGCCCGAACCGGCGTCGGAGATATCGGAATAGCGCTCATCGGTCGGCACTACATGGTCAGTGAATTCCATGAGATGGGTGTGATCAAGGGCCAGGGTGACATAGCCTATTTTTTCCGCCCCATTGAATACCGGCGTGGCCCAGCGGATCACCCCCTGAAACCGCTGGCCGACCGGATTCTCCTTGCCCCCATACCCGGCTTTTTCCGGAGCAAAGGGAATGCCAGCTTTTTCTGCCCGCTCAGGGGTGTATGGTCCGATGATCGGCGAAGGGATGTATTCGCCAATGACCCTGGATACGTAGATGTCCCCGGCCCGTAATTTGGCAAGTTCGGCAAAGTAGGTTTCCGCCTTGCACCAGGTGTTTTCTTTACGGGCAATATTGCGCAAACCGGGCTGGAGCAAACCGGTTGCCGAAATTTTCAGCCGTTCCTGGCCGTCGAGGCCGACAAAGGTCATCTCATGATAGAGCGGCTGGGTTCTGGTTATAGCGCTATGATGGGGCGGCTGGTAATGGAAATCCTTTTGATTGTCCGGCGATCCTGGTTCAACGGTGTGCGGTTGCCCGGTGGCCTTGGTTGGCGGCTGCCATCGGGCACCATCTTCGCTGAGCACCCAATCCGGATGATAGACCACCTCTTTAGTGCGAACGGAAAGAAAATTTCTGTAAAGACTTTCATCAACAGGCAGATTAGCCACGTAGCGGATATCCTTGTCCCTGGCGTACAGGAAATCGGCCACTTTTGACGCGATATCAACGGTGAGCCGTTCAATGTTCTCCCGTGATTTGAGATCAAGCGCAGCAATGGAGCTTTCGGTGGCCAGGGTTCCGGTTTCACTGACCAGGCTTTTGGTGTTGGCCACCATCTCGTTCGATTTATCCTTGAAGGTATCGCCCAACACACCTATTTGCCTGGCCGCGAAGACCGCCAGGGCAATCAATGGCAGCACCTTGATCACGATAAAAATCGTGATCAATTTTTCTCTGATGCCGTCGCCAAACCGAGCCCTCGGGACTGGGGAGGACGAGGATTGCCGACTTGGATCGGGGTGTTGCTTCTTTTCTTCCATCATGCTCTCTGGTTCCAAAGCTGCCAACCGCTGTTCAGGACACCCGGTCGTTTGGGGCTCCCTCTTTCCCGCAAGGGATGAGGCACTCTCGTTTCCATCATACACAAATCACCGAAAGCCCCTAATAAAAAAGGCGGACAGCTCTATTCCACGGGAACATGAACCAAATCTTCGACGAGCATGTGCACAATTTTGCTCAACCACCAGCGTAAGGAAAAATAGTCGCTGCCAACAATCCGTCCCGAGACGACCGGTACAGCCTGCTGTGCCCCCCTTCCTTTCACCGCTGCCGACGGAACAACACCTTGCGGAGATAATCAATGGCAAAGATGAGCCCAATTCCCAGCCAGGCGAGGCCGTAGACCTCGGGCGCCACCGGACCTGTATTCAGCGCCCGCGCCAGCGGCGGCCAGTAGAGAATCGCCCAGGACAGGACAATTTGTATGAGGATACCGGCGAAAATCAGCCGGTTGCGGAAAAGGCCCAGGTCCAGGCCGGACCGGTGCTCAAAGCGGCGCCCCACCAGGTTACCGATCTGCATCAGGAGGATAGTCGACAAGGTGATGCCGGTGGCCGATTGGTGGAGCGGCGAGGAGGTGGCCAGCGGCATGCCGTAGCGCCAGCCGCCATCAACCAGCACGTAAAAGAAGAGAAAGAGCGACCACAGCCCCTCGATCAAACCGAGGAAAAGATAGCTCCGGACCATCAACTGCCGGTTCAGCAACCCTTGGGCAGGATTGCGCGGCGGCTTGTTCATTACTTCGGGATCGGCGGGTTCTTGGCCGAGCCCCATGGAGGGCACAAGGTCCGTGCCCAAATCGATGGAAAGAATGTGGATAATATTGAGCGCCAGCGGCACCGGCAGGACAATATAGAGCAGGTAGGGCAGGATCTCCGGGCCGTTACTCACCAGGACATAACTGGTAAACTTTTTCATATTCTCGAACACGGTTCGCCCCTCCTCGATGCCGTCGACAATCGATGCGAAATTGTCGTCAAGCAGGATGATCTGGGCTGACTCCCTGGCCACATCGGTGCCCATCTTGCCCATGGCAATGCCGACGTCCGCCGCCCGCAGGGCCGGGGCATCATTGACCCCGTCGCCGGTCATGGCCACCACCTTCTCCATGTGTTTCAGTGCCGTGACGATTTTCATCTTCTGCTCCGGCGTGGTCCGGGCAAAGATGCGCACCCCCTGGTGCAACTGATCGACCAGGGCCTCCACCGTCATCTGCTTGAGCGCCTCCCCGGTGAGATGGCAGGTTTCGCCGGGAGCGACGATCCCCGCCTTAGCCGCCACCGCCAGGGCCGTGGCCGGGTGATCGCCGGTGATCATCAGCACCTCGATCCCGGCACCGTGGCATCTGGCCACCGCTGGCGCCACCTCGGGCCGGACCGGGTCCTCGATGCCAAGGAATCCGGCCAGCATCAAATCGTGCTCCAGGCTATCGGCGGCAGCTTCCTCCGCTGCCGTTTCTACCCGGTCCATTGCTTCAGTCCATTCCGCAGGGGTCAAGGGGCGATAAGCCACCGCAATCACCCGCAGTCCCTGGGCCGCCAACTGCTGCATGATCGCCTCGCTCGCCGCCAGCTGCGCGGCAAGCGGCAGCTCCTCCCCATAACGCTCTTCCGTGCCGACAATGGTCGCCATGGGCCGGATCGCCTCAAAAGCCCCTTTGACCACGAAGAGATGTTGACCGGCAATATTGACGATGCTCCCGGAGCGCCGTTTTTCGACATCAAAGGGAAAGGAACGCACCACCTGCTGCTGGACGGCCGCCAGTTCCCCCTGCCCCAGGCTGTTCCATTTGTTGGCCACCGCCACATCCAGAGGGTCGCCGAGCAACTGCGTCCCTGCTTGCCGGACATCGGAGGCAGCCAGGGCCAGAGTCGCCAGCTGCTGTTCCTGTGCCATCGTCATCGCCGCCCCGGAACGCGGCTCCACCATCCGGGTGATGGTCAACTGGTTGAGGGTCAGGGTGCCGGTCTTGTCGGTGCAGATCACATGCACCGCGCCCAGGGCCTCCACCGCATTCAAACTGGTCACCAGCACATTTTTCCTGGCCATGCGCAGGCTGCCCATCACCAGGGCCAGGGTCAGGGTGGGCAACAGCCCCTCGGGCACATTGGCGACGATGATGCCCATCATAAACACCAAATTGATCCATAGCGGTTTGCCGCTGAACACCCCGTAGAGAAAAAAAGAAACGCCCATGGTGCAGGCGATGGTGGTGAGGATGCGGATCATTCGCGAGATTTCGCGTTCCAATGGCGAACCGGTGCGGCGGATGGTTTGCGACAGCTGGGCAATGCGGCCAAAACGAGTACGCAGTCCGGTGGCAAAAACCACGCCTCGCCCCGAACCCTTGACCACGGCACAGCCGGCAAAAGCAATATTTTCACACTCCTCCAGGCTCTTTTCCTGCCGCTGGGCGGTGAGCCGGACGGCTGCTGATTCCCCGGTGAGCGGCGCATTGTCGATCATCAGCCCTTCCGAGACAACGATGCGCAGATCAGCGGCAATCTTATCGCCCTCGGAGAGGATCACAATGTCGCCGGGTACGATTTCGCTGGCCGGTATCCGGCTGATGCGGCCACCCCGGCAAACCTCGACCAGGTGGGGTAGGAATTTCTTCAAGGCCTCCATGGCCTTTTCCGCCCGGTATTCCTGGATAAAGCTGAACAAGGCGTTGAGCAGCGCCACCACAATCAGGGCCCAGCCGAGCACCCCCATGCCTTCTTCGGGATTGATCCGGTGGGCGACAAAACAGATAGCCGCTGAAACGATCAGGAGGAGGGCAAAAAAGTTGGTGAACTGGCGGCCAAGGGTGCGGGCCAGTTTCCAGCGGTCGGCCACTTCAAAAAGATTGGGACCAACATGGATGAGCCGCTCCGTCACCTCGGACGGCGTCAACCCTTCGGGACCGGTATGGAGCGAGGCATACACCTGTTCCGGCGGTATCTGGCCGATATGGGCGGGACGCTGATTCATATCTTGCGGTAGATGCCGACGTCGCAGGAGGTGGTGCGCAGGATCTGCTCGATCCGGTTGCCGTAAAAGTAGCGCAAGGGCAGCGTGCGCTCCGTGGCACCCAGCAGGATCATGCCGGCATTGATCTTGCCCGCCTGGATGAGAATTTCCTTGGCCCAGTCATCGGAGAGCACCACATGGCGGTCCAGATACCAGGTGGCGCCAGCGGTCTGCTGCCGAATCTCCATCACGACCCGGTTGAGATAGCTGTATCCATCGGTAATCTTTTTTTTCGCTGCCGCGGCAGAGATGTAACGGAAATGCAGAGGATTGACCGTCATTACCCGCAAAAGGTAGAGCCGCTTGACCGAGGCGGCCAGCATCTGCAGAAAGGGCAGCGCCGCTGCAAAACCGCGCGGATGACCGGCCAGGGGAAAAAGCAAGGTGCGGGGACAGCCGAGCAAACCGGGGCTGACCACCCGGATGGCCATGACATTGAATCGCTGGCAGCGCAGCAACCGTTCGGCGATGGTGCCGGCGAGATAGCCCCGGCCCCTGGAGGCGATGCGCGTGCCGCAGAGGCAGAAATATTGTTCACCTGGCGGAATCGCTTGAAGCAGGCTGGTATACACATCGCTGCTCAATTCCAGTATCCGGCTCTGGCAGGCGATGGTGTGGTGCTCGCATTCAGCGGCAATGGCTCTAAATTTTGCCTCGATGCGCTCGCGCGCGAAAGACCCGTCGAGGATATGGATGAGCAGGAGCTGGCGGCAGGGGAAGGTGGCAGCCATCTGGATGGCGTAGCGGGCCACCCAGTCCGCATTGATCGACCCATCGTATGCCAGAACAATCCGCCGGTCCATCGCACCTCCGAGAGGCTTTTTTAATCGTGGAAAAGGCCCTATCGTTCTGATACTCAACGGTATGTTCAGCGGGATTGCAAGGGCGATTTATTACCATGGACAGCTTAGCAAAACGGTCACTATTCGACGCGTCCGCCCGTTGCGCAATCAGATCCTCAATGAATCCAGGAGGGAGCATCCCTTTTCACAGGCTCTTCAGGGGGAAGGAAGACTGGAAATCAGACAGGCAAATCCTCAACCGGACAGGATTGGTTTTCACCTGGCTGCTTTGGCAAATATTCCATGATCACCAGTATACGAGTCGGCTGCTGGTAGAATACCACCCACTGACAGGCGGAGTTTTAACCTTTTTTCGGGTGAATAAAAATCTCCGGTGGTATATTGTCAGCATACTTGACATCCAGAGGGTTTTTATGTATAAAACTCGCTTTAAATTTTTAATCTTTCATCATAGATGCTTTTTATAATAAGAAATTAGGAGTCCTCATGGCAAATCATAAGTCAGCAGAGAAGAGAGATCGTCAGTCTAAAATGCGTCGTTTGCGCAACCGAATGAGCAAGTCGGCAATGAAGACTGCTATCCGTCAGGTGGAAGAGGCTCTAGCCGCGGGTTCGGAAGAGCAAGCGAAAGCCGCTCTGCAGGCAGCCATCCCGGTAATTTACAAGACGTCCACCAAAGGGGCGGTTCACAAAAATACCGCTTCCCGCAAAGTTTCCCGTCTGACCAAAAGGGTCAACAAGATGCAGCCCCTTGCCTAAGGTGGATTCTTTTATCCATCGCAGTTTCTAGTCTGTTGAAGCTATGGGGGCAAATTGCTCCCATAGCTTTTTTTATATTCTTCCGAGTCAAGCCCTGCTTCTCCGGAACCATGCTGTGCGCCCTTTTTGTGCCGGGTTATCCCCTGGGGCAGTGACCGGGAACTGAAGAGAGGCGGCATGTCGGCCATCAAAGGCAAAGTGGCTGCATGCCTCAAAAGCAGATTGATCCCGTTGCCACTGAAGCCCCACAGGTCACTTCCATGTATTTTCCCGAGCCCCAAGCCTTTGCCGAAATGATCGGGTCTTCCGATCTTGTTCCGGTTCATCGCACCATCGTTGCCGACCTTGACACACCGCTGACCATTTTTGCCAAGGTTGCCGGCAACGATCCCCACGCTTTTCTGTTCGAATCCATGGAAGGCGGTGAAAAATGGGGACGATATTCATTTATCGGTCTCGATCCGCTGCTCACCTTCACCAGTGTCCGCGATCTGGTCCGCATTGAATATCCTGGCCTGGTCAATGGAGGCGATGAACGTTTGGGCGTCAATCCCCTGACCGAATTGCGACAACTGCTGGCCTCGTTCACGGTGAGCAATGCCCCTGGCCTGCCCAGGTTCTACGGTGGCGCCGTCGGTTTTCTCGGCTACGACATGGTGCGGTTCATGGAAAAGCTTCCGGACCGGCATCCGCCGCTCGATTTGCCCGACTCTTCCTTCATGGTGCCGGGCATTGTTCTGATCCATGACGCGGTGCAGCAGAATCTGACCATTGTCTGCAATGTGTGGAAGAAAGGACCGGATAGCGTTGAACACCTTTACAACCAGGGCTGCCGGCGCATCGAAGAAATTATCGATCGTCTTCATCAGCCCATATCCCGCCAATTTGTCATCCAGGAAGAGCCGGTTGAGGCGCACCGGTTTTCCTCGAACATGGATGAGGCAAGCTTCGGCGCCATGGTGGATCGGGCCAAAGAGTATATCCTGGCCGGCGACATTATCCAGGTGGTTCTTTCCCAGCGTTTTCATGCCGAATCCGAGCTGAAACCCTTTGCCCTCTACCGTGCCCTGCGCCATATCAACCCCAGTCCTTATCTTTTTTATCTCCGCCAGGGCGACATGGTGCTGATCGGCTCCTCGCCGGAAATCCTGGTGCGCCTGGAAGAAGGCAACATTGAGCTGCGGCCCATTGCCGGCACGAGGAAGCGCGGTGCGACCCCTGCGGAAGACCTGGCATTGGAGCAGGAGCTGCTGGCCGATCCCAAGGAGCGGGCCGAGCATCTGATGCTGGTTGATCTGGGCCGCAACGATGTCGGCCGGGTAGCGGAAAGCGGCACGGTGACCGTCCGCGATCTGCTGGTGATCGAACGTTACAGTCATGTGATGCATATTGTTTCCGGGGTGCACGGCAAACTGCTGGCGGGCCGGGATCAGTTCGATGTGATGGAGGCCTGTTTTCCGGCCGGTACGGTGAGCGGCGCCCCAAAAATTCGGGCCATGGAAATCATTGATGAACTGGAGGTCAGCCGTCGCGGCCCCTACGCAGGCGCGGTTGGATATTTCGGCTTTTCCGGCAACATGGATTTTTGCATCACTATTCGCACGTTCATCATCAAGGGACGGGACCTCTGGATACAGGCCGGGGCCGGCATTGTGGCCGATTCAGACCCGAAAAAAGAGTACGAGGAAACCATCAATAAGGCCATGGGACTGCGGCGGGCCGTGGAACTGGCGGAAAAGGGGTTTTAAGCCGTGATAGTCATCATCGATAATTACGATTCCTTCACCTACAACATCGTGCAAACCCTGGCTACCGCGCCCCCTGGGGCGGCCGCCGACTGGCAGGCCCCGGAAATAAGAGTGTTCCGCAACGATGCCATCACCATCAGCGAAATCGAGGCTCTCCGGCCGGACCGGCTCCTCATCTCTCCTGGCCCCTGTACCCCCAAGGAGGCCGGCGTTTCCATGGCATCGATTCTCCATTTCAGCGGCCGCATCCCCATCCTCGGTGTCTGCCTGGGGCACCAGTCAATCGGCGAGGCCTTCGGCGGCAAGGTAATCCGCGCCTCGCGGCTGATGCACGGCAAGACCAGTCCCATCCATCATGACGGTCACGGTGTGTTCACCGGGCTACCCAAACCATTTTCCGGCATGCGCTACCATTCCCTGGTCGTGGAAGAACCCCTCCCGGATTGCCTGGAGGCCACCGCCCATACCGATCAGGGCGAATTGATGGGGCTCAGGCACAAGACCTTGCCGATCGAAGGGGTGCAGTTCCATCCGGAATCGATCATGACCGAGCCGGGCAACATCTTGCTCCACAATTTCCTCCGGCCAGATTATGGACATTTGCTGCGTGGCCTGCATTGACTTTGCATGATCAAAAGAGGTTGAACCATGATTAGAGAAGCTATTGCCAAGGTTGTCGCCCTGGAACACCTGAATGAACAGGAAATGATCGGGGTGATGCAGGAGATTATGAACGGTGAGGCCACCTCGGCCCAAATCGGCGCATTCATCACTGGCCTGCGGATGAAAGGCGAAACCATCGACGAAATTGTCGGCGCGGTCAAGGTGATGCGAGAAAAGGCGACCTTCATCGACACCGGCATCAATACCGCAGGCGGCGAGGTGCTGATGGACATCGTCGGAACTGGCGGTGACGGTTCCGGCAGTTTCAATGTTTCGACCACCACCTCCTTCGTCGTTGCCGCTGCCGGCGTTCCCGTGGCCAAGCACGGCAACCGGGCTGCTTCTTCGCATTGCGGTGCCGCAGACGTTATTGAGGCCTTGGGCGTTGATCTGAGCATGCCGCCGGAAAAGGTGGCGGCCTGTGTGCGCGAGGTCGGCATCGGCTTTCTTTTTGCCCCCATGCTGCACGGAGCCATGAAATACGCCATCGGCCCCCGTCGCGAAATCGGGATCCGCACCCTGTTCAATATCCTCGGCCCCATGACCAATCCCGCCGGGGCCAATGTGCAACTGACCGGCGTATTTGCCCCTGAACTGACCACGGTACTGGCCGAAGTACTGGTTCGCCTCGGGATGAAGCGGGCCATCATCGTCTGGGGAGAAGGTAATCTTGATGAGATGACCGTTACCGGCGCTACACACATCGCCGACGGCTATCAGGGAAAAGTGACCACCTCGATGGTCACACCGGAGGAGGTGGGATTGCAGTCCGCCGATCTCGCCGCCATTCGCGGCGGCCGGACAGCGGCGGAATCTGCGGCCCAGGTGCGGGCGGTTCTGGGGGGCGAACCCGGCGCCAAGCTGGATATGGTCCTGCTCAATGCCGGCACAGCCTTGATGGCGGCAGGTCTGGCTGAAACCATCAAGGCGGGCATTGCCGTGGCCAGAGCGGTGATCGCTTCCGGCGCGGCCTTGAATAAATTGGAGCAGTTGATTCGCTTCAGCAAATCCTGATCCCATTATGATTCTCGATACGATTGTTGCCAGGAAGTACGAAGAGGTGGCGGCCCTAAAAGAGCGCGGGTTGCCCACAATGGAGCGGCCGGTTGCCCCGCCGCGCGGCTTTCTCAAGGCCTTGATCGATGCCCCCGGCGTGGCCATCATTGCCGAGGCAAAAAAAGCCTCGCCCTCCAAAGGGGTCATTCAGCCTGATTTCGACCCGGTCCGCATTGCCCACAGTTATCAGGAGGGGGGAGCGCATTGCCTCTCAGTGCTCACCGATGTCGATTTCTTCCAGGGGTCGCTGGCCTATATTCCATTGGTGCGCGAAGCCGTTGCACTGCCGGTGCTGCGCAAGGATTTCATCATCGATCCCCTGCAAATCAAGGAGGCGCGCATTGTCGGCGCCGACGCCATCCTCCTCATCGCCGCCATTCTCGAAGTTGGTCAGTTGCGGGATTTTCGCTTACTGGCCGAGTCCTTGGGCATGGATGTGCTGGTGGAGGTGCATGACGAACGGGAACTGGAGGACGCCCTGGCGGCGGAGAGCCGGTTGATTGGCATTAACAACCGCAATCTCAACGATTTCTCGGTCAGCCTCGAAACCACCTTCCGCCTGCTGCAAAAAATTCCTCCAGGGGTCCCCGTGGTCAGCGAATCGGGGATTACATCGGTGGCGGATATGCAACGGCTGAAGGCTGCCGGAGTCAAAGCGGCCCTTATCGGTGAAAGTCTGATGCGGGCCGGCAAACAGGATCAGCTGCTGCGGGAATTTTTGGCTGCATGAACAGGCCACCACGGCGCATCCGGATCAAGATTTGCGGCATGACTCGACGTGCAGATGCTTTTTGCGCCGTTGAGGCCGGGGTCGATGCCTTGGGGTTTATTTTTTACGATAAAAGTCCACGCGCCATTGAGCCGCTTGCGGCAAGGATCATCATCGAGCAGCTTCCGCCCTTTGTCGATGCCGTGGGGGTTTTTGTTAACGAGGAGCTGGATCGAGTCGCGGATATCATTAAGGAATGCGGTTTGGCGTACGCGCAATTGCACGGTTCGGAATCGCCTGCCTACTGCCGTGAACTGGCCGCGCTGATTGCACCCTGCCGGCTGCTCAAGGCCATTCGGGTCGGGGATCAAACTTCAGCTGACGAGGTGGCCCATTACCATGATGTTGTGAGGGGGTACCTGCTCGACACCTATCAGAAGGATGCAGTGGGCGGCACCGGCCAAACCTTTGATTGGACGTTGATCGACCGCCTTCGGCTCAATAAACCCTTTCTCCTCGCCGGTGGTTTGGATACTAACAATATTCGTCAGGCCCTGGAGCGGGTATGTCCTTACGGTGTGGATGCCAATTCCGGCCTGGAGGATGCGCCAGGTGTGAAAAATCATGAATCCATCCACCAGTTCATCGCTGCGGTCCGCGCCTTTGAGACCGACTGCTTAGCGTGCCAGCAGTAAGGCGTAGCGAAATCCTTCAGCTTCCAATTCCTTCTCGTATACCTTGGCCTTGGCCAGAGAGTTGCTGGCAAAGATCATCACCCGGTACAAGTTCATGCCGGCGGCCGGATACTGCTGGATAATGACGTCGCGGCCTCGCCTGGCAAAGGCCTTGGCCAGCGTTCTGGCGTTCTCAATCTTGGTGAAGGCCCCCACCTGCACATAGAAATTTCCCTTGTCGAAATCCGGGATCGGCGGTGGCGTTGGTTTTGGCTTGGGTTTGCTTGCTTCCGCTGGCTTGCCGGGGACAGCCGCCACCATTGGCTCTCCTGCCGGCTGCTGTGCGCCCATGGCGATAATTTCCACCTTGGCGGTTCCCTTGCCGATAATACCCAGATCCTTGGCCCTGGTATAGGTCAGGTCGAGGATCCGTTCCTGGACAAAGGGACCACGGTCATTGATGCGCACCACTGTCGAACGGCCGTTTTCCAGGTTCTTTACCAACAGCATGGTGTCCATGGGCAGGGTCTTATGGGCTGCGGTGTCGCCGTACATGTCGTAAATTTCACCGTTGGAAGTCTTCCTGCCGTGGAACGGCTCGCCGTACCAGGAGGCAAGGCCCTGTTCCGCATAGCCCATGGCTGAAGGGATCGGATAGTAGGTGATGCCCTTGATCACATAGGGCCGTTGGGTCGCCGAGGTTTTCGTTTTTTTTCTGCCCGGCTTGGATGGGCCTCCGCCTTTGTAAGCATCGGGTGTTTTAGAGGCGCAACCAAAGCTGAGGCAGAGCAAAAGCATGAGCACAAGGGAAAAGGCTGTTCGAGCCTTGAATGGTGATGCGGCCATGCAGCTTATTTTTCTCCGGCCGGCAGAAGATGTTTGAACCGGTCGAGAAAAAACAGCCCCGCATGTCCAGTAGTATGCGGAGTGTAGGGAAGTATTCCAGCCTCCTGGCCGGTGATGTTGTCGAAGATCGCCTGTCCGTCGGCATCGACCATGGACAGATGAAGATCAAGGATCGGGCGGAACACCTTGATAACTCCATCCGCATCTTTGCGCACAATCATTTGCTCCCAGCGGCGCTGACCATAGCCCTGATACCAGATCCCCGGCCGTGATTCGCCGGTCAGGCCGTCACGCATGGTCAGCGGCGATTCATCTGAAGAGTAGATGTTGCGTTCCAGCACCGACTCGACCTCGGAGCTTGATTGCACCGTAAGCCGTTCCCATGATTCGTATTCGGTCATTTTGGAAAGCAACAGATGGGTGGGCGCATCGTTGAAACTCCATTGGCCGTGACAGACCTGACAGGCAACCTTTTGCCCATACTGTTGGTGCGCCGGGTGACGAAGCGATGGCACGACATGTTCTTTGCCGCCTGCCCTTCCGGTCAGAACTAAGGCCTGATCGCGAATTCGAAGCTGACCAAGGGGGGGGGGCGGTCGGCCCGGCTGCCACCCATGGCAGGTCTGGCAGGTGATGGCGACCCCTTGGTTATGGCCGCTGTCCCGGTGACAGTCGATGCAGACAAGGCCTCGTTGCTGATGGATGTCCGGAGCCAGGTCGTGCGATTCAACCCCGTAGGGACGGGGCGGGGTGTTCCGACTGGTCTGCAAGGTGTAGGGCGTGCGGTATTCCCAATTGTAATCATGCTCATAGCGGCCATGGTAGTCGCTGCCTGCATAATTACCGTAATGGCAACTCAGGCATTGGCTGTCTGTGGGCGCGACAAAGACGTGGCTGCGCAGGGCACCATCCTTGAAAGCCAGATGGCAGGCGCTGCAGCCGGTGCCGTGGGTGACGGCGGCATAGTCGTCCCCTTTGGCATACACGTGACAGCGCAGGCAGCGGCGGCGGAGCATGTCGTCGGCCAGAGCAAGCGGGCCGGAAAACGAGTCAGCGACAGGTATGTCCGCCGGTGTGTTCAGGCTGCTATCCGCGCCAAAATGACGGCGAATGGTGTTGATTTTGTTGGCGAGGGTGAAATGGAGCGAGCGGGATGCGGCCTCCACCTGTTTTGGATGACAACCACCGCAGGCTGCAGCCATCCGGTCAGGATGGCTCGGGCGAGCAATCAGTCCGGCATGGGCTGTGTCGGTATGGCTTTCGTTGTCGACGCCGCCATGACAAGAAGTGCAGGCAAGTTGATGCGCAGGATCGAGCTTAATCTTGTCATGACATCCCCTGCAACCGATTTTTACCGGTGGCGTTATCGCTGGCTGGACGACCTGTTGCTGTCGGGATTTCGAAGGGTTAGCCTCCTCGGTTCGGCAGCCGCTGAGCAATACAACGATTATGAGGCATGAGGCGAATAAGCAATTCATATTCTTGACACTCTACCATAAAATTGCTACATCAAGAAACCTCAAACCGCGCTTTGCGGTAGTATAACCTGCCTCAACGCCGATATAGCTCAGTTTGGTAGAGCGGCTGATTCGTAATCAGTAGGTCAGCGGTTCAAGTCCGCTTATCGGCTCCAGTAAAATCAATGGGTTACAGTATTCATACTGTAACCCATTCGTCTTTTTAGCCGGCGGATTCCGGGCCTCTTCCAGTTTTCGGTCTCGCTCTTTGAATATTTCAAAGAAGAGGTTGCCCGGCAGCAAAAGAAAGGGATGCGGTCCGGTCTGTATCCCATTCCACCATGAAATCACAGAGAGCTTTACACATATCCTCAGTGGATTTCAAAATGCCTTGCCTGTCCCCAGCTTTCAGCTATTTGTGTAAATAACTCGCTCGTTTTTTTGAACTTTAATCCGCCAAGAGATAGGCCAGATATTGTCAGATATGAAAACTTTATACCGCACCATCTCACCATTCTCTTCTTTTTCAAAGATATAGTCTGCAAAGGAAGAGTTAGAAAATGTTTTAACCTCACTTTTGCCGTCATACTTAACCGACTCGTCTCTGCTGAAAACAGTTTTTCTAATCTCAATAGCGTGACCGTCGGATAATACAGTATACTTTGCCATGATTTCACCCCTCCGAACCCCGGACACCATCAAAGGAATAAATGTTGCAAGAGATTCATGCAACTCTCCTCACCCCCCGGTGAGCGTTTACCTTTGCGCGCTATGCTGGTGCTCAGCCAGGCGACCAGCCCACGCTTCAGTAAACTCAACTTTAATTAAAGGTTAGGGCTGAAAAAGCGGTTGTCAATGGTGTTCTATTGTTGAAAAAATGGTTTGGAACTGACTGAATTTATCAGCAATTTTAAATGGTTAGGACAGGTGAGCAAGGCTGCCATGGCCTAAATGTCCTGTATTGGGAATTGGGTGGGAGGGACTCTGAAAAACGGTTCGCAACCGGTATTGTAAATGTCGTTGCGAAAAGACTGAGTGTACAGTATCCCTTTCATCAAACCGCCTGGATTCAATGATACTTCATCGCAGAATTTTATATCGATTACGATGCGTTAGCTTTATCCTGAGAATCATCGGACCTGTTTTCTTCAACAACCAAAAAAGGATCATAATTATGCAAAGAGCGCTCATGATTCCGATTGTCATGGCATTTATCCTGGCATATCAGGTTAGTTCATGCCAAACGGCAGACGCGAGTTCCACTACATCTTGGAGCACTACCGTAACAACTAAGACGTCTTCAACGTCGACGATTCGAAGGATCACATCATCGCCCACAATAACAAACTCATCCATACCTTCTACTGCCTGTCCGTTAAACTCTTCTGCTGCCAATCCGGTAATTAAAAAAGTTGGCAACGGAAGCAACGATCACAATTGTGTTTTGTATTTACGGCAGCAACGAGGCATTAAACTACCAGCTCAAAATCTCACGACTTATGCTTCAAAATTATCGATCATTAATTCACGTGTTCCGCGTGAAAAAAGTGTAGCAATTATTAAAACACCCGGCAGGAATGCAGGAATTGGACACCTCGCTGAGGTGACAAGTTTGGAAGAAAAAGATGGCGCTGTAATAATGCGATTGTCGGAAGCCAACAATCCAACTCGTGGATATTATGAACGTACGATAACAGGAAAAAAATTAGAAGATATACAGAAGAATGCAAATATAGTCGGATATTATGTAGAACCCGATGAAATAATAAAGGCGCAAAGCACCCCGGCTCCACGATATTTGTGACGCGGCGGCTCTCGCTCCGTTTCAACTACTTTATTTGTGCAAAATTAATCTTCCTCTTGTAAACCTCAACGAACTCCATGATCGCAGCCACCTCCGCCATCATCCGCAAGGAAGCAATAGTAGCTCACCCGCCGAAAGCAGGGACAACGTATGGCAGGCTTTTGAGTGTTCCCCGGTGGCAAGCTCGGAGATGGCAACACCTTGCTGTCCTGCATGAAATTGCGGGAGTCCAGGCAGTTAAAAGGGTGAATCAATGAATCGCAAAACAACAAGAACGGTACTTGTGATCAGTTCGGTCTTGTTTGTGGCCACTTTTGTCCATTGCAATCGAGAACAGGCCACTGCGGCGGACGAGAGGGAACTTCAGATAAACCGCACGGTGGTACTGTCGGGACTTCGCGACCCTTGGGATCTGGCGTTTACGCCCGACGGAGCCATGGTGTTTACGGAAAAATGCCGGGGGCTATCTGTGCGCACCCCTGACGGAACAGTTCGACGTTTATTCGGGACGGCCGGTGCCGCCTTGGAGGCAGGCGATTTTTTCTGCCAGGGGCAAAGCGGTATGCTGGGGGTCGCCCTCGATCCGGCATTTGGCGAAAACCGCTACGCATACGTCTATATGTCCGCAAAAATTGGCAAGGCCGCAACCAATTGCGTTGTGCGCCTCACCGTTGACAAGACCTATACCAGGGTGGCCAACCGCAAAAACATCATCATCGATATTCCGTTTAAGCAATCCTTCAACCGGTGGGGGGGCGCAGGCGCGCACAGCGGCGGCCGCATTCGATTCAGCCCGTTTGACGGCTATCTGTATGTAACCACCGGCGACAATCACAATGGGCCGCTGCCGCAGGACCTTTCCCGTCTGGGCGGCAAAATTTTGCGGATCGACCGGGACGGCAACGCCGCGAATGGCAACAATACACCACCTGGAGGTGATCCGCGAATCTTCACCTATGGACATCGCAATGTGCAGGGCATTTCGTTTCGCCCCGGCACGGGCCAGGCGTTTGCCTGTGAACATGGCCCCGGCCATAACGATGAAGTGACACCGCTGGCGGCGGGCGGCAACGGAGGCTGGGACCCCGCGCCCACAGCAGGGGTGTCGTGCCCAAGTGATTATTGCGGTTATACGTCCAACAAGCCTGACGGCACACTGACATCCATGACAGATTCAGCTCGGTTCCCCAACGCGCTCAGACCATCGTGGAATAACCTCGGCGTTTCCGAAGGGATGGGACCATGTGTCTTTATGAAAGGGCAGCACTGGCAGGGCTGGGAGGGATGGCTGGCGGTCGGATTCCTGCGTGGCGCACGCATCGATCTTTTGCAGTTGGATGCGGTTGGCATGACGACCAAAACAACCACGGTGTCAGGTCTGCCATCCCAACGTATGCGCTCGCTCGTTTTGGGGCCGGACGGCGCGATGTATGTCGCCACCGACGCGGGCGAAATCTGGCGACTGGAAAGCGCCGGAAAGTGAGGCTGGCAGTGTTCGAAAAGTAAACACCGTATGCGGCCAACAGAATAACGATTGCCATGGACAAGGAGGCATAGTGGAACAGTTACGCAGACAAATTTCGGTTGTAACATCCCTTGGTAAAAAATATATTGGAAATATCGATATCCCTTCCACCTCAATGCGCACCACCGATTTATTGAACAGCTCTTCTGTATTCTGGAGAAATCCCAACGACAAATGTTTTGAAAATGCTATTTTAATGCATGACGTTCAACTGGTAATTGATAATACCGCCTTATATAAAAAATTCTGCAAAATCCAGCTGAAAACTTCTGAGATCATCTTTTTTTACGACGAGCATGAAACAATCGGCGATATACAAGAGAAGGCACGAGCGGGTTCAATGCGGGAAAAAGCTCAGGAAGAAACTAAAACCGTCAATATCATAACGCCGGTTATCGCAAATTCTTTTTATGATTTAACCGGTAATTTTTACGGCCTGTTTAAGGGAATCTTGAAATTTAGCTCATTAAGCCCCGGGATCACTCACCGGCAATTTTTTTCACAAAGACCATGCTCTTCTGGCATTTAATCCGATCAGTTTTGCACCCTGCCGACGCCTCGCTCTGCGCTCGATGGCGTTCTTTTGCCATTTTGCCGCTTTCTGGGCGCATTTTACCTGCTTGTCGCCAGAAGCATGCCCATCCGGTCAATGTTGTACGCCAAGTTGCGCAAGCCGATTTTTGCCTGGGCTCGACCTATGCCGATCGTGCGCAACAGCAAATTACCCGCTTTCTGAGCCTGCACACCGAAAATGTGCTCGATCCGCGAACGAACCCTGGACCTGGTCTTGTTGCCTTCCTGTTCTCTGGGCGTCAAGGGACGGTTACGGCTCCCCTTGCGTTGGATGTGTTCACGAAAACCATCCTTGGCGAGACGCTCCAGTCGGTCTGCCGATCGATAGGCCGAATCCGCCCAT
>Ga0074193_1000366_pt1 | contig 79258 bp, 78 predicted proteins | sample EPASupsiteHSE605_FD_64523 | JGI IMG/M metagenome (GOLD analysis project Ga0074193, IMG submission 64523) | Bioremediated contaminated groundwater from EPA Superfund site, New Mexico - Sample HSE6-05 | ecosystem: Environmental > Aquatic > Deep subsurface > Groundwater > Contaminated ... | reverse complement strand
CCCCGTCCGCCACTAAGATATTAAATCGCAAGCTTCATTAATATCTCCGTTCGACTTGCATGTGTTAGGCACGCCGCCAGCGTTCGTCCTGAGCCAGGATCAAACTCTCCAATAAAATATTGTTACGGGACATTCCTCCTAGGAGGTGTGTCCCAAAACATTAATCTTCATCGGAGCCTTGATGGCTCTAATAAAAGTTCTCGCTGGACCTAGTTCCTTTTACAGAACTATTTTTTTCGCACTTCTCTTTTCTCTTTGTTCTGTTTTATCAAGATCATCGCCCCAGTTTCCCGGCACTTCGCTTTAACACTTCTGTGTTGCGCGCAAGAACTATAATATCACCCCTCCTGACAATTGTCAACAGATTATACATTAAAATTAAATATATTTTTAGGTTTGCAGTCGTATGCGACATTATACATAGGAAACAAAAAGTTTGTATATGCAGGTCAGCCCTGATATAATAGAACAGTTGCACAGATAATCACGTCATATAATGAATAGGGACACACCATTAATATATAGGGACACATCATTAATGTACAGGGACACACCTCGCAGAGGAATGTCCCTGTAACATGGAATGTCCTTGAAAAATGGAATGTCTCTGTAACATAGGAAGGGATAGAATGAAATGAAGCAAAAACAGCTTAGAAATATAGCTATAATCGCTCATGTTGACCATGGCAAAACCACCCTGGTTGATAAGCTATTAAAACAGAGTGGGTTTTACCGCAGCAACCAGGTCATGCCAGATCGAGTCATGGATAGCAATGACCTGGAAAGAGAACGCGGTATTACCATCCTATCGAAAAATACCAGCATTAATTATGAAGGCACCAAAATTAATATTGTTGATACACCTGGTCATGCCGACTTCGGCGGTGAGGTAGAGCGTATCGTCAAAATGGTTGATGGTGTGTTGCTGCTGGTGGACGCTTTTGAAGGCCCCATGCCGCAGACACGTTTCGTATTAAGAAAGGCTCTTGAAGCAGGGCTGAAACCCATCGTTGTTATTAATAAAATAGATAGACCTGATGCTCGTCCCCATGAGGTTCTGGATGAAGTTCTGGACTTGTTTATTGATCTGGGTGCTCATGAAGATCAGCTCGATTTCCCCGTTATTTATGCCTCGGCCAAAATAGGGTATGCCAGCTTGGAACTAGAAGGCTCCTCTCAAGATATGCAACCGCTGCTGGACATGATCATCGCGACTATCCCGATTCCCCGGGGAGATGAGGATGGCCCTTTGCAGCTGGTTATCTCTTCTATAGATTATGATAGCTATGTAGGAAGAATTGGCGTAGGTAAAATAAGCCGGGGTACCATCTCCAAGGGCCAGGAACTGATTCTGTGCAATCCGGGCGGTAAGGAGAAGAGAGTTAAAATCAATACCCTCTATACTTTTGAAGGTCTAAAAAGGATGGAAACCCTTCAGGCCAGCGCAGGTGAAATTGTGGCTGTTTCGGGTATTGAAGACATGACTATTGGTGAAACCCTCTGTGCGGTTGATACCATAGACCCAGTTCCCTTTATTAATATCGATGAACCTACTCTATCAATGAATTTTGTGGTTAATAATAGTCCTATGGCCGGACTAGAGGGGACTTATGTTACCAGTCGGCATTTGCGGGAACGATTGGAACGTGAATTACTTTCCAATGTGTCGTTGCGAGTGGAGGAAATCACCCCGGATTGTTTCAAGGTATCCGGACGAGGTGAGCTACATTTATCAATATTAATAGAAACTATGCGCCGGGAAGGCTATGAATTTGCGGTGACCCGGCCGGAAGTAATAACCAAAATTGTTGACGGAGTTGTAAATGAACCAATAGAGAGACTATTTGTGGAGGTTCCCTCTGATTTTGTAGGAACAGTCATTGAAGGTCTAGGCTCTCGCAAAGGTGAAATGATACACATGGGAAATGGTACTGGCAGTACCATAGAGCTGCAATTTTTAATACCTGCCCGTGGTCTAATTGGATACCGTTCGGAATTTCTAACTGATACTCGGGGTAATGGAATAATGAATCATGTATTTGAAAGCTACGAACCGTACAAAGGTGATATTACAATCCGAAGCCGGGGTTCGCTGGTAGCCTCCGAAAGCGGAATGGCTGTAGCTTACGGCTTGTTCAATGTCCAGGAAAGAGGAAGCCTGTTTATTGATGCTGGAGTAGAGGTATATGAAGGCATGATCGTAGGGGAGAATGCCCGCAACGTCGATATTACGGTCAATGTTTGCAAGAAAAAACACCTGACTAATACTCGTTCATCCAGTGCCGACGAGGCTCTGCGTTTAACACCTCCTCTATTGATGTCGTTGGAAAAATCCCTGGAGTTCATAAATGATGACGAACTGCTGGAAGTAACCCCTAAGTCTCTAAGACTCAGGAAAATGATATTAGACAAGAACGAGCGAGCCAAAGCTGAGAAAAATAAGAACCGGGCTTCCTAGAAGACCGGTTCAGAGTGTCGATAAAGTCAGGCCGAGCAAAAAAGTTCAAGAGTAAGGCATTAGTAAAAGCCCGTGATTGAAGCGGATAATGTATGGGGACATTCCAAGGGACACACCTCTCCGAGGAATGTCCCTTGGAATGTCCCCGTAACAAGTACGTTGATTGAACGGGCTTTTGTTAATAACGCAGCTATTGGGCTTTTTGGACGGCCTGAACCGGGCTTCCTAAAAGCCCGATTTATTATTCCCAAGTAACATGCAGATGCTCACCTATTTCGATTTTGTGCCGCGCAGCCTGCCCAGCCTTGAGTTCCAGCACATAACGAGCTTGTCGGTGGGAAGCCATCGAACCTGGTTTCATGTTAGGTTTGATAGCAACCACCTTGTACTGACCATCCATGAAAATTGCATCGATCGGGAACCTCATACCGAAGCAATGAATTGATGAGCAGGGCGACAGGAGCAGACCCTCACCTTCATCCAGGCTCTTTCGACCCAGAAGACCTCGTAGGCGAGAATAAAATCGTCGGGCCACCTCAATTCGATCGCTGATGAGAGATCTCCGATCACCATGATGAATCTGGCAACATTTATTCGACATTATAATGTTTCCGCAATCTGAATCATCGCAGGACCTAAGATAACCACAAATATGGTGGGGAAAATAAATAAGACCAGTGGTATTAACATCTTTACCGGAGCTTTCATGGCCTTCTCCTCTATTCTTTGTCTGCAGAGTACCCGCATTTGATCCGATTGGTTGCGCAAAACATTGCCCAGACTCACTCCAAGCTGGTCAGCCTGAATGATAGCCTCTACGAATTTACTAAGATCATCAACCCCGTTGCGCTCCCCTAGATCTTTTAGCGACTCCCGGCGGGTTTTGCCAATGCGCATTTCCTGCAGAGCTTGATTGAACTCTGCCGCTAGAGGCCCCTCTGATTTCTGTACCACACGCTGCACGGCAGCATCGAAACCCAGTCCTGCCTCGATACTGATGGTTAAAAGATCCAGTACATCCGGCAATTCCTTCTCAATCGCCTTCTGACGTTGCTTAATGGTTGTCGTAAGCACGAAATCAACAAGTACATATCCTACCAACAATGCGATCACAGACACCAATATTCCTGTTCTAGAACCATAAGTAGTTGCATTGCTGAGTATAAAGACTAGTATTGCGATTCCAACCGCGGTTGCATATTGTGCCGAGATAAACTCCATTGAATCCCATCCCAGGGGCCTTCCTGCATAATCCAACTTTTTATCTATAAACTCCTTTTTGCGTACAGGTGTGTACTTCTGGATCACTGCAGAAATCTTCTTTAGCAGAGGTTTTAGGATTCGCTCCATGAATCCTATCTGTAATTCTTCTTCTAAACCTCCCATGATTTGGGGTGAATTATACACTCCAATATCATGCAAACGCGTTCTGATCGCGATCTGGTGAGCGAATATATAGTTCAAGATCACCCAGGTCAGGCAAAATATACATCCGAATACCCCTATTACAATGAATTGCATAATTAAGCCCCCTTATAACTCTATATTGGTAATATTACGAATAAATATAAACCCTATTACCTCCGAGACCGTAGCCCCCCCCATAAGATACCATCCGGTACGCCGTTCTAATAACACCCCAACATATTCTGGGTTAATCAACATTATCCCAAAAAACAGGACTACTGGTAATAAGCCAATAACGAGGCCGGAAATCCGTCCCTGGGCAGTGAGGGTTTTGACTTCGCCTTGCATGCGAATACGCTGTCTGATGGTATCAGCTATATTATCAAAAATCTCAGCCAGGTTGCCGCCAATCTGTCTCTGGATTAGAACCGCACCGATCATCAATTCCAGGTCATCGTTGTCTGCCCGTTCGATGAGGTTTTGAAGCGCTTGCTCGGTGGTTATCCCCAGATTTATCTCCCGCAGAGTGCGGCGATATTCTGTGGCTAGAGGCCCAATGGTTTCCTTGCTAACCAGATCCATGGCTTGTTGAAAACTATACCCGGCTCGAAGTGAATTAGACATACCTGTAAGTGATTCTCCAATTTCACTGTTCAATAAAGCCGCTCTCACCTTCTTCTTGTGAGATACAAAAAACCCGGGTATTATTAGTCCTAGAACCGCCAGAATAAAGGCAGACGAACCTTCGCCAAAGACTAGTAATCCCAGTAACCCACCGCCAACAGCAGTTAAAATATTGAGACCGATAAACTCCTCCACACGCAGAAGTATATCCGCCTTACCTAACTCATTTTCTATCTTTTCGGTAAAGGACAAGGAAACAAAACTCTTTCCCAGAGTACTTAACAGACTGGTGAAATCCAGTTTGGGGCGTATTTTTGCCATTTCTGTTGGGTCTTCCTTTAATTCCTGGGTAATATTGTCAAGCCTCTTGGTTATGTTTTCTTTCTCCTGCACGCTTATACGATTGATTCCGAATATCATTAAAACCACCGTCAGGAATACAAATGCACTTATTAATGCTTCCATAATAATATCCCCCAATTATTATATACTGGGCTTAAATATATCTTTATCCATTCTAACTCCCTCGGCTTCAATCTGATTTATGACTTTTGGGGTTATTCCCGTGGCAAAATGATGTCCAATTACCTTACCGTTATTGTCAACCCCCTTCTGCTCAAACAGAAAGATGTCCTGCAATTGGATGATATCACCCTCCATACCTAGGATCTCGGTGATATGGGTGATAACACGGCTCCCATCACGTAGACGGCTCTGCTGGACTACTAGATCAATAGCGGAAGTCACCTGTTGCCGGATAGCTTTAACCGGTAGTTCCATACCTGACATCATCACCATAGTTTCCAATCTGGCCAACATGTCTCTCGGTGAATTAGCATGTCCTGTGGTAAGTGATCCATCATGCCCGGTGTTCATAGCTTGCAGCATATCTAAGGCTTCACCTCCCCGTACCTCTCCTACTACGATTCGATCGGGACGCATACGCAGACAATTCCGAACCAGATCACGTATGGTTACAGCTCCTTTGCCTTCAATATTCTCCGCTCTTGCTTCCAGACTAATGACATGTTCCTGACTTAGTTTCAATTCAGCGGCATCCTCTACGGTGACGATTCGTTCATCATCCGGAATGTAACCAGTCAGTACATTTAACAGAGTCGTTTTACCACTGCCGGTTCCTCCTGAAATAATTATATTGAGACGGGCTTTTACGGCCGCTTCTAAAAATTTAGTCATTTCTGGATTCAAAGTTCCGAAGCGCATGATATCATTAATATCATAAGGATTAGTGGCAAATTTACGAATAGTAATGCTGGGCCCTGTAATCGATAAGGGGGGTATTATGGCATTGACGCGGGATCCATCTGGCAAGCGGGCATCCACCATAGGCTGGCTTTCATCAATTCTTCGTCCAATAGGAGAAACGATTTTATCAATAATGTGCATCACATGCTCATCATCCCGAAAAACCACATCAGTCCGATAGAGCCTGCCTCTGCGTTCTACATATACTGCCTTAGCGCCATTGACCATTACTTCAGTCACGTCATCATCCGCTAATAATGGTTCAATAGGTCCCAACCCCACGACCTCATCCATAATTTCAGCAGCAATTACCTGCCTATCTGAGAAGGGGAGAAAAACAGCATCCCGTTCCAGCAGACCAAACACCATGTCACGTGCTTTTTGCGCTAATAATTCTGGTGTTAGCTGATGTTGTTTCTCTTCTTTTTCGATTTTATCCACTACTTCCTTGTGGATGCTAGCCTTAAGCAGTGCATACTTGTCAACTTTTGCCTCTCGCGAAGAATCCTGCACCTGCAACTGCTTACGTTCTTTAGTATTGCTAATTGATTTTCCCTGTAAGCGCTCTGCCAGCGACATTTCTCCCCACTCCTATCTAAAAAGTTTTCTAATAAGCGGACTTTTGCTTCCCTTGTCTTTTTCACCACGCAAATCATTCTGATATCCTTTATCATCAATAATCATCTGCTGTACTCTCTGTAATGCTTTGCTAACCGCCGTTTGAGGATGGCTGAGAACAAAAGGTATTCCCTTATTGGCAGCGTTCACCACAGTATTACCGTCGCTGGGTACTTCTTCGGCCGCCAGGAAATCAATGGTTTTTTCAACATCGCGTATATCCACTCCAAATTGTTTGGCACCACGGTTAATTACCAATTTCGTTTTTCCGCTGTGGTGGAGATTATCTAATAGATTAAGGCTCAATTTTACATTCTTAACCGACGGCAGATCCATCGACATGATCAGAATAATCTGGTTTGACATATCCAGAGCGGTTAGAAGGGTATCTGAAATATATGGGGGTGAATCGATTATTATGTAATCAAAACTCTGTCTCAGTATAGATATAATCTTTTCCACCTGATCAGGGATAATTAATTCTGCATTTTCAGGCCGCAGAGGGGCGGCCAATATTTTCACTCCAGAATTATGGGGAATTAAATAGCTGTTTAGCAATTGACTATCCCATTTGTTGCGTTCCTGCACAAATTCGGCAATGGTGCGCCGGGGTTGGATATTCATATAGGAAGCAACATCTCCAAACTGCAGGTCCAAGTCTACGAGAACAACCTTCCTTTTGGTTTCACGGGCAATACCTGCAGCTGAATTAACTGAAATTGTGGTCTTGCCTGCACCACCCTTGGCCGCGAAGATCGTAACCACCTGGGGCGGCCGATACTTTTGATCTTTGTCGCCCGTGGTAATGGCGCTTAAACTGGCGTTGCGAGTCTTTTGAGCAAGAAATAGCCTTCTTACTGCCTGAGCCATTTCTCCCTCTTCAATTTGATCTTTGTACATAAAATCACCGGCACCAGCTAACATTGCCTGCTTAACCACGCCGCTGTCAGCACTCGATGCTATAATGATTACCCCAATATTGGGATGAGCCAGGGTTATTTTCTCGGTAGCATTTATCCCATCGGTAAGTGGCATCTGAATATCCATCAGGATTATATCGGGGAGCAGATGCTCGGCTTTCTTGACCGCATTAGCACCGTTTACCGCTTCCCCAATGATATGGAAATCCTGCTCCCCGGCAAAATTGTCGGCCAATTCTTGGCGGTCTTCGGGAAGGTCACTGGCAATCAAAACTCTGATTTTGTCCATCGATGTTATGATCCCCTTTCAAATAAAAGAACTATGTGTCTCCACTTTTTATATAAAACTTCCTTAGAAAGAATTGCATTCATTAATTAAAATGATTCAGTGTATATGGTACCGGATTGGTTATATTCTTGTCCGCTGCCGAGCGCAGGGCGAGACTGATGTTCGTAGTTTGTAGGGCTAATTTCAGTTTCAATGAACTCTGGGGGTCTATTGCTACTGTAATGGTTGCGGGTGCTGCGACCTTCTCCGGGGCAGGCATGGAGGATGAGTCCAGAACCGTGCCAACCGCTAAAACCTCAATATTTTGTAGAACAAGTACGGAACGAGGTAATGGGGATTGGTCAGTAGCAGGTACCACCGCTATAATATCAACCCTATCACCCTTTCTTATCATATTGGCAACCCCGGATATTTCAGTCACTGGTATCGACATGGCTCTCATCCCATCAGGAATTGCATAGGAAAGTTGTGCCGTGCTCTCGCCAGGCTTGATTAAACGGTTCTCCAACAAAACTTCACCTTTATTAATAGCAACTGAAGAAATCTTTCCAGTAGCCGCATTTATGTCCACAATCTCTTTTCCGTTTCTTAAATCAGTTGGAAATGGCTTCAACTCTATCATAACATTAGTAATCGATGTATTGGCTGGAATATCTTGGGCAGCCGTAACGACTTGAGTATAGAGTCTTTTTTCAGCAGCTCTATTTACATTGTTCAAATAATTATAGACAAGAAACGCTGCCAGTAAGCCGAAAACTAGCGCTAATATAATAATTAATTTGTTGCGCATTACCATCTCTCCTTAGTATGTTATTGAACTGGTGGTGAAGCCGTTTTGACAAATATAATGTCATGCTGGTTGGCTGCTTATACTAGTATGGACACAAATGAGAAAAAGTTTTAGGCAAAGAGGTTATGTCACTAGTCCCGTAGACTGTAAGATTTCCATTAAAACTACTAAAATTTTTGACTATCAAATTCCCGTTTATTATAGCATCGCCATTACCATTAATTGATCCATTGGGAGCATATAAAATCGCGTCTATTGTTCGATCTCCGTTTAATTTATTAAAACCTTCTGTACCCAGGGCGATCAGGCCAAGTTGGCCCGTTGAACCGACATCACCAATTGTTATATTACCAGTAGCCAAAATAGTACCAGTGCCAATAAAAGTACCCTCTATGTTAACATCGCCGTTGATATAGTAGGCACCGCTTATGCTGCCACTAGAAAACGTCTTTGGGCCTGCAAATATATGTCCTTCTGTTGTTGCTTGGGCAAGAACTTTTTGTGACATTATATCTGTGGGCATTGGTAATATTGTATTAACATTTGCGTATTTTTCACCCTCTACAGTTGGACTACCGTTCTCCTCCATATCATTACTTGAATATACATTTCCTGTTATGTAAACATGACTGCCATTTAGCTTGGTTCGATCGTTGCTCCAGGTGGATCCGTGAACAATTAAACTTCCACCTAATATCAGTGTAGTATTAATCTCTCCGCCTGAAAAAATGGCATAATCAAAGCAGGGGTCTGTAACAAGCTCTGCTGCAGCGTGGGCGGCCACGGTCTGAGGAGAAGTAAAGCCTAACACAGTCAGGAGATATAATGGTACATCTCTTGAAGCGGTTGCTCGAATCTTTGAAGGGGTAATTGTGTCAATTATTAAAGTTACAGGGCCATTTTGTCCAGCGATAGTAGTTGCCGCTGTTGTTGCTGTCGTTTCTGCTGCCACAGTACCATCTAATTGCATGGCTCCGGCTAAGCAAGCCGCATCAACAGCGCTTTGAATTTTTGTCTTTTGGTAAAATATATTTGCTGAATCCATCGCCAGCCCAGCAAAACCGACTAAAACTGCAAAGGCTAGGACGACCATTACCATAGCTTGCCCTTTTTGGTCCGAGAAGAACTTCATATACTCACCATCTCCTCACGTATTAGGTTGGTCTAGGCCCATAGCAGACATTTAATCGTCTTTGGTATTCATTCCACCTGCATTTTTACATCTGCGGTAACCAAGCGCGTATTCCCAGTAAATGTCGATAAAAAGGGTGTAACTATCGGGACTGGATATATGACTTGGACCCATACCCATTGGTTGCGTGTGCGTGTACCAGGATCACTCCAAGAAGATCCCGTTTGGTACTTATAATGTACAGTCAATTGATTCTTATCAACACCAAAGCTATTGGCATTCACTATATCCAATAGATTAGACGGACAAGCGGGAGCAACTGCTGAATCAAGCGCGCTCACAGCCGCAAAACGTGCCCCTGCCCGCGCTGCATTAGTTACGCTTACAGAGCCTGCGAAAATAAGGCCAAACTGCATAAATCCAATCATTAACAAAAGCAAAATCGGTATTACTAGAGCCATTTCCACCAGAGCCTGACCACGTTGGTCTTTCATTCTAGAGCACCACATTAATTTCACCTCATCCACCAAAACGCAGCTGCTGCACCGAATGCAATAGCCAGACCGTAGGGAAGCACTGTTTTCTCTTGACATATATCAAACGTATTTACTTTAAAACCACTCATAAACATCACCCATATACTCTGGAGAAAACTAGCCGGTTTACTGAAAAGCCCACCCTTATATAAAATCATAGCCAGGGCCATGATACCTCCAGCCAAACCCATTCCTAAAGCCGTATAAAATACGAATACCGGGCCCTTAATTGCTCCGATAGCTGCCAGCAGCTTTACATCGCCAGCGCCCATGCCCTTCAGGGCGAAGGGTATAAACAATATTGCAAGGCCTACCAGAAGTCCCATTGTCGATTGCACTAGACCCGGCCAACCTGCAATCACTATATTGCAACCAAACCCCAAAAGAAAAGCAGGCAACACAACCATATTATAAATTTTACGTTCCTTCAGGTCTGTAATCGTACATACCAAGAGTAACAAAGCAAGCACAGCATCCTGCATCCGATTGCCTCCTAATTAAAAAGGCCCCACAGGAAGCAGGGCCTTGCCAACGAGAATATACCTATTCTCTGTTTTTACTGCTAAATTTATAAACTGGCAATAATATCATTGAATGTACCGCTAATAGCAGTCGTAACCCCGGGGATTAAACCAGCAACAACTACCGCTATTAAAGCAATAATTAATGCATATTCCACCATTCCCTGTCCTTCTTCTTCTCTTACCAATCTCTTCATTATGTTCATTATAATACCTTCTTTCTTTAATTTTTAATTACGTAACCACGCAGTGAATTACAGCAAATGGTCCGGCCACCGAAACGTCCATAACAAGAGTCACGGACTACCCGTCTGGCAGCTGGCTGGCTTAGCGGAATGCATCCACCTTAGCCCCTAAGCTTTGTGTCACCTTCTTTCGAAGGTTTTACCCTGATTCAGTTGGGTTTTCTTTCACCTTCTTTCGTTGGCTTTCCCATTATTATCCTAAAATCTTCTGGGTTTATTCTAGAAGAAGAGTTATATGGTGTAATGTATTATGCGTTTATAATCGTCATTTTTCTGTATTAATCACCATAATTAATTACCTATTTAACCCTCCATCTATTTTATGTTCACATCCTTAGTGCACGCGCAATAGTTATTATAGTTTACTGGTGATTGTATTATAATAATTGCCAAGTGATGTTCCGAAGGCCCCTAATGCGGCCATAACAATAATGACTATCATAGAATAAATTAATATGTATTCTACTAATCCCTGACCTTCTTCTTGTATTAATAACAATTTCATCATTTATCAAAACCTTACCAGTCAATTTTCAAGGGGTTCGATACAAATTAATCACTGTATAGCTCAATGAGCTTATGGCACTTCGGACAAATACAAAAAGCCTGCTTTAGCGGTTGCTAAGCAGGCACATGTACCGGAAATATCTGCTCTTGGCAACCAGGCTGTCATAACCTTGCGGTCTTAGACCCTCAGCTTTGCGTCCCTGCCTTTCGACAGGTTTGCCTTTTTCATGAGATAATTGTTATTATTAAAACATGTGATTTAGTATTTGTCCAGTGTTTTTTGGCATATTTTTATTTAATTTTACAATTTTGTTATAACACGTTGTTTCACTATTAGCGGATTGAAAAAATATTCCCTTTATTGGTTATCCAAGGAGAATTATAGTATCATATAGAAGCGATTTTTACTGAAAAATATTATTTGAAGGCAGGTTAGATATGCAGACTTTTGAATTAATTGCTACGTCCGCTTTTGGTTTAGAGGCAATCGTGGCCAATGAATTGAAGAAACTCGGGTTTGAGAACCTGATAATTGAGAATGGCCGGGTTGCTTTTCAGGCAAATCTTGAGGCCATCGCCCGCTGCAATCTGTGGCTGCGTTCAGCTGACCGTTTACTGCTCAAAATCGGTGAATTTGAAGCCCACAGTTTTGAGGAACTTTTCGAAAAGACCAAGAGCCTGCCCTGGAGCGAATGGATTCCGGAAACAGCTGAATTCCCGGTAGAAGGCAAATCAATACACTCACAGCTTTTCAGCGTATCTGACTGCCAGGCTATAGTCAAAAAAGCTATTGTGGAAAAAATGAAAGTGAAGTATCCGGTGCGGTGGTTTAAGGAAACCGGACCTCGGTACAGAATTCAGGTAGCTCTGCTGAAAAACCGGGCGACTCTTACTATAGATACCAGCGGGGCTGGTTTGCATAAAAGGGGGTATCGGAAGTTAGCAGCTGAAGCCCCAATTAAGGAAACCCTGGCTGCCGCCATGATTTATTTAAGCCGCTGGAGGGCAGACCGAGCTCTGATCGACCCATGCTGCGGATCCGGTACTATTCCTATTGAAGCAGGAATGATAGGACGTAACATTGCCCCTGGGTTAATTCGAAATTTTGCTGCTGAAAAATGGCCGCAGCTGCCTTTGAAAATGTGGCAGAAGGCTCGGGAAGAAGCCCGCGATTCCATCCTTCAACATCAGGCTTTAGGCATATTAGGTTTTGATATTGATAGCAAGGCCCTTGATCTGGCACGGTATCATGCCAAGCAGGCAGGTCTGGGCCAATTAGTATCTTTTCAGCGTCAGCCGGTTAGTGATCTGCGCTCTCAATACCATTATGGGTACTTGATAACAAATCCCCCCTATGGAGAACGTTTATCAGAGAAGGCAGAGGTAGAGCAACTATACCGCCAGATGGGAACAGTCTGTAAAAATCTGGATACTTGGTCGTTTTACATTATCACTTCCCATCCCTTTTTTGAAAGATACTTCAATCGCCAGGCGGATAAAAAGCGCAAATTGTACAATGGCAGGATTCAATGCAACTACTATCAATTCTACGGCCCTAAACCCAAAAACGTTGCCGGTCCATTTGCATCAAAAGATCTTGCTGAGTAATTGTTAAACTAGCATCAGCAGCATTGCATTTTTTCGCAATTATGTTTATGCTTTTACATTTTATCAGGCAGTCTCCTCTTTCTCTTGTTTCCCAAAATCATTTTTTTGTCATTATTTTCTTTAAACCTCTCAGGCAGGGAATGAAAATCCATTCTAAAGCATAAAATAGTTTTGTGCTTATAATGGAGGTATGAATAATGATATCGGTTATACTTGCGGGTGGTAAAGGAATTCGCCTATGGCCTGAAAGCCGCCGCAGTCATCCCAAGCAGCTTTGTAAATTTGTCGCTGATAAAACGATGCTGGATCATACTATTGATCGTCTGGTAAAATCAGGAGCCAAAAAGATTATGATAATAACTAACGATGAACTTTTGGCAGATATTGAAAACCTGGTTAAAGATCGCGATGATGCCGCGCTTATAGAAATATTAAGTGAACCCGAGGGGAAAAACACGGCACCGGCAGTAGGTCTGGCCCTAGCTAAATGTGGTGCTGACGATGATGAATCGGTTCTGGGTATTTTCCCATCTGACCATCATGTTCTGGATGATAAATCTTTCAGCCAGACCATTGAGAAGGCAGTTCTGGCTGCCCGTCAAAACCGTATTGCCACCATAGGAGTGGCTCCCAACCGACCTGAAACTGGGTTTGGTTATATTGAAAAGAGCAAATGGGAAATAGGGGAGATTCCAGATGTGTTCGGAGTCGATTCTTTTCGTGAAAAACCTGATGCCCTGACAGCTCAGTCTTACCTGAAAACCGGTCGGTATGTATGGAATTCGGGTATATATGTTGGCAAGGTAAAAACCCTGCGGGAGGAATTTGCCCGTTATCTGCCTGGTATACATACCGAGTTAGTCGACGGCTATGATCATTATGTGGGGTCCTATTCTAATCTTCCCAATATCAGCCTTGATTATGGGATAGCAGAGAAAAGCGACCGGATGGCGGTAGTCGAAAGTGATTTCGGCTGGTGTGACTTAGGTAACTGGAATGCACTGGTCGAACTGGCTGATTGCGACGCAGGACATAATATTAGTATCGGCAGAGATATTGTAGCTATGGAGAGCCAGGATTGCTTGGTAAAGCAGTCTGGAAAGACCATAGTTTTGTTCGGAGTGGAGAATCTGCTAGTGGTTGAAACTGATGACATCGTCTTGGTAGCCAACCGGGAACGTACCCAGGACGTACGGCACTTAGTTGAACTGCTGCAGGAAAATGAAAGGCATGATTTATTATAAAGTTAAAGGGGGAGATACATATCAATAATATATTTCGTCAGTATGATATTAGGGGAATTGTTGATCAGGAACTTACGGAGGGTATGATCAGCGATATTGCGAAGGCTTTTGCCGCCTATGCAAGCCAGCATGGCTACACCCGGATGCTGGTCGGCCGGGACAATCGCGAGTCTTCGCCTCGTTTCCGGGATTTGATCGTTGCCGCCCTCTTGAATTCAGGCTGCGATGTAATTGATCTGGGCCTGGTAATCACCCCCATGTTTTATTTTGCTTCCCGGCACCTTGATGTAGGAGCCGGTATGATGATAACTGCCAGTCACAATCCTGCCCAGTATAACGGCTGTAAAATCTTAATGGGCGATTCCACTATTTATGGAGATCAAATCCAGGATATCCACCGTCTGGTGGAGGAAAGGCATTTTATATCCGGAGAACCTGGTTCTCTGAGCCAATACGATATAACCGACGCCTACCTCAACATGATCATAGGGAAAATCGAGCTTGGATCCCACCTCCCCAAAGTTGTCGTAGACTGCGGCAACGGGACTGCTTCTTTATTTGCCGGAAGTCTATATAGAGGACTGGGCTGCGAGGTAAGCGAGCTCTATTGTGAATCTGATCCCAGTTTCCCCCACCACCATCCCGACCCGGTTACCCCCGAAAATATGCAGGACTTAATTGCTGAGGTTAGGAATAAAGATGCTGACATCGGTATCGGCATCGACGGTGATGGTGATCGAATCGGCGTAGTGGATAAGGAAGGAAATCTAATCTGGGGCGATATGCTTATGATACTTTTCTGGCGCGAAATCCTGCCCCGTTATCCCGGTACAAAATGCATAGTAGAAGTAAAATGCTCTCAGAGTCTAATTGATGAAATCAAAAACCTGGGGGGAATACCCTTTATTTATAAAACCGGGCATTCTCTCATTAAAGCCAAAATGAAAGAAATCGATGCAGTATTTACCGGCGAGATGTCTGGTCACATGTTTTTTGCCGATGATTATTACGGTTTTGATGATGCATTATATGCTGGCGCACGCCTAATTTCTCTGTTGTCAAGGAGCGATCAGACCATAACCGAGATGTTGAGCGATGTACCCCGCTATTTTTCAACTCCTGAAATTCGCCTGCCTAGTACTGATAGCAAGAAATTTGAGATTGTCGCCCAGGTGCTTGAGCATTTCCGCACCCAATATGAGGTTATAGATATCGATGGAGCACGGATTATCTTCCCTCACGGCTGGGGGCTGGTGCGAGCTTCCAACACCGGACCGGAAATTATCTTCCGCTCTGAAGGAGATACCGAGGCTGCACGGGATGAAATTAAGGATACAATCTTTTCATATATGAAAGAAATAGGCTTTTCCCTGCCGACCAACTAAATATTTTTATTTATAAGTATAAGGGGTAGTGATGGCGGGAAAAAATATAGAATATACATGAAAGCGCAGAACTCATTAAAGGAGTGAATACATGTGACTATACTTAATCTCGGAACCTACCCGCCGAAACAATGCGGAATTGCCACTTTTTCTATGGATCTTCGCAACAGCTTGCTATTGCAGGGACATAAAGTGCAGGTGATGGCGGTATCCGATGATGATTCTTCCTATCGCTACCCGGAAGAAGTAGTGTTTAGCCTGCAACAGCACCATAAGCAGGATTATATTAAGGCAGCTGCCTTTATAAACACAGCTCCTCATCTCGATTTACTGATAATTCAGCACGAATATGGCATTTATGGCGGCGAAGACGGAGAATACATTCGGGAAATGGTCAAGTTATTGCACAAACCATTTATACTCATAACCCATACCGTACTTCCCCGACCATCCAAAAGTCAAAAGCAAATTCTTAACGACCTCTGTCAACGGGCAGCCGGTATCGTTTGTATGACCAGGCATTCCGCTGAACTGCTGACTGATTTATATGAAGCTCCTCCCGAGTTGATAACTGTAATCGCCCATGGGGTGCCATTGTTCAAATGTTACCCTCAGTCTAAGCTGAAGCTGAAACACGGATTACAGGGCCAGCTGGTTATCAGTACTTTTGGGCTGATTGGTCCAGGTAAAGGACTGGAATTAGGAATTCGCGCTGTTGCTGATGTTGTACCAAATTTTCCCTCGGTACGTTATTTGATTTTGGGGCAAACCCATCCTATGCTTCAGAAGTATGAGGGAGAAAAATACCGGCAGATGCTTATCGACCTGGTAGCAAAACTACGTATCGAGGATAACGTAATATTTATCAATAAATATCTAAGCGATAAGGAACTGGGTGAATACCTATATATGACGGATATTTATCTGAGTCCTTACCCCAATATGGATCAAGCTGTCAGTGGTACTATGGCCTTCGCCATGGGATGCGGCCGAGCTATAGTATCCACTCCTTACGCTTACGCCAGTGAAGTATTGAGTGAGGGACGGGGTCTTCTTTCCAGGGGGATTGTACCGCAGGAATTAGCCGCCCTAATTGCAGAGATATTGAATAATAAAGGACTGCAGAAGAAGCTTCAGAAAAGGGCACTTGAGATAGGTACTACCTGGACCTGGCCAAATGTTGGCCAGCAGTACAGTCGCTTTTTCGGCCAGATTCTAAACAATCACGAAGAAGTTGAGTTAACTTATGCTAAATTGTAAACATCTCCAGCGGATGACTGATGAGACCGGTATGCTTCAGTTTTCTCGGGGTGACCATCCCGATCCCCGGAGCGGTTACACCCTGGATGACAACGCCCGGGCATTATTAGCCAGCCTTTATATGGGAGAAAAAGGTTATCCCGCCGCCCGCGGTTATATGAATTTTCTAACCCAAGCTCAAATGCCAGATGGAAGCTGGAGCAACTTTCTATTGGACGAAAAGTACTCTTCCAGCTTTGATTCAGAAGACAGCATAGGCCGGGCTATAATGGCATGCAGTGCAGCTACTGTCAGTGTTTGGCCGGATCTAGCCCTCCAGGCCAGCCAACTGATAAGCAATAAGTTGGGCAATGTGATCAATTTTTCCTCTCCCCGGGCTATAGCTTACACTTTGGTAGGTTTATGTAAAGGAAAAGTGCCTTGCTCTGATAAACAGCTGCATGTTATTGTAAGTAGATTGTCCTCCTTCCTGATTACTCTTTATGATAAGACCAGAAGGCATGATTGGTTTTGGTTTGAGGACTATCTTACCTATTGCAATGGCATTTTACCGCAGGCTCTCTTCTGTGTATATTCATTCAATGGAGATAAAAAATGCCTTAAAGCAGCTCATGAATCAATTAACTTCCTGAATGATATCCTATTTAGAGAGGGTTATTTGAATATAGTAGGAAACCAGGGATGGCATCACCGGAAAGGCAGCCTGCCCCTTTTTGACCAGCAGCCGGTTGACGCGGCTTCAACTGCCTTCGCTTGCTGGGAAGCATACCAGTGCTTGGGTAAAAATGAATATATTTATCTGGCCTATCGGGCCTATCAGTGGTTTCTAGGAAAAAATATCCACAACCTGCCCCTCTACGATGAAGTATCGGGTGGATGTTGTGACGCTATTACGGAGGATGGGATAAATACCAATCAAGGAGCAGAAGCGGTATTATCTCTGCTGCTAACCGATCTGCTCGTGGACAATAGTATTCGCAGTGAGTTGCCCGTGGTTAAAACATCCTTAGGAACTTGTTGATCTCACTTTAAAACGAATTGTACTCTCCTAGAGCTGGAAAAACCGGGTCAGAAGGATTATTATCCCTCGACCCGGTTTTTGGCTGCAATCTTAAGAAGCTACTCTACAATTACCTGCGCTGTTGAAAGCAATCTCTGCAATACACAGGTTTGCCAGCAGTAGGTTCAAATGGTACAGTGGTCTCACGTCCACAAGCTGCACATACTGCGGGGAATTGCTGACGGTTGTTATCACGGGGACGGAAATTTCCTCCACCACCGCTATTTCTACTACCTTGTTTCCGGGCTTGCCTACAGGCAGGGCAGCGGGCGGGTTCATTTTCAAAACCCTTCTCGGCATAGAACTCCTGTTCAGAAGCTGAAAACAAGAACTCGCTACCACAGTCTCTACAAGTCAGATATTTGTCTTGAAACATTAATTATCCTCCTTCAACGGGAGATACTCTTGAACCTAATTACCCCGATCAGGAGATGAATTATAGAACAAGGCTTTTTTACTATACAATAATTTGCTCTATTTAGCAAGGTTTGGCACTGCTAATTTTACATTTTTTTACTTTTGATTCTTTTCTACCAAATTAAGCTCCGCCCCAGGTTCCGCACCGATCACCCCAACGAGCCAAAAGTTCTCCTTCCTGGTAAAACTGGACCACTTCACAGGCATTAGGGCAGCCTTTACATTCGAAGCTGGTAGTCTGATAAGCCAGATCCTTAACCATAAACCCTTTAAAACTCGTACTACCCTTCTTGGCAATTACATCGCGGCCTAGAATGGCCGCTCCGATGGCTCCCATGACATCATAATTATTGGGGACGACTACCGGAGTGTTGAGGTAATTTTCAAAAGCCCTGACCAGCCCCATATTAGCCGCCACACCACCCTGAAATATAATGGGTGATAATATCTCCTTGCCTTTGCCTACATTATTTAGATAGTTTCTGACCAGAGCTTCACAAAGCCCGGCTACAATATCGGCCAGGCTATAACCTAATTGTTGTTTATGTATCATATCGGACTCGGCGAAAACGGCACAACGTCCTGCAATCCGAACCGGATGCTTGGCCTTGATGGCATAACTGCCGAAATCTTCGATAGGAATCTGCAAACGGGATGCCTGCTGGTCAAGAAACGATCCAGTTCCAGCTGCACAAACGGTGTTCATCCCGAAATCGATAACTACGCCATCCCGCATTATTATGATTTTGGAATCCTGTCCGCCAATTTCGATAATAGTCTGTACTCCCTCAACAGCTTTGGAGGCAGCTATGGCATGAGCAGTTATCTCGTTCTTGACAACATCTGCCCCGATCATTAATCCAGCTAAATGGCGAGCGCTTCCGGTGGCGCCGCTGCCTTTTATCTGTACTTTGTCACCTATTTCGGTTCCTACCTGCCGCATACCTTCCTGTAAGGTTTCAATAGGGCGCCCATTTGTACGCAGGTAGCGACTGGCCAGAACTTTACCCCATTGGTCAATAACTACTACTTTTGTACTGACCGAGCCCACATCAATACCCAGATAACCTTGAATCATAGAACCAGCCTTTCCATTCCAATAAATATCTATATTTCTTCGATCACAATGCCTTATTATCCACTACCACATCAAGGTTTGGCAGCAATTCACCTTTACTTCTACCCGCCGGTAAAGTAATCAGTGAGGCACCTTTGGTTCCTCGTTTCTTTTCCCGGCGTTTCTCTAAAAGATCAATAAAGGCTTCCAGCCTGGTTTCTACCCCGGCCTTACTCGTCTGTTCATCCAGGAAAAAAGTCAAAACAGGAATATCTAGCTCTCTGGATACTCGCGGCAGGATGCTTCGAGCCACGATTTCGGGTATGCAAGAAAATGGTGCTAACTGAATCACTCCATCATACCCATGGTTGGCATAAAGGACTGTCTCACCGATGCTGTTAGTGCCATGCCCGCCAATGCAGGACTCGTTAAGATATGGCCGTGCGGCCAAACGAACATCTTGTTCACCCTCAGCCAGAATATTTTCCCGGGCATAGCTGCTAAGATATATGGATCGCTCAGCTTTGACCCCCATATCACCTAACATTTTCTGCATATAATGGTTGATAGAAGGTTCCAAGAGTACATATATTTCACCAATTATGCCCACCTTAAGGGGATCTCGGTCTTCAGCCCGTGGTACCTCCTCAAGTATCTGCAGTGCTTCCAGGCGTGCTTTTTCCAACTGGGGCAAATCATTAGCCTGATCAATCAGCTCCAGGCTCTGCTGCAACGCCCGTCCGGTATCACCCCGGTTAGCCTCATAGGGTCTTACCTGATATGAAAATATCTCACAGTCATCCAAGGCCTTGATTTTCTCCCAGGCGGTCTTAATCGAACGCCAATAATGAGCAATGGATACCCCCCCAGCTTTGCGCACCAAGTTTAGTTTGCGGACAAAATCAAAGTAATTGTTCTGGGGCTCTTCGAAGCCTACTATTTTAACCTTTAATCCGATCTCGTCCAGCAGTTTTTGATGCATAACCCAGTAGTAACCGGCCCGGCAAGGCCCGCATCCTCCCGAGGTTATGATCATCTCCGCACCCATTTCAGCTGCCTGCAGATAGGTCCCCATCAATACTTTAAAAGGTATACAGGCGAACTCAGGCGAGTAGCGCACCCCCAGATCAAGAGTTTCGTTATTCGGTTCCGGCGGAACAATGGCCTCCAGACCAATCTCTTCAAATAACCACCTGAAAGCCAAATGTGAATACCCCATGCGGGGAAAGCTAACTTTCACTCTTATTCCTCCTGTATTGCAGCATATCCAGAAATGCTTCCATGCGCGTTCTCATCCCGGCTTCACCGGTATGCTCGTCAATCGTTATCGACATAAAAGGCATTTTACGTTTTTTGGCTTCCATCTCCAGATACTTATCAACGATGGAATCCGGCCCACAGGCAAAGGCGGTGATGTGAATCATGCCTTCTACCGGCTGAACATCCATAAAATGCAGTGCCCCCTGTACCACCCGATTAGAAAAATACCAGAACAAGGCCTTGTCAAGTTTGGATGACTGACTATTTAATTGGCGCTGGCTCAGCATATCCTGGGTATAAACCCTTACTCCTTCTTTGGCCAGCAGTCTTAATAAACCGACATTTATATACGGGTCATAGATTGTATATGGATAACCGACTACTGCCAAGGATAATGGGTTGTCCTCGAAATTTCCAGCTTCATCGGGCTCAGTGCTGCCGATCCCCAAAACTTGCTGCATGGCATTTTCCGGCAGTATTCCCTTTCCGAGAAGTCTCTCGTAATTTCTTTGCACCGTTGAGGCGCGCCAAAAGGCTTTATATATAGAAAGATTATTTGCCCCCAACCTTTCCCCTAACTCTTTGTAAACCTTAAAAAGTTCGAACCGACCTTTCTTTAAATCAATTCGAACCTCCAGCATAACTAGCGGTCCGCTGATAGATGCGTTTAACATATCGGGCAGCCCCAGGAATTTTGGGCATAAAGTTTCCGTTCCAAAATCGCCGTATTTTCTCATACTGACCAGGCGGGGAACAAAAACATAGTCCACCCGGTCGATGAGATCTTCAACATGACCGTGAAATATTTTAATGGGAATACAGGCATCGCTGACAGTATCCTTGATTCCCTTGTCCATTATAGCACGTGTGGTAGGAGAGGATTCCACTACCTCATGCCCTAGTTCTTCGAAAAATACTTTCCAGAAAGGGAAGTATATAAAATAAGCCAGGGCTCTGGGTATTCCGATTTTTGCCATGATTAAGTGCTTCCTCCTATTATAGATCCAGCCTATCATTATATAGGGTTTAGCTGTATTCTATGTTCATATCATCTTTATGCCATGGTGTTTTAAATATTCTTCTTAAAGCATGTCAATAACCGAAATTTAGGACTGGCATCATCCAGAAATATTTTAACAATAATCCGGTTGGTGTCAACAAAATTAGGCTTTTGAATTGTTCATTATTGAGAATTAACCTATTTATCGCGTTTTTTCTCCAGAGCCGCTTTGAGCATTTCTCCCAGATTTTGACCTATGTCTTCCTTATCGCTGTACTGATTTATCAACTTCTTATTCATCTGGCGGGTTCTTGGAGAACTGCCCAGACCTATTCTCTCATTTTCTTTTTCCGGCTGCCGATGCCCACAGTTCCGATCAGGGCAGACCAGCATTTTGCCTCGCTTGCCATTTACAATCAGCATGTATTTACCACAGGAGGGACATTTGCTTTTGGTAACGTTAGTGGCTTTATAGGCGGTTGTATCATTTTTTATACCCTGCACCATTTCCCGGGCACTTTGACGGATAGCAGCTATAAAGCCGGCTTTGTTATCTTTGCCCTGGGCAATATCGGTTAGTCGTCTTTCCCACTCGGCAGTCAATTCCGGAGATCGGAGCGCTGCGGGAGCTAGAGGTATCAGCTGGATTCCTTTGGATGTAGGCACCAGTCCTTTACCATTCCGCTCAATATAAAAGGAATTCAACAGTTTCTCTATTATTTCCGCTCGGGTGGCTGGTGTCCCCAGTCCGCTCCCTTTCATGGCTTCCCGTAATTCCTCGTCTTCAATAAATTTGCCGGGGCTCTCCATAGCCGTCAAGAGAGTGGCCTCTGTATAGCGAGCCGGCGGTTTTGTTTTGGCCTTGTTCACTTTACAACCTATTAATTCCTTCTTACTGCCCTTCTCCTGGTGGCTTAGTTTCTGCTCCGGCAGCATATCCTGCGCCAGATCTTCCTTGGCCCCAACTCCACTTGTCACTGCCCTCCAACCAAGCTCTTTGACCACTTTACCAGTTGAATGAAAGCGTTCACCGTTTATTGCGGTGATCAGGGTAGTCTGGTCATACAGGTAAGGGGGGTATAGAACGGCGATAAACCTTTTGGCAATAAGATCATATAGTCTCTTCTCTTCCAGGCTCAAACGATCCAGTTTTAATGGTTGTTCGGTGGGAATGATGGCATGATGGTCAGTAACTTTGCTGTCATCAACCAAACGCTTACCCGGTGCCAATTTCTTCAGCAGAAGGGGCCTGATCAGTTCGGCATACGGCCCGACTCCCATTCCCTGTAAACGGGCTGTCAGGGTGGGTACTATGTCCTTGCTTATGTAACGTGAATCAGTACGGGGATAGGTAACCAATTTATGTTCCTGATACAAATTCTGCAATACCGCCAGAGTTTTTTGGGCAGATAAATTAAGACGGCGGTTGGCATCCCGCTGCAGCTCAGTTAGATCATAGGCGAGGGGCGGAGGCTCACTTTTGGCTTCCCGGCGCAGTTCAGTGATAATACCCGGGTGATTCTTAATCCTGCCCATGATATCTTCCGCCCGGGTTAGGTCAAATATCCGGCCTTGCCCCTTAGCATCCCGCCAGTCTCCGAAGTAATCTCCGAAATCAGCCCGAATGGTCCAGTAATCCACAGCTTTAAACTCCTGGATTTCTTTTTCCCTGTTTACTATCATCGCCAAAGTAGGAGTTTGCACTCGGCCAGCCGTAAACTGGGTATTGAATTGGCAGGTCAAAGCCCGGGTGACATTCAAGCCAATCAGCCAGTCCGCCTCTGCCCGGCATACCGCCGCATCATAAAGGTTGTTGTAAGCGCTTCCGGCTTTCAAGTTGGCAAAACCCTCACGAATCGCAGCGTCAGTTTGGGAAGATATCCAGAGTCGCCGGAATGGTTTCTTCCAGGCAGCTTTAGCCATAATCCAGCGCGCCACTAGTTCCCCTTCTCGGCCTGCATCAGTAGCAATAACCAAGTCCTTGATGTCCCCACGCTGCATCAGGCTCCTAACCACCTGATACTGCTGGGAACTGGGCTTAATAACCTTTAATTTCATTTTATCCGGCAGCATGGGCAGGTCTTCCATTCGCCAGGATTTTAGCTTCTGGTCATAGTCTTCTGGTTCAGCTAAGGTTACTAAATGTCCCAAAGCCCACGTAATAACATAATCTGATCCTTCCAAGAAGCCCTTATTACTTTGCTTACAGTGTAAGACTCGGGCAATTTCACGGGCTACACTAGGCTTCTCAGCCAGAACCAAAGATTTCATAATTTTCCTCCTGCAAAGGGGACAGGTTCGTTGTCCCACTGAAGTGAACCATGGGGATGGGACAACGAACCTGTCCCCTTGTTTAGCTGCATAAAGTAATGCCCGACATAAACCGTCGGGCAAAATAGTTCGTTTATATTCATTTCTACATAATAACCCTAAATTCCTGCGAACTATTGAATAACTTAGAAATAGATTGACGAATCAGGCTGATAAAGAGCCGGTGGATGGAACCGGGGGATAGGTTCATTGTCCCCCGGAGCTGGACCACGGGGGTGGGACAACGAACCTGTCCCCTATCCTAAAGGCAGCTGACGAAACTTTTCGGGTATCAAATCAGCCAGAGTAGCGCTTGCCATCCCGATACTGGTATCAGCTGCTCCATAATATACCAGGATTTCGTCATCATCCTCCAACACGTCCTTATCAGAACCTGCTACCGCACCGCAGGTGAATACTACATTGGGCACCCAGGCTCCGCTAAGACCAATTTCGTAATCCTCTTCGGGTTCTAAAATAGGATTGGGGGAACGGTAAAGTACTCTCTGGGGATCAGTCAGGTCAACCAATATAACCCCCAGGCGATAAACATAATTATAGTCTACTCCATGGTAGATCAGCAGCCAACCATATACGGTCTTCAAGGGTTGAGCACCCGCTCCAATTTTAAGCGAATCCCACATGCGGCCAGGTCGCGGCCCAATGATAATGGCATGTTGCTCGCGACAGGGGAAAGCCACTTCGTTCATGTAAGTAATCCACATAGAGGGCTCGATGCGATGGTAGAGTATATATTTGCCCTGAATTTTCTCTGGAAATAGGATGGCATCCTTATCCCAGATATTTTTGAAGGCTAAACCTTCTCGCTGCCATTTGTCAAAGCTGCGCTCCAGAAAATCTTCCACTTTAATTGAGGCAGCCGCTATCTGTGCCATATTGCCATCGTAGGCGGTATAAAGCATCCAGATTCGCTTATCTATAATGATAAGACGCGGATCCTCACACCCCATCTTCTCTTCAGGCATGGCAGGCAAAAATATAGGTTGGGGAAGCCTTTCCAGAACCTTATAACCGTCGGTGACGGCCAACCCGATGTAAGAGACATCGTCATTCCCTACCGCCCGATAGAATAGGTATACCTTGTCCTTAATCCGCAGTGCGCCTGGATTAAGGACATATTTACACTCCCAATCATGATTAACTATTGGTTCCAGTAAAGGGTTACCTTCATAGCGCTTCAAATTTTTGCTGGGCTCATTGGTGGACTCTTGGATAACCACCGGTATGTCTTTGGGCCGAGCCGGCAGTAGACTATCCAACAAATTATGGGAGCTCTTGCCAGCATGAATCATTCTAAAAACGATCTGCATGATTTCGGCCTGATCATAACCTAATTCTTGATATAGGGCTTCCAGAAAATCGTGATTGAACCAGCGTGACTCCACGCTCGTAGTCAGCGGCCCCGGTATCTTTAACCCGCCCTTAAAGCTGTAACTGGCCCAGCTCCAGGCGGTGCATGTTAAAAAACTGCCATTTTCAAGAACCTGGCTGAGTCCGTATCCATCAGCCATCAGCTGGAATATCCAAGCCAGGTCACTCTTACCTTCATCCTCCAGCCTGGCGGCAATATTTCTAATATTTGTTACCAGCAGGCGGTGGTGTACATTTTCATATATAATGGTGGCTGAAAAATCATCTCCCTGCCTCAAACCCAGCAGAGCGTTACGAGTTTTAACCCCGATATTCTTTCTTTCGTGTACGTTTTGGTTAATTAACTTTGAGAACTGTTCGGCAACTCCCAAGCGCCTGATTATTGAAGTAAAATATAACAAGTGGGGATACCTGCCCCCCTTACCCGTTTCCAAAGGCTTAACCGTTACCCTGGCTGTAATTCGATTTAAATTCGATATACGGGTATGAGCTGTCGTGTCAAAAGGTAAATCCTCTCTGTTTACCAGCGGTTTAATATCAACCTGTTCAAAACTGGCCGGTTTAAGTTGATCTACGAGCCAAGTAAGATCGCGGTCTGAATAACTCCAACTCTCCACCAGGTTGGCATAGCTTACTACGTCGCGAATATCCATGTTTTTTATTAACTCTGCCGGCTTATAGTATCCAAGTGGCACCATGAGGTTAATAGGCGGAAACCGCATCACCATTTCTCGCAGGAGTTCGGCACTGACTGTAAACATGGATTGGTGAGGCACCAGTTCAAACAGCGAGGCAACAAATTTTTCAAGCCCCGCTGTGCTGTAAAGATCGCCCGGCAGCATCAGCTCCAGAGCTTTTTCCACCTGCATCATAAATTCCTCTACCGCGGCAGTGGCTTGATTTGAATCCGCAGTTTTCGGCAAGCCCAACCCATCGATTAAGAAACTATTGAATTTATCTTCATACTGCTTTCTTAGTTTTTTAAATACATTGTCAACCTGAACTATCCTTTTATCCAAACCTACAATTTTTTTGGGCACTACCACAGGTTTACCGGGGACATATTCCATATACCCCAGAGGAACCAGCGGAGGTTTAGCCTGTTCCAATTTGTGGAGCCACATCTGATTAAACTGAGGTTTCTGCCTCCAGAATTCAGCGGTAAGGTGATGACGAATAGATTCCATTTTGCGAACCAGCATGTCGCTTTGCTCATCGCCGGAGAAAGACTCGGTTAATTTACGAAAATTGGACATCTGGTTGGCATAGCCAGCCATGCGCCCATTATATAAAGAGGTTAAAGCCAGCAAGGATTTCCCTTGGTTCTCTTCCGCTCCAAAGACATAATAAAGCAGCATTCCCAAAACACTTGATACCCACAATTCATCACTCAAAATAAATTGTTCAGCCTCTGATTGGGCAATTCGGTTTATTTCTTCAATTAAATTTGTATCAAGACTTTGAGCAATAATATCCTGAAATTCATTGCTAGTCTTCTGAAAATTGGCCAGCAGGTCATAAATTGGATATTCAACGATATCAGGTCTTTCCACCTCACTGCGAATCAAGACATCAGCTACTTTTATAACAAGCCGCTCTCTCAGCCAAGTAGCACTGTCCCGTCGGATGCACTCAAAGACCGTCAGTGCCATTTCACAGAAAATAAGATTTCGGCGATAAAGATTTTGATCCTTAATTACCCCGCCTAGGCTTACTTCGCATAATTCCTTGTTCCAAACCAGAGCACGAGTAATCAGCCAGAAATCGATACCATAACCGTTTATGGTTCCCGTCCAAAATTTTGCTTCTCCGGCCAGTTCTTCAATAAAATCGTGAGATATGGCATATATTCCTCCCAGAGGATCACCTATCCGACTGCCATAAAATGACTCTAGGATTGGTACCGCAAACTGGTAAGCAATACTGTCAATGCCAAAATACCGCCGTAGACTCCCCAGTACAATATCATATTTGCCCTGGATGGGACTCAAGAGGCTTTCCAGCCAGCCCATGTCAATGCCAGGCCCTGATTCAATGCCCATATTGGTACTAAAAACTAATAAATCTGCTTCCAGGGTTTTGGCTATCTCTAGAAAGGCACGGATGCTCATACCTCTGCCACTGGCTTCGGGAGGCATCAGGAATTCGATATGCGGATGTTTTAGAGTCAAACCTTGAATCTCCCGGAGAGTTTGTTCCCCGGAACAATCTCCCGCACAAACGATAAGCTGCCTTCGACCGATCCAGCTCTGCAACACCTCGTCTATTGATTTCAATATCAAGGGCAGCTTTTCGTTCTCATTATAAAAAGGTATGCCAATGACCAGATCAAAATTGTTGTATTCCCCTAAAAGGGGTAGGATGCTTTTGATTTTTTCATCAAAAACTGCCTCACTGTTAACATGGGTCAAGTTGGTTCAGGCCCCCTATCATACGAATAATGTCCTCTACATAATTATGCTCAATTTGATGACATTATAGTATTAAGTTCAAGGATTACTTCACCCTATACTACCAATTTCTCCAACTGGTCTAACAGTTCCTCGAAATACTTCAGGGCATCATTTACTGGCTGCGGAGTCAGCAGGTCAACTCCAGCTTTCTTTAGTAGATTTATAGGGTAATCGGTACTGCCGGATTTTAAGAATTCCAGGTACCGAGTTACGGCTGGTTCCCCTTCTTTTAAGATCTGTTCCTTAAGCGCGGTAGCAGTCGAAAAACCGGTGGCATATTTGTAAACATAAAAAGCAGAGTAAAAATGAGGTATTCTGGCCCATTCAAAATCTATCTCTTCATCCATGACTAGCTCTGGACCATAATACAGGCGGTTGAGATCACGATAAATTTGCTTTAGCAATTCAGGGGTTAGCGCCTCTCCCTGTTCAGCCCGCTCATGAATTATCTTTTCATATTCAGCAAACATGGTCTGGCGGAAAACTGTGCCTCGGAACTGCTCCAGGTAATGATTAATCAGATATATCTTTTCCTGCTTATCTTGGCTGTTCTCCAGTAAATAGTCGATTAGCAGAGATTCATTGACCGTGGAGGCAACTTCGGCTACAAATATGGCGTATTGACTATAGACATAAGGCTGAGTGTGGCTGGAATACCAACTATGCAAAGAGTGCCCCATTTCATGAGCCAGGGTAAACATATCGTCCAATCTACTATCATAGTTCAACAAAACATAAGGATTGGTGTCATATGCACCCCAAGAATAAGCTCCACTAGTCTTACCCTCGTTTTCATAAACATCAATCCACCCATTGGTGAAACCTTCCTGTAAACGGGCGGCGTACTCCGATCCCAAAGGCCGCAGGGCATTTGCCACCATTTCCTGAGCCTTGCTATAAGGTACTTCCATCTTATATTCCGGAACCAGGGGGGTATATATGTCATAGAAATGCAATTCATCTAATCCCAGCAGCTGTTTGCGAATAGCCATATAACGGTACATCAGATCCATGTGATTATGCACCGATTCAATCAGTCGATCGTAAACCTCTGCCGGGACATTGTCCTGATCCAGAGAAGCCTCGCGAGCTGATGGATATTTCCTGACCCGGGCATAGAAAATATCCTTTTTGACGCTGGAGCTCAAACTGGCCCCAAGGGTGTTTATCAAATTCTTATAAGAAGAATACAGACCCGCAAAGGCATCCTGGCGGACCCTCCGATCAGGACTCTCCATAAAACTTCCATACCTGCCTTTGGTCAGTTCTACCTCCTGGCCTTGTTCATCTTTAATCACCGGGAACTTAATATCGGCATTATTTAACATAGTAAAAATATTGCCGGAAGCCATGGATAAATCGGCTGACATGGCCATAAGTCGTTCCTCTTCGGGAGAAAGAATATGTTCCTTCTGGCGCAGGATTTCATCAATGGAATGTTGATATATGGCCAACTCTTGGCTGGTCTGCATAAAAGCTCTTAAATCAGACTCAGGAATAGTAAGTATTTCGGGAACAATATAAGAAGTAATACTGCCCACTTGTATACTCAAGCCCTCAGCCCTATCGAATAACGCTTGATAGCGGTGGTTAGCGTTGTTTTCATCGCGGCGCATCCGGGAATATACATATAGTTTCTCAGACTTCCGTCCCAAATCATCACTTAGCTGTAAAACCTTAAGTAAAGCTGCAGCAGAACTGCCCAGGGTTCCTTTGAGTCCCTCCACCTCGCTGGCCAAACCCTTGATCGCCTGGAAATCTTGCTCCCACAATTGTTCATCAGGATAAATATCTTCCAGTTTCCACTTAAATTCGCTGGAAATTTCTTCACGCTTCTTTATGGCATTAGTTCCCAAGTTCTTACCTCCTATAAATATGTTCATTCTAATTTTATCAATTATAGATTTATTCTATACCACTGTCACAATTAAATAAAACTGAAGGGTTAAGCAATCTCAATCACAATTATGTCTAATATTTTTCCCATAAACTGGACAGACATCCGGCAAAGGCATATAATATAAATGCAAATGCGACTCATTACCGTTTATGTTTTAAGGAGGAATGTAAGTGTATTCGAGGTTAATAAGATTATTATCCGTTTTGGTTATTGGCTTTATTTTAGTTAGCGGGTGTGGGCAGGCTAAGAATATCAGCGACCAGGTATCTTCAAATAAACCAGCTACAGAAAAAAAACTTACGGTGCTTACATCTTTCTATCCCATTTACATATCCACTATTAATGTTACCAAGAATATTGAGAAAGTTCAGGTAATAAATATGACCAAGCCTCAGACCGGGTGTTTACACGATTATCAGCTTACTCCGGAAGATTTAAAAACACTTGAGAAAGCTGATGTCTTTGTCATAAACGGTGCTGGTATGGAAGCCTTTATAGATAAAGCCTTAAAGCAGCAGCCAGACCTTAAAATCATTGAAGCCAGTAAAGGAATAGAACTGCTCAAAGATGACAACGACGAAGAGAATCCGCATGTTTGGGTTAGTATTTCTAATGATATCTTGCAGGTTAGGAATATTGCCGAACACCTAAGTTTAATCGATAGTGCTAATGCCCCAAAATATAAAAGCAATGCTGAAGAATATATCAAAAAGCTTGAGATCTTGAAAACCAAAATGCATCAGAATCTTGATGGAGTAAAAAATAAGAATATTATAACCTTCCATGAAGCATTCCCTTATTTCGCCCAAGAGTTTAATCTTAATATTGCTGCGGTTATCGAGAGAGAACCTGGCTCGGAACCTTCCCCTAAGGAATTAGAGGAAACCATAAATACAGTTCGGGATTTAAAAATCACGGCACTATTTGCCGAACCCCAGTACCCTGCTAAAGCTGCCGAAACCATTGCCCGAGAAACCGGTGCTAAGGTATACGCCTTGGATCCAGTAGTTACTGGGGACTTGACTCTCGATTCGTATATTAATATTATGGAACTAAACTTGAAAACATTGGAAGAAGCAATAAAATGATAAATGAGATCGGACACAATTGTAAATCGAAAGGTGATTGCTGTGGTTTCTGTTGCACAAAAATAGAAAATTTTAATGTTACTATAGGTAAAAACAATATCTTGGAAAAAGTAAATGTGCATATCCATTGTGGGGAGCTAACCGCAATTATCGGGCCTAACGGTGCTGGGAAAACCACCCTTTTAAAAGCTATCCTCGGTGAGGTAGATCATACTGGAGCATTAATATATATTGATGCTAAGGGTGCCCGTACCGGGCATCCTTTGATCGGTTACGTGCCTCAGCATCTGGATTTTGATTTGGGCAGCCCCACCAGCGTATTTGATATTTTCATGGCTTGCCGGACTAGTATTCCCAGCTGGATTTTTAAGCCTAGAAGCATTAGTGCCAGTGTCGCCGTCAGCCTGGCAAAAGTAAAAGCTGAGCATCTACTCCACCGCAAACTGGGAACATTGTCAGGAGGAGAGCTGCAGCGGGTGCTACTAGCCCTTGCGCTTGATCCCATACCTGATCTGCTTCTCCTGGACGAACCGGTGGCAGGCATTGATCATAATGGGCTGGAGCTTTTCTACAATATTGTTTCTGAGCTTAGAAGAAACTATGACCTCTCAATTATCCTGGTGTCACATGACCTTGATCTGGTAGCCCGTTATGCGGATCGGGTAGTGCTCATGAATAAAACAATGATTTGCAGTGGTTCACCCCGGGAAGTATTTAGTGATGAACGCACATCCAAAATTTTTGGTATGTCCTGGTACAAGCTGGGGCATGAAATTAAACTCCCATCTGCAAACTATGAAGGAGACATATAGTGTTAGACTGGTGGTATATCATCGTTGACATTCTGCTTCCTTTTCACTGGATGTCACACATTTTTATGAAGAATGCGCTACTGGCAGTGTTACTGGTTACCCCTTTATTTGGGATGCTCGGTACCATGGTAGTAAGCAATCGAATGGCGTTTTTCTCAGATGCTTTGGGGCACGGTGCCTTTACGGGAATAGCCTTGGGAGCTCTTCTGGGGATAATTCAACCAATCTGGGCGGCAACCGTATTCTCAGTATTTTTTGCTATTTTAATCACGGTTATAAAGAATAAGAGTAAATCATCTACGGACACAATTATCGGGGTATTTTCATCTACAGCCATAGCCGCCGGACTCGTTATAATGTCTTACGGAGGAAGCTTTAATAAATATTCGTCCTATTTAATAGGCGACCTGCTCAGTATAACGCCTTCTGAAATCATAATGTTGTCAGGTACATTTGTAGGTGTTACCTTATTATGGATGATTATTTTTAACCGGGTTCTGTTAGCAAGCCTGAACCAATCATTGGCAGCCAGCAAAGGTGTTAATACCTTGCTGGTTGAAATTATGTTTACTGCTGTAATTGCCATTATCGTTACTATAACCATCCAGTGGGTGGGCTTACTAATTATAAATTCTTTGCTGGTCCTGCCCGCAGCGGCAGCTCGGAATGTAACCCAAAACGTAAGACAGTACCATTTGGTTTCCATTTTGATCGCGATTGTTTCAGGTATAACTGGACTGGGTTTATCATATTATTGGAATACTGCTACCGGAGCCACCATAGTACTAGTAGCGGCATTTTTCTTTTTCATTACCCTGGGTCTGCGTAATAGATTTACAGTCTGATTATGAACTCATAAATAATGAATTATTATGCTTCAAAATCTTGAGGGGTTGACTTGAATTGAAGGAAAACAACACTTATAAAGGCTTGCTGCAAAGTAACGGATTAAAAAATACCAAACGCCGTAATTTGATATTGGAGATATTAGCCACACTGGAGCAGCCGGTTACAGTCGACCAATTATTTTGGGAACTTAAGAAAAATGACGTTTTAATAAATATTTCAACAGTTTACAGAATATTGGAGACACTCGTGTCTAAACATTTGATTACAAAGACAAATGTAAGTGGGGATAACAAAACCTACTTCGAATTAAAAAGAACAGAACACGGGCATCACTTTATTTGTACTGCTTGTAAGCAAATGTTCTGGATCGATGATTGTCCGCTTGAAGATTATTGTGCATTGATTCAGACCAGGACAGGTTTTGATGTTACTGGTCATAAGCTTGAAATTTACGGTTATTGTCCCAATTGCAAGCAGCCTTAAGGGAAAATGCTAAAATTGGGGTACTAGGGGACAGGTCCCTTGTCCCACCCCATGTTTTAGGTAAGTGGGACACGGGACCTGTCCCCTGATTGGGAGGTGATAATATTGTACGAGCTGACCCATCTGGGTATTGTAGTAAAAGACTGCGAACGATCGGCTGATTTTTACTGTCAGGTATTAGGCTGTTCATTAATAGATCATCTGGTCAATGACACATTGGAAATTATATATCTGAAATGTGGTGATTTCACTATAGAACTGCTTGAATATATAGCGCCTCCGCCTGTGACGCGCGGTACGGGAGTGTATGATCATCTAGCCTTTACGGTATCAGACCTGCAAGCTGCTGTGGCTAGTTTGAAGGAGCAAGGTTTTGCATTTGAATCCGATAATCCGCTCCTGACAATGAATGGGAAGAAGATAATTTTCTTCTTTGGACCGGATGGTGAGCGCATCGAGCTTATGGAAGCCTGAAGTTTCCGGCAACAACTTGCTAACTCCTGACTTTCTTCGCCCTGCGGCGCCAAGCTATATATATTAACACAGCTATTAATATCGCCAGCCCAGCGATTAAAGCTATCGTACTAAGCGATGAATTGTTGGAGGTTGCTGCTGGATTGGGGCGACTTCCTTCTATCCGAACAGAAACCATGCCACTGATGCCTACATAAGAATAGGTTCCCTTGCCCTGACCTTGGAGTTGGTATATGTCATCCACCAACTGGATAGTAACTTCTGCGCTGCCGGTAACCAAACCCGGTTTGTTGATAATGAAGCTGCAAACCGCTCCTCCCTTTTCAACATTTCCATTTAGATCACCGATGATACTGATCGGATACCCCTTATAATCTCCGCTGGCTTCAACCTTACCGTTTTTCAGATCTTCCAACCTTATCTGGGCGGACTGTTGCTGCCCCTGATCAGTGGTAAAGGTAACGGTGTAAACGCCGGTGATATTCGCCTTTTTAGATTGTGTTCCTGACTGCTCTGCAGCAGCCGGACCATTTATTCCCAGCACTAGCAAGAAAACGGTCCATATAACCAACCATTTTTTCAAGATCTCAACCTCCTCCTATTCCATAAACTAAACAGACATTTCCCTATCCTTACTTAACATACTACTAATAATATGTATAAAAAATGCTATCCTGTGATACTTTGTTATATACTATAAAAACACTCTAGTTAGCTAAGGGGCTGATGAACTCTTCGCAGCTTTATGGTGTAAATAACCCCTAATTTTTGAAAGGAGTTTATGAAGATATGGTTAATAAACTTGCCTATGAAGAATATTCCCAACAGTTCCTAAAACAATTACCCAAGGGAGCATTTTTAACGGTAAAAGATGGTGACCGTTTAAATACTATGACTATCGGTTGGGGAAGCATCGGTTGGATTTGGCAGAAACCGATGTTAATGGTTATGGTGCGCTACTCTCGTCATACCTCTGAGTTAATCGACAAGGCCAAGGATTTTTCCGTCAGCGTACCCTCTCAAGGCGAGTTGAAAAAGTCCTTGGGTATTGCCGGAACTAAATCCGGCCGCGATATAGATAAGTTCAAGGAAGCCAACCTGACAGCTCAAAATGCACAGTGCATAGATAGCCCGGTAATCGGAGAATGTGGGTTGGTTTTTGAATGTAAGGTAGTATATAAACAAGCTTTGGAGCCTAAAAATCTGGATAATTCAATCCAGGAAGATTGTTACCCAAAAGATGATTATCATGTAATGTACTACGGCGAGATACTAGCCTGCTATCAACAGGACCATAAATAGAGGAGCCTACACGGGAAACAAGGGGACGGTTCTTTTGTCCCCCTGTTTCCGTTGATGACTAAGGACGTATTTGGTTCGGATCCGAGATCGGTTTATCTTTGTCAGGCACGGTTGGAGTAGTTTCATCTACGTTTTTATTGGGATTTGGGGTGGTCGGGTCTGGTTTTACTTCCCCATCAGGTTTTACTTCGCCGTCAGGAGGAACTACATCCTTCTCGTCCTTATCAGCCTGTTCACCGGTTTTATCTTTGGCTGGATCAACTACTTTAGTATCATCCTGTTCCTTCACCACTTCTTCTTGCGTTTTAGCCACTACGGCTGCCACCGGGTTTGTTATGGCAGGCTGGGCTGATGCCGGCGTATCTCCCACTACTTTGAAGGTCTCCCCTTTAAGCAGCGAGGCCACGAGTGTGCTGGCAATCTTCTTATCTGCCTCCCAATAACTGGCCCCGGTGATATTATCATGGTAGAAATAACCAGGCAAAGTCTGCGCATTAATATTAGCCATATCTAACTTCTGAGCCATATTGGCCAGATAAATCATATCACTGAGCGGTAAATTTGTACGGACATTTTTATTTATTTCAGGTATTAGCTGGGGCAGTCTCAATATAGTTTTACTCTGCAGCATTTCAGCCGCTAATGCTTTAATGAACCTTTGCTGGTTCTCCGTACGGCCAATGTCAGCCAGAGGTCCTCCCCGCCAGCGAACATAGGCCAATGCCTGCTTGCCATTCAGATATTGATACCCTTTGGTTATATTGATTGCCAGTTCCGGATATTCTGGATCGGCATGGGTCATGTTGGTTTCCACATTGATATGTACCCCTCCCAGAGCATCGACAATGTCACCAAAACCTCCAAAATTGGTTACCACATAGTAGTCAACCGGCACATTCAGCAGTTTGCCGACTTCTCGACAGGCTGCTTCCGGTCCATCTATTAAATTGATACTGTTTATTTTGTCATAATATCCTGCAGAGTTCTTAATACGAGTATCACGCGGAATAGAAACCATGGCGACCTTTTTCGTACCAGGGTCTATGCTGGCGACAATCATAGTGTCACTGCGTGAATTAGCTTTGGCATCACGAGCATCGATACCCATGAATAGAATATTGATTACTTTTCCTTTGACTTCTTTAGTCTCAACTGATTCAAAAAATATATTATTAAGCTGTCCGCCCAGGACTGCTCCAATAGCCATCATCACAACGAAGACTAATATGGATAAACAAAAGATCCCCTTTTTACTGTCAAAAAAAGCCATACAAAAAAACCTCTCCTATAGAAACGTTCGAAGTTAATTTTACTCCCCACTAAATGTCCTGTCTATCAGTATAATTTACAAAATTATACGGTTAGGTGACATAAATCGTTATTCGTCAAGTTTTTTTTCTATTTTGCTTAGCAGTTCCTCGATCCCTTTTCCGGTTTTTGCGGAAACAAACTGACCAACTTCGGTCCCAGGGTTAAAGTCGATAAGATCAGCTTTGTTAAAGACAGTAATAATTTTGTCCAGCTCTGCCCCCAATTCCCGAAGTACCTGTTCCACTACCTGTATTTCATCAAGATAATCCAAGCCTGATACATCTACCACATGGAGCAGTATATCGGCATCTACTGTTTCTTCCAAAGTGGAACGAAAAGCAGCCACCAGGTGATGGGGCAGATTCTGAATAAAACCTACTGTATCTGTAATGAGAGCCTCCCGTCGTGAGGGAAGTACAATTTTTCTAGTGGTAGTATCCAGGGTTTGAAAAAGTCGTTCATCCGCTTCGACCTGTTCGCTACCTGAGCGATGCGCATTTTTGCACAGAGTGTTAAATAAGGATGATTTGCCCGCGTTGGTGTAGCCTACCAAGGAAATCGTTTTTAGTCCGGCGCGCTGCCTCTGTTTGCGATGCAGCTGGCGAGTACTCTCCACTTTCTCCATTTGCTGTTTGATATCCTGGATACGATTGCGAATCCGTCTCCGATCCAGTTCCAGTTTTTGTTCCCCGGCACCCCTGGTACCAATGCCTGCACCCACTCGGCTCATTTCTGCTCCCCGCCCGGTCAACCTGGGTAATCGGTATTCCAGGTTAGCCAGTTCCACCTGGAGGTTACCCTCCCTGGTGCGGGCTCGCTGGCTGAAAATGTCCAGGATAAGCATAGTTCTATCTATTATTCTAATCTCCACAGCTTCTTCCAGGTTACGCAGCTGTACCGGCGAAAGTTCACTGTCAATAATAACCAGGTCAGGTTCTAATTCAGCAACTAGGTGGATTAATTCTTCTAATTTACCTTTACCAATATATGTAGATGAATTAGGCCGGTCTTTGGCTTGCACCATGGTGGCAATAACGATTCCCCCGGCTGCCTCAGTTAGTCCCTGTAGTTCTTCCAGAGAAGACTCAAAATCATAATTCCGTTCTCTCTTCAACTTTACTCCAACTAAGACTACTCTCTCAAGTTTGCTGCCGTTCACCCACATACCTCCTGTAAAAGATTGGACAACCCTATCTTCTCTTCTTTTTCTCTTTGTTTACTAACCGGTCGTTCTTATTGCTGGATGGAGATGGAGAGGTTCCTCTAACCAGGGCACGGGAACCGGAACCAATCAAATCCTCGCGATCGCATTCTTGTAAAGCTTCCCGCGCCAGTCTCTGGTTAGCCCGGTTGCGGTATTGCAGTAAGGCTCGCTGCATCTTGCGTTCAGGGTCCTGGCGGGGTACATAAACAGCTTTCCCATTCTCAGGATTGAGTCCAGTATAATACATGCAGGTAGAAACCGTCATCGGTGTGGGCGTAAAGTTTTGAACTTGTTCCGGGTAATATTGCAATTGGTCACGGACGAACTCGGCCAGGTCGACCGTATCAGGCAAATCGCAGCCCGGATGAGCGGAAATGAAATAAGGTACGAGATATTGGTCTTTTCCCAGCTCCTGATTCACCTGCTTAAATTTCTCTATAAACCTTATATACTCGGATTTACCAGGTTTATGCATCAGGCCCGTAACCCGGCGGGCTACGTGTTCGGGAGCAATCTTAAGCTGGCCTCCCACATGATACTGGCATAATTCTTTAAGATACCGACTTGATTTGTCTCGCAGTACCAGATCATAGCGAATTCCTGAGGCCACAAAGATATGTTTGATGCCTTTGGTTTTTCGCAGATGCTGCCACAGTTTAACCGAAGGAGTATGGTCAGTGTTAAGATTTTTACACACGCTTGGATACAGGCAGCTGCTCCGTCGGCAGTTTAGGCAGACCTCTTCCTTCAGCCCCTTTAATCCATACATATTGGCAGAAGGGGCTCCTACATCGGGAATGGTTCCCTTAAAATCAGGGTGATCCGCTATCCTGGCGGCTTCACCAGCAATAGAATTTGGGCTTCGGTTTTGAATAAACTTGCCCTGATGCATACCCAATGAACAAAAAGAACACCCGCCAAAGCAGCCCCGATGGGTGACAATGGAGAATTGCACCGGCTCCAGACCCGGCACCCCTCCTAGTTTTTCATAACTGGGATGGTAACGCCGTATAAAGGGTAATCCATATATTTCGTCTAGCTGTTCAGTAGACAGCGGCAATGACGCTGGATTTTGAATAACCCAGCGATCACCATGCTTCTGAGCCATAGTACGCGCGCAATAGGGGTTTATTTCCTCATGAATAACCTTAGTAGCTTGGGCAAAGGCCGCCTTGTCTTCGACTACCTCTTTATAGGAGGGCAGCTCCAGGGCTGTTTTCGGCAGACTCTTAGATAGATAACAGGTACCGCGCAGATTGTGCATATAGGCAATATCCTGCCTGGCTTTTAATCGGCGAGCAATTTCCAGAATATTATCCTCACCCATACCATAAACCAGCAGATCAGCCTTGCTGTCAACTAGCAGTGATCGACGTACTTGATCACTCCAGTAATCGTAGTGAGCAAAACGCCGCAGACTAGCTTCCACACCCCCAATAACAATGGGTACTCCTGGATAAGCCTCGCGCAGCAGGTTGCTATACACTATGGTAGCTCGATCCGGCCGCAGGCCCATTTTTCCGCCCGGAGAATACATGTCTTCCCGCCGTTTTCTTTTATCAGCAGTGTAATGATTTACCATGCTGTCCATGTTACCAGCAGAAACTGCAAAGAACAGGCGCGGTTGCCCCAGTCGCCTGATATCATCCAAACTTCGCCAATCTGGCTGGGCAATAATTCCTACCCTGTAGCCGCTATGCTCCAAGAACCTTCCCAGGAGAGCCGCAGCCCAGGCCGGATGGTCGACATAGGCATCCCCGCTGACGATTATCACATCCAGCTCTTCCCATCCTCTTTTTTCTAGGTCATCCTTATTAACTGGTAAAAAATCCATGTTAATACCTTTCACTCCAGCAGTAATTCTCTGCTCTTTAATCCTCTTTCTGCAATTATCCCACAAAAATGAGGCATTTATAAACTTACCCAAATAAACACAGTAAAGATGTGCAATAATAAGTGCCGTTCGCTGCTGGGATAGGGGGACAGGTCCCTTGTCCCACACTGAGTATCTTGGAGTGGGACAAGGGACCTGTCCCACTATCCCATCTTAACCATTTCAAACCAACCCAGAAGTGAACCGTCTGCAAATCTCTGAATTCCGAAACCTCGGCCAAAGCAGCACTAGGGGCAGGTACGGGCAGGTACGGGCAGGTACGGGGACGGTTCTCTTGCCCGCATTTTTATTCAGCATATTCTTCCAATTCCCCATGTAGTACCTCCCAGCGCACATAAAACGATCCAAGCATTTGCTCTAGCTGGCGGAATTCAGTAGTGAGAAACCGAGCCGTTTCTTCATCATTATAAGTGGCCGGGTTGGATAGAAGGGCTTCCAACTCAGCTTTCCTGCTTTCAGTCGTCATTATGGAGTCCTCCAAAGAGGCCAGTTCTAGATTAAGTCTGCGCTGGATGCGCTTGCGTTCTTTTTCTTCTTCCCTTTGCTGCCAATCTGGCCTGCCCAGCTTTTCTTTGGATTCCCGCTTCAGAGCAAGCTGACTCCTGTCTTTTTCCTGCTGCTTATCATGGTAATAGCTATAGTTGCCCCAGTAGTAGTCGGCATGTCCGTCTTGAATAGCTATTACCCGTTCAGCCACCTGATCAATAAAATATCTATCATGGGAAACAACCAGCACGGTGCCTTTATAATGTTGCAGCATTTTTTCCACCACCTGGCAGCTGGCAATATCCAAATGATTAGTAGGCTCATCCAGGATGAGAAAGTTGGCCCCGGACAGGATAATCTTCAAAAATGCCAGCCTTCCCAGTTCACCACCGCTTAAGTCACCCACCTTTTTGAGAACCTCGTCTTCGCTAAAAAGCATTCCACCCAACACAGTACGAGCCTCTTCCAGGGTCAGGTCAAAATTGAAGATTATCTCCTCCAGCAGGGTAAAATTAGGATTCAAATCTTCGTGCTCCTGAGAGAAGTGAGCAATCTCCACTCGGCTGCCTAGCCTGATTTCTCCTTGGTCGGCAGGGATTTGACCGTTTATCAATTTGAGAAGAGTAGTTTTGCCACATCCATTGGGACCTATAAGTGCCAGTTTATCGCCCTTTTCAACCTTAAGGCTGACATTCTCCAGCAAAATTTGTTCGTTATAGGATTTGTATAGTCCCTCTACGTTTAAAACATCATTGCCGCTTTCCTGCTTAATACTTATTTGTTTTTTCCTCAGACGGTATTCCTGTACGGGCCCATCCAAACGATCCAGTCGAGCCAGCTGCGATTGACGCCCCCTGGCCTGTTTGGACTTTATACCCGCCTTAAAACGTCTGATGTAGTCTTCGGTTTTCTGGATATACAGCTGTTGTTTTTCATATGCTCGCTGATCAGCCAGGTCCTGGGCTGCTCTTTTTTGCAGATAAGTGCTGTAGTTGCCAGGATAGGATGTTAATTCACCGCCCCGGAGTTCGGCAATGTGAGTGGTAACCCGGTCCAAAAACATCCTATCATGGGAAACGACCAGGACTGTTCCTGTATAGCTAATAATATAATCTTCCAGCCATTCTACTGAGGCCATATCCAAATGATTGGTAGGCTCGTCCAGGAGAAGAATATCAGGTGCCAGTGCTAGAAGCCTGCCCAAGTTCAAACGGGTTTTCTGTCCGCCGCTGAATGTATCGAGAGGCTGCTTAAACTCTTCGGGCCCAAAACCGAGACCAGTTAGGATCCTCCGTGCCGTATTTTCACAGGCATACCCGTTGGCCCGTTCATATTCTTCGGTGATTCGTGCATACTGTTCCATAACCTTATCGAGATCGGCACCAGCCCTACCCATTTTCTCTTCTAGGGCATGCATCAGCTGCCGCTTCTCAATTAAATGAGCAAAACTCTCCATGACCGCATCCCAGGCAGTTGTACCCGGTTGATTAACAGGCATCTGCTCCAGGCAGCCCAATGATGCGGTTGACGATATCATAATCTCACCCGAATCCGGCTGAAGTTCACCTGTCAGGCAACGCAGCAATGTCGTCTTGCCCGAACCGTTAAGCCCCACCAGGCCTACCCGCTCCTTTTCCTGAACGGCCAGGCTAACCTCTTTAAGTATCTCTTTTTCGCCAAAAGATTTATTTAATTTATTTACCTGAAAAATAATCATTATTCACCAACCAAAACAAGGTATTTTCATGCTTATCTATTTTATCACTTTCAAATGAGATTAGACAGAACTGAACCATGTGATACCTTCTGAACTGATTTAATATACTATATTTGTGTGTTGGGGCACGATTAATAATGGAACGAAGTAATTTATACATCTCTCGAAGCTGAAATCGATAATTTTAGAATCCTACTGCTGCACTAACATCGCCCCATTTAATAGCTAATATATATTTACATTTTAGCTATTTTGTTTTACAATAATAGCTAATTTAAGAATTGGGGGTGTGCATATGCATGTCAACACTACAGATTTGCAGAATGCTTTCGGGAAATATCTTTCCTTAGTAGAGAAGGAAGATATTATTATTACCAAAAACGGAAAAAGCGTGGCCAAACTGATCCGTTATCATGAACCTGATTTTTTTCTGGTCCACGAAGAATCCAGAAATTATAAAACTACCAGGAAAATCAGCTATGAAGAATATATGGCTATAGTTGATTCATCGGACCAGAGGTATGAACTGATTGACGGAGAGATTTACCTGCTAGCTTCACCAAGTTTTAAGCATCAGATTGTGGTTAACGAAATAGCCTGGCACTTTAATAACTATTTTCGAGGAAAGCCCTGCCGCTCGTTAACAGCTCCATTGGATGTCAGGCTTTTCGGTTTTGCGACCAAGTTCGAAGAAGATCCCAATGTCGTCCAACCGGATGTCCTTGTTATTTGTGATCAAGACAAGGTGAACGAGTCTAATAAATATGAAGGCATACCCACACTTGTGGTTGAAGTATTGTCTCCATCTACCAAAGGCAAGGACCTGGCTGCAAAATTAAACCTGTACATGAAGAGCGGGGTCCCGGAATATTGGGTAGTAAATCTGGAAAATAAGAGTATTTTGCAGTACTCCTTTTCCCCCGCAAGAGACATTGACAGCTTAACAAGCATCAGTGAGGGGGAGACTATAAAATCAAGTTTTTTTGACGGACTAGAGATATCTTTGGGAGATGTTTTTTCTGAGATCTAGCCTACTCTTTGCAGCAAGGATAATACGGTCACTTTCAGGGCACCGTTTGTACTTTCTGAGCGATCTGGGTATAACATAGTAATTAAAGCCTAACGGTTCAATCAAAAAGAAGGTCCTACTCTTTTCCAATAATCCCCGCCTTATTTCATCCATAATCAAATCCTCCTTATATACCCTAAAATCATGATTATTTCCTACAGTCTTTACAAACAATATAAAAACAATGGTGAAAGGGCGGTGTATATCATGGAAGCATGGCAAGATTTTATCCCGGGGCATTGGATACAGGAGGTAAATATTCGCGATTTCATACAGAAGAATTATACCCCTTACGATGGTGATCATCTTTTTCTGGCAGAACCGACTCCAACAACTCGAGAATTGTGGGCCAAGTGTCAGGATTTGCTGCAACATGAACACGATAAGGGCGGCGTACTCAAGCTTGATCCGCATACCGCAATAACAATTACGAGCCATTGCCCCGGATATATTGATAGGAGACTAGAGAAAATCGTAGGGTTACAAACTGATGAACCATTAAAGCGGGCGGTTAACATATATGGAGGGTTAAATACTACCATAAAGGCCTGCGAAGCCTACGGCTATGAAATGGATCCCCGCTTAAAAGAGTTTTTCGCTGCCCACCGACGCACTCATAATGATGGGGTTTTTGCCATTTATACTCCAGAAATGAAAACTGCCCGCCGTTTAGGTATTATAACCGGGCTGCCCGATGCCTATGGTCGTGGCCGGATAATCGGTGACTATCGAAGAGTAGCACTCTATGGGGTTGATTTCCTCATTGCAGCGAAGCAGGGAGATCTAGCTCTTTTCAACAAAACAATGAACCCAGATAATATTCAGCTGCGCGAAGAAGTGTTTGACCAAATAGGAGCTCTCGGTGAATTGAAAAAAATGGCCGCCACTTACGGATGCGATATTTCCCGACCTGCCTCCAACGCGCAGGAAGCCGTTCAGTGGCTATACTTTTCCTATTTAGGCTCGGTAAAGGAACAGAACGGTGCAGCTATGAGCTTAGGCAGAACTTCCAGCTTCTTAGACATATACATTGAAAGGGATTTGAAATCCGGGCTTATAACTGAAGCCGAAGCTCAGGAATTAATTGACCATCTGGTAATGAAACTCCGTTTAGTAAGACACTTACGAACACCTGAATATAATAGTCTCTTTGCCGGTGACCCCAATTGGGTAACGGAGTCAATCGGTGGCACTGGCGTAGATGGCAGGCATATGGTTACCAAAACCAGCTTTCGTTTTCTCCACACCCTGAAGACTTTAGGCTCAGCACCAGAACCAAATATGACTGTCCTGTGGTCTAAGAATCTACCTGCTGCTTTCTTAAACTTCTGTTCCGAAATATCGATAAGAACCAGTGCTATCCAATATGAAAATGATGACCTTATGCGGCCCTATTATGGAGATGATTATGGAATTGCCTGCTGTGTTTCCGCCATGAAAATGGGCAAGGAAATGCAGTTTTTTGGCGCCCGCTGCAACCTGGCCAAGCTCCTTCTCTACGCCCTTAATGGAGGAAAAGATGAAATTACCGGGGATCAGATCGGACTCGAAATGTCGGTGTATGAAGATGAATTTCTTAACTTTGATGAAGTAATGCGCCGCTTTCGTATGCAGATGGACTGGCTCAGTTCCCTCTACATGAATACTATGAATGCCATCCATTTCATGCATGATCGCTATGCTTATGAAAAAATAGAAATGGCCCTGCATGATAGCCATATCCACCGCTACATGGCTTTTGGCATCGCCGGTCTCTCAGTGGTAGCAGACTCTTTAAGTGCCATAAAATATGCGCAGGTAAAAGCAGTAAAGGATGATAGAGGAATTATCACTGACTTCTTAGTTACTGGTGATTTTCCCAAATTCGGTAATGATGATGACCAGGTTGACTCGATTGCAGTGGAGATAATTAAAACCTTCACCCGTAAATTACGGAAGTATCCTGCCTATAAAAATGCGGAGCCTACCTTATCAGTCCTCACCATAACCTCTAATGTGGTTTATGGCAAATACACTGGCACAACTCCGGACGGACGGAAACGGGGCGAACCTCTGGCACCCGGAGCTAATCCCCTCCATGGCCGGGAAGAAAATGGGGCCATTGCCGCTTGCAATTCAGTGGCCAAAATACCTTACGAATTTGCCCGGGATGGCATCTCTTATACTTTTTCCGTAGCTCCTTCGGCCCTGGGGACCACTCCTTCGGAGCAAATCCGTAACCTAACAGCCCTTATATCGGGATATTTTGCGCAGGAAGGTCAACATATCAATATCAACGCGGTGAGCCTGGAAACCTTAAAAGAGGCTATGGAACATCCAGAAAAGTATCCCGATCTTACCATTCGAGTCTCTGGTTATGCAGTGCATTTCATCAAACTCAATCGGGAGCAGCAAGAGGAAATTATTATGCGTACCTTTTATAAGAAGCTATAGAACTGCAATACCCACAATTGTGTGACAGTATTCAAAGGTAATTGATTTGAAAGTATGTACGGAGTTTGGGCATGTAATAGCTTTGATGTAAACACCGAACCCCAAACCCAAAAAATAAATAGGGTGGAGCATTTTATATACTCCACCTTGTTGTTATCAACTCTTATTATAACTATACGGTCTATTTAAGCATTTCCAGGAATGCCTCTACTCTGGTTCTTAATTGCTCGACATCCTGTTCACTGTAATCTGTTTCAATATGCAAAACAGGTATTTCCTTGTCAGACAGAGATTGTTTGACCAGATAACTTTCAGTAGAGTAAAGGTTGCAGAACTGCAGATTCACATCAATAACTCCATCGACGTTATATTCATTGGCCAGACGCACAATATCATCTATTCGGCCCGCGTTAGGAGTAAAACAAGCACAATTGGTCTTCATGTAACGTTCCGCCAGAGCCTGTACCATTCCTTCCAGGGTAGTTGCATTTTCATCTACCAAATTCTCAAAATAGCGGGTTCCGGTGCATAGTTCCTCAACTACGACTGCAGCTCCAGCTGACTCGACAATATGATGTAATTTCCAATTCGGGATGGCTAACGGGGTACCGGTAACCAGAATGCGCAGAGCATCAGCCGGGAAAACTCCCTCTTGGCGACTGACGCGTTCCTCTAACTCTTCAGCCAATTGGTTGGCCATTTGCGCACAGCGCGCGGGATCATCATAGAAGGCTATTTGGGTCACCAGCAGAGCATCCTTACCGCTGATAGGAACTGGTGATGCTTTGCGGGTTGCATAGAGTCGCTGCAGCGCTTTTCTTTTGTTATTTATCAGTTTGATACTCTCCTCCAGTGCTTCCGGAGTGACTTTGTTGCCAGTAAAGTCTTCCACAACTTTGATGAATTCCAAGATTTCCTTTTTGAAGGCGGCGACATCTTTAGCCCGCTTCATTTGGGGGATATCAATAACATGTACCGGCACTTCCTGCCGCAGTATCTCCCAAGCTTTCTTTTTACCATCACAGGTGGTTTCGCCTACGTACATATCGGCAATTCGGAAAAAGGGACAGGTCTTATCTAATCTGGCTCCTACTGATGCCTTAATAAGCGGGCAGGTATTAGAAGGCAAAACCTTTTCTCCGCCTGAAACCCAGAACTGTGAACCCCCACATAAACCGGTGGCAATTCCTCCGGCCGCGAAAACAACCTCATCGGGAACATACACACAGAAGGTACCGAATACTTTGCCGCCGGCCTTTTGATGTTCAATTAGTTCGGCCGGTCTTACCCCGTGAATCTCGGATACTACAAAATCGAAGAAGCCCATGCCCTCCGGGCGGTTTTCCTGATCGAGATATACACCGGCAAACGCATCAGGCAGAGCCTCACATAAAGCATCATGCTTCTCCACATCCATACCCAGGTCTTCCCACATTTGATGATAATCAGGCATATAAATCCTCCTTAAAATATTTTGGTTAATCTTATTGGGATTCCATTTAACAGAATCCCCCCAAATAATGCGATATAATTATCAGTCCGCATAACCAATAGTTATACTTATTAGTACTTTGTTTACGGTTATTCTATAGCATTATTATAATGCCTGTCCAGTTAAATTTTTTGCCAGATTACTACGGGAAATAGAACTAATAAATTAATTATTGCTAATGATTAAAATTGCTCGACTTTTTAGATAATATTGAAAGGAACATAATTTGGTTGTATTGATGGGAGGCAAGAAGATTATAAACGGGCGAGTTCACTCGATTGATACCTTCAGCACCCTAGATGGCCCGGGCATAAGGACAGTTATCTTTATGCAGGGCTGCCACCTGCGCTGCAAATATTGCCACAATCCCGATACCTGGGATCCAGAGGCGTTGACGGCAAGGAAGTACTCTGCTGAAGAAATCATGAAACCCATTTTACGGAGCCTTCCCTATTTTAAGGAATCGGGAGGAGGTGTGACTTTTTCCGGAGGTGAGCCACTTCTGCAGGCTGAATTTGTCAGGGAAGTGTTCGAGAAATGTAGGGAAAATAACATTCACACCGCGATTGATACCTCGCTCTATGTGGCTTCACATACGCTGCTGGAATTGCTGCCCGTAACCAATTTGTTTCTGGCCGATATTAAACATATAGAAAATGAAAGTAGTATAAAGCTGGTTGGGGCCGGAAACAGGTGCAATATTGATAACCTGCAGCTTATTAATAGCCGCCACGTCGAAATATGGATTAGATATGTAATTGTTCCCGGGCTTACCGATGCAGAAGACCATCTATTGACTATGGCTGACTTTATAGCCGGTCTGGCCAGTGTTACCAGAGTTGACCTCTTACCGTATCATTCTCTGGGCAGTCACAAGTGGAAATTACTGGGGCTGAACTATGAACTGGATCCAATCCTCCCCCCCAGTCATACTCGGATGCAGGAACTCAAAATCATGCTGGAAAATAGAAGCCAGAAACCAGTTTTTATACCCGAATAAAAAACCCCACGAATAAGGTGGGGTTTCTATTTCTTATCTTTACCTTTACTTTACCAAGACAACATTGATAGCCTTTATTAAGGCAGTTGCTGTATCGCCTACCTGGAATCCCACCTCACGAAGAGAATCAGTGGTCATTACCGAAGTGATTTCCTTATCACCCATCCTGGTGATAATCTCGGACATTATATCGCCCTGCTTGATTTCAACTATCGTCCCCGTTAGATTATTGCGTACCCCTGCCTGCATGTCCGCCACCCCCTTTTTTAATTTGTAATAATAACAATATTCTGCTCTTACCCAACAATTGATATACAAGGGCGGCAATTCAATTGTCCATCATTTTAATTATTCGGATCATTTATTAACATAAAACAATAAATACTGTCTCCCTGACAGTCTTATGACTTACTGGCTAGTAAGGCTGCACCCAGAGCTCCAGTATACTGGCAGGCCTCAGATACGATAACGGCATACCCCAGTTCTTGTTCCAGCGCGCGCTGAACGCCCCGGTTAATGGCTACTCCGCCAGTAAAGGCTACCTCTGCTTGCACACCCATGCGCCTGGCCATCGCGGCTACCCTTTTGCCTACCGATTGATGTAACCCCGCTATTATTCCACCTTTGGGGTTTCCTCGAGCCAGCAAGCCAATAATTTCCGACTCAGCAAAAACAGTGCACATGCTGCTAATAGACAGCGTCTGACCAGGTTCTTCATTATCTCCCAGCTCGCTGACATCCAGACCCAGAGCAGTAGCCATTACCTGCAGGAAACGACCGGTTCCGGCTGCACATTTGTCATTCATAGCAAAATCCACCACTTGTCCGTTATCACCGAGGCGAATAACTTTGCTGTCCTGGCCCCCAATATCAATTATAGTTCGCACCTCTGGATACAGCTCAGCGATCCCCCGAGCGTGGCATTTAATTTCAGTTATCGTTTTATCCGCCTCTTCAAATGCAACTCGGCCATAGCCAGTAACAAATATCCGTTCCACTTCGGCGCGGTCAATCCCTGATAAATCCAGGAGCTTACCGATCACCGCTTGTCCGGCATCCCTTGGACTCCAACCGGTAGGAACTATTGTTTTTTTTTGTATATCACCGTTAATAATAATACCTTTGGTAGCTACCGATCCTATATCTATGCCAATGCCAATCATTTTTCTATCATCTCCAACATAGCCTCAATGCGTACTTTTATGCTCTCCAAATCAGAATTCGAATAGTCACTTTCCAGGTGCAGATAGGGACGTCCTTTCTGTTTGACCAGCTTACCTACTTCATATGCTTCAATATTATAGGTATGGCAGGCCTGCCAGGTCAAATCAATTACCGCATCTACCCTAAAATCATCAATCATCCGGTTTAACAGATCCAGGCGGTTGGGGTTGGGACTCATGCAGGAACAAGGAATCGCCAGATATTTTTCCGCCAGAGCTATGATGGGATCATCACCGGAAGTATCCGTCTGCAGTTCCAACGTTTTATAGCCGGAGCAGTTTTCCATAGCCACGATATGAGCACCTAGCTCTTCCGTCAGACGGATGACCTTCTCACTCCCCATACCTACAGGGCAGCCAGTCAGAAGTACCCGCGGTGCAGGTTCGCCGGGAGTCTTTTCCTGAAGATTAACCTCCCGGGCCAGTCCATTCATATTATCAATCATCTCGCTTTTATTGCTGCTGAAACTCCTTGACCAGGCAATGGTAAGCAAATCCATCCCGCTGAGCGGCGGGGGGTCCGCCCGATTCAGGTCACATATCGCTTTCATAGCCTTCTTTTCCTGATTGATTACCTCAACAGCTTTCCATATATCCTCATTACTAATCTCAACCTTCAAATCTTCTTCCAGTCGCAGCTTCAGTCGTCGCAGTTCATCTACCCATAGATCAAATGATGCCTGAGTATTATTAAGGTGAGGCAATTGCATAATGTGTACTGGTTTGATATCCAGCATAATTTCAAACATTTTCTTTTTTCCGTCACAGGTAGTCTCTCCTATAACCAAGTCTGAGAAGTGGAAATATGGACAGGTATCGGAAACTGCAAATCCATAGGAGGATTTAATCAATGGGCAGAGATTGCGGGGCAGATGCTCCTCCGCCGCCGCAATCGGCTCCTCCTTGGTTCCGCATAGTCCTACCGGTATTGCTCCCGCTGCGAGTACTAGCTCCTGAGGACAATAGGTGCAATATATACCAACTACTTTACGACCATTTTCCTTGGCTTGCTTTATGTTAAGCATATTTATTTCTCTTGCGCTGGCAAATTTATCAATATATTCTTCCCGCATTATAATCCCCCTCCCCTTTTATCCTTAATATATAATCTAACATAATTTTATTTATTATAAAAATAACTATTAGTTATTAAGCTTCGCCCTATATATAACCAAATTTTATGACTAGCATGCAGGATAATTTGTTTTTAGCCAGAATAGGTATTAATTAGACAAAAATTGTTAAGGAGTGATGCTAGTTGGACAGAGGAAAAATGTTAATGATTGCTACTGGGGTGATCATAGGCGGATTGGCAGTTCTGCTGGTCGCCCAGGGCAATCCGGGTAACATGGGTTATTGTATTGCCTGCTTTTTACGTGATACTGCTGGTGCCCTCGGATTTCACCGGGCTAGTGCAGTACAGTACGTGCGGCCCGAATTGATCGGCTTGGTTATTGGGGCTTTTGTTGTGGCCTTTAGCACCGGAGAATTTAAGAGCCGTGGTGGTTCCTCAACTTTTGTGCGTTTCGTGTTGGGTATCTTTATGATGATCGGCGCGCTGGTGTTTTTGGGTTGTCCTCTGCGGGATATCCTCAGAATGGGTGGCGGTGACCTTAATGCTGTAGTCGGTCTAGCAGGTTTTATAGTAGGGATCCTCTGGGGTATCTTCTTCCTGAAACGAGGTTTTAATCTTGGAGCAGCCAAAAGCGAGCCAACCTCAGCAGGAGGCTACGTCTATATCTTGACCGCAGTTCTGGTGCTGGGTCTGCTGCTGGCAGGCATAAACTTTAATCCGGCTGGGGGGGGCCCCCTATTTTTTAGTACCACAGCTCCGGGCAGTTTGCATGCTCCCGTTTGGATAGCCCTGGGTGCCGGTGTAGTGGTCGGTATCCTGGCCCAGAGAGCCCGTTTGTGCTTGAGCGGAGGTTTTCGTGATTTCTTCTTAATCCGCGATACCACTATGTTATTGGCTTATGGAGGTCTTTTCCTGACAGTACTGATCTTAAATATTTATTTAGGCAAATTCAATCTGGGTTTTGCCAACCAACCGATTGCCCATACTAACCATATTTTTAATTTCCTGGGTTTATTCCTGGTCGGTCAATGCGCGGTTCTGCTGGGTGGCTGCCCCCTAAGACAGATGATTTTGGGCAGCGAAGGTGATATGGATGCAGCAGCGACGGTAGTAGGAATGATTGCCGGTGCAGCCCTGGCCCACAACTTTATGCTGGCCTCCAGTGCCAAAGGGGCTACATACTATGGTGAAATCGCCCTGATTGCAGGAATCGTAATAGTTAGCATTATTGGCTGGGCATATAGGGAGGTTGATGCATAAGATGGATATTCTTGATGTAAGAGGACTTAGCTGCCCACTGCCGGTGCTTAAGACTAAAAAGGCACTGGAAAAAGGTTGCCAGGAATTGGAGATCATCGGCAGCAGTAAGGTATCCCGGGAAAACGTGAGTAAATTTGCCACTTCGCAGGGTTTCACAGTTAAGCTTGTAAGTGATCAACCAGATGAATGGAACATTATTATAAACAAATAGGTTTCTTTGCGTTATTATTTGGTATTCAATTTACCTCCTTACTTGGCTCCTTAAGGGGCCTATTTTTTTGTGCCTAACAGCTCTTCAATTGACACATTTCTCGTACTTTAGCATTACGAATAAAGGTTGATAATATGTTATAATTACCAAAAATCAGAAGGGGATTAAACATATGCCCGATATTTCTAATTTTGATATCAGCCAAACCGTTATGGCAACCTTGGGGATTGAGGTCGTTGAGTTTACCCGGGAGAAGGTCGTAGCTACTATGCCGGTAACCACAAAAACCCACCAGCCGTTTGGGATAATGCACGGTGGGGTCTCTGTAGTTATAGCTGAGACTGTAGCATCCGCCGGAAGTTACCTTTTTATTGACCGCGATCATCAGAAGGCGGTAGGTTTGGAGATAAATGCGAATCACATCCGCAGCGTAAGTGCAGGCATGGTAAAAGCAGTGGGGGTCCCGGTACACGTGGGGCGAACCACTATTATATGGGATATTCGAATCTATGATGACTCCGAAAAACTGGTTTGTATTTCACGCTGCACCATTGCCGTAATGAATATTACCAAGTGATATAGATAATTTCAAACTTGATGATGTATTTTGTGAAAGGGGTTGGTGTCAATGAAACGACGTAATTGGTTGGCTACTCTGGCATTTGCCTTCTTGCTTGCATCAGTGGCAATTTATTATATACATTTTCTGATCTTTAAGGATTCAATATTTATATTTAAATATTTTGTGGCCCAGTTGGGCTTTCTGCCTATTTCTACTGCCCTGGTGACTATCGTTTTAAATCAGTTAATGGGGAAGAGAGATAAGAATATTCGCCTGCAGAAACTGCATATGGTGATTGGCGCATTTTATAGTGACGTAGGCACAGGCCTGCTCAAGTTTTTGGCCTCGTCAGACCATGCAGCCAGTAGTTTTGGTCAGTATTTAAAGCTGACCTCATCATGGGCTAAATCTGATTTTGATCAGGCCAAGAGAAATATCAGGGACATTAATCTGGACAAGACCGACCTGCCTTTACAGCTAGATGAGTTAAAATCCTTTTTGTACCAAAAAAGAAGTCATCTCTTGCGCATGTTGGAAAATCCCAACCTGTTGGAACACGAGACTTTCTCCCAACTATTACGGGCGGTATTTCACCTGATGGAAGAACTGGATGGCAGAGCGAACTTTGGCCACCTGCCGAATAGTGATTACTCCCACTTAAGAGGTGATATCAGCCGTGTCTACGTTTTGCTTATCAATCAATGGTTAGATTATATGGAGCATCTAAATAAGGATTATCCTTATCTTTTTTCGCTTGCCATCCGTACCAATCCTTTCAATCCAGAAGTATCTATTGAGGTAACAGAATAATTAACCAATAGAAAAAGGGGGCTGTTCCAGCCCCCCAGGGGGACAAGGGGACGGTTCTTCTGTCCCTTCCCAAAAAGCTGAGAAGCTGGGGAGGGACAGAAGAACCGTCCCCTTGTCCCCCAATTTTCATCCTACATATACCTTTTTTGGCATGTGCAACACCAGCATTATCCATCAAAGCATTTCCTAGCAGATCCTGGGCAGGTGCTCACCTTCCAGCATCCCTAAAATACGATGGGCACCTAACTCTGTCTCGATCAAGACCATGCCGGATGGTTCAAGCTTTGCCTCACCAATTATAGCAGCACCCTCTGCCTCCGGTAATTTCTTTAGATCAGTAATAATATCCAGGGCCCGCTCGCGGTTTGCAAAGATGACCATTTTGCCCTCATTGGCCATATAGAGGGGATCCAAGCCCAACATATCACAAGCACCCTGCACTACAGGAGAAACGGGTATTTTTGCTTGTTCTACGATTATTCCCAATCCCGACTGCTGCGCCAGTTCATTTAATACTGTGGCCAGGCCTCCCCGGGTGGGATCCCGCATACACTTAACATCCTTGCCGTATTTCTCCAGTATTTTGCCGATATTAACCAGGGGAGCACAGTCACTCAGGGCAGGTGTATCAAATTGCAGCCCATCCCGCTGAGCTAGAATGGCCAGACCATGATCTCCTACCGGGCCAGTCACAATTATTACATCTCCATTCTGTATGCGGCTGGGGCGGTAATCGATTCCTGGAGGTATAACTCCTATCCCGGTGGTATTAATAAATATTCGATCAGCACTGCCCTTGCCAACTACCTTAGTATCACCGGTTACCAGACTAACCCCTGCTTCCTGAGCCGTCCTGGCCATGGACCCAGCCAGTTGTTCCAGTTCATCCAGTGGCAGCCCTTCCTCTATAATCAACGCGGTTGATAGGAATAGAGGACGCGCTCCACAAGCTACTAAATCATTTACGGTTCCGCAGATAGAAATTTTGCCTATGTCCCCTCCGGGGAAAAATATAGGGGTAATAACAAAAGAGTCAGTGCTCATAGCAACCCGACCTGGTGGTAAATCGAGTAATGCTCCATCCAGCATAGGTTCCAGATAGGGATTATTCCAGGACTTTTTAAATACTTTCTCAATCAGCTCCTGGCTCATAAGACCGCCGCTGCCATGGGCCATTAATACTCTATCTATTTTCATTTGCTCTCTCCTTTGAGGAATTCCTATGGGGTGTGTAGCGATAATAAGCCGCACAGGCACCTTCGTGGGAAACCATACACGGTCCGATGGGGCGCAGAGGAGTACAACCCTTCCCAAAAAGAGCACACTCATGCGGGGTTATTTTACCAGTAAGAACCTCACCACAAGCACAGCCTTTTATTGGTACATCCTCTATATCACCCATATTGAACCGTTTACGTGCATCCATTTTTTCATAAGCCGGCGCCAGCTCCAGACCGGTTTCAGGAATGAAACCCAAGCCCCGCCAGCGTGCTCCGGTCGATTGGAAGACGCGTTCCATGGTTGCCAGCGCCACGGGATTTCCCTCTTTTTTAACAACCCGACGGTACTGAATCTCAACCTTAGCTTCGCCTTTATGCAGCTGCCTGAGCAACATAACGATCCCTTCCAGAACATCAAGGGTCTCAAATCCAGTAATTACACAAGGTTTGGAGTATTTCTCAGCCAGAATACGGTATGGCTCTAATCCTATTACTGCTGAAACATGGCCCGGACAGATTAATCCATCTACCCTTATCTCGGGATCGGAAAAGATAAGTTCGAGTGCCGGGGGTACCAGCTTATGCAAAGACAAGACCGAGAAATTTTCCAGACCTTTTCTCATAGCTTCTTCTATGGTAATTCCTACCGCCGGAGCTGTTGTCTCAAATCCAATCCCCAGAAATACTACCTGTTTGTCAGGCATATTTTGGGCTGCCGTCACCGCATCCAGGGGCGAGTAAACCACCCTTATATCAGCTCCCCGGCTGCGTTCATCCTGCAGCGAGCTATCGGTTCCCGGAACTCGCATCATATCGCCAAAAGTAAGCAGACAAATTCCCGGTTGTCTTACCAGTTCAATGACAGCGTCGATGTCCCCTTGTGCCGTTACGCATACCGGACAGCCAGGGCCTGAAAGCAATTTGAGATTAGGTGGTGTCAGACCGCGAACTCCACTCTTAGCAATAGCCATAGTATGGGTACCGCAGACTTCCATGAGCGAATAATCCTGCTTTTCTGCCTGGATCTCCTGCAATAGCTGCTTCATATAGGCTTTATCTTCAGTCATAACTACGCAGCTCCTCCAATAAGAACATAGTCTCTTGAGCTGCCTCTTCATCTATGATCTCCATGGCAAATCCGGCATGGACCAATACGTATTGCCCCAGCTCAACCTCGGGAGTAAGCCGAATGCTTATATCCGTTTGGTTACCATTTACATCTACCGTTGCCACATAATTTTCCATTATTCGAATTACTTTTCCGGGTACACCCAAACACATCAGGAATTCACCTCGCTTGCTATTATCGCCTGCCCCAGCGAAATCCCGCCATCCCCGGGCGGAACCTGCTGATGCTGGTATACTAAGAATTCATTAGATTTAAGCTTTGGAATTAATTCAAACAGGATGATCTGGTTATGGAAAACCCCTCCACTCAAGACTACCCGGTTTAGTCCGGTATCATCTCTAATTTTGCCGAGGATATTAACAAATTGATCTACCAAGGTTAAATGAAATTTCTGGGCAATACCACCAACCGGATACCCTCGCTTGATATCAGCCAGCATTTCTTGCCACATTGGTATTACATCCATATTCCACATAGCTCCGTATTTTTTTATTTGAAAACCGTATCTGCTCTTTTCCCGCGTATCGCAGCGAGCTTCCAGTTCGATAGCCGCTTGCCCCTCATAATGGTTTATATTGCAAATCCCCAGCAGAGCTCCGACCGCGTCAAATAATCGTCCGCACGATGATGTCTGAACTTCAGCCTGACCGTTCTGCCAGCGTTTTAGAATAATATCTCTTTCGGTTCGGGTTAGAATCGGCAACAATTGATCAATCATATCTGCCCCTTCTTCCCCAAGTGTTTCCAACAAGTAAACCATGGCCATCCGGTAAGGCTTGCGAGCAGTCAAATCTCCACCGGGCAAAGGCAGGTATTTTAGATGGGCCATCCGCCTATACTGCCGATAATCACCCACCAGGACCTCGCAGCCCCAGACCGCTCCATCAGTTCCCCAACCAGTGCCATCGCAAATTAGCCCTATAACCTCCCCCTTCAGACCATTTTCCGCCATGACTGATGCCATATGAGCATAATGATGTTGAACTTCGACGCAAGGTATATTTTTCTGTTCTCGCGCCCAACGGGTACTTTGGTAGTTGGGATGCAAATCATGGGCAATCATCTGTGGTTCCACCGCCAGCATACTCTTATATCGCTTAATGCCTTGCAGGTATTTACGATAATTACCATAATGGTCTAAATCGCCCCAGTGCTGACTCAGGAAAGCCTCACCCTGCCTGGTTATACAAAAGGTGTTTTTCATTTCTCCGCCTAAGGCCAATACCGAATTAGAACGGCTTGGGATAGGAATCCCCATCGGCACTATTCCCCGAGCCCGTCGGAAAAACTGGGGAGTATCCAATGGGGTTATGCGCATGACTGAATCATCACAGGAATTATAGATTTCCCGATTGTGAATCAGGTAAAAATCAACTATCTCCTGTAGTTTATCCAAAGCTTCTTCATTATTGGTAATAAGCGGCTCATCGCTAATATTGGCACTGGTCATGATCAACATTTCCAGTTCTTCATTAAATAATAGATAATGCAGCGGTGTATAGGGCAGCATTACCCCCAGAGTATTAATCCCCGGGTGTATTATTTCTGCAGGCAGTACATTGCCTTCTTTTCGCTGCATTACCACGATCGGTGCTTGCGGAGAAGTCAGCCAGGACTTCTCGATAGGATTAATGCGGCAGTATTTTTCGGCCACCTCGAAATCCCGAGCCATAACCGCAAAAGGTTTAGCATCGCGTTGCTTACGCTGACGCAAGGCGCGAACCGCCTCCGAGTTGGCAGCATCTGCCGCCAGGTGAAACGCTCCTAAACCCTTAACCGCTATTATAGAGCCCTGCTTCAATAGTTCCGCTGGACTGCTGGCAACCATGTGTCCAAAACGATCGACGAGACTGGTATGCGGTCCACAGACGGGACAAGCGTTAGGTTGTGCATGAAAGCGCCTATATAGGGGATTATCATATTCTTCCTGACACTGCGGACACATTGGAAAATCTGCCATGGTAGTCTTAACCCGGTCATAGGGCAAGTCTTTAATAATAGTAAAGCGGGGTCCGCAATTAGTACAATTAATAAAAGGGTAGCCATAGCGACGATCATTCGGATTAGAAACCTCCTGCTGGCATTCCTTGCAAATGGCAATATCCGGCGACACCATGACCACCTTTTCTTCAAGGTCTTCGCTTTCCCTTATGGTAAATTCCAGGAATCCCTGGGGTTCAATCTCTTTAATCTCACAACTTCTAATAAGCGCCAGGGGTGGAGGATCACCCGTCAGTCTGCGGGCAAACTCTTGCAGCTTCCCGCGGCTGCCTTCCACTTCAATAAAGACTCCAGCAGAGGAGTTTATAACCCATCCATTAAGCTTAAACTCCCTTGCCAGACGGAAGACGTAGGGTCTGAATCCTACCCCCTGGACAATTCCCTGTACTCTTATCTGATAACTACAAATTTTATCCTGCATTTTGCTCCCTGCTCTGCCCCATTTACCCTCTTGAATAGTATCATAACCAAATCACTCTCCATTTAGGATAGAAGTTCCATTATTTCCTTATGAACCAGTTCCACCAAACGGGGCAACTTTGCGGCTATCTCTGGACTCAATTCCAAGCTGTACTGTATGGAGGCGGGCTCTACCCCGAAGACAATGGCCCGGGGATGGTGCCCTAAGAGATTTACCATTTGCATGGCATCAACAAAATGCAGCTGATGGAGCGAGATACAACTCTCGTCCGGTTTTAATCCCAATTCTTCCAGGGGAGCCCGGTATATAGTTCCCGGTTCCCCCCCAGCTTGCATGGCATCAATGATAATTATGATATTGGATTCACAAAAGAATTCTACTAGATCATAACTGTGTGTTCCCCCGTCTATCAGATTAACACCTTTCGGTAAATCCAGTTCTGACAGGCGGTTGACGGCATGCACACCCACGCCGTCATCCTGCATTAGCAGATTGCCGATACCCACGACTGAAACCTTATTCAAGTCTTAGCCTCCTTGATTAAGCACTTAGGCCTTTTCCACTATGAGCCTTCTCCATTTCATCCTCGTGATAACCGTGATGGAAATCAGCAGGGATCTTACCGGTAAATATGGACATCAGGACCGGGATACCTTCCGCTACATCAAGGTATACATGAACCATTACCATTAATACAAAGATCCAAGTGATTATATAATGGATGACTCTAATGGCTATATAGCCACCCAGCATACCTGCCAGGCCTACGAAATCATTGGGTTTATACAGAATATAGCCGGTTATAATCTGACAAATAGCCAGAACCAGAACGCCTGTATACATGCCCTTCTGACCGGGGTTGTATTTCCCGTAAAAAGGATGATCCTTGGCTAGGAACAAATAATATTTGATCATGCTGGGCAGTTTCATGGTATCTTTAATGGGCGCATAAATTACATTATGCCAATCCTTGGTTACTATGCCGAAATAAACCCTCATAACCACACCAAAGATTAATAACATGGCCATGGCAAAATGCACCATCCGGGCATTATCCATATTAGTGAACAGCCACTGGAATGTTTGCGGAGCGTGAATATAATAGCCGGTCAGGCATAGCATGGTAATGGAGATCATATTACTCCAATGCAGCAGCCTGAGCCACAGGGGATGTCTTAATTCCATCTTTTTTATCATTATTCCACCCCCCTAGTTAATCGTGAACTGACTGATAACCTTTTTGTCAGGAGTCATAACATGGATCGCACATCCAAAGCAGGGATCCATAGATCTAACAATTCTTACCAGCTCTACTGGATTATTAGCATCCTTCACAGCAGTACCAATTATAGCCTGTTCCATTGGTCCCGGTACATTTCTGATATCCTTCGGGGAAGCATTCCAGGTAGTTGGAACTACCGCATTATAGACTGCGGTTCTGCCATGTTCAATCTTGTTCCAATGTCCCAGTGCGCCGCGAGCGGCTTCAGCTAAGCCCATACCTTGCGCTGTAACTGGAACCTTATGGGGAGTGCAAACCGGTTGTCCGGCTTCCAGTTTCATGACCCATTCATCCATAGCATGAGCTATCATCGAACATTCAACCGCTCTGGCAAAATGACGGCCCATAACTGAGAAAGCTTTATCTCCCAGAGTCAATACGTCTTTTTGTTTCATAACCCATAACCGAGCCAATGGACCTACTTCCATGGCTTCTCCGTTGTAACGCGGGGATTTCATCCAGGAATAGGCACCCTTTTTGTTCGCATCCGGAACTACTACGGCCTCAGTTGGTTTATTTCCGCCCGTATCATCTTTGAACCAGGAATACTTGACTTGTTCCTCAATTAAATCGGTCTGTAATTCCTTGTACTGACCACGGACATAAACTCCAGCTGGGAAGAATTTAGCCTTTTTCACATGATCCATACCCTCTTCCAGGGGGAAGCCTCCATAAGCCAGCATATTGGAGCAGCCTTTACCAATGCTGAGCCAATCCGAGTATACTCCGGCAACTGCTTTAACTGTCGGTACATAAACCTCGTCCACAAATTTAATCAATTCGGCTAAACGAGTTTTAAATTCAAATATCTTCTGGGTATCGGGAACCTCAGATACACCGCCGGGTACAATCGCTTGCACGTGAGGCATCTTGCCGCCCCATATGGCCAGCATTTCATGGGCTTTACGCCGCATAACTAATGCATCCAGGTAATGGGCAACTGCCTGGTCATTAATGTCCTTGGGAAGACGATAATCTGCTTCATAACGAGGAGTAAAGGGTGCCACATCTGGTCCTTTTACATAATCCAGCGCAGCCAGGTGGAAAAAGTGCAGTATATGTGATTGCACAAAATTGGAACCCAAAATCAGGTTTCTGATAATTCTGCCATTGGGTGGAGGTTCGATGCCAAAAGCATCATCAAGTGCGAGAACTCCGGCAGTAGCATGACCGGTAGGACATACGCCGCAAATTCTCTGCACTAATTGTTCCGCATCTCGAGGATCGCGTCCCTGCAAGATTAATTCAAAACCTCGGAATAATGTGCCACCACATTTGGCATCAATTACGACCCCGTTGTCCACCTCTACTTCCAGCTTGAGATGACCTTCGATACGAGTTACGGGATCAACTATTATTTTCTGTGCCGCCATTATTCGTCACCTTCCTTCTCGTCCTTGTGGGGTCCAATGCGGCCAGTCATAACATTACCAGCCAGATGGCCGCCGATGCCCAGAACGGCTGCCCCGCCCAAAACCATACCAATCTGGTCAACCGTTGCGGTCATAGCTGGACCAATCGGCATTTCCGGCATTCTTTCGTATATAGGCCAGCCGGGGAATTGAGCTTCAGTACATCCTATACAAACTCCACCACATTTTACGCACCAGTTTACCCCGTTATTAAATTGACGAGTAGCAGCGTCACAGTGAGCTATTGGTCCTTTGCAGCCTAGTTCCAACATACAACCCATCTCCCCAAAGGTCTTGGCAAATATGGCATTGTCGAAATACTGGCGGCGCGGGCAGTTGTCATGGATAATTTTATCAAAGAACATCTTGGGCCTACCAAAGCTGTCCAGTTCGGGTATATCCTTATAAAGTAAAACATGAGCAATAGTACCTACTATCCAATCAGGATGGGGAGGACAGCCGGCAATATTTATTATGGGTACGTTCTTAACGATATCAGAAACCGGCTTACATCCGGTAGGATTGGGCGGAGTCGCAGGAACACCACCAAAAGCGGAACACGTTCCCACACTTAATATAGCTTGGGCCTGACTTCCAATATCCTTAACCAACTTATCAAATGTTATGGGTCTTTCATGCTCTTCGCCTACCATACAGAACTTGCCCTCAGCTCCAGTAGGTACAGATCCTTCAACAACGAGAAAGAACTTGCCTTTGTTCTCGGCAGCGATTTTGTAGCAGGCATCCTGAATGGCTAAATCCCCAGCTGCCGCCATAACATTGGGATGATATTTAAGACTGATGAAGTTTAGTAAAACATCCTTAATGTCGGGATGCACTGTATTTAACAGCGAAATAGAACAACCTGTACAACTGGCTCCCTGGAGCCATATAACCGCAGGCGCTCCCGCTTCTGCAGCCTCGGCCATGAAAGGCGCCAGATAACCCGACAGGGATACAGCCGCAGCCGAACCTGCGCAAGCGAGCATAAAGTCACGACGACTTAGTTTTGGCATTTCATACATTCCCCCCACTTTTATTAAATATCTAATAAGTTCTTTATCCAATCCCAAAACCAACAAAGAACGTAAATTCTCTCTATCTATGTATTACGGTCTTTTCTTCTTCACCTCCTCCAATAACCATTCAATCCAAATATCTATACCCTCGCCGGTACGTCCTGAGACCAGAAATACCGTAGCAGAGGGATTAATCTGGGCAAGATCTTCTTTAAACTTGTCCAGACTAAAATCAGTAAATGGCAGCAGATCAATTTTATTTAGCAATATCACCCGAGCTTGATGGAATATCAATGGGTACTTTGACAGCTTGTCATTACCTTCTGTAGTGCTTATGACAACAGCCCTAAAATCCTCACCCAGATCAAACTCAGCCGGGCAGACTAGATTGCCTACATTTTCAATAAATATCATCTCTACAGCTGCGGATGGGAGTTGCTCGAATGCTTTTCCTACCATGCCAGCATCCAGATGGCAGGCACCCTCAGTGTTGATCTGAATTACCTGGACGCCTTTCTTCTCAATACGCTGGGCATCCTGATCCGTATAGAGATCTCCCTCTATTACCCCCATCTGTAGTCTTCCAGCCAGAAATTCTATACTTCTTTCCAAAATGGTAGTTTTGCCAGATCCAGGAGAACTCATGAGATTTATTACCAGCAGTCTTTGTTCAGCAAATGCACTGCGGTTTCTCCGAGCCAGAAGCTCATTAGCTCCCAATAGATTACTTTCCATATTTATCTGTACCATCAATTATCGTCTCCTTCATAATAGTCGAGATACATCTCCCGTCCGCTTATGATTGAGACATTACTCCCTCCGCAGCCCGGGCAAACTAAACACCAACCATCTTCCAGGGTAAATTGTTGTTCACAAATGGCACACTGAATCATAGTATCCCTTTCCTCAATTTTCAGAACAGCATTCTGAAACATTTCTTCATGGACACTCAGGGCCTGAAAACAGAAGCTTAGACTGTCTGGCAGCACCATTGAGAGTTTACCAATCACTAGATTGATTTCGTTAATTTTATTAATGTTGTTTTGCTCTGCACTCTCTCGCACCATATTCAGGACGCCTTCCATGATCGATAATTCGTGCACACCAGTTACCTCATCTTTCATTCGAATAACTAAATTTATTGATTTCTAAATTAAAAAAGCTCAGCAACAATGCCGAGCTAGATGCACAAATACCTAAGCAGTTGAGTCCTTCATGAACCCGCTTAATATCTGCGTTAACTGAGCATCTTTATAAGATTGTTTAATTCTTTTAATAAACGCTAATTATTTGGTAACGTCGAATAACTAGGCAATACCTTCTTCAAATACAATTTGTATTTAATTTGTTTAGCTCTTCTATTCACAAAACATGTTACATATAGGTGTATTATTACCATAATTAGGTTTAGACTTTCAGGTTGGCATGTATATTCTATTGACCGCCAGATCACCACACAAATACTTTGGGCTATTACCCTGAGGTATAGAACTCTCATTTTTAGATGAAAATTGCTAAATATCAAGGTTTCTTGTGAAATTAGTATCATTAGCGGTTAGCAGCTAAATATTCGCTCATACAATGGGCCAGAACATGAATACGGGACCCGTCTTTTTCTAGTATCCATTCCCAACCTTTTTCTCAAACCTTTGGCAATCAAAGGGTTATTCTTTTGCAAATAGCAAATCTTACCCAACAAAAAAGCCCGGCATAGAAATGCCGAGCATTTACGCACAAATAATTAGGCAATTGAGCCCTTCATGAACTCGCCTAATAACTACGTAAACTGAGCATCTCCTTTTCACAATGGAAGGCATAATCGTTTCCAATCATACCCTGACGGCCTGGTTACCATAGATCTCCCTTAGGATTCCAGGCTCGGAGAATAAAATCAATATAAAATTATCTTTGAACTTATACTTGATATTCTACTCATAAGTATTAAATCCTGCAAAATAGTATAAATATTTTGCCTGGGCTGTCCATGCAAATGATTCACCTTCATTCGCGGCCCGATTCTCCTTATTAATCGGGCTGCAAAAATATACTCTTGCGTGAATTGATAATGAAGTGTAAAATTAGTGCAACTAGAATCAGTCATTAGTTTCAGTCTTCAATCTCCGAGTCTCACGACCTAAGGATAGCTAGGGTTTTGAGACCGTTAGGGTACAACGGGAAACGGTTGTGCCTCCCAGTGTGGAAAGGAGTAAGCTTGGAAGGCTTTTTATTTATTGCCTTTTTAGCCAGACCTTTGCACGAGGTCTGGCTTTTTATGTGTAAACCAGCAAACCGCATACTCTTTGGATACGAAGGGTACGGCTATAGGCATGCTGGGGGATTAGAGATGAAGCAGACTCCTTCTAGTATCCAATCCCAATCTTTTTCTTGACCCTTTGCCTCGCGTAAAGGGTTCTTTTTTTTGCCTGGAAGTGTGGGAGATGGGACAGGGGGGACAGGTTCATTGTCCCCCTGTCCCATCTCCCTGCCGCTCATCATCCGTGCGTATAACGATGAACGTGCTCACTTTCACCATGAACATGACAGTATTCATCAATCAGATTAACGGTCATCAATAATTCCCGGTTTTCGAGAATGTCTTTCGTAGATCCATCACAAACCAGTTCATGGGACTCCGAAAGAACCAGGGATCGCGTTGCAATAACGTGAGCCAGTTCCAGATTGTGGGTGGAAACTATTATGGTACGCCCTTGTCGGTTAAGCTCCAGGAGAAGCTCAGTAAGCCATCTTTCCGTTTTAGGATCCAGACCGCTGGTAGGTTCATCCAAAATTAAAACTTCAGGGTTAAGTGCCAGAACCGAAGCAACCGCTACCTTTTTCTTCTCTCCCCCACTCAAACGATGAGGAGATCTATCCCTTAAGTTTTGGATATTCAGCATATCCAAAACATCCTCGACTCTATTCCTAACTTCCTGAAGCGAAAGACCCATTTGCAGAGGACCATAGGCAATCTCATCCCAGACCCGGGTTGTAAAGAGTTGAACGTCAGAATTCTGAAAAATAAATCCCACTCGGCGGTGATAATCCTTGGCCAACCGGTCATCCTCCATCCGTTCCTCGGTAATTTCCTGGCCATATGCCTCAAAACGGCCCCCACAAGGGAAAATTAGAGCACACAGCATCTTTAGCAGCGTGGATTTGCCTGAGCCATTGGCTCCCAGCAGACAAACTCTCTCTCCGGCTTCTATTTGCAAACTTATATCACGAAACACCGGCTCACCGGAAGCGTAGCCAAATGTCACCCTATCCATACAAAACAATGTTCTCTCCAATAGTGCAACCTCCTATTACGTGAGTGGGACAATGAACCTGTCCCCCTGTTTCCCATCGGCGCTAACCGCCTGACCAGTGTAACCTCGTGCTGTCATCGCCAGATATACTTCATCCGCCAGGGTCATGCTTCTAGAAAATAGAGCTGCTATAGACGAGCCGAACTGAGCTCTTTTGGTCTCCATAGACAAAACTCCCACTGTCCGAAGTCTGCGAGCCTCAAACATTTCGATAGACAAGCCTAGCAGTAAGACCAAGTAACGGTAACTCATTTCAATAATCATAACTACCAGTGAGGGTATCCCCATAATTTGCAGGGATTTTAGCAAGCTGGTAACGGGTGTCGTTATAGTAAGCAAGACGCCCATGGACATTGATAATCCTACTCGCAGGAACAGGAAGAGTGCTGCACTAAATCCTTGTTTACTTATATAGATACTGGCTGGAATATGAATACCCAGCCATGTTGATGGCTGGGGGGCCTGGTAAATCATAAGCAGAGGCGTACCGTCTATTATGATATTGAACATGGCAGGAACAGACGCACATAATGTAATCAGGGGAATTAATCCCCAGATACGTTTTTGCAGAGTAAAAACCGGTAATCGGGACAAGAGCATGAGCATAACGGTAAACGCCCAGAAGCCGAACAGAATAGGAATACTGCGTATTATTCCCGTCATGATGATAAATGCTAGAGCGGTTACTAATTTCACACGTGCATCCATACTCTGCAGAAGGCCATCCCGGCTGGCATAACGTTCAGTTAATAGTTCTTCCGATAAAGCCCGCTTCATCTGGTTAATGCTTTTCCGCAGGAAATCATGGCGATGCTTGATTCGCAACCCACTCCTAATTTCGCTTTCCAGCTCTGCTTCCATCCATCCAGGAAGCGCTATCCTGCTGCCGTTCCTGCCTCTGCTTTGTTCTGTCATTCATTATTCCTTCACAATCTTTGAGAAAATTGCTATAATACCTGCCACTAAGGCCACGCCGACCAGTGCTGATAATATGTAACCGGCCGCAGCCTGTATAAAACTGGCATTAAATCCCGCTATACCATAATCAGCCAGAGGTGCATGAGTCCATAAAGCGGCCATCCTTTCTAATCCGGCGGGTATAAAACCAACTTCTTCCTCCAGTTGGTCAACACCCCACTCACCAAACGCAGTTCCGGAAGCAATTAAACCTAAGGGCGAAAGTATAATTAAGGCACCTAGTGCCAACCATAAATTGCGGTAATTCTTAAACATGATTTGCCACCTCCGAACGGTTGCTATAACTATTTAAAGGCTTTCCAACGGAAAGTAGATTAGGATATGTGCTTCCCACAAAGCGAAGTCCCAACGCGGTAACCAATGCCTCCACCGGTCCGGCTAACAGAAGATGCTCAGACATCATGGCAGCTACCGTCACCTTGATCGGATACATAAAATACAGGGGAGTCCCATCTGCTGCCTGGAACAGATGATACTGGGCACCAAACTCTAAGGCGGTAACCAGGGCGGCTGCATTAAGACCAATATAGCCTGCAATTGCAGCAGCCAGCAGAGCTCGACCTGAAAGATCATCTGCGCTGCCCTTGGCTATTTTATATACGCAATAGCCAACCATAGGCATTACGAAACCCATGTTAAAGCAATTGGCTCCGATAGCAAGAATACCGCCATCACCAAAAACCAGTGCTTGGATAATTAGCGCTACCGACACACCCAGGCAGGCCGCCCAGGGGCCTAGCAATATTGCCAGTAATACGGCCCCCACGGCATGTGCAGAACTTCCTCCGGGGATGGGCAGGTTAAACATCATAATGGCAAAAGAAAAGGCCGCTCCAATTGACAAAACCGGGACGTCTCTCTTTTTCAGTTTTTCCTTGACTTTTTTTACCGCTGCGCTCCAAAGCGGAACCATAGCCACCAGTAGGGGAACAGCTGTCTGTGGGCTCAAATAACCATCGGGAATATGCATTTAATAGCCTCCTTTTAAGTAATAAGAGTACTGGTCTTTTTGCTTATGTATCCGTAATTCCCGGGATTGAATAACATAAAGCAAAAAAACCATGAACAATACCAGCGGTCTTCAAACCAGCCGATACCTTCATGGTATAATTTGTCTGTTTGTAGTTGTTTACACTTGGCTCAGAGCTATTGGCAGTGCAACTTAAAAATCCTTAGGCACTTTCATAGCACCTAATTATTTATAGATTCGATACCAGAACTAATTTTCCTCTTTTTAAACTAAATTATAACAATTAATCTAGAAACTCTTTATAAGCGTAAAAGTGGTAATAATCTTGTCGTTTGTCACTGAAAAAAGGTAGTTGCCGCGCGCTGTCAGAAACAAACGCGCCCGCCCCTCGGCATCAGTCGTCAAACGATGGGGGTAATCCTTATTCTGGGTGCTGCTGTAGGTTGCCTTAATTTCTGCTCCACCTAGAGCCTGCCCCTCTTTAAGGACCTTAATCTCATAGTTTTCACCCAAGCGCGCATGCCCGTAGTCAGAAGGGAAAATCTCCAGCGGCAAACCCGCGGGTTTGACTCCGTGATGGTGATGATGTCCTACCTCAACCACAGCCGTGGCATATAGGTCCTGATTCCCCTGCTCATGCACATATACTTGAACTAGTCCCTCTACCTCTTGATCCAAAACTATCTCCATAGCGCCATGATGGTCATGCAGTTCCACCTTTTGCGGCACACCATCAGTAACAACATAGGCTTGCAGGTTCATATATTCAGCTTTAACATCAGGACGCATGTTATAACCCTTATGAAGCTTCAACCGAACTTCTTCTCCTGGATGAAAATGGCCATGATCTGTGGTTGGTTCCAGCCATAATTCCAGGTGGGGGTTCATTGTTGCCTCAGGTATTTCTTCCAGGATTATGCGGTGATGGACCAATTCCATTTCCTTGATACGAGCTTTGATTACCCTACGTTCCCCAAAAATATTCTCCATAAAAATGTTATTGTCTTCGCCAGGGACAACTCGATCTACGCTCTCCATAAGCAATTCATCCTGCCCACCTCGGTTGACATAAACATTAGCTTCACACATTCCTTTTACCTCCATCCTTTATACACAGCCAGGACATATATAGCCTTGCTCAGTCTTGATGGCACGGGGCTCCATGACCCCTTCACCACAAATAGCACATTGAATTGTGGGGTGAATCACGGCCTTCTCGGGAAAATCGAAAGCAATCTCCTGCCAATTAAATAGGTCGTCAAAGGGCTTACTCATAATCCTCTCGAAAATGACCCCGAGCAGGCTTTCCTTCTCACTAATTTCTGCATCAGTCAAATTCGCTTTATGGTTCAACTGGCGATAACGCAGGGAATCTGCATCAGGTTTATCCTTAAACTTTTGGGCAATGCGCACCGCACGGTTCTTTTCCCGACTGGCAATGGTGTACACGTTTTTCCCATAGTCTTTAAAAATCAAGTTACCCTTACCAAAAGTACAGCTCAATATAGCCTGGATGGCATCCACCCCGCAGGAATTTGTCTCAACCACCGCCAGCAACTCCTCGTCCTGATCTTGAGTTACACCCAGCTGCTTTTGCGCAAATTCCGCCACCCGAATGCCCATAAGTAAGCCAGGACATATATGTCCGTGAAACTGAATAGCCAGTTCCAAAGGCGGCATATTCTTACACATCTAACTCACCTGCCTTTCTATAACGGGGGATAGGTTCGTGGGACAAAGGGGACAGGTTCTGGGACATGGGGGACAGGTTATCAGTCCCACTATTTAGATCCAGGAGTGGGACGTAAACCTGTCCCCCATGTCCCAGAACCTGTCCCCTCTGTCCCCAATGAACCTGTCCCCCTACATACCGCTGTCATACATCTGTCTTATCCTACTAACCAAATGACTCACCTGTAAAGGTAAAGATTCGTCTGGTATACCGCTAATCTCCAGATTATAACGATTGAGGGGTATAAGCAGCTTGGTTGCTCGGGTAGAAGCAATAGCCTCAGCCATTGCCGGAGTAAGTTCACCCATAAAAGAATGGGCAGCAATAATAGCAATGGAGCCTAATATCACATCGACTCCGGAGACAGAACGAACCACGGCATTTTCCCCACTGGCTCCTTCATTGGCACCCGCTTTGAGCATCAGGGAAGTGGCAACAGCGTTGGTTCCCAACCCGATAATATGGCAGGTATTGCCCATTTCCTGGCGCAGCTTCTCAACCATTATCCTTCCAATCCCGCCCCCTTGGCCATCCACTACCGCAATCTTCACAGGTTCCCCTCCGCTCCTTTTTGGATAACAGTATATCACATCATTTGGGCAATACCATATTAAGGTATAATACATAAGGTTTAGGTTGTCCAAACCCTACCATCTACAAATATTAAATAACGAATCCCCCATTAGGACTTAAGACCTGTCCGGTTAGGAAATCCGCATTCTCCGAGGACAGATAATAAACTGCATGAGCTACCTCCGCAGGAGTTCCAAATCTCATTAACGGTGTATCTTGCATTAGCTTGTCTTTTTCGAACTCATCCAGGGCAGCATTCATGGTAGTGGCAATAATTCCAGGAGCAACACAATTTACTTGAATATTTGAGGGCCCTAATTCCTTGGCTAGGGCTTTCGTGAAACCAATTACAGCTGCCTTGGCAGAAGAATAGTGAACCTCACATGAGGCTCCCGTCATTCCCCATATCGATGATATATTAATGATCTTACCTTGCTTGTTTTTAATCATATATGGCAAAACGCATTGGCAGCAATAATAAATACCCTTAACATGGACATCCATCATACTATCCCAATCCTCGTCAGTTATATCCGTAAAGAGTTTCTGCTGTGCAATACCAGCGTTATTCACCAAAATATCGATTGATCCGAAGTGACTGATGCAACTGGCCACCATTGCTTCAACCTGTTCACGGTTAGATACATCCGCCTTACAGGCCATAACCGAGTGTCCCTGCTTTTCCAGCCCGGTCACCAAAGCTGCAGCATCCTTTTCTGAATGCAGGTAATTGATCATTACGTTGAAACTATTTTCAGCAAACAGTTCTGCTATTGCACGTCCAATTCCTTTAGAACTGCCAGTCACTAAAACCGTTTTTTTCAATTCTTTTACCCATTCCCTTATTAGATTTTTGACCATTCGACTTTGGCTGGCTAGGCCCTGCCCTGCCCCCTTACCCATCATGGTATTACCAATGCTGCGCTAATCAGACTCCAAATGGTTATTGGTTCATTCCAAAGCCCCCAACCATTAAACAAAACCCGAACTTTGCCAATTTCCTGTTTGACCATCTGTCCTCCTGAGCAATTTCTGTATCATTTTCCAAATCCAATTGCTGCAGGATATTTTTCCTTAAGGTTTACGTTACTTATTATACCGTCAATTTAAGGCACAATAAATAAAACCCTAAAGAAAACCAAATTGTCAACTCGTTAGGGAGATCATTTAAGACGATTAATAAAGTTACTCGCATATTGATTGGGTTTCTGGACAAGATAAATTATCTGAATGTCCATATTGAATTGAAATATTATAAGGAAATTGAGGTGATTGGCATGAATAAGTCTCGTAATATAATAGTCCTTATTTTAATATGTTGTATGATTGCTCTTCCTGGTTGCTCGAAAAATTCAGCAGCGAAAAAACCCGGTGCTTCCAGTGACCAGAAATCAAAAGCTCCCGCTCAATTAAAAACTATCTCAACTGATTTGGATACAATAATTTCCGAACTAGATAAAAAATTCAAAAAGAAAAAAATGCCTGCTATGCACCAAAATATTCAATTAGTTCCCCAAAATCAAACCCAAAACGGACAATCTCAAGGTCAAACCAGTCAATCTCAAAGCGGGCAATCTCAAACGGGTCAATCCCCAACCGGACAATCTCAAATTGGGCAAACACAAACCGGGCAATCCCAGGGTGATCAATCTCAGAGCGGACAAACCGGGCAAGCTAAGAGCGGACAATCTGAGACTGGTCAGTCCCAAACTGGGCAATCTCAAGCTGGGCAATCTCAAGCTGGGCAGACCCAAACCAGTCAAGGAAAGCAAACACCGGTTTCACAGGCGCAAGGACAAGATACAGATTGGCAAAAAGAGTTTAGTACCCTTAAAAATATTCACACCTCTTGGAATACCCTTATGCCAGAAGCGGTTAGTGCTGGAATGAGTGTCAGTTCAAGGGATCAATTTGACAAAGCACTCGAACAACTAACCCAGAATATAAGTAACCAGAAGCTGGAGGAGAGTCTTGCAGCAGCATTAGTATTATATAAGAACTACGCAGATTTAACGCCGCTGTTCACAACCTCGGTACCGGCGGAATTTTATCAGGTGAAATATGAAATAATGGCATCAATTTTCGAATCCAGTCTTAAAAATTGGTCAGCAGCCGCTGAACACGTGCCTAAACTTAAGGAGCACTGGGTTTATTTTAGTTCACAGGCCACCCAGGCTGATCCTAAATTACTTAATCAGACTTCGTTTGCAATTTCAGATCTGGAAAAAGCTATTCAAAGCAAACAAATGGAGCTGGTTATAATTAAGGGTGAAATCGCTATGATCAATCTCAAAAATCTGGAAGAGAAACTCTCCGCCCAACAATCTGAACAGGGACAATCTTCAGGTCAAAATCAATCGAAGAGTTAATTCTTAATAATCTTCATTAGCCTTAATTTGGAGAGATATGGGAATGTTTTCGCTGTTTGCAGGAGATTTTCTGGCTTTTGCTATAATTTTCTCATTTATGATCCTGACCAATTTTTCCTTGATATTTAAACTTTTGAAAAATATCAATACTCCTAACAACAAAAATACACCCCCGGCTATCCTATTAACTACGTTAGGTCCAATATAACGTGCCAGCGATACACCCAGCGTAACTTCAACTATCACACACAGTATTAGAGCTAATGAACTTGCCAAAAATATATTCCATTTTTCCCGGGGATTGTTGCTAGTAAACAATAATACCGCTAGCTGGGTTTTATCACCCAATTCACATAAAAAAATAATGATATAGGTTGACAACCAAGTCAGTAATTTAATACTCATAATTACCTCTAATATAAATTAATGTTACCAATAACGCCAAATACTAATAAAATTCCCAAAACACAAAAGATAAATGCGGATACTAAATTGATTGTTTTGGGTTTAAAATAGCGTGCAATAATATGGGAGCCGATAATAACTTCGCAAAAAGAAGTGCAAATTAATGCAGTTGCAGATCCCAGAGCCACCCAAATTACATATGTTGGTTTTGATCCGGCCAGCAGCAAAGTAGTTATCTGAGTTTTATCCCCCATCTCGGATAGAAAAACCACGCCTAGAGTTGATAAGAAAAAGCGCCACTTAAACATCTCTGCCGCCTTTCTAAATACCTAATTGCAATCATTTTTGAACTTACTCTTATTCTCCAATGTCAACATAAAATATCCTATTCGAACACTTTAAATTGGGTTACAACCTAATAAATTTACATGCCATCCCATTTGTTAACAATCAGGGTAATACATTATTATTTCGATTTTTCTTAATACTAAAATCATCGATTTCATTTAATAAATAAAGGAGTGTTTATATTGCTCAGTAGAGATGGAGTTATAGCACGTTATATTTTTGCCTTCTGCTTTTTCTTTTCTTCCGGCACCGAATTAATTACAGGATGGCCAGCTACAATTTGCGGGGTTTTGGGGACTATAGAACTTACTTCAGCCCTGCTCTGGTATTCTCCCATTTATGAGTTAGTCGGTTATTGGCAGGAAAAAGTACAGTTAAAATATGAAGAATAATTCTACCCAATTGGTGAGAATCTAATTGTGAAAGATTGTTTTATTTGAATGAAAAGGAGGTAAATAATTTGTTTCATGCAGTCGTACGGTTTATCGTATCTGCCCTAGTATTGATGCTGGTAGGCTACCTCGTTCCTGGAATGCGAGTAGCAGGTTTCTGGGGGGCGCTGGCTGCGGCTCTGGTCATAGCTTTAATGGGATGGGCAATCGAAAAATTGTTGGGCGATAGGATATCACCGCGCAGTCGTGGATTTGTAGGGTTCATTATTGCAGCAATAGTAATCTATTTAGCCCAATATGCTATTCCTTCTCTTCTGAGCGTGACCATCCTCGGGGCTCTGTTGGCAGCATTTGCAATTGGTTTAATTGACGCTTTTGTCCCTACCGAGCTTCGTTAATAACCTATGGTAAAGCTATATAGATAATTAAACTGGGAGAATCAACCTCCCAGTTTAATTATCTAAATCTTTTCCAACGGGTTTCCTGCAAGGATTAATAAAAATATTCATATAACATCCAGGCATTTCCTATCCACTTCTTCATCTCCATCTAAAATAGGAATCCAATCCCCCTAAAATTTATCTAAGCAAAAGTTTCGAACTAAACTGAGGTCATCTTTCCACTTATAAGAATAAATCTGGTCAGTGAATTCGCCTGCGATCAACATGGAGTTATCTTATTTTTGAACGATATTATTCTTTCCTCTTAGCAATTCCACAATCTCCATTATCGCCCCCTGCCCCCCGTTTACCGCAAGCACATAATCGACCTCATTCTGAAGAGTTTTGGATGCATTTCCAACTGCAAAGCTCAAGCCAGCTTGCTTCAACAATTCCAAGTCGGTCATATCATTAACAAGACTAGCAATTTCTCTACACTCTAGGTTATATTGTTCAAGGACAGTTGATAGTATTGATTTTTTGTTTTGTCTAGTGGAATATATGGTTTTTATCCCCATTTTCCGAGCGGCAATTCCTATTAAGGGGCTGCCTTCCGGATTTATTAGAAGGGTCTGAATACCTTTTTCTTGAAGGTAGTGAATACCGGTACGATCCTTGAAATTAAATCTTCTCATTTCATCACCAGATGCTGAATAATAGATAGCTCCATCGGTGAGAATTCCATCACAATCTATTAGCAGGATCTTAATATGGGCGAATTTTTTTCGAATTGTATATATCGTATACATGCGCTGTATTGATTGACTCATTTCCTGGAACGGCGTACTAATCGAATTAATATCCTGTTCACATTTGGACAGATATGAACGAAACTCTTTTTCCATCATTTGAGCTTTTATAATTGGGTCTCTCTCGGCAGAAATTGAAGGAACGGTGAGCATTAATAACTCTAGCTCGACCCTATTCATAGGTGTAATAAAGGTAGTAACAAACTGGTTGTTCCTTAATTTATCCATACTAATATTAAACTGGTCGTAGCTCTGACCAATTCTTATAGGATCCCCGCTATCCCGCAGAGCGCTTATATTTTCCAGATCCAGTTTGCATTTTTCAAGTAATTCGGGAACTTTTTGGTATGCATTGTCCATTGACTTGCTCTGTTTTATTAAATACTCCATATCATAACTATATTCCCCAGATTCCAACCAGTTATCTTCAACAACCCTGTCCTGTAACTGGCTTTTAATGACTTCTTCCAGACTTTGAAATCTGGTTCCATCAATATGGGCACCATATTGGGTATTAATTACATCTCGATCTTTATAATGACTAAGGTAATCCTCAAATTGCTGTTTCATGCGAACGAAAGTATGACTGCTGGCTGCCTCATTACCATATACATCTTTGACCAGGATTGCTTTAGTCAGTTCTTGCTCACCTGCCTCTATAGGATGAAAGGTCGAACCTAGCGCATAATGCTTCCCATCTCGATAAGCGAGATTCTGTCCCACTAGTACGATAGGATTAAAGCCCAGCTTAGCTAAGAGCTGCAGGGTAATTACCGCAATAGTTGTAGCATCATTGATAGATTCAACTCTCCCCTGATGATCCGCTTTAAGATAAAATGCAGCCAGGCTATCCTGGTTTATTAGCATATGCAATTTAGGGCCAGGGTACTTTTCCACAGTTTCGTATCCAACTGTGCTGCCGAAGATGAGCGGAATGGTTTTTATACCCTTTTCCAGAACCGCCTTACAAACTATTTGATTTTCTTCAGTAGGGTCATAGGTACAGGCAGCATGGGGATAAATCTCATTCTGAATAAGAGTATTTATTGCGGTTCCTACTGAGAATACATATGCCAGGCCCTTATCTACGATGGTTTTTAAGTTATTGACTTCTTCTTCCAGGGACGGCCCAGAGGCAACCAAGATGGCTGGCTTATTTGTGAAGCAGCCTGTTTTTCCAAGCAAAATATTCGGACTGTTTAAAACCTGGATAAAGTTTTTAATACTGTTTATGGTCCAACGTTTTTGGGATTCTGCAACAGTAGCCAGCGAATCGCGTCGCTCATTTATCTGGTTTTCAAACTCGGTATAAGGATTTCCTTCCACATCAATAACTCCCTCATTTTCCACTTTGGCTATATTTAACCTTCAGGGAACCTGTAGAACAATGTCTTCTCATTACACTGCCCATAAGTATCCTGCCAGTTTTCCTGCATTTTCATATATTGCTCTGGTGCATGAACAATTTTCCCTATTCTGAAGAAAGCCCGTTTTGGAGAAAAACCAGATTTAAAGAAAAGAAGCGGATTATCAGCTTGATTATCAGTTCCTCCCCCAAGATGCAGAACTCTGCAACCTATTTCCCTGGCCATAATGGCGGCTTGGTTCAAGAGGAGATTGCTGGCGCTATATTTCTTGCCATTAAGATTACTAGCGGATAGATGATACTCCATAATATGTGCTTCCTTGAGGAAGAGTGCTGCGGCCAGCACTTCTTCATGTTTCCGGCAAATGGCTAGATAAGATTGTTGTCCCTCCCGTAGGTTTTGAAAGTAACTCCAGGGGAAATAGTAGAAATGATCTGCCTGCAGGCAATCCATAGCTCGGGTATAGAGATCATTAAAAATCCGGTAACTATGTTCAGTGTTTACCCATTCGACTAATAGTTCGTTTTTCTGGGCTTTACGGATGGCTGTTCTAACCCTATTACTATAAGAGGAGAAGAGATCTTCCTGCTGGAGATCTATCCAGACGGTTTCTCGCATATCCTGAATTTCCCCAGGATAATTGCGCCAGTTTTCAAGACGGGGATGAAAACGCACGAATTCGGCCAGGATATTGTTAACCCGACACCAAGAGATATAAGCATGCCAAGCTCTAAAGAGAAAACTTGCATCGCGGGTTGATGATAATGGCCCTCCATAGGCATAAGGTGATTGGATATCATAAAAATGGGTTCCACTTATCTTCCCCATATGGAAAGCATAATAGAATATTTCTCCCCCATCTTTATAGATAAAAAAGACCGGTTCCAAATCCCGGTCTCTTAGCGCGTCAGCAATAACATAATAGGGATGTAAATAGGGGGATTTCTGTTCATTCGGTAGCAGATAAAATACCTTTAGGGCGGTATCGAAATCAGCCAGCACGTCATATCTCCTCATCAGTTTTCTGATGTTCCATTCTATGTGTTTTGAGGAGAAATGGTGCTAATTCTGTTTACTTGGATATGGAGGAACGGAAATTTACTATTCATCCCATTTTATTAGAGTGGGTTTGGAATCAAGGATGGACTTATATTGGTTCAGATCTCCGAAAACTGCCCCTGGATCAAGCTGCAGATAACGTTCATATTTTGCCCGTCTGTCTTCTTCCCTCGCCCATCCCAAATGTTTAACCCGGAGTGAGGAATTGGCATATGGAAGATCCAAAATATTTTCCGGCAGTCTGCCACAGTGCTGGGGGGTCTCTCGCCAACGATATGGAAAACCTGGAAGGTATCGGATTAGGAATGGGCGGTAAAATAAGTGAGCCTGCCAGAACTGATCTTCCCGATAGTGCTCCTCATCCCAGAAGTCATATAAGCGGAAGCAATACCCATCTGTTTCGGTCTGATTGATTAGACTCTGTATTTCAGTTATTATGTTATCTTCAAATATTTCATCGGCATCTAAAACCAGTATCCAATCAGGATTGGTTTTAATAGTTTCTTCCCATTGTCGTTTACGCAGCACATATTCCTCCTGAAACTGGCTGTCTTTCAGCTCAATCAATGTAAGCGGAATATCTTTTAAGACTTCACGGCATAGTGCTGCCGTATTATCTGAAGAAGCATCATCTATGATAACCACATTGTCGATGTACTGCCGGGCATGTTCCAGCACCCTTCTTAAATAGCGATCCGCCTCGTTGCGCACAATCATAGACAGGGTCAAGGTATTACCGTTCCCCTTGCGCCGCCAGGAATATCGACTTTTTACCTGAGTTACTATCTTTAGGTTACTAGCTTTATATTCACTTACGCCGGCAAGATCGCTTTGGCGATAGATATGATATGCAGGCAGGTGGGTATCAACATAGAGTTTTAATCCTACTACAGCAGCTCTAATACAGAAGTGCCGATCTTCACCCCAATAATCCACATTACCAATCCGGTTAAACCGGACTCCTGTTGCAATGGCCCTCCGAGAAATTAAGGTACATGCCCCCAATCCCCCTACCTGGTATAGTCCCGGGATTTGCAGCATCTTTAAAACCTTTATGGCTTCTATTCTATACATCTCCGGGTTGGCTACGGGATCTATGTCAGGAGCTAATCTATACTGTCCGTTCATCCATACCTGAGGCAGTATCCCCGTACCCGGTGTCCACTCGGTCCAAAATATTTCTGAAACGATGTCTACACTAGCGCTGAGCAACTGCTGGAGGGTAAGGGGGTGTAGAATCAGATCTGAATCCACCAAAAAAACATGCGAATAATTGTTTGCAAATGCATATTGCAGGATAAAGTCCTTGTATGCTGCTACCTTCCATACCAGAATCGTTGTCCACATATGGGTTTCATCAGTACATTGATATGGACTGTGCGGTGGTTCACCGGTTAGATAAGTATTTGAACCGGATACGGAAAATGTTCTAAGCAAGTTAGAAGATTCTTCCGATTCATTGTTATCAAAAAAAAGAAAGTCACAATGCATTTCGCTGCGATCAAGTTCAGCCAGGCTGCGTAGAAATTCTATTAAAATTTCCGGTTTCTGACGTACTGTGCTCCCTATAAGGATACGTATAGTCAATTCGACTCCCCCATTATCAAAGGTTTTATCTAAAATATATGTATCAAGGTATGGAGCTAGCCCTTAGCTCTTTCAATTTCAGACATATTCTTTTTTTATATTTTCTTATTAGTATATGGATGATATATCGAAAAGTTCTGTGCTCTTATTACGGCTATTTAGATTTCGTCAAGAGATATTTTCCAGATGTTTCTCACAGTTTATTTAGTCGTTGGGTGTATGAACATTAGGTAGATTAATAGCATACATTAATAAAGAATTCTTTCATTTTTAGGAAGGGAGAGAGAGCTATTGCAGGGTAGTAGCAAGCAAGACGCTGATTATATGCAGCCAGTATGGAAGACAGCTTCTGTTTCCAATACCCAGCCAAAGTATATCAGAAGCCCTTTTTTAGGAAATTTCAGCCGTATTCACAGACAGACTATATTGTTTGATGAAACTGACGCCAATGAGAGCAGTAAGGTAGGGGAATTAGACCAACCTTCGGTATATGATAATCAGGTTGAGTCTGGGATGGAATCCTCCTCCGAAATTACTGCGGCATATGAACCCGGCGAAAATAATCTGAAAGAGAGCATCACTGGGGAGGAATTAGACCAAACACTTATGGACGACAAACTGCTGGCATTGGAGGTGGAATTGGAGATGGAATCGGGTTACGAAGCCACTGTAATATTCGAACCTTGTGGGGATGAACCTGGATTGGAGGTGGCATTGGAGTTGGATATGGATATTCAGAATCGCATTCAAGCTCTTGAAGAACGGATTTTACGACTCGAAAGTGAGATTCAAAGGCTGGAAGAAGTAAATCAGAACTCTAAAAATCGGGGTATTATTCGTCTAGATGGCAGTATGGTAACTTCCGCATGTGGCTGTAGTATTTGCTCAGTAGAATGATACCAGCAACTACTATTTTAGTTGTATTTGGCACCGTATGAAGACACATTTTCTCATTATTTCCATATAATAATCTGAGGCAATAATAAAGGAGGTGAAACTAAATGGCAATTGTTCAAATATGCGCGGAACAAGTAAGCAGTGTTGCCCAGACATATGCAGCAACGGTTACCTGTGGTAGTCCCCAATATACACCTGTTGGTGCCGGTGATCATTGCAATATGGTTGTTTATAACGTAGCGCTAAACACTGGTACCAGTCCTATGACTCTTTCCTTTTCTTTTGATACCGAATTAAAGTATCTTTTCCTCAACCATGGAGTAACCTTTGCCGACTATTGTGTGGTAACCGCCCAATCAGGGGCAGTGACCTTGCCCAGCTCAGGTTTCGGCTTATGTGATTGTGGGCTTACTCCTACTTACCAGGTAGCCTATACTTGTAATCCCGGGTCAATTACTACCACATCTACTATGGTTCAGAGTCCAGTCAATCTGGCTTTCACAGTATCGAACCTGTGCACCCCTACTGTATTCTGTGTTTCTACAGTAGCGTGCCCGTAACAAAACTCTATAAAATCATAGGCTTAAAAGACGGGCTCCTAAATTTGGGAGGCCCGTTTTTTGTGAATAACATTTTTCTTCGCCCTGTATCTTCATTTTGTTAGAAGCTTGTTGTCCTTAAAGAACACCGAATACACTGTAACCTTTTTTAATAGATATACATATATAAATAATATAATAAAAATGGAGGTGAAAATATTGGCTATTGTCCAATTATGCGCGGAACAAGTAAGCACTGTCTCTCAGACATATGCGGCAACAGTTACCTGTGGTGATCCGGCGTACACACCCGTTGCTGCAGGTGATCATTGCAACATGGTTGTTTACAACGTGGCGCTTAACACTGGTACCAGCCCTATGACTCTGTCTTTTTCTTTTGATACCGAATTAAAGTATCTATTCCTCAACCATGGAGTAACCTTTGCCGATTATTGTGTGGTAAACGCTCAATCAGGGGCCGTGACCTTACCAGATTCTACTCTGGAGATTTGTAATTGTGGTCTGACTCCTACTTATCAGGTTGCCTATACCTGTAATGCCGGATCAATTACCACTACATCTACAATGGTTCAGACTCCCATCAATTTAGCTTTCACCGTATCGAACCTGTGTACACCAACAGTATT
>Ga0074193_1000329_pt2 | contig 79276 bp, 56 predicted proteins | sample EPASupsiteHSE605_FD_64523 | JGI IMG/M metagenome (GOLD analysis project Ga0074193, IMG submission 64523) | Bioremediated contaminated groundwater from EPA Superfund site, New Mexico - Sample HSE6-05 | ecosystem: Environmental > Aquatic > Deep subsurface > Groundwater > Contaminated ... | reverse complement strand
TCTGTTTGGTTTCTCTTCCATCATTATGTCGCATTTTTGCTCATTCTAATCAGACTTTCTCTTTATCTTCTTTAGAACAATTCTTGATTGGATGTATGAAACATCATGGAACTGGTGCTAAAATCCTCCTTAATAACATCAAGTATCAAAAGCCTTCAGATCTCTCTGAACTGAACAGATTTCTCCAAATCATGTCTATTGAATGCACAGATGATATATATGATAATACCAATCATGTTCTATCATCATTTCAAAGAGAATTCTCTTCTATGAGAGATGAAATCAAGAGATTATCAGAGAGTAATCAACAAATTGTATTAGAGATGAATACTAGGTTAAAAGAACAGGAAAAAATCAATAGAGAGTTGTTATTAGAGATTAATTCTGCAAAAGCAATAATTGGAGAACAGACTAATAAAATTATTGAAAAAGATTCGAAATTAGAGGAGAATGCAAGGTTAATACAAGCTAACGAAGCAGCTATTAACGAGAAAAATAAGCAAATTCAAGCCAAAGATGATCAATTAGCCCAAATTAGGAAAAGATCTGAGTTTTCATTTAAGTCAGATCTGTTTTCAGGTATCTTTGATGGATTATCTAAGAAACTTGGTAGGAATTTGGCTGATTCTAGTGATGTTGATGTAACAGCATCTAGTGATCAAGGTAGTTCACATGGTCCTAAAAATGTTTTGAGGAATGATGGTAGTTGCTGGTACAGCCAAAATCTCCCCAATTCATGGATTCAGTTTGATTTCAAAGAAAGAAAGGTGTCTATTACATCCTACACTATGAATGATTATCATAGAGTCAAGTCATGGAAAGTTGAGGGATCAACAGATGGATCAACATTCGAAATCATTGATAACAAAGTAGATACTACTGATTTCCAGAACAGTAATCAACATTTTAATGATCCTATTTCTCAAAAGAACTTTCCAGTTCAACCTAATAACAAGTATTATAGGTACATAAGAATCACATCTACTAGTAAGAGTTGGTACAAACTTGATTATTTCATTTTATACCGTGTTGAATTCTTTGGATTTGTTCAATCTGATTAGCTGGATAATTTAATCCTAATTGATAAGAACAGAAATGGAATCTTATTTGGGATTTTATTCTTAATAGAAAAGCTTGCGAAAACGCACATTAAAAATACCAATATTGATTAGCCTTCATTATAAAATTGGAGCAGAAATAATGTAATATATTAAATGCCCATAATTATTGGTTGTTTTAAATAGTAAGCATGGAAATAAATGCTCGAGCACCAAGCCTAATGTAGAGAAACATTGAATCTTCTTTAAATATATTTCTAGTATTTTAAAGAATGATGGATGATAATGGTGTTATTTGGGATGTGAAAATATTAATTATGGAAGGGGATTTATTGAAAAAATATTCTCCCTGTTTCGATTCTTTTGTGCCTATCCCTATGAAACATTCAAAGATGTAAAATTATTAGGTTTTATGCCAGATTGATGTTCCGAATTTTACAAAAAGCCTTGATTTCTTGTCTATCACCATACATTTTTAGGCCATCAATTACCCAGAATGGGAGTATCTTCCAGATTGGATTATGATCAATTGCCAAATCTACAGCACACAAAAAATAGTACATTCCTTCTGTTTCACCAAACTTCCCAAATAACTGAGATTTTGTAAGTCTTAACAATATTAGAGTATTGTGTATTTTGACTTCTTCGTCTTTAAAATAGCTTATCATGTTTTCAACAAAAGCCTTGGCATATTCCCATGGAGTAAAAATTTCATCATATCCAAATTCTTCCCAAAACAGTTCGTATTCACTCCAAAACTTTTTGTGCTTTGGCCACCTCTCATAATTCATAGAGTAATCAACTTCTCCAGAAAGCTGAATTAAATTACTGAGTTCAAATCTGGGTAAAAGGCGAGCAATATTAGGTCTGCAATTCAGTCTGAAAATCATAGACGACAACAAATAAGTGTAAGAAAGTTTTCCACATTTGCTGTTTTTAAATCTTCCAAACCTAAACTTGGTCATTAAATAATTAATATTTGTTGCTTTTTTCATAAATGGTTGTTTAAGAGATTGACTAAAAGAATATTTTTCTAAGAAATCATCAAAGTCTGGTCTCCCTTTCATATACTTAACTGAACGTTCAATTTTCCCAATATCGCTTGAAAAGATGTTAACAAAATGATTTGGGGTGTAATACACGTCAAACACATCTTTTTGATAATTATTCACAAAATCATCTCGATATATGTTTTCAAGCCTGTGTATTATAAACTCAAACTCATCTCTTCGAATTCCTTCAGGGACTGGGAAATAATTCAAAATAACCCTCGGAATTACCTCGTATTTTAATGAATCATCACTTAGAATTGAGTTATCCTCGTTGTTTGTATTAATATTCTGGTAGAATGTCCGACTTCTCATTTATTAAATGTCAACCTAGATTTCTATCGTTTTTTGGCAATTTAGACATTCTAAGTAAAATATCTATTCGGGAAGTTGAAAAGGAAGGATCATTGAATATGTAATATTCCAGATCCCACTGAAGTGAAACCCGAACTTTGAATCCAAATTAATTTTTTGTTCAAAAATGATAACAGCACACAAGAATCACAATCTTTTCTCTTACCAAAATATTCAAGATATATTAAATCTTTTTGTGTTCTTGAATGAAAGCATTTTTCGAGCTGGCCCTATGGACCAGAAATAGGTGTTTGAATTTAGTTGTTAATTTGATTATTTTTCACTTTTTGAAATTACACAAATTTTGTTAAAATTATCTTAAATTATTTCAAAATTGAGATGCATCAAATTAATTGTAAAATTCATTTTTTAAATGCAGATTAATCAAACTGCTGACAATAACAATGTTGCTGTTCTTTTTTAGTGTTTATAATAACTCCTCTAAACTTTCAATCTGAAGATAATCAATTTAGTCTGTTTATAAGCCTCGAAAACAATGGAGAAGATTCAATACCTGATAGAAATATCGGAGAAATCTCTTTGGAAATAGTGAAAGACGATAATAATTCTAATGGAGCTAAATTACTTACATTATCAGGATCGATGCCTCAAAATGAAATAAAATATGACCTAAATTTAATGCACCATGGCTTTGATGTGAAAGATATTGAATTAGTGATGGAACAAGCTAATGTTTCTCAAGCAATGGCAATACAGGCTCTCGGTGATGCTAAAGGAGATTTGGTGAATGCCATTATGTACTTAACTAAGTAAACCACAAGTTCTTTTGGGGTATTTAGCAATGCTTTTTCAATAAATTTTAATGTATTATAAGCAATACCAAAAGAAAGCCATAATTCCCTTTAAATTTGTTATCATAGGTAATTTGTTGGTATTCCTGTTGTTTATTGCAAGCAATGAGAGGCAAATGAGTGAACAAAACAGGAGAAAATGAACTATAGCCGAATGTATTACCCAGTCCATTATTCATGTGATTGAAACCTGTTGCCAAATTTGTGGTACAATACTCAAGATTAAGTTTAGCGCCAGATTGAAGGAATGTATCCTGCGTGTTGCCAAAAAAACAAAAATATGATATTGTTACTGCAGCATTAGTACTATACAAGGCACCATTTGTCACAGAATTATTAAGTAAGTTGCAGTAATTGAAAGTACCAATATTAGTTGAGTATATCATGAAAGAATTATAACAATTATTAAATAAATTAAAGGTATTGAACCGTACAAAATTGTTGATTCCTCGATAATGAAAGTAGCCAGCATGAGTATATCCATAGCATTTTGATGCATTCGAATATAAAGTGGATTGCGATCCATCAAAATGAGCAAAGCAGCAGTGGCCCGAATTTATTGTTTTTGGTGAACACTCATACACAGTAACCATATTGCAAACTGATTGATATGAGGACTGCATGAACCCTCCCCCTCCATTAATATAACTAGCAATTGTTGTATGATAGCATCGGTTTGAACATGTTCTAATTGATTCCAATGAGTACCCTTTCAAATAGTAGCTTCCACCAGAGTTAACACAATGACAATCAACGAATAGACTAGATAAAATAGAACAATTGCTACTTTCCGATAAAAAGTAAACCCCTCCGCCATTGTTGGTGCTAACACAAGAAGAAAAAACGCAATAAGAAATCGAACAGGTTCCCAGTGAGGAAATATCTTGTCTTATTGTATAAACCTGGTTTATAAAATGATTATTATCATGGATATGAATTGGGCTTGATAAAAAATTGGAAAACAATGTACCTTGAGTGTGAAATAATCTAATTCTATTAGAGAAGAAGCAATTATCGAAAAAATTGTAGAATTTGCAATTGAATATTGAGAGTTTATTAGTACCTAATATGATGGGAGAATGAAAAACCCGGTTTTGGACTATTGAAGAAATACTAGTATTGAACATAGTAAAGGGTTCGATCCAGGGGCTCAGTTTTTTGATTTTTTTTAAAAATCCTTCATGACACTATCTCCAGATCCTTCTCCTATTAAGGGGTTTTCATTGAGTTTAGATATGAAACCTTTAGCTTTAGAATTAGCGAAAGATTCGCCAGATTCTGACGATATTCAAGAAAAGGATGCTAAAGAGTCACTTCCAAAAAGACTTAGAGCTATGATTACTGAGAATTCTGATTCACCAGTGATACAAGCACTAAATGGAATAGATATTTCTGGTATTAATCCAAAAAGAATCGAAGATACACTTATTAGGCTCAAAGTTTACCTCAATAAGTGTATAGATGAGGGTCTAATTCTGGAATCAGCTCTTGTTGATACAACAATTAAGACTGTAAAGGAGAACTTTAGACAGGTTAAACAAATGTTGGGTCCAGAGATAATTGATAAGCTTGAAGATCAACTCGATGGTGTCATTGCTGAAATTGAGCAACAACAGATTCTATTTTCCAATTCAAAATCTATATTAGAAATTAAAATGGATATTTCGATGAAGTCTCTGGATATCAAACTTAATGAAGATATTGAAGCAATTGGAGCAGAATGGAACTCGCCGAAGCGAATTCAACAATTCAGCAAACCGCCTCCAAAGATTCATGAATTGCGAAGGGAAGCACAGAGGTTACTTAGTGCAAAACGCTTCCAAGAAGCAGCAGATTTGAGTTCTGATATTAGCAGAATGGAACAATTAGAATCAAAAGCATCAAGTGAACGACTTAAAGAATCGTATGAGCACGCGATATCAAAGAGAAAACAAAAATATGTGTCTGATGTTACATCTGTGAGGGCTACATATGAAACCAAATTGAACTCTCTCATAGCAGAAAATGAAAAAAAGCTATTACCATTATATAGGAGAAAGAGCAAAATTGAATCCCAGTTAAAAAATGCTCTTGAGACTGATAAAAGAATTAAAACCACAATTGAAAGATCCCAAAGGTCTTCTGTTACTCCAGATTTCAAGTTTAAACATAGCACAATAAGGAAAACAAACCAATTACAGGTGTCTTTCACTCCAAAAACAAAAACACCTTTAATAAGGAAAAAAAATAATGATTTATAACAGATATGTATTTGACTCTAGCGAAACTGACTGCCTACCATGGGTTGCTGATTCGCGGTAATCACCAATAACTTGAAAAGTAGCAATCTGTTTTTGGGGAGGTTGGGAATTCAAGAAACTAAGGAAAGTCTTTGTCATACCATCAAATTGAAGCGATAAAAGCCTACCTCTATATCGAGCAAATGAAATTATTTGTTCTCCCGGCCCATATTCGCAAAGATTTATAATTATATTTGAATTGGTAATATCTTGGTTAGGTATTGGGATTGTTACTGAAACAGGTAAATCGATGCCCGACATATTGAATAAACAACTAGAAACAGGAGAAGTATTGCCTTCTATCATAACAACAAACCATCCTTCATTGTTTTGATGCTTTGAAAAATCTAATGAACCCGATTTCAGTTCCAAAAACTCAAGCTTTAAGCTTCTTGAAGACATGAAAAATATTATAATTTAAAGCTGGAAATCTAGGTTTTTATTATTAAAACAGGTTTATTGCTTTGATTCATCAGTTTCGACAATGTCTAGTTATATTCAACAGGCTATAAATGCTATTATTCGTCCTCCAAGAACCAGTTATGACGTAAGCGAGTTACCTCTTGTGCTAAATACATCAGAAGAAGAAGATTTCGGAGTTTTTTTGAGGCATCCGTTTAAAGTTCAAAATAATCGAGGCCAGAATATTGTTGGATCCCTATATCATTTATCTACGGATGATCCTACTGGTGGTGGGCCTTGTGTAATCTATTTGCACGGAAATGCCAGTTCTCAGCTTGAAGGACAGTTTTTGGTACCTAATCTTTGTCCTCATCATATCAAAGTGTTTTGTTTTGATTTTATTGGGTGTGGATGCAGCGATGGTGATTATGTATCTTTGGGATACTATGAGAAATTTGATACTGAATTCATAATTGGTCTTCTTGTTGATTATTTCGGTCTCGGGCCGTTTATATTATGGGGGAGATCAATGGGAGCAGCTACATGTCTTTTGGTTAATGATCCGCGAGTGGTAGGGAAAGTTAGTGATTCTGCTTTTACATCTGTTGAAGATATGTGCTCAGCAATAGCAAAATCAATGTCTTTACCTTCATTGTTTGTTCCAACAGTTGTTAAATTTCTCAATGGACGGGTAAATAGTGCCGCAAAGTTTGATTTTTCTGATGTATCGCCATTAAAGAATGTGACCCAAAATGCTACACCCGTGGTGTATGGGCATGCTGAAGATGATCAGTTTATTCCATTTGAGCAGTGTAGAACTCTTTATGATGCACATGGAAACGATATGCGATTTTTAATGGTGCTTCCCGGTGGGCATAATTCTAGAAGAGATATTAATTGGATAACACTAGGTGTGTCATTTATTCTTAATATGTTTAAAATTAATGTAACTTCTCCTAGAATATCTGAATGCAGAAAACTTCAGTCCTCTGATTTTCATTTTCACTCTTTTTCTGAACTTGTTAAAAATGCACCTAAAAATGATATGGAGAGTGTCCAGAATATATGTATTGAAGAACCAATAAAAACGGAAAATGTTGAGGTTCCTGTTGTTGAAACAAAAACTAAAAAGCACAAACATTCTAAAGATAAAACAGATGAAAAATCTGAGAGAAAACATCGGAAAAAACATGATGATAAAGATCATAAAAAGAGCCGAAAAGATACCTCTTGCTTAACTGACAACGAAACTCAAACAGATTATTTGCAATTTGTTGTATCTCCTTCTGGTCTAGTTTTAGATATACCACATGTACAAACAGAATAAAAACTGTTTGGTTCAATGATTTTGGATTTGAAAATCGACAAAGTTTATTAAAAAATATGCGCACAATAACATCTATTTTGCTTTATCTACAGTAAGAACAGAAATTGTTGGAGAAGAAATGCAGACAAAAACACTTTCAAAGAACTCTTGAAAAAGAGTTAATAACTCAACATAGTCTTCCTCTTTCTTCTCTGGTGATCCTTGAGATTTTTCAAATTTGATCCATGATTTAATCATTGAATCCCACATCAATAAATACTTAGGATTTCCACAACATACAGATGAATCAATTATTATTGGGTTGGGTTCTTCTTTTGTTGTTACAATAAACCTAAAACCCTTTAAAAACTCGGGAATCTCAAGAGTATAACAGTAAGTTGTGAGTATACTGATTCCATGAGAAATATCAATTCCATAATAATCTGTGGGTTGGAGAAGATTAAAAAGAGTGTCGCAATTTTTTGCACTTATTACGAAATTTGTTTGAATAAGTGAGGCTTTTAAATGCTCTATTGTATTCACAATGGCATTATTTGAGAATCTTGGATTGTTTGATTCTAAATTAAACCCAAAAGAATCAAAATTATCAATAAAAAAAGTCATGTTCTTGAATCCCACTGCTCTTGCAATGAGTGAAGGTATCATAAACATTGATGAAATCCAATTCTCAAAAGCATCCTTATTCCTCCATATACCTGATAATAGTCTAGCGATTTCTTCAATTTGACCATATGGATGTTTTGCTTTTGATGGTGCTTCAAAATCAAGAATTGAGAGTAATTGTTTCTTAATTGTCGTAGCATATGGTTTAACTTGTGGCCTTTGCTCTATAATAGAGTCAAGTGTACTCGAAATTACAAAACTCAAGAAATCTTTTGTATCAACAATGTGCTTAATCCAATCATTAACATCATAAGCAAATATCCAATGAGATTTCCACTCCCCAGAAGCCCCGAGTTCTAATGCTAGAGTTCTTGCAAGTGAGCATAAAAAATAACTCTTGCCTGATTGTTTGGGTCCCACAATTGCCATCTTAATTCTGTGAATAACACTCCCATTAATGACGAATCTATGGTCCTTTAACACTTCTTTCACTCTTTGATTCGTGATTTCATCTTGTTTTGAGTAGGGATGTGTCACTATAAACTTTTGCATTATTGATCCATTAACCCATTTTTTGAGTTGTTGGAGCTCAAAGTTTGGGAAATCTCCATCAACTTGTTTAAATGGATTTGAAACGCATTCCATTGCCATATATAATGGATTCTCGTCATCATTTGTAATAATTTCCTGGCCAACACTAGCTTCTTCATTACTGATCTCTTCTTCTGAAGAATGTTGAGAATCATTAAATTTTTCTGGATCTGGGGCTGTAGATAAACAACTAATCAGCCTCTTTCCTTTCACAGTTGACACAGAAAGCCAGTCAGGCTCATCATCTACAACTTTCTCAACTCTGCTTGATGATTTGGAGAATAATTGTTTGCTCTTAGATGAAGAAGTATGTTTTGTTGCTACTGATTGCTTGTCAGAGATGATTCTTTTGGGCATATCATTATTTTTCTTAAAGAGATTCACCAAAGGTTTCTCTGATTTAAGCTTTTCTTTCCTTTTTGTAGTTACTTTGGCATCTTGATATTCGATAGGGGCGTTTATTTCTTCGAAAGGATCAAAGGACACCCTATTGCTTGGATCAAAGAGTTTTTTCCCTGGAGGGGATATAAACTTCTTCTTTCCTACTGATACAATATATGTTGCATCATTACAAAAATCATCAACAAATTTCATTTTCTCGTCGCTTTGGTTTAGAATTTCGAATTCAGAAGCTTTGATTTTGAACAATTCAGAAATAACATCTATTAATTCTTCATAATTGTCAGGTATATTAATTATTTGCTTCTCACGTGTCACAATATGTATAAAAGTCGCTTTAATCTGGCTACTAACAGAAAGAAAGCCCCTTTTTCTCATCACTGTGTACGTTTAAAATAAATCCACTAATAATCGTTGCCATTTACCCCCTTGTAAATGGGTTTCACAAGAATATTTTCCTTTTTATGACATTCAAATTTGATAGAAAGGTTTGTGTTCGCATAATTGAAAAAAACATTTCCTTTGAATTTTTGGGAAATTGAAAACACTTTATTCCATTGAAAATTTAGTCCGAAAAGTTCATTTGATGGGAGATGATCACTTTAGTGATCCTCGATTTAAGATAATGGAAACCATTTCGGTTGCAAAGCAATCCAATGTTTTTAAAGCATTGTTGGTAGATAGCCAAATGTGTGTAGCTGTTAAACAAGTCATCAATGATCAGATTGATTCGAATGATGTCCAAATGCGTTTTAATATGGAGACAGATATACAAAATCAGTTTGACAATCCTTTTATTGTCCCGATTTATGAGAAAAAAACTGTTGGAAATTCAACGGTGTTTATAATGGAGTATTTACCTGCAAAGTCTTTAGCAGATTACATTCTTGCCTACAAAATTGATGAAAATGAGGTAAAGATCAAATTTTTGGAGATTCTTGCGGCTTTGGAGTATATTCATAAGGAACATAAAATAGTCCATCGTGATATAAAGCTAGATAACATTCTTTTAGACAAAAATCATCACATAAGGCTTGGTGATTTTGGATTTTCTAAGCTAGTTGAATCAGAACACCATAATTCCACATTGTGTGGTACAGTGTACTATCTACCTCCAGAGTTGATTGCAAAAGAAGATTACTCTTTTTATTCAGATATTTGGTCACTTGGTGTTACACTATATGCCATGGTGACTCAGGAATTACCATTTCATAATTTGAATATGCCCGCCCTTTTTAAGCAGATTCAATTTTCTGATTTCAATGACCCACCACAAGCTAGTCCTGAGCTGAAAGATTTAATTAGAAAAATGCTTGCTAAAGATCCTCAAAAACGGATTACAATTGACCAAATACGTAGCCATTCATGGATACAGCAAAACCCTCTTAACACATTTCTTTGGGATGACTACAAACTGAGACTGCATCAATGCGATGGACTTGAAGATAAAATTAGAAAGAGAAATGAGTTAACTGAAATTATTAACGAAAAAATTAACAAAATATTAGAACCCTCTGTCCCGAGCAAGAATATTAAAGCTCAACAAAGAAAATCCGAACCAATATCCAACCTTCAAAATCGTTCACCAATCACTAAATTCCCTCCAGGTCAGCGCGTCAACAAGCAGAGTTCAATTAACAAGAACTTTCCACAAATTCAAATCAACAAAAATCATCATTAGATCATTTAATAAAGACTGTCATTCATCAAATGAACCTTTCCGTTTAAAAATTCAGTTGTTGTTGATGAATTATGAGGAAAAAGAGATCATTTTACTTGAGCTTCAAAGGTTCAGTGCTCATAGATCCTTGGAAATAGCCAAAAGCAATGTTGATCACATCAATCTCTTGTTAGATTGTTCATTGAAAGAGACAACAATTCGTCGTTTATCGGCTCAAAATTTGCTCATTGGATGTGAGCTACCTAATAAGTATAATGAGTAGCTTCCATAAATTAAATAAAGTGTTAATCAGTTTAGTCATTTGATTTTTCTTCATCATTAGCAACTTCATAGAACTGCATGACACTAATCGACAAAGGATCATTTTTTATCCAGCATTGAATATGATATATATGGTTTTTTGCTTGGTCATTAAGCAAAACTGTCCCTTCATATATAACACCATTTACTATCTGTTTTGTTGCAGAAACAATCTTTTCGAGAACAAATGAACTTGAGTACTGGCTGTTGTGTTGATTTACAGCTGATCCAAATGCTGATAATGCATCTTCATCATTTTCGTTGACTCTACGACGGGTCAATTTGCAACTACAAGACATAATGAATGTTTTACTCAAAAAGAAGATGACGAATTCGTAAGAATTCTTCGGTTCCATTCACAGTATCCGATGAAAGTACTTGTGTGCATAATGGAACGAATCTATCATCTGTTGCACACTGAGCAGCAATTAGGCAAAAAGACTCATATATTGAAGTTGGTTTCCATGAAGGATTCGGATTGGGAAATTGAAAATTATTCATAAATAATTGTTCTGCTGCACCAAATAGACTACCTGCAGAGAATATATTTGTCATTTTATCAGTGAATAGGGTTCTTCCTGATGTTAAGCTCGAATCTCCAAGTGACATGCCCTCTGTTTGGATTCCCTCTATTGCCAATCCTCCATATCCACCAAGTTTCATTAGTTCTTTAACGAAAAAACCACCAGTACTATGTCCTATTAGGGTTGGGGTTATCCCATAATCTTTAAGACTTACAAGAATATTATATATTGATGCGATAATGTTTTGATGAAGTGGTAATAAAAAGAGAGCGATACTAGCTGAAGAAGCAAGTGTTATGGGACCAGGTGAAATACCCATTAAAATCGAGAAGAATGGAATGACAGCTGATAATATCATTGGTGTATAGAGTGATACTAATGTTTCTAAATATAAACACCAACTAAGTTGATTCTCAATCCCACCAAAAACAATGTAGGCATACTCTGGAGAATTTTCATGGTAAGCATACAATATATCTTGATACTTATTCAAAGTACTAATTGAAAGCGGATTCAGTTCATAATCAATTCCGAACAAATATTTCATTGTAGAATTAAATATACCCTCCTTGCCAGACCTAAGTTTAGTATGTTCCGAAGTTGTTTCAAATAATCTTGGCAGCATTGTTAATCCAACAGATTGTATCATATTAAGTCCTCCTGGGAAAGATGTAGAACATAGAGCGGGTCTATAATTTAGTACATATTGAGATGTATTCGACGCGTCAACAAAACTCAATGCAGTAACTTGGTGAGGCTTCCATATCATTTGGAAGACTGAAAAAATGATCACCACAAGTAGAATCATAGAATAAAACACAAAAGTTATGATCATTGAGAGCCATGCGTTTCCTTTGCCTTCGAATCTATCTTTTGATCCTAAAACTGTAGAAAAATTGCATACAACAATAAATGGAAGGGCAAACAACACTAATATTGGATAGGCAATCATTATGTAGTCCTTCTTTTTAAAGACAACAATCAAACTGTATGTAATAGTGTAGAGTGACAATAATAACACAAGGACTCCAATCAGTCTCCTCCATTTAAGGTTACACCCTATTTTGAAATCATTTGTGGTTGGATCTTCCAATACACTGATCCAGTCTTTCTGGTTTCGGAGAGATGCTGGATCAATAAGCTCGATTGGAATAACAGCATCAAAACATTTACCATCTTCTGCAGATGAATCCTTGTCTTCCTCCGAAAAAATGGAGAGTTCCAGAGATTTCGCATCTTTTTCATTAGTCTCTTGGGTATTTCCACTTCTGAACATGCAGAACCAGGCTTTAAAGAAAACAGAACCAATCCCATATAAAGCTGGCGATATTCCGAAAAGAATCAACACAAAACCTGACCATTGAACCGTAGACATCATGAATTCAAACATAAGGAATCCAAACAAGAACACAATAACGAAAAGAAACATTAAAAGTTGAAACAGGAGCCAGCATGAATTGCTGTTCTTCGATCGCATATTGGTTTGAATTGATGTAATAATGAAAGTAAAGTTCAAATTCTTCCATAGATCAGAAAAAAATGATGTGACAAGCTGAATAATAATCGAAATCAGAAGTGATAGGATAGGGAAAAAGGAAATAGCCATTGATACGGTCATTAAAAATGTTCTGATATCTCCTGTTTTGCTATCTGTGATGGTTTTAACAAACATGTTCAGAATAAATGGTAAAATCAATGAAACAAGAGAAGACATGGATAAATATACAATAAATAGCATGGTAACAAGAACAATCCCATATAGCGGGATAAATATGATTTTCTCAGTAAGAGAAAGCTCTTTTTCAACCTGTTCGCTCATGTTTGATTGGTATTTATATTTTTTTAACAATAATTCAATGAAAAATGGAAGATTTTTTATTCCTTGATATCGTCCTTTACAGTGTCTGGGTTCTCCTGAATAGTCTCTTTATCTGATTCGGATTCTTCGTTTGTGGATTCTTCTGCGCTTCCGGAGGACTCATCATAGATTTCTATGTTGGTAACAGCCTGACTTATTTCTGGGGGTGGTTTGAGCATCATATGTTCGTTCAGCTGCTCAATGGACTTCTTTAGATCTCTCTCCCATTCTTCTTCTTGGGAAGATGCTTTGTTCTTAAATTTTTCATGAATCCAATTAGAAATATCTTTAGCAATATAGGTAATAATGGAATTTTCTCCGTTGTAGAGAAATGAATTTTCATAAATCAAATTCACATCATCCACAAACTCTTGTGGCGATTTATATTCGTCTGAAACCAGTTTTTTTTTGATTGTACTGAGATCAATTGGCTTTTTAACTTTTTCAAAGTAATTTGGAGCCCCATCACGAACAGGATCAACAGGATTCCGAAATATGGAAGTAAGGTGCCATTTATACATCTCGTTTAAAGTCCTTTGGCACCAGTTCTTATCATATGACCCCATTATCATTTGGTGTATATGATAAATCCCATGGGATATTTAATGAAGAATATTTTGGTTGAAAAACATTATCCAATAGATATAGCGAGAGATCAATTTGATTCTGATAAATACTCCACTTGATTCACTTCCAATATTGTATGATATCATCGCTATAATGATCATAAACATGCCATCAGTTGAATGCATTTTTACTGAATTTGATTTGATTTCATCAAGATTATTGTTCGAATGTTTAACTGAATTTTATGTTCTTACAATAAAATATGTTGGTTAGATATTCAACAACACTAAGATGACCTCTTTGAGCAGCTAAATGAAGAGGAGTCCAACCAAATATAAAAACTCAACATTATTGTTTTTTGCATTTATATCAGCTTTTTGATTAACTAGATATTCAACAACACTAAGATGACCATTTTGAGCAGCATAATGAAGAGGAGTCATTTTCTCTTTCCCATTTGCATTTATATCAGCTTTTTGATTAACTAGATATTCAACAACACTAAGATGACCATATCTAGCAGCATAATGAAGAGGAGTCAAATTAAATATATTAACTCAACATACTTATCTTTTGCATTTATATCAACTTTTTGATTAACTAGATATTCAACAACACTAAGATGATCATTAGAAGCAGCATAATGAAGAGGAGTCAAATTAAATATATTAACTCAACATACTTATCTTTTGCATTAATATCAGCTTTTTGATTAACTAGATATTCTACAACACTAAAATGACCATATTCAGCAGCTAAATGAAGAGGAGTCATATTAAATATAAAAACTCAACATCTATTGTTTTTGCATTTATATCAACTTTTTGATTAACTAGATATTCAACAACACTAAGATGTCCATATTGAGCAGCAAAATGAAGAGGAGTCATATTTAATATTAAAACTCAACATCTATTGTTTTTGCATTTATATCAGCTCCATTTTCAATCATGAAAACTATCAATGGTAGGTGGAAAAATTCAGATGCTTTACGAACAAGATTTGGTGTCACAAATTGTGGTCCTTGACATAAATGGAAGAGATTAAAACAACCACCACAGACAACCATAGATAATACATTAGCATTGATCTCAAATCCTTTCATTAATAGATGCTTAAAGCACTTTATAGATCCAAAAAATCCAGCAAAAGATAACAAATCGAAATATTGTGGTATAAAACTCCACTCAAAAGGACTCCAGCTTGGTTTTTGGTTTAAATTATCGAAAACAGCTAAATCATCAATCACTTCATACTTAAGACAATACTCAATACTTGATTGAAGAAAACCATATTCGATCAGTTGATCTATATCATTTTCATTCTCAAAGAATGATTTTTTAAAATTATCAGGTTTTGACTTACTTTTAATAAAACTATCAAAATTTTTGATCTCTTTCCGAAAATAATAACACAGCAAGAAAGTATCTCTATTCTTTAAAAAGGGTTCGATTTCTTCAAATACTAAAACACCTCTCTTGTACATTTGATAAATCAAAACTGGACATTTATTAGATTTTTCTAATAGTTTTCGCTGGAAATCGGACAATTTGCAATAATCAATAGATAATCTAACTGCTTTTTCAAGTTGATGAGGCCGAATTTTTGGCAACATTACAATTCGATTAACACAAAACTCCATATCATCAATAACAATTTCATTCCCGCTTCCAAAAAGAAAATCCTCAAATAAAATCTTCTCATCCATATTAAGTACCGTAAAAAGAGGGGAAAGTCCAAATATGAGGAAAACTCGATGTCACTTTTAATTGGTTTTTTGCCAAAGATTCGTCAATATCATGATGATTCTTAGAGATAAAAATTATATATTCTTAGCATATAAGTTTATAAAAACGGCGAATATAAAAATAAAAGAATTTTTAATTTATTTAAATATTTCTCGAAATGGTAATTCAAGAATAATAAATCTTGATATTTTTCATTTTTTTTGGTGTTCCAGATATTATGCACCATATAGATATCATTAATTCATTCAAAAAATTTCCCAAGCGAGCAAATACTCTGTTCTTAATAATAATCAGATATTGAAAATTGCTTCTTCTCTGCTTTGTTCAAATCGATTGATGTAAATGCACCATTATGAACTTGTATTTTAAATACAGATCTTTCTAAGGATAATGGTGTGTTTTCTGGGGAATTTGATTGATAGTATGAATTCTAAAACCTTTATGATTTCCTTGTGATTTTATGGTATTTTTTGTCTTGTTTAAGTTATTAGTGTTTTTTCATCGCTTCAAACAAACACATATCATTTGGTTGAGTTAAATGACTGGAATGATGAAGAAGTGGTTATTTATCATATTGGGGATTTCATTGAATATTTCAGAAATCCTATTATCAAAGTGGTTTTTGAAGGAAAATATTGACACTTGTTTCATGCTTTTCTTATTATTTATTCCCTAAAAACCCACTTTTTCCTCTATTTACAGTACTCTATATTATGAAATTAAAACTCCATTTAGTTATCCTGCTTGAAGATGGGTTTTTGTTCCATTTATTCATTTAAAAGCAATGAGAAAGGTTCTTAAGAGAACTCATCGCAGACAGAAACCACCAAGTCATGTGAGGATTCTTTTTGATTAAAAACGAGTGAGATAAATATAAAATTCCCCCATTTTCTTTAATTCTTGATGTACTTGGTGAATAATGGTATGATTAAACAGGGATGTGGCTTGACTAATCAGATCATCAATGATATCTGGGCAATCCCAGTCTTCAAAAAGAGTAATAAGAATTGGATTCTATTGATCTGAAACACTCCGATCACAAATTTTAGCTTATGCTGTGAACTGTGTGGATATTGTTTTGAATGGGTTTCAGGTATAACATTAACATTATTTAAGATGATAACCAAGATTTTGGATAAAAAAATAACCATTTTTTTCATGTTACTGAAAGGAGTATTGCCTTAATAAACTGGAATAACCAATCAAGTTTCCCAAAATACCTATTATTATTTGAATATGTAAAAAGGCTTTTTAACCAATATTACCCATTTCTAATCACCTCAAATAGACAATGACCATATATTTGTGATAATTTCATTTATTGTGATGATGAGAAGAAGAAACTACATCTCCAATGTAAATGCTGCCGAAAGAAGCAGAAAAATGACGTGTTTTATGGCACCAATACCCAAGCATACAAGGGATTCGGAGATTCTGGAATTCTTTCGGAATTATAATCCCATAGACTGCAAAAAAATTATCAAAAGTGAAACAAATATTTTTACTTTTATAAGGTTCTCAAGCTATAATGATTGCGAGAGAGCATATAACGAACTTAATGGGAAAGTATTCAAAGGAAATACTGTTGTTGTTAACTGTTCCTATAATGATTTTGAAACAGGAGTAAGAATGGGAGATAGTTTTCAAAGAAGGCAGTGGGATAATTATGATGATAACCCTTGGTTTTATTAATAAATCAACAGTTTTTCCAATGATTTCATGGTATGGCTGACATATGTTTGTTCTCAAGGTAATCATAATTATCTAGAATTCTCATATGTATATTATACCAAAGAAACTAGTGATGTCAACTAAGGGATTGATAATATGTATAAGGATAACTAATAGAGGGACAAGAAGGGCATATTGTTTCGTGGTTATGATACTTTCTTAGGTACAGGTTGTGTAACACCTTCATTCTGTTTTTCTTGAAAAGAATTCCGAATTAAACATCTTTGTTGGAAAACAATACACAATATTCAACCTTAAATAATACCGAAGAACATCCAAAAACTCACTGTGTGATCATGTAAACTTTGTAAAAAAGCCAAATAAAAAATTTTTCGGTGAATCTCTCGTAGGAAGATAGTTCCAGTAGTATCTCTAGGTTTAATAACTATCTTTAAAGAAAGGGGAAAACTGGAAAAAATAACCGTCAAGTTGTTTTAGAAAAGAAATGATAAATCGCACAAGTCAAGTTGGATTCATCCGTGATCGAACAACCCAATTTCGTAATTTTCGCAATTTAACTAACAACGGTAAACCGGGTGGAATGAATATTGAGACTAATTTAATTGGGGCTGCTGCGATGGGTGAAGCAAGGATGAGAGGTGATGTTTCTGTGATACAAGAAGCTAATAGTATTGATTCTATGTTTAATTCTATTGAAAACGATATAAAAACACTCACAGATATGCATAAAGCAAGACTAAGGGCTAGTTTTAATGATAACAAGACACAAGATGCCCAAATCGAGGCTAAAACCCAAGCTATAGCCAGTCAAATTGCTTCTGTTCGCGATATGATTAGAAATCCGATTAATGCAAGAACTGCTGCCGCAAGGACCATTGAAGAGAACATGAGAAAGGGATTCGCGTCTAAACTTCGTGATGTGACACTTCACTTCAGAGAAATACAAGGTTCGTTTATTCAGAGCATTAGAAAGCAGAATGATAAATTATCTACAGATAAAGGAGAAGATGATGAGTTGATGTTAGATGATTTAGATCCAGGATTTACAGGAGATCAAACATCCATCATAATGGCGAATGATTTGATGCTTAGACAAAGAAATCAAGAACTACAGGGAATGGTGCAAATGATGAACCAATTGAACCAGCTCTTTTCTGATCTTGGTACTCTGATTATCGAACAGGGTACTGTGCTTGATAGGATTGATGGAATTATCGAAAAATCTATAGATGAAATAAGATCAGGAAATTCCGAGCTTGAAAAAGCCAATAAGGATCAACAATCAAAATGCTTTTACTATTATATATCCATTGTACTTATTTTAATCTTGCTCTTTGGTACAATCATCATCCTGAGGAAAGGAAAGTCAAAATCATCATAAAAGACCGCTATTTATACTTTTCACTGAAATAAGCTTTGCTTTGGGACACATTTGGTGCAATTGTTTCGTGGCCTTCTTGCCATTGGGCAGGACACACATTCCCATGTTCGCGAGCAAATTTAAATGCTTTGACCAATCTCAGAACTTCTTCAACACTCCTGGCTTGATAAGGCATATTCATTGAAATATGCTTGATAATTCCATCAGGATCAACTATCATTGTGGCTCTTAATAGGTGCCCCTCATGTTCCATGAAAAACCCTAACTTTCGACCTATATTACCTGAAATATCAGAACCAAGAGGAAAAACACAATTTCCAATCCCTCCTTCATTTCTTGGTGTGTTAGCCCAGACATTAAGGGCATGTTGATTCTCTGATGATAGCGAAATTACATCTGCACCAACATCAATAAACCGATTAATATTTTGCCCAAAAGCAATAATCTCACTTGGAGATATTTTAGTATGGCAAAATGGAAAAGTTACAATAACTAAGAACCTCCCTCGGAAATCGTCAGTATTTTTCTCAATTGTTTCACCATCCGGAGTGTAACAAATAAAGCGCATGCTAGGGAGTTTATCGCCTATTTTTAGCACAGATTCTGGCTCTTCATTACAGCATTCTTCATAAGAAAACTCTTCCATTTTTATGTCTCTTCGTCACTTTTTTCGTCTTCCAGGTCCATTTCTACTACAAGACCTGAGTTCATCCTTAGTTCTTTGAAGCTTAGAGTGAGGACCTCATTGAAAGAAACAATTTGCCTTTTGATATAGTGGGTGTTACTTTCGAAAGATGCACATATTTCAGATGCCTGTGTTGCTGAGTTGAGGCAAATTTTTAACGATGAAGCTTTCCTGAGATAATTTCCACCATTTTTCGACAGAATCGGCTTTGTGAATCCTATAAATTCTCTTAATGTTGATTCAATTGTTTGATAATCAGATTTTATTTTTATAATCCCAGAAGTTTGATCAGAAACGCTTGCTTCTTTAAGCGAATCGATTTCTTTCTCTATAGAAACTAAAAATAGTTGTATTCTATCGGATTTTTGCTTTAAATCATGCCAAATCTTTGCTGATGTTGGAAACTGAGAACAAAATGCTAAAAAACTCGACTTTAAATCATTTATCTTAGATAAAAAATCGATTAATGCATGAGAAATCCCATTATTGACAATATCATTAACAATATTAATCACATCCAACCATTCTTTAATCAAACTCTTTCCTACCTTCTCTAAATAGTTGGATTTCTCACTCCTATCACCAGAACCTAAATAAACACCACTAACACCCAAAAATTTCCCAAAAACACTCCTAAATCTCAAAAATACCCCATTTCTCTCTAACTGCTTCTCTTTAGCACTATTATTCGATATGTAAAAATGTAACTCTCTCTCAAACACTTCATAGAACAATTTGAGCCTCCCATTGTTCGAACCAAATCGTGCTGTTAAGGGTCTTACAATTATTTTTTACATAAGTGGTTTTTATCAAAATCGAAAACTGTAGAATTATTTTATTTTTCAATGAAGTTTTGAAAAGAATGTGAATAAATAGTGAATTATTGACAAAAAAACAGTATTTTTCTAATGATGTTACGAAGAGTTATTATGGCCAATATGCTAAGAAGTTCATATAGTGAATTTTTCCCTGAGTATTGCTATTCTAGGTTTAATGAACCTTACCCTGGATATGTTGTATCAAATTGTCAGTTTACCAGCTTTGTAACAGCTGGTACAAACGGAGGTGCGATATTTTTTCAAGATAAATATATGAATTTGCTTGTAGAGGATTGTACTGCTAGAGGTTGCTATTGTACGCTTAGCGGAGGGTTTTTGTATTTTTCCAGTGCAACAGGAGCATGTGTTGTGAATAGAGTTTGTGCTTCGAATTGCACACATGGTGTGCACTATTCTTATCACGGGCAGTTTACTTATGTTTTTACTTCTGCTGTAAGGTTGAATAATCTCCTAATGTCTTCTTTCATTCAAACAACACCTTTTGTGTCATCATATACAACATCCTATCTTCAAAATGGAAACCAAACCGTAAAGAGCTATAACTCTTCTGATGCAAATGTTTATCAATCATCATCATTTAATTCAGTCTCTGCTCAATCCCTATTGGCTGCCTTCATTACAGCAGTTAATAACCGAAATTCTCACGCTCATGTTGTTTTGATTAATTCAGGTAATTCGGTGTCAAAACTATTATACTCTAATTTCTTCAATAATACCGTATCAGCAGCTCAAGCAATTATCTATAAAGACGCTCCACAGACAAATATGGAGAATTGTATTTTCGTATTAAACAATGGTCCATTACTATCAGGTTATCTTATCGTAACCAATTGTTTCATCAACCACACAGGAACTCTCACCTTTAACACAGTTGTAACAATCATTGGTGAGAACCCTGCAAGTGCCACATTGGGATTAGCTCATTTTGCAACAGCATTTTGTGTAACACCAGATGAGATAATCACCAATCCACCAGTATTCCAAGAGCTCAGTCCATGTCAGACAATTCCTGTTCCTCCAACTCCAGCAAGGACAATTCCATCATGCCAAGTTGAAAATACAGAAGCTAATCCATCTCTCACACTATCTTCGATAATCCAATTCTCTTTGGTGTCCATAATCAATGCGGTGTATCAAGAATAAAAGAAATCTTCATTTTCTACCTGATTTTTCAGATGTTTATGGAATTCGTTCAAAATCTGAATGAGCGCCAAACCTTACTGGGAAATGAGCCGAGTCGAAATTGCTAATTTGGGGCGATTTGATTGGTTTTATAAGAACCAAAAGACCAGGGCTACAACAAGCGAGTCTAAACCTCAAAATGAAAAACGAATTGGCTCATCAATCAAACCCCAGAGAAAACCGGAACGAAATAATCCATTAGATGTTATTGAGCATGTTGGATATAAACCAAGCGAGTACAAAGCTATTCCTCCTCCTGTTCCTTTGAGGGGATTAACGGCTCCAGCTGAACACGGTAAACGGGACATTTTTAAAGACCTGCATACTCCTATTCAGGTAACCAAAAAGTTTATGGGAGCGCCTGTTTTATCTGTTCCGATTAGGGGAAAGCCCGAATCGCAAATAGCTAAGACTGTTGTTCATAAAAGGGCACTAAATCAACCCATTCATGATGTGCTATTTGATGAGTCAGTGGATCAGAAAGAAATTATTGATCCGTGGGGATTCACTCCCCAAGAGAAGGTCGATGTGCCCGAGACTGTGTTTAAAGGTATCAAGCTTAGAGTGTCGAGAATGAAGAGCGAATAAATGTTTAGTATTTTTATGGATAAGAAACTTATTGAAGAAATTCGAGGTGAAATGGGATTAGAATCCCTGTTGCTGATAACTAATGAAGGTGACTATTCCCTTGAAAGCGCGATTGGAATAATCGAACAGGCTTCCAGATTGTTGAAGATTAGGAAGAAGTTGCACAAAGCCATAGTTGTTTTTTTTGCAAATAGATTTGCTGATCTTTCTAAGTTTATAAGTGACTATGAGTTATATGCGAGGGCTGCTAAGCATTTTGCAGTTAATTCGGATATTTCTGGTTTGAACGTTGAAAACATTCTTTCGAATCAAGAAATTGTTGCAATCAATTTATCAATTCAGATTGGATTAGGAGATGTTATTGTGGACCCCGTATTTTTTGATGCGTGTGATCTTCAAATTTCAGCTTCATCAGTGAGTAAGTCTTTAAGTGAGATTGCATCTAATTCAGTTAGTAGGTTTGCACCAAATTTATCCAAGCTTGTTGGAAAAGAGATCGCTGCATTATTATTGTCTTTCGCAGGAGGAATACAAGAATTAGCACAGAGCCCTCCGTGCAATATTAAAACTTTTGGAGCAAAAAAAATAGGTCTCCTAGGTTTTTCCTCAAGAAGCACCGGAAATCATCAAGGGGTTTTATACCACTCTGAGATTGTTAGAACTACCTCCCCTGAATTTCGTGATTCTGTTTTTAGGGATTTGGCTAATAAATCGGCTCTATGTGCAAGATTAGATATGCTTTCCAGTCATCCTGATGGATCATATGGAGAAAAGTTACTCAGTGATTTGTCTACAAAACTGGATAAGAAACAAAACAACAAAGCCCCGAAGTACATTAAACCAATTCCGATCCCGGGCTTAGAAAAAAATGATAAAAGAGGAGGGAGAAAAAGCAGGGCTATGAAAAAGAAATTTGGTATGCCAGTTGAGCTTAAGCTTAGACAAAGGGTTGCTCTTGGTATTGATGGGCAGTATGATGAAAGTGGGACTCAGTTCGGAATGTCAGCACTTGAGAATATAACCAAAGTTCAGTATTCCAAAGACAGTGCTTTCGATGCTAAAATTGACAAAAAAATGAAAGCTTTAGATAAGGCATTTAAACAATGAGATGCTGTATGGTAAGTGTTTCATGTTAACTACTTTATTCCAAGAAAACATAAAGAATCCTTAAACATTAATAGATTAAATTATAAACCCTACTCTATTAGAATAAATTCAGAATTTGATATGGGCTCTCATTGTGTTTCTATAAATTATTCTGTGAATGGCTTAAGCTGGAAAAATAATGAATGATTTAAAACTAATTACTCTTCGTTAGAGTATACCAAACTTGATTTTTGTTAAAGAGATTGAATTTCCAAGATGATAGAAACTTGATTCGAAAAAGTTAGTTTTATCATTTTAATAAAAAGCAATACTCAATTCTAAATATTGACTGGAATAAGTGATGATCTATTTATTAATTACTATAACAAATGGATATTGTCTTGATTGAAGAATTTTCATTGTTCTTTTTTCCATTAATTCCTTAATTAACATAGACAAATTCACTTTCGATGGAGTAATTGTTTTCAATGATAGATATTTCACAATACTCTGAGTTTAAAAATGTTTCTCAACAATATAACCCAGTATTATTAATCGAATAGTTACTGAATGAAGTTCAAATACCCATTGAATTCTCAGTCAAGATCAAACCAATTACAATATTCTGGAAATAATGGTTTCATTATCAGACACTTATTCAATAATCATTAGATTTAATACACTTCATTATCATATTCATGTTTAAATGAGACTTAATCACAATATGGGCTAAAAAGATAAAGAATCAAAGTACAAACAAAAGGAAATTTTTTCCTAATGATTTTGTGTTTTTATATTGTGATCATCCAATCCAGGATTGATAGTATTCTAGCAATAGATATACTATCCAGTGATATTAGAGTACTAGTTAATCAAATTGGAGGAAATCATGAAAATGAAATTGTTTTTTCATATCCATATGTATGCGAGGTTATTCCCACCCAGGAGTATAATGATCCTTTAAAAAATATTCATTTTGAAGATTTTACGCTAAACTGGATTGAAAGTGTTCAAAATTATCCAGGAACATCATATATGCATTTAGACTTTTTTTTAGGGAAAGTATCGACTCCAGATTTATTGAGTTGCATTCAAAGAAGATATAAAGGGATTATGTTTAGCAAAGGAATTGGGAATAAAATTATGCTCTGTCAGTACTATCCAGAGTCGGTTTTTGTTTCCTTGTTCCGCAGAATTATTGAGGACATAATTGGAAAAGGATATCATCCTGTTGATTTAAGAGTCTCTATTCCTCAGTTTTGGTCTCAAAATCAAAAAAAAAGTCTTTGGTTCGTTCTTAAACAGCTAAACACAAGTTTTGTTCTTGTTAATTCTTCATCAACAATATGCGCATATTTGTTCCAAAAGAATAAGTTCATATTTGAACATAGTGAATCAAAGATACTATTTATCGAAATTTGTGATTCTTTTTCTCAAGTATTTGTAACCAAATATGTTGATGGAAGCTCTGTTAAAAAAAATGCAAAACAGATCTTTTATGCTTGGAATGATACTGTAGGATTGTATGATATTGATTTATGTGTTAAAACCTTACTCACTAAACACATAAAAAATATTTCTTCGCCTCATGTTGAAAAAGTATTGTACCAGGAGGCATCGAAAATCAGGGAAGGATTATCTCATTCCTCTGTTGTTACGGGGATAATTATGGGCCAATCATACCAAATATCTCGAAATGATGTTAGGAAATGTGTTTCAATAATATTATCTTCAATAGATTATATGTTAATGAGTGCAATAAGATCGATCAATTTAGATAGCATCGACCGGGTTTATATTTTTGGCCCAGGATCGCAATTTTTTGCTATTAGTGAACTCATTAGTTCTATTTTCCCAGAGAACAAAATTGAGTATATTCCTGAGAATGAAATGATCAATTTGATTGGAACTCAATATTTATCAAATTTAGTATTTGACAATATTAATGTCAATAATTTTTTCTTAGTTGTGAATGGCATCAATGTATCTATACACCAAGATTATTTGTCTAGTGATGGATGGGCATCATTAGTTTATAGTTCCAGTCATTTACCTATAGGTATCGATCGAATTATTAAGAATGTTACGGTTGATTTTAGTACAAGATTGGTGTATAAGTGGAACAATGTGTTTTCTTTTAAAAATCATCTTAACAAATCTAGTTCAAAGTGGAAACAAGTTGTAAGATCTCAAGCAAATCTGCTGAACAAAAAAGCCGAGATTTCCAAAAATACTGAATTGACATATACGTTTCTAGTCCATGAGCTTAACCTTGTTTACTCATATTTAGAAGAGAATCATGATGAAAATTCTTTTGGATTAATGAAAAATCTCGCAGATATTTCCAAAAAAGCCAAAAAGGCTTTAAAAAATAACAGATATGGAGATTTATTATCAGTGAGAGAGATTTTCTATTTTTTGACCAATAACATCATGTCTCATATACAAAACAAAAAGCTAACACCAATTGTTTTTAATGAGCTTCAAAGAGAATGCTCATATTTCAAAAGCATCATTATTGATAAATTTAGAGAAACCAAAACACACCACAATTCATCTTCTATGATTAGGACTCTTGCAGAGGTTGTTATTTGGACAAGAATGAAAAAGGAAAAAATTGAGAAGAATAAGAATTCTACATATCCAACAGTATTCTGGACTCAAATAAAAAGGCAGATTGACAGACTCAAAGAATTCAATTAATACCGATAATTTTATTTGTTTCACAGTTCGATAATCAAATCTGTTAAGTATTTTTATAAATTTCTTCTCAATTTCATTACCCAGTCAATCAATTCTATTAGAACTGTTGGCTTTATTTCTTTCAAATATATTCAATAGATAAAGTACATTTTTGTCTTCACATTGAAAAATGAACCATTCAATGGATTTGCTTTATCTCATTCAGAAATAAAATATATACTAAAAATTACATACATACGCATAAAGAAGAGGGATAGATTATTTGAAATTTGAGAATATATACAACTTAGAAATTATTTATCATGAGTGTTGTTCGAAGCATTGACATTAGTCAGCAGTGCCTTTTACCAAGTATCTTTGAGTTACCATTTCCAGCTGGAGATACCAGTTTCTTCCATCAAATGGATAAAATGCTGAATACAAGTTGTGATGAAATAAAATCAATGGAAAGCATCGGAAATATGACAAAGGGAACCTGGACTGGCGAGGAAGATGAACAGCTCAGAAAAGCCGTTTTAGATCAGAAGCCAATTGTATGGGATATAGTTGCTGAAATGGTACCTGGAAGAACCGCTATTCAATGCAAAGAAAGGTGGCTTTATAGGCTTCATCCCGAAATCAAGAAAACTCGATTTGAACAATGGGAAGATGATCTCATTGTTCAAGAAAGGAGTAGATATGGAAACCACTGGACTTTGATAGCAAACAAATTACCAGGAAGGACTTCTTGTGCTGTTAAGAATAGATGGTATTCTGTTTTGAGGAACAGGTACCCTTCTTATGATGATTGACAGATTCTTAAATTTGGGTGTTTTTTTCAATGATTTTCGCTTTTTTTTCCATTTTGGGTCATAGTTATACATATTTATTTTTTCCTGGATCTCCTCCTCATATATTTGCAAAGAAACTTGAGAAAAACGACTGTGTTTTGATTGATATTCTTAATAGTGATTATTTCATTACTTTTTCGAGTGTTAACATGGTTTCTATCTCAAAATATATCTCCGATGTTCATTTTACTAAGTTCACTCTTATGCATGAGACAATTGAAAGTGATTTTTCCAGATTTGACTGGATTCAGAGTATCCCAACGAGATATGTTTTCAATATGCTCGAAGATGGCTTTATTTATATAACAACAGGTTCTTTGGATACTTTTAAGTGTGATCAAATGCTTTTGATATCCAATCCCAGTTTTTCCTCAAGTTTTTCTCACAACTCTTCATTTATTTTTGAACTTCCAATCACGCAAAAGCGGTGTTATTTTATCGCTACTCCTGGAATTCAAATAATAGATGCGTTTATGGGGGATTGTGACATATGCCCAACATTCGATTTGTATGCTGGAACAAAGAAGGTTTTAAGTTCTGTAACGCGTAATCTACATATATCCCTTGTGAACCAGTATTACGACACGCCTACTTTTATTGTCATTTCTCCTAATCCAAAAGGACCAACAGATGTACAAGACATTGAGTTTAATACCAGCACTAATATCTCTTTTCCCATACACAGTATTCAATGTGGTTTTATACTCCGTAAGGACAATTCCCCTGATTCGCCCACAGATTTTCCAGAACATATTGCTGATACATATGCATTTGTTGCCAGTTGTTTTCTCATTGTTCTCATCTTCATTACCTCTTTTTATATGTCATTTAAAGAAGAGCAAAAAAATCTTGAAGCTCAAAAAATATCAGATGCGCACCTGATATCTGAAGCTAATGCAGAGCGAGAAGTTCAATACACAATATATGTAATGAAAAAGAAACTCCAAAAGGAAAATGAGTATTCTTGATATTTTATTATTGTTGAGTCTAAACACCAAATTGTTGGATCTTTGCCTTGATCTGAGGAAGATCAACACCAGTTATCGAAGCTAGCTCTTGGACTTGGTTTCCCTGACTAGCTTTAAAGTATTTTACATGAGGAATTGAGCAAACGCCATAATGACTAACCAAATCTTGCGCTTCATCAGTGTTTGTTTTGAGAAAACTTACCTTTGGAAACTCTGCTGCTAGATTTGGTAACATATCACCAAGGTGGCGACAAGGTGGGCACCATGGGGCTAGGAAAACTACAACTACAAGTCCGCTCGCAGATGAAACCGTTTGACATAAATCTTCATAGCTACCATTAAATGAGTTTAAATTAACAGGATGATCTGCCATTTGAACCTTTTACCCTTTTACCCCATATTTTACAAAAGTAAACATGTTTATTCATTCAACAATTGTTGACATGGTGATAATTGGAGCAATAATAGTCTTTTTCTGGACAAGGTGATGAGAAGATTTTTGCCTATTAGCCCCAATCGATAAACTTGGTTTTGATACTCTCACTATCTTAGACTCTTTTTCTTGATTTGTGAGGTTTACCAAGGAGGAGCTTCTGAACAATAAAGGTGAGTAAATACCTTCTTCAGAACGCTGTGAACTCCTTGATGATGCTTCAGAAAGTTCTTCTAAAGACATTGGTTGTGATGTTGGTAGGACCAACCGATCTGGTAAAGATCTTCCTTGTGGAAGAACTTTGGCTAGCTTAAGCCAAGGATGATTTGCAATTTCATCCAAGCTAATCCTTTTTGATACTTCAACAGTTAGCATTCTTGATATAAGATCTTTGCAGTCAGCAGAAACGAACGATGGGATGGAAAACTGTCCCTTCAGTATTTGTCGGAGCATGATTGATGTGTTTGATATATTCCATGGATGCTCACCGGTAACCATAGCGAATAATATGACTCCCAATGACCAAACATCGCTAATCCTTCCATCGTATTGAATACGGCACAAGCATTCAGGAGAGCAATAGCATGGTGACCCACAGAACGTTTTCATAAGTTTTCCTTGTGACAAATACCCACAAAGTCCAAAATCTGAGACTTTGATATTAGGGAATTTTTCTATTAATATATTCTCTGGCTTGAGATCTCTGTGAGCAACACCAAATGAATGGCAATGTCCTAAAGCGGCGACTATCTGGCGCATTATTAAGGCGGCAATTGGTTCTGCAACTTTTTCATGATCAACAATGTAATCAAACAACTCCCCCCCTGGGCAATAATCCAATACTAAGTAAAAATTCTCAGAATCCCATGCAAAATCATTAAGCGAAACAATATTTTCATGTCTTATAAAAGCCATCGCATTAATCTCTCTTTGGAATCGATCATGGTCGCCATCTTCTTCAAGACTGTTTTTTGGAATAACTTTAATAGCAACAACTTTACCATCATTGCTATTTGTAGCCTTATATACACTGCCAAATGACCCGGATCCAATCTTGTCACTAAACACATATTGGTTAATCCTTGATGGTGCTGTCATAATACAATATGACCTATTGAATTATGACTTTTCAATAAGAAGCCACAATTCAATTAGAAATTTCAAAACAAAAGCTCCAAATTTCTATTAACTAACGACCAATTTTTGTGTTACATAATTTCGGAACCTATTCAAAAGAACATCTATCAAAACTAACTGAAAAATATAAAGAAATAATTAAAAAATTCAATTAATTATCATTATGATCTATTGTCTCAATTGATATTGAATATTTCTTTGTCAAATGTCTCTCAAAATCAATGATTTGTTGTGAGAATCCTGACGGATCGGGTAAATTTAATTTCAAACAAGATTCAAAGACTATTTGTAAAACTCTGTGATAGCTTTGATAGAAAAGTACCCCATCAAATGTAAACTTAGCTTCAAGAAGTTGAAAAACCTCATGCCTTATTTCGTTAACCATAATTTTTGCTTCATCATTCTTTATCTTTTGAATCGAAGAAATCATTCTTGTTAAAAAAGCAGAGAACTGACCCCATCTTGTTAACACAAGTGAGTAAAGAGGAGAGTAATGAGCAAATGACTCACAAGAAATTGTTGAATTATTATAATTAATTGGTAGAATGGGTCCATTAGACTTGAATATTGAGGAAAACTGCTCATGAATCATATCTTTTCTGATCAAATTATGAACTAAGCTACTTCTGTATAAAGAATCAATCATGTTTGGATCAATATTAACAATTAAAGAGCGGCAAAATACATGGAACCTCTTGAGAGTCATTCTTGGGATTGGTCTATAAAAAGCTAACATTCTCCTAAACCTTCTAATCTTCTCATCATGCTGCTCTCCAATGGCTAATTCAAGAATCCTATTCATGGGGATTGTTGCCACTTCATCTTCATTTCCTCGAGATTGATCAGAACATGAGCATCCCCTAATTATCAGATCCTGAACGAGTTCAGGTTCAGTATTTGGGAAATGATATTTAAAGAAATCTGCAACTTGGGTTTTTGTTAAATATGTTTCAGTTAAATATTCTTTAAGCTCCAAGTTGTCTGTTGCAATCGATATTGATCTTTCTAATATCCAGGCTCTACAGCTTAAGAAAAACGAAAGCTGCTCACAGGTCCAATTTTCATCCAAAAAGTGAACAAACATTGATATTTCAAGATATCTTTGTATGTGAAAATGGGAAGATATGAAAATATCCCAACAACCTTTTTGGATTAAATCATCTTTACCGAACTGACGAAAAGCCCATATGAGTAAATATTCTGGAAGTTGAAACGCACCCATTCCTTTTCTAAGATTTGTTCTATCATCAATAGTTTTTTCATCATATATGCTCCTAATAGAGTGGATTAGCCAATCAATTGGTTTGGGGGGCCTTGAAGATTCGTCGGTTTTTAATAGTGTAGCTAGTCTCGATTGCTTCAAAAACGGAAGCAATGATTTTGGAGAAAATTTGAACTTTTCAACTACTTTTTCTTCAATAATTGATGGGTTATTATTACTTGTTGATTCATTGATAGCCTCGATTGCATCAGTCTGTGATTCATTATGGATTCTTGATTTCCATGAAACAGCTTTATTCATTACCCTTTCAATAATCCATTCAGAAAAAAGTCTCGATTGATCAATTGATGATCTATTAATCAAAAAATCTCCTTGGTTAGCGCCCGAGATCGATTCAACGCAATAATCAAATATACCATTATTTTTCAGTATTGCTTTCCTCACTTTCATCAAATCATCAAATTGAGTAATAACAATTGGTTCCCCTTTTGTATCTAACACTCTTTGTGCAACAATCATATCGCTTTTAATTTGTTTAAACTGCTCTTGTCCAGTGATCCCATCTTTATTCTGCGTTTCTTCAGTTAAAACTTCTTTTGGTTCTCTTTTTGGAAGTCTGTTCACCTGAATACCTGTACTAAACCTACCGAGATATGTGTTATCTCTCAAAGGAGTGGATTTAAGCTTGTTTAATAAAGCTTTCCTATCATTAATAATAGATTTAAACCCGTCAATCTGTTTTTCAAAAACACCCAAGCTTTGTTCAATTCCATTCAAATCAGTCGTTGATTGTTGAAGCTCTTCGGACCTCTCTTTAATTTCTTTTGCAAGAGTGTCAACTAATTCGTTCAATTTGAGCTTTTGTTTCCTCTTTTCTTCAAGTTGGTTCTCAATGTCAAGAAGTTTCTGCTGATTGGTTTGTGAACTTCGAGACATTGCAGATTTATCATTTATAATATCCCTTAATTGAGTTTCTGCAGTTATTAATTTTTGTCTATACTCAGCAATCTGTTGTTTCAGTGCTTCAATTGACTTGCGGTATTTTTCAACATTTGATAATGATATATCATATTCTTTTTGAAGTGAGATTTTTTCTCGTATGGATTTTTCCAAAGCTTCAGATGAGATAAGATATGCTTCCTCAAATGTGTTCCTAATTTCTGGTAATTGACTAGAAACTTGTTGATAGTATGAAGATAATTTGGTAATAAGTTCACTTCTCTCTGGATACTCATTATCACTTATATTCAAAAAAGAATTTAAAACACTCAGATGAGCATTAATTCCAGAATCCAAATCGGATGTTGCCTCTTCAATCTCACTTGAAGAATTTCTAGAATTCTTTTGAGCCTCTTGTATCATGTTTTCCAATTCTTTGATAAGATTCAAAGCACTCATTCTCCTTTTCGCAATCCATGGTTTGCCATTTGAAGCATACATTTCAACCAAAGATGAATCTTGTATTTCATCTTTTGGTCTATTTCTAGAAAAAGTTTTCCTATGGGTTAGATCATAAGATGTTTTTAGTCCATTGAATAAAGTTCTATTCTCTAAAACAGTCTTTGGGCGAAATTTATTTCTAGATATCGTTGATTCGAGAGGTAATTTCTGCCTATTCTTTTTATTTAATATAGATTCTTCTATAGATTGAATCTCAACAGATAAAGGAGTGGTAGAAATGACTTTGGTACTATCCATATTAACGTTTAATAAATACAAGCTAATAGTGTGTTTATAAAATTGGTAAAAGCAACAAGTAGGAGTAAAAAAGCAACATTGGGGCAAATACTAATTGAGGAGAAACTTTTGCTTCGAAGAGAGGCAATATGTACCTGGTTGCAGAGTATGATGACCAAAACAAAAACGGTAGTGATACAATAACCATTGGAATTACTGAAAAACCAAATATAAATTGAATGAGGATAAATGGGATCAGGGGAAGGGTGCAATAAGACAGAGCGGTAAATAAGTGCATTGATGAGAGTCCAGATGACATGTAGTAAAACACAAAGTATTCGAGTAAAAACCCAAATATTCCAATAGCATATACCATACCAAATCTCACTTTCTTAAGGAAGAGCAAGAAGAAAGCAAAAACGAAAAAGAAAAGGACTCCAATTATAAAGTTATTATCTATTGGCTTTGATCGGCTGGTGGGCCACAAAATGGTAATTAAATTAGTTCTAACATCAGTTGGATGAATCCCTAACTCCTCAAACAAAGAAGGTTCTCCTGGAAACCCGCCATGCCAAATGGAAGCGTAATCTCCGAGAGAAACATCGGGAGTTATAGGTGCAATAGGTTCATTAGAATAAGACATACTTCCAGCAAGTTTTTCATTTGGATTTGATGGTACAAATTGCAATTCTTCAATCATAGAATTTGGTCGAAACCGATTTACGATAAAATAAATCTGGCACTTTTAATTAACTAGGACAAAAAACCAAATTTTGTTGGAAAGTTGCTTGGGGTTAAAAAATAATGTTTCAATGTTCTCAAGATATGCAAAACATGTTCCAACAATAGTGTGGTTTTGTCCTTGAAGTCCAGGTATAACAGTGGAACTTATAATTCCACAATCAGCAGAAATTGCCCTATCAGAATAACAGTTACTAATCTGAAAACCCGCTGCAGGTGTCATTGAAGGATTCTTTTTTGCTACCACACCTACATATTCAACAAAATAAGAATGTTTTAGAGTTATACCATATCCCCAATAGTAGACAAGCATTGTTGCTTTAATTTTGACGAATGAACAACCAGAAATTTCACCACTAGTTTTTGCAGATGGATGAATAACATCCCTTGACGTAATATTATGAAAATTGGAATACTTAACGGAATATTGAGGAGGATGACTGCCAGCATGACCAACACTACCGTAATTATTGGTTACATTCCAATAGTGATAGTAGCAATACCCATAAGCTTTGACTGAAACTGTATAACAATTTGAGCATGATAGATAATAACAAGAATTGTAATTTACATCATTATTAAGATAGCTGTAATAAGAAACACCGCTTTTTTGGCAATTACAAATACATATCCTGCTACTTACCTGTTTTGACACAGTAAGATAATATGCATCATATGTCGTTAAACTGCTACAATTATAGAAACCCACATCACTCATTTCAAAAACAACGCTTGACTTACAATAAACTGCCCCTTGATTGTAACAATTAATGAATAATGTATTTGAAATTTTAACTGACTTTGAATAAGTAGTGTACACATTAATAATCACATTATAATCTGTGTTTATATATATACAACCATCAAGAAGCTTTTTAAATGACGATTTAATCAATTCTAAATCACAATTCTTAATAGAAAAGAAGAACGGAGAAAATGCTTCATAATATCTACACCTTTCAATACGAATCCAGCTATTAACATGCATCGGAGACATGCTGACAGACTTCTGCAAAGCCAAGAAACTCAAAGAAAGATTCATAAAATTTATGGAGACAATAAACAAGAAACCCCTAATAGACCAGCTGAAAACTAGGATATCTATCATAAAAAACGAGGTACATGATCATGTTTTTTGTTATTTATTAAAGTGCATGCTTGATTTTAGTGATGATCACAAAGAGTTGGTTGACCAGATTGGATGCTTTTGGCATCCCGATGGATCTTCATTCTTTCACAATACATCTACAATGGCAAATGTTATGGGACTTAAAAACAATTCGATTAATAAGAGTTTTGTGACATTTAATTTCAATATTGAAAAAGATCCTCAAAGTAAGTTATCAACAATGGGATTTGGAGAAAAATGGCATTATAGGAAGAATTCTCGTGGCCAATTCTTCAAAGGAATGACAGAAGCTGATATTTTATTGATATGTGAAAAGACAGCAGCAAAGCCATCATATTCTGAGGAAATAGATTTGTATCTCGAGAATAAATCCAAAAAGCTCGAAGTTTTGGCTTTAATGGAAAAGTCAATGTTTCCGCAAGAAATTGCAATGAACATTGTAACACAGGCATTTAGTGAATGGAAGCAAATTGTTAAGAATAATTCTGATCCCATATCAACAAATCATTTTTTAGTCCAAATTATATCAATAGGAAAGCATCAAAAAGAAATTCTTTCGTTTTCTAATTATCTTAACAATATTATCACTAGTATTTTCCAAAACAACTCAATGACTTCACAAAGCATTCTTAATATTGGATTTGTGGATTACCTTCGGCTCTTTCTTCGATTTGGAGGAGCCATATCATCAATCAAGAACATACTGTCACTTCAAGCAGAGAATAATGAGTGTTATTCCTGGTTTATACCGTCTCATGAAAGGAGTTTAGCAAAACAAGTATTGCAATCGTCAGATATTAATGCCATAATTAGGTTTTCTTCAACAAATCCTTGTGATTTTTCTTATAATCTTAAATCAGGAGAACACGGTATAATAAAATTCCATTGTCTTAAGACTGAAGAACAATATGAATACAATGAGAGTTTTTATTCTGATTTGCCAATGATTCACCGAATGATTACTCCAGATAATAACGAACAGATCTTTGATAGTGGGGGTAGTGTATCTCAAACGAGTTTGTTTGATCTTGATTTCAGTTTATAAACAATCATCTGGTATTTTAATTCCGAATTTTTGATTACAAAATCCCAAAATCACATATAATATTTCCATGTTATTCTCATCGCTCGAGTGCCTCATTATCATTGTTTTTATTATTTCTGTGAATTCTGGCGTCGACAATTTTTTATGTTCGACATAAACATGGATTAGGGTGAAAATATTTTGAAATATGTTAATAATCTCTTTTCTATCAATTTGTTCGTTGCCAGGAATACAACAAAGTATGTTTTGGCAACATTTTATTATTAAATGGAAATAATGATCAAGACTTGATCCGTATCCTTGTTCATTTAGAACTATTAAAAGTTGAGAATACTCAATTATTATACTTAAACTTGAATGATATGACAAAAATTCTGTCGACTTTTCAATTAGAGAGTGTGTCCATTGAGAAATATCGACAAACATACTTAATAAAGCAATTGCAAAAATGCCTTCGAATTGATGAGCATCATCTTTCATACCCAAAAATATTATTGCTTTCTCTAAAAGAAATGAAACATCATAATTCAAAACATTTGGTTCAAGAACATATAGCAAACTCAAAACTACCAGTGATTTTGGGATCATCATGTCAGTGAAGTCCATAATAAATGAAAGATAAGGCGCAAATAATTCATTAATTTCATTTTTCATTTGTAAATGTCGTTGTTGGGAATGTAACAAAATACTTTTTATTGCCCCAATACAGTAATCAATAACCTCATGATCATGGTTATTCCTCAACTCAAAATCAATGAATGATAATAAAAAGGCCAATGCTTTTATGCAAACATCATTAGGAACATTATGAAAGCCAAAACATCCAAAACATTCTAGTGTATATAAAACAGAAGAATTATGAGATAAAATTGATATCATTTCTTCAAGATTCATTTCAAGAAAGTCAAAATGAACAAACTGTGGCAGTCTTGATACTTGAAAAACTGCAAATAATACTTCTTTTGCAATCGCAGGATCGATTTGAACAAGGAGAAATAAATCTGGAAATAGAGAAGCATAGTAATCACATTCTTTAGGATATTTAGAAATAAGTATCTTTAGGCATTCGATTGAATAGTATTTAACTCTAAGCGAATCATTTTGAATTCCATTTTTAATAATATCATTAATATAATCAAGTTCTTCCGAACAATCTGCGTTTTCTAAATACATCATAATGCATTTTAACTGGACTTCTTTAATATTTTCATGTGTTTGCAAAGATGCTTGGCCAATATATTCATTCAAAACTTCGAGGCCTTCTATCGGATATTTCTGGCAAAAACATCTAATTGCTGAAAAAGATGAATTAAATGGCTCCCATTCAAGAATTTGATTAACTTCTTTGGTATCAATACTCTCCATTAAAAAAAACAACGATTCAATGATCATATTGACACCATTACCATTGAAAAAGTCTTCCTCTGATTTAAAGAATATAATTTCCCATAAATAAGATACAGATAAAAGCACATCTCTATTTTTGCATTCAGTTAAATCTTTATATGAATGAGTTATAATACTTTCAGACAATATTTCATATATATAAAAATCTATTTCAATCAGAGAAGTCAGAAAAGAATATATCTTGTCTTTTAAAAACGCATTATCAATCTTCCCAAGTATATTATTAATGATACTTACCATATGATCAGAGTTCTGAATCTCCTTAGTTACTAAACTTGGGCAATTGCTTAATAAAAGAATCATTTGACCTACAATCCTATCATTATCATTATAATGTTCAATGAGAACACTCATTGACATAAATAGCCTCAATTGCAACTCGTATTCGATTTCAAACTTCGAAATTATATGCAAAAGACACTCAGATGCTGATAAAATGACTTCAGGTTGATTTTTTTGATTTAGAAGAAGAACTAAATCTGGTATTATTCCGAGTGCTGGAAACCTATAAAGTTGCGTATCACATATCATCGAGAATAAATGAGTGGCTGCTTTTCTAACAGGATCATATGTATGTGAAAAAAATCCTTTCAACATACATAAAAGTTCATCAATAATCTGATTAGATAGGCTGGTCTCAAAAAATATTGTACCGTGAAGCTTTTTTGTGGTTGAAACAAAGCAACATTTTAAAGTAACAAAGCAAAAGAACAAAAGAGAATCACTAGCTTCACCATTCCAAATGGCTTGAGAAATCTCATTTATAACATGAAGAGGTTGTATTTCAGTTAAATATGCAATCTTTTCTTTTGATTCATCAAATGATAAACATTGATGATCATTGGATTCAACTAAAAGTTGTAGAATTTCTCTCATTAATGTCACTATTTATTAAGGGGAAAACAAAGCCATTTGCAGAAAGACAATCGGAAATGAGTATTGTCTATTGTTTTGGCCTGTAAAACAAAGATCAAGGGTCTTTTCTCTCCAACATTGCATTGATGCAATTTGGAGTGGATGCAAATTGATTAGGCTACCATTTATCTCATTAGATAAAACAATTTTTGGATCAGCTGGATCAGGATGATGATCAAAAATGCAATCTATTAAAAATATGGTGGATTCTCCATAATAAACTCCAATCCATGATGTGGTTTTGGTATTACAAATAATTACGCATTCGCAAAACCTAAAGTATGTGGTAGTTTGATAAAAATCAAACCATCTATTTCCACTGAGAGTATTATTGTAAATATTGATATGATGAATTGTTGTAGTGGTGGATGTTGATAATTGTATTAAAGAGGCACCTATGTTATTTGATACACTGATATATCCTCCAACTTCTCCTTCTGCAGAGTTTAGTATACAAAGGCCCACTCGATGAGCTCTTGAAAGAGAATTTGAAACATTATTATAATAAGTAGAAAGTTTTGTTCTTCCTCCATAGTAGATACTATGTGAGGAATTTAAAAAAAGTTGTGTTGTATAATTAATTGTGGAAAAGGGAATATTATTAAAGTGCGCTGCAACACCAAAAAACGTTTGCAGCGATGAGCAATTCTCAAAGCATACATTTAATAATGTTACATTGTAGGCTTTCTCTGCATGAACACAATTAAGGTTTGCTTGTGAATGAATTCTCACGAAAGATGTTCCTTTAATCATTAATTCTGCACTTGCATCATTAATGTTAAGTATTTGAAAAGAACTAGGAGGGAAATCTTTGAATATGGTATTGGAAATGAGATAAAGAACCCTAATTGTAGGAACTGAGCTAATAATTTGATGTGAATTAAAATTAAGCATCGTTTTAGAACCAATGTACCTTGAGAAAACAGAATTACGAATTCGCAAATCAGATGACCTTATATGCCTGATTAAAGGGCATGAAAAAAAGCTCAAAAACATACCATCAAAAGTTATTATGCTCTTTTTATAATGGCTCATTGATACGAAAGGGCTATCAGACAAATATCTTGATAAAGAAAGATGAAAAAAACTGTGATTCATTTTCAAATAAATTCTACATTGATTTTTTGGTTGTTTTTTAATCTTTAACCCTCTATGATTTGATTTGCGTTATTTAATGATTACTAGGTTAAAGAAGATGATGATTAAGATGGGGGAAAATTACCCTTAAAAATGGAGGAACACTTGAACCACATTATCAGTGTTCTTGATTTGTCATTGTTGATTAGTGAAGAGAATAAAGAATACGTTGAGGCCGAAATCTCGGGATTCATTAATGATAGTAATAACATTTTTTCATTTATTGAATTGATTGAGAATTCTGAAAGGGATACTATTAGACAGGCTGGTGCCGTGTATTTAAAGCAAACAGTAATGAAATGTTGGGAATCAATGGATGAAAGTATGAAAATGAAAGCTTGTCAGAGGATTATTGAAGTAATTCAAGAGGAAATACCTTTGGGTGTTTTACATGTTGTTATTGGAACAATAATTCTGGTTTTTGGGTATTTGAATGGAGAATGGAATGATTTATTGTCTATTGTGATTAAATTTTGTGAATCCAACACTAAATTTGAGGAAGCAATGATGATTCTAGAATCAATATATCCAATATTTTCCAATGAGAAAAAGAATGAGATGAAAGAAAGTCTTATACTGTTTTGCAGTCAGTCTTTATCAATGAAAATGTCACTGAAAGTATTTGGTGTGGGTCTTTTTGCAAGTATTGTTAATAATAATCCTCAAGATATTAAAAATGGTAATTATGGGTTTATTAATAGCCAAATTATTGATTTGGCGGCTCAATCGAAGGAAAGCCCTGAACATATATCAGCCATTTGGTCCGGAATTGGTGTTTTAATTACTAATCGCATTTTTAATGAAGATGAGCTATCATCAGTTTTTAATTTTTCTTTTAACATTTCAATGGATGAGTCGCTAGATTGTAAAGACAGATCGCATCCATTGAATGCATTAGTGCCTGTAATTGGAGATTTTCCAGAATCTGCTCCAAAAATATTTTCCACTTGCCTTAATATTTGTGCTCAAGTAATTAAAGAAGATGAAAAGCTTCCAAAAGACATGCTTGCAGAGTTTAATGATGCTCTCAAGTTCTTTACTCACTCTGATATTTATCCAATTGTACTTTCTATACTTTCTGAGAACCTAGAATCCGATTCTCAAGAACATCAAATTTCTGCTTTAATGGTTTTTAGGATTATATTGGAAGCTGCTCCTGAGTGTGCATACAAAGATATTTCCCAAATAATTTCTTTTTTAATTGGAGCATTACAATCAGAGAATCCATTGCTTCAAGAAGCAAGTTGTTCAGTGATATCCACGTTTGATGATTCTTTTATGGGTCTTAACATGTACTCGAACCAAATTTTCCCAAATTTGTATCCATTGTTTATTCATTCTAGACCAGAATTAAGATTGATGGCATATAAAGCTGCAGAGTCAATACTTGGGAAAACTGATTCTTACATCGATGGTATGTTTTTATCGATGATGAGCTTTGTAGATCAAATTCCAGACAATGATGATGATTGGATTGGATTTCTCACTGTTTTAGCATATTCCATAACTTTGTCTGAAGAGTTTGATGATGAGAGTTTTGATTTAGCCATTGAAGTATTGACAAGCGTTGCCGAAAAAGGTGAATTATATCGTCTTTCGGCATCATTGGATGTAGCACTGGCACTAATTAGGAACGATGATTCACAAGCACCTAGTATATTAGAAATTGTATTACCTGGAATTCATACTTGCTTTGAATCAGGTAATAAGAATTTAGTCTTTGAATCTGCCTCTTTCCTTGGTAATATTGCTCCACTTTTAAGAGAAATTGGAAATGACTTTTTAACCACATATATTCCTCTATTAAATGATTTGTGTGTTAATCATCCATCTTCATTTGTAAAATCTGGTGTTATTGAAGCTTTATCCAAAATTGCCCGATATGTCCCATCATTGAAAGATTCTATTCTTCCTGTTTTGATTGATCAGCTTGTTTTGGGGTTAAAAAGTGACAAAGATCTCGTTTTAGTTGCTTCGGAGCTGGGAATTAGGCTTATGAAGAAGAATCTTGACACTGATATCCAAAAAACTGTTTTTGATGAAGTACTTCTTCGAATAGACTCTCCTTCTAGTGATGAAGATATTATTGGTGACAGCTTTTTGACTTTATCTAAGATTCTTAAGTATGTTTCTCAGGACAATCAACCAGCTTTTCTTGAAAAATCAGTAGCGGTATTCCACTCGTTAGTCAATTGCACAATTCCATTCATGAAAAATAGTGAGATTGCTCTTTCACCTATGTTTCCTCATGTTTCACAGCCAATTTCTCACTTCTTAGCATGCCTTCTTCGTTTTAAGACAGATGTAGCAGATGATATTTGCCACTATTTGCTTAAATGGCTAGATCAGGGTTCTGACTTCGAATCATATGATATTACTGGTGCTTTCATCGAAGCAATTAAAACTGGAATAATATCTTCAGAAACGACATCCCTAATTTTGTCATCTGTTGCAAAATCAATGGAAACAACCACAGAGCCTTCTAATCAACAAAATATTGTATACTTCCTTAATGTTTTAATACAATGCTATCCTGATATGATAGATAATGTTATTTCTCTCTTACCAATTATTGAAAAGTGGTTCAGAGAAGGAAAGGAAAATGTATTTGGATACCAAGAGACTCTTTCTAATATTGCCTCCTTGTTCCTTGAAATGTCCAAGAGGTATCCAGACTTTCCAATTGATTATGTTAATTCTGCATTAATGTATTTCCCTCCGGCCGATAATCTCGAGACTATGCCGATGATTTCCTCTATTCTCGAAATTTCAAGACGATCTCTCCCCAACAATGTGAAAAAGGCAATTGCTTTGGCAATCGGTCGATTTATTGTATGGGATGACACAAGCCTTGAAAAGGCTAGAGTCACTGAACCGGCCAAAGAATCCCTTATTGACATTTTCCGTGAGTTTGTATCACATGATAAGTCCATATTAAAGACTCTATCCCAGCAATTCTCCAAACAAAGAGCAAAATATAGGAAACTAGAAGCAGTAATATAAATAAAGAATAGATTTATTGAAAAACAAAATCCCTGTACTTATTCACTGCAAAATTATATGCTGATTCATCAATCCCATTCAAAAATCTCACAATTCTCCCGGAAATTGAAACTGAAGGTACCCCCTGCTGTTAAAAATAAAAAATACCATATTCACAATACCCAAAATCTGTAAGTATTGCCCGTTTGATATCCCATTCATCTGTTCCTCACTTAACGAGCACTCAATCTGATTCTTATTACTTTCCAAAACAACAGTTTGATGAATTTGATCAACCCGAGCAACAGAACCCATAACGCGAACGTATTTCTTCCCATATCCGCCCTTCAGAACATCCCCAATACTCATATAAACAAAGGTATTCCTTTCCATCCCCTAAACACAATACAAATAATCGATTTTATAAAACGATCAAAATATTCACAATTTACAAAGAATAAAAGTTCACAAATCAATAAACAGTGCTTTGAAAAAATCAATTCTGCTTTGAAAATTTTAGGACAACTTCGTTATATTATGAAACAACCAAACGAAGATGTTTTAACCCTTGTGAATACTCGAAGCCATTTTAAGTCTGTTTTAGATTCATCATGGATAAGTGATACGAATGATGCTTTGATGATATACTTTGCCAAAGTTCATACGAGTTATGGAATTGGACCTGTTTTAGGATGGATATTTTTTTTGGTCATTATGATTCAAATGTGCGTTCCGGCTTTCTTTGTTGTTGTTGATGAATTGTGGAAGGACCAATCTGTGATTTTTTCCATATTGAAAATATTAATGGGCTTATCTATTGGACCATACACAAATAGCGATGATAAAAGGGTTTCCTTTTCGTCCATTTTGATTTCGGCGAATATGATTATGATTATTTTCATTATGATAAGGAGTCATTTTTTTACCAAAAAGCGCAACCAGTCGAAAGCAGAGAGTATTGTATCACTGATTATCTATAAATACGGGCTAATTGCTATTTTGCCGATGATGTGCTCAGGAATTCCAAACGCATATTATAATATTTTTAAAGGTCAGTCAACTTTGGGATCATGGCATGTAGCTGTTTTTGGGCCTATAATGCTAAGTATTACTTTATATATATTCAAGTTTTTTGTATCTCCAAGAGTTATTCTCGAAGATGCACCCTTACATGAATGGCTGCCAAGATTTCTTCCATTAGCAGCAATGGTTTTATGTGCAAATTCTATGCTCTCTGTATGTGTTCAGTTTTCATCACTTAATGTACGGTTGGTTTTATGCACATTGATCATGCTAGTTATTGCAGGAGCCTCTCCCATTTCCTATATGTTATCCGCAACAGTTAATAGATCTTCAAGCATTATAATTGTCGGATTTGGTTTTGGAGGCGCAGCAGTTGCATTATTCCAGATCGTTAACCTTTTAGTTCTCAAAATTGATTCTGATGCAACATTTTTGTTGTATATAATCTTGAGCATATTGTTTACCATGTTGTTTTCATCCATGAATTCTAAATGGGTTTTAGAGTCTTTGATGTTCCTCGATGAGTGTTTTGAAAACAGTAGCCAATTTCGTGATTTAATGGATAATGAATATTCTGGTCCAATGGATTTCTTAAGGAAAATACGAATAGTTGTTGAATACTGGCATCCAATGCTTTTAAAGTGGGATATGTTTGAATATGCTGTAGAAAAATGGCCAACAAATGTTAATTTGCTTATTGTGTATGGAAGACTCTTGTCATTTTTCCCATTCAAAACGGACAGAATGCTATATGTTGCTCAATTGCTCTCTAATATCCCTAATAGCTTAAGTGGTCTTTCATTTATTAATCAGTTTCAGATGATTGCTCGATCAAGATCCACAGGCTTAACACCAAAAGTTAATGAAATCATAAAAGAAGTTAATATCAAAATCGATCTTTTGACAATGTATGCCCAAAGATTTTGGGAAAATATTCTTGTAAAAGACACCACCACATTTTGGGATGAATCTCAAACAATTTCTAGTCAAATAGATCATCTTGAATCTACAATCAAACAACTTTTAGTAGAATATTATCATAATATTCCTATATATAATTTATATCGTACTTTTTTAAGAGATGTAAGGCATGATAAAGGAAGATCTGATATTGTATTTCAAGAAATGCAAAGACTAAAGCAAAGTCAATCATGGATTACTGGACAGGCTGTATCAGCTGCTTTAAGAGTATATCCAATGTTCTTTAATGTTGTATCAGAACAAGATGAGATTCAACATGAAGAACACGCAGAAGAAGAAGAGGAAAAAGAGCTTGACCAAGATCAAGCATTACTGGAGTTTTTCACATTCGAAACCATTAAAACCTCTCCTGCAGGATCGATTTTTGTTGGAGTATTCTTTATTCTTGTAATGACAATTGTTGTTTTGTTGATATATTTCATGTTCATTAATGAAGTTAATTCCGATGTTTTGAGTGATCAAGAAACTACTATTAATTGTATTCATGACATAGCAAAACTATATTATGAAATGGCTCACTTGTCGAATCTAATAAATATTGCTCCTGCACTTTGGTCAAACGTTCTTCCTGTCAATAGCACAATAATGGAAAAGATTTCTAAAACTTTGTGGAATAATAACCTTATTAGTCAATGGAATCTAACAACAAGTGATATTGTAACATCAGCAGAAAGAACACAGAGATCCTTAGAGGATTTGTCGATATCTATTATGGCATTAGATCAAACAAGTAATGAATCTATTGCTCTTTATCATCACTTTTTTACCAATAAGATATATTTAGATCAGTCTTTTCAAAGTGTATTAATACAAATGATTATTGATTCTAATCAAATGTCCCAGATCAGTAATGGTACTCAGTTATATAATAGTAACCTAATGATTGGTTTTAATAATGCATATGATAATCTTCAGAATTTTATATTTGATGGCTTTTCACAAGCAATTCAAATAGCAAGTACTGGATCACCAGATGGATTTAAAAAGTTTAACGAAACAATGGTCTTATGCATTTTAATGTCCTTGTTTTTAGTAACTCTGCCATTTATGTTACAACTTTTCCAGCTTATGATTCAGAAAAATGCCATCTCTGATAGTTTTACCAGGTTTCCAAATCATGAAGTTAGGAGAATTATGAAAGGACTTGGCATGTCTAGTGTTAAAAATGAACAAGATAGTGCAAAAATCAGTGCCTTTTCTTCTTTATCGGATTCTCTTCGTTCTTCACTTCAACAGAATTTGATATTTTTCGCATCTTTTCTTCCATTAATTGTTACCTGTTTCTGGTTGTATTTTTCAATTCAAGATTTTTTGGCTAAATCATCTGAGAGAGCAAATAGTCTGTATTATTTCCAATCTCCTCCAATTTTTATTAAGAATGCTTTTTCTTCAATGGCAAGGCTCCTATGTTATGACCATATGGGTTCTTCCAATCCGTTAACCAGGATTGGATTACTTCAACAATGCTTATTCCATATATCGAGGGCTTCACAATATCTAAGGAATGGCTATACTGTTGATTCAAAACTTTTTGCTACATATTACGATATCATGAACACTTTCGATCCATATACCGATTTGTTGAATAACTCCATGAATAATGATACATTTACTTTATCCATGTTTGACAGAATTGTATTAAAAGATATTCCATCATCAATCGAATTAATTGAAACTCAAGCTTACATATCTTCTTCGAACGTGATTGGAAGAAAGCTTGATCCATTTAGTGATTTTATTCTTGCTAGCTCATATTATCTGACTGTGTATGCTCCAGAGTATAGAGACTATATGTTTTTGAATGTTGCTCAACAAGGAGCTCTGGCAAAATTGAAGAGTCTCCAGCAAATTGCATCAATTTTTGAAATTGTAATTACATTTTGGCAGATATTTGTTGCATTATATGCCGTTCTATTTCTTTATAGTGAACACGGGATATTAAGGTCAGCATTGAACTTCTACAATCATGTTTCTCCTAATATTTTAAATATGAATTCTGCTGCAATGTCGATAATTCTACATGGTAAAATACTGATAAATGAAAAGAAAGCTGGATTTGCAGGATCGGAAAAATTGTTATCACAGATTGAACAAGGTGTTGTTGTTCTTGATGTTACGAATACAATTGTTGATTATAATACATATTTTGTGGATATTGTTGAGTGCAATGATGATATTCATGGAAAACCTTTTGCTAATTTGTTTACCCCATATCTAGGAGATAATGGCTTCCCAACCTTACTTGAAGATATTGCTCTTGCAATTATTGGTGAAAAGCCTCTTTCTATATCTAAAACAATATCTGTTTTGGTTGCTGGAGATCAGAAGAAGAATTTCCAAATTGATGTTGTTTTCCTGACAGCTGATGGGCCTGCTTCTCAAGCTGATATTGGTAGCATTATTAATGTAGCATTACTTATTGAAGACCTCACTCCCCTTGTTATTCGACGTGAATTACTTGCAAAAGAAAACGAGAGAATATATCATATGTTATCAAAGGTAATGCCTTCATCAGTTGTTCAACCTCTTCAAGAAGGATCAACATCAATATCAATGATTGCTCAGTCAGCCACAATGGTAGCTGTCAGAACATGGTCTCCTGATCACATGGATCCGAGAACAGATGAGAATTTCAAATTCTTGGATACACTTTTTGGCTGTTTTGATCAAGATATGCTTGATTTTCCAAACTTATGCAAAGCCAGGACATTCGCTCACACTTATACATATATCGGAGGACTCTTTGCTAAAGTGAATAAACCAGAGAAACATGCAATTGAAGCCGTTCAGTTTGCCGTTTCAATTGTCAAAAAGATCCCCGAATATGAACAAAAAACTGGCAAAAAACTAACCCTGACAATTGGAATTCACACAGGAGGACCAGTAATTGCAGGTGTTATGAGTCTCACCAGACCTCAGTTCCAAGTAATAGGTCCCATTTGTTCAATGGTTAATCAAATGAAAGCAACTGCTCCCGGAGGACAAATTCAGATATCAAGACCAGTTTATGAACTAATATTTGCTGCTGGATTTAATGTTGTTGAGAGGGGGGAGATTAAGATCAAAGGAGGCTCAATGGTTTCTACCTACATTGTCAACCCATAGAAATGTTAATATAAAAGGTTTTTAATTCTAAACGTATACAAGTATTTAATGAATATTCCAGGGTTTGTAGAAGATAAGGTTCTCGGCAAAGGATCATATGGTACTGTATATAAAGCAAAGAGGGTTTCTGATCAGCTTATCTATGCTGTTAAGGTTGTCAATACCGCAGGGATGGATAGAGAAACACTTGAGGATTCTGTTAATGAAATAAGGCTTATGGCATCGTTTAAATCTCCTTTTCTGATAGGATTTCATGAGGCATTTTGTTGTGATCAAAAACTTTGTGTTGTCACAGAGTACGCTAGATTAGGGGATCTCACACATACCATAGAGAGGAGAAAGAGGCAAAAGAGGCAGTTTTTGGAAAATGATATATGGAGATATTTGATACAGATACTTGAAGGACTGAAAGTTATGCATGAGTCTGGGGTTATTCACAGAGATATTAAGAGTGCTAATCTATTATTATGTGGACCTGATTTAATCAAAATTGGAGATCTTGGTATATCTACGGTGCTTAGAACGAGAAAATTAGCCAAAACCCAAATTGGAACTCCACTATATCTTGCACCAGAAGTGTGGAAGAGACAACCTTATGATGAAAAGTGTGATATGTGGAGCCTTGGTGTTGTTATATATGAGATGATGACATTTGCGTTTCCTTTTGTGGGTAAAACCACAGAAGATCTCGGGAGAAGAATAGTTGGAGGTAGATATGCACAAATGTATACATCATACTCATCTGACCTCCAGAATATAGTTAAGAGTCTTCTCCAAGTGAACCCAGAAGCAAGACCTTCAGCTAAGCAATTGTTGAATTCATGGAGTGTTAAGAACAGAATGTCTCTTCTCAATGTAGACATTGAAGAGAGAGATGAACCCAGTAGACTATTATCTACAATTAAGGTGCCCAGGAATATGAGATGCCTTGCGTTACCTGCTCCAAACTACTGTAATCGGAATAGCATGGTTAAACCACTAGGAGAGAGGCTCCATTGCAAGGGAGGAGCAGTAAGGGCACAAATTGAGAATCTCTCTACAAGAGAGTTGCAAGTTGTTTCAGACTTAGACTGGTGGAGCCCTAATAAAATCAAATCAAAGTCGAGCCTTGAAGATAAAATAGAGTACAACCAAGGGCCATTAAGCGAAAGAGGGGGATATAATCCTTCAATTCTTGGCTTAAGGAAGCCAATGGCTCCAATAGTTCAGCCTGTTATTGACAAAAACCCGAGGCATAAAATGTTTGTACAATATCAAGAACCAAGGGCTCTCCCTCCTCTATATGCTGCTGAAAGGCCAAATCCAAGAAGATTCTTCTAATTGTTATAAACCTGGGTTTTTAAAAAATGGTAACTGTTGCAACCCTTATTGAGCAACAAGAATTAATTAAGCAGATGGATGAACATTTTCGAACAGTCACACTAGAGATAGAAAAACAAGTTCAAGAAGTTGAAATTGAAGTGTTAAAACTTCAGAATGGCTCGAAAGATAATATGTCCAAGACTTCTGTTATTTCGGCTCCAAAAACACCGAAAATCGGTAATAAATGAATAAACATTTTATTTGAATCAAGGAAGAATTTTTCCTACGAAGAGGAAGTGAATTTCGATATTATGTTCTGGTATCAAGAACAACCACTGAGATTCTGTTGTTTTTGCAGAGGAAGGAGTAAAACTGAACTCAAAAACATATCTTTTCCCGCTAGATATCAAAGCTTGTGGAATAATGCACTGAATCTGTTTCTCCTGGCTGACCTGTTTCCAGAATACTTCATATGGCGCTGATGTTGGGTTAATTATTTCGAATTTCTTCAGAGATTTTACACCAATTTTCTTGGAAAATACTTCAATAACACTAATGTTTTCCGGAAGTGGGTTCTGATATGAAGGGTGACGACGACCTGATGAAATATAGTCGCTCATTTCGACATTAAAATGACACAAAGGTCTCCTAGAGATCCCATTGATTGATATTTCTGGTTCGGTTCCAGGAGGTATATTAGATATCTTACATTTAAACAAAGCAGAGAAATCGTCGACTTCTTCTGGAGAGAACTTGACTTTAAACACAGTGAACTGCCCAGGTTCAATGAATCCACTATATGGGAGGATTGAAAATGGACAAGGTCTGTTTTGGCAATAGTTAGTTCTTAATGATTCGCAATTTGAGATTTCCCATGAATAATCAAACCTAATGGTGGATAAATTGAACATTTTCACATCAGTCGTTCTTGATTGATACATCATTGTTGGAGAAAATGAGATAGATGTTGCCTCTAATTGATACTTAATTAAATCGGATGTGGCTGTAAGCCTTAAAAGCAAATCCTTTGGTTTGTTAGCTATTGTTTTGAAATCGGGCTCGCAATGTTCATTGTTCATATCATCCCAATCTTCAATAAAGGGTGGCAATTCTATTCGATTCCACTGGCAAGGAATACGTATACCTGTATGTTTAGATGGCTTTTCCGAAAGAAACACGACTTTAATTGACTTTTGGTTTCCAGATTTAATATGTCCCACTCTCGGGTAAAAGGTAAAATCATGTGGTGGAGACCACGAAAACCTAATATCGTTTTGTGAAGCATTTTTCATGATGAAAGTTTGCTCAGATGGGAACCCTACTACAGAATTTCGGAACAATACATCAACGTCTTCCTCATTAGAACCTTCAAAAACAATTTCTTCCATGTACCCCTCTCCATTAAATGAAAACGCAAATGAAGACTTGGGATTACCAACAACAGTCACATTAATATCGTATGTTGATCTGATTGCTTTTGTGGGAGTATATGTTGTCATTAATGTAATCGTTCGGCTTGGTTCTAATACTTGTTCTGTATCAAGAAAATTATAATTAATAGAAAACTCAGAAGAAGGTTTTGCAGATACAACAAATTTAGCAGGAATTGGACCTTCGTTTTTGAAAGAAACTGCCTTTTCTCTAGATTTTCCAAACAATACTCGTCCAAAACCATATACCATTGTACCTTTTGAAGCAATAATTGGTGATATGATTGGTAGAGATCCGTTACCTTCGAGTGCAAACTTGAATGATTTCGTTTCAGGATCAATTCCTCCTCGAACATTAATTTCACATAATCCAACAAAAGACTCACATATCATTGGGCTAAATGTGATAAAAATAGGAATCTCGGAATTAGGAGGAATATCTGATACTTTTGGCATGATATCAAATGGAAAACTGGCTTGGCCTGCTTTGGTTTTGGGCTTTATACTGATATCAGTTGTGATTGGAATTGGATTTGGATTCGAAATGAATATTGTAACTTGGGATTTATCAGATAATAAAACAGGTGAGAAATGAAGGATGTGGTCATCTTCAAGGAAAGAGTTAATGTTGTGCTTTTGAAGATCACTCCTAAGACATAAATGTACATTTCTGAAAATTCTATCATAATCATGGATAGAAATTCCAGGGATTAGTATCCTCGACTTGATATCAATATCTTTATCTTCAAAGTATTCCGGATTTTCAGGATCCACCATTCTTACGGTGGCAATAATATTCGCGTCAAGAGATATTGAAGATTGAAGTTCAGTAATAATGGCAACATTTGATTTGGGTGGAATTAAACCATTTGACGGGCATATAAGGTAGGGCCCAATTTGCATCGACGCAGCGTTCCCTTTTTTTGGTTTATTCTTGGGAGTAGATGGTACTTTTTTGCCTTTCGATGAGATATTGACAATGTTATCATTTTCAGATCTGGAAATAATAGAATACTCCATTGGGAAGGCGCCAGTGTTGTGAATAATAAACTGTTCGGTTTTCATTGCATTAATTGGAATCACTCCAAAATCAACAATTAAAGGCTCAATAGAATAAGAATTCATTAGGACTTCTGCTGAAATAGGAATAGGATATGCATGAATAATTCCTCCATTGACAGGATCAATTAGCCTTAAACTTAAGAGTTTATCACTGTCTATGGTCATAGTTTTGGTTGAAGAAAACTGAACAACAATACTGAGAGTCTTATCTCCAGGTGATATAATACCATTTGTTGGGGATACCTTTAAAAGATTCACAGCTTGCCTTCCATGAAGATCAAACTCATATTGAATTGGATACTTACCTTTATTCTTTATAGTGCACGATATATTTTTAACTGAACCAACTTTAACAAGCCCAAATATCAGCGAATTATTCTTCATTGGAGTTAAAAACTCATAAGATGTGTCATATCCTTCAGCTAAAACATTAATAATACTACTAGAAAAGAGTTTGGCCTTATTGGAATCATATATATCAATTTGAAATGGTTTCTTGATTGAAAAAGTTTTATTAGGTGAAAACTTAACGATTAGCTCATGTGATCCACCTTTCATAAGAGCTCCTTCATTTGATGAAAAAGAAAAAGAAGAACCTAAATGAGATGTATTCTTAAGGACAAAAGATACTGGAATTTTGCCATTGTTTTTTAAAACAACTGGAATCTCTTTAGATGACTTAATTGAGCACTTCTCGAAATCAATAATAGATGTAGAAATCTCAACAGAAGGTGCAACACATTCTGCTAAAAACAAAAAAGATAAAGGATCTGGGTTATCCTTAATTGTTATGCATATAATGGATTTGATTGTATCAATGTTTGATGGTAGCAACGATATTGTCAATAAACCTGTATCTCCAGGTTTGATTACTTGAATAGAATTCTCAATGAACCATGTATTTCTGTAGTTACTCTCATTGATTGATGCTGATATTTCAATATTAAATGATGATGTATTTCTAAGTTGGAGGTTAGCTTTATATGGGAAAACCATTCCTTTTGAATATTTATCCTTGGATAATAATACATACCCAAAGTGAAATGCATTAATTGATGAAACCCATGAGTATTGAATGGATGGTGTCAACTTATTTACAACAGATGAAAATATGGATTTGATATTACGATCAATATCTGGATAACAGCATTTCCCACTCACTTCTAGTTCAAATATTTCTTGAGGAGAAGAAGGAATTCCAAATGAGAATTTGTCTGAATAGTCTCCAATTCGATTTGATGAGAATACAATATCAAACACTTTATAGCTATTTGCGTCAATATTCCACCTTGGAGTAAACAATGATAAATCCAAATCCTCAATAATGGTGGAATGAACAGGAGAATCGGATCTCGTTTTAGTTTTTCTGCTACTTCTACCTCCTTTTGATCTACTACTTTCAACCACAATTTGTTCATTATAAACATCTTCTGTGTAAATGGAAAAAAGTTCAGAACGTGAATCAGATAGGCTTGGTAATGATATATCACTTCTAATACCGCTATATGGCTTGGGAATATCAATAGAGTAAACTTTCTCCATTAAAATATTCAATGATGGGATAAATGCTCTTAAAACTGACTCTACCTCCAATAAATCAAGGTTGGAACGTAGAAAGATTGAATTACAATCATGAAAAGCTTTTGAGCTATCAATCTTCTGGTCTAATGGCTTTGGATTTATAACATTAAATGTTGACTCGGCCTTTTTGACTTTTTGAACAAGTGAACCTAGAGTAAAAAGGAAACTGTATACTTCTTGCTGTATTGGATCAGAAAAAGGACCTTTGCCTTTAGATTTCTTTGGTAACTTTTTGTCATCACTAATCTTTCTATCCTCTTTAATTTTTTCGTTTCCTTTGATTACTTTAATACTATTCTTGATAATAACATCATTTTCCTTGGTGTTCAAGCCTTTAGAAGAATGTGCCTTTGATTTTGATCTTCGAGAAGAAAGCTTAGGATTCAATGACACTTCTTCAGCATCGACAATTTTTTTAATAACACTTTCTCGTGATGCTTTCCTTCTTTTATCAATTATTTCTCTTTGTTCTTCGCTGAGCGAAAGGTATTGCTCTTCAGACATATTCGATATATGCTTCTTTTTTTCTGCCTTTTCTTTATCCTTTTCCATTCTATCTTTTTCTTCTGATAATGATTCTCGATAATGAATTTGCTCATCAGTAGCAGATACAGCGACAAAAAAAACATAATGACCATCTAAGCTTGATAATACATATGATAATGCTTGTTCAAAAGCAAAAGACTTCTGGTGGGCAATCAAATAAAAAGGATTCTTAGTAATCTCGTCAATAATAACTTTTTGTTTCAAAGAATGAGAAAGAAAAGCAATTACTTCATCATTGTCTTCAAAACAATCTAATCCATCAATCAGCACTCCTTTATAATTAGATGGCTCAGATATTATTGATGACAAATGGCTTAAATAATCAAATTCTGTCGATTCAGAATTCCCAATTAAATCCCTCCAAATTTCTTTCAGGTTTAAAATACAAGCATTTCCCAAGTATTGGGATAATATTTCAGCCACTTTGGTCTTTCCACTTAAATGAGGTCCGTGAACAATGATACAAAACCTAAATTCGCCCCTTTCTTCCAAAATTGGTCTAACATCTTTCGATAAAAACCCTGGAGATGATGGTTCAACACTTAATGATTTCATTTTATTCCTGATAAAATTTTGAAGGTCTTGTTGTTGACAAAAAACTTCAATAGGATAATTGCTATTGTTCAACATTTTCACAGATAAACTACTATTCTGGGAAAAAGGTTGAATTGGAGGTAAAACCGGCGATGGTGGATCAAATGAAACCTTAAGTCGGATTCCTGATCCAGAGATATTAATCATCAACGGATTTGGGCATTTTTCAAAAAAGATTTGTATTTGATTCTCATAGCGCCTTTCCATTCTGGGCAAAAACATTACCCCAAAGTTTTGATATGAAGATTTATCAATAACACCAGCTATTGGATCAACTTGAAAAGAGTCCTTATGCTTACCAATAATAGAAATATGGTATTTATAAGGACTGATGTTCGTATTCTGTATTTGAAATGATAGAGAAAGAAATTGGCCTAGTATTACAGAAGAAAACTCAATAGACGAATGTGATATTATGAACTTTGGGAAGCTAACTCTTGCTGATATGATAACATCAAAACGAAACATCTTATTAAGGAAAAACTGGATACTTAATCCGACTTCACCTTCTGTGATAGGACTCAATTTGCTTGGATCGAAAATAAAATCAAGAGTGTGGTTAATCTGATCTTCGTTTTTCGTGTCTGTGTGAAGAATAGAAAACCCTGTATTCTGCAATATAGAATCGTTACATTCGATGACAAAGTCATAATTAGAATTAAAAGAAAAACTTTTCTTGACTATATCAGACAATACTAACTCTTCGAAATCAAGTCGATAAACACAAATCAAAAAATATTCCTTTTTTGATAACTTTCGAGATTTCGAGTACATATCCCCAAGAAAACTAAAGGATTCATTAAATTGTTGTCTCCTAATTTCGAAAAACTTGTCATCATCATAAACTTCATTCTCAGAAAATGCTTCAAACACAGGATCAAGATGATCCCTTGGGATTGATAGTCTCAATTGGGGGATTGAAAAATCAATTGAATATGGGATATCAAAATCATGAATTGTCTGAACCCTTACACGTATTAAACCTTTGGTGATTATAGATTTGGTGCCTCTAGCTTTAAAAACCACTCCTAGAGAAGAATGCGGCCCAATTATGCTTCTATCTGAAATTATTTCAAATATAACATCAGGGGATGGATCAACAATTATGATTTTATAATCAATACTAACATTTGACTCATTGAGTATTGAAAAAGTTTTTGTATATTCAAAAGGGAGCAATACCCTCGAATGGTCAAAAATAGAAGGACTCACTGAAAATTGAATATGAGATACAATGCCATGCAATTTGAGCTCATAATCAGGCCCTCCAGATACATGGCATATTGAATTGGTTATCGTTTCAATGCAAGAGCCATCAAAGGAAGAAATACATCCACTAAAAGCGGCATGAACAGTCGCTTGACTATTTGGAAGCAGCTCGCCTTGAAGAGGATATATATCGAATAATGATTTGGAAAATGAATCCTCATTCATTATTTGCCATGCCCACTTCACATGTAGATCTCCCATATTTTTCATTAGAATTGGTAGTATTTTTTCCGTGTTTATATGCACTGAACCGAAATCAACAATCCCATTAGGTGAAAACTCCAAATTAGGAAATTTGAATTCTGCTTGAAGATCTATATAAAATGATCTAGAACACTTAATCACACGTAATCGCATTCTCTTTTTGATGATTTCTGAGATAAAATCCTTCTTATTCTTAGCATCGAAACATATTAACAATTCTTTTGACATTCCTTTTTTTAAAGCAAAACTTAAACAATCTACTCTAAAAGGTGGTGATACTTCAATTGCTATTTCTAAGTCAACCAATGAATCATTAGTAACAACTATTTCTTGGTACTGTTCTGGTAAAAGCTTTGGAGATGGATAGCAATGATTACTTTTCTTATAGTCGATTTCTTCATTTATATAATCATGAACATGCTCAAAACAAAGGAATGATTTGGAAAAATGAAGCTTGGGTTGAACAAACTTTGCTGTAATCAAAGGTTGTCCAATTACAACTCTTTTCCCACCAATATTCCCATGACAATGAAATCTTATTTGAGCATTGCATGGTTTCTTCGACAGTATGGAAAAGAAAACACAAATACAATTGTTCACATCTATATTCGTCTGTGAAGGGCTGAACGAAAATGAAAAATCTTCGGGATCTGCCCCTTCGATAATGGTTTTCTGAATTGAAAATGATAACGATGATGTATAAATACCCATATTTTGGAGAGAAAAGCTATATTCAAAAGGTTTTTCTGCTAAAATATATCCAAAATCAATCGATTCAAGTGATATTGAAGGAACAATTGGTGATCCCTTTCCAGAAGCGCTTATGGGAATAACATGTGTGGTCACGTATTCAAAATTAAATGTTAACTCCCCTTTGAAAGATGATGGGTCTGGTAAACAAGCTTGAACTGTATAATCAATAGTTTGATTTGGCTCAATTATGCCACTATCAGATATGGTGGAGAAAACATTATTCGGAGAAGATATTTCCCGAGTAAAAACTGCCGGAATAGGAGATGTATTTGTAAGTTTGATGATTTTAGATGCTCTATCGAGTACATTAATTGAACCAAAATCTATTCTTCCATTTGAATAATGAATGATTGGTCCTATTACTGTGCCCTTGATGGTTATTGGGATCATTTTATCGCTCCCCAAGATCCGGAAAAATGGTTTAAATAAGAAATCACCTAACTGCTTTGTTATCACTTCGAAATCAAACTTCATCCTCTGATTAGCTTCAATCACACCGCTTTGATCGCAAAGCCTAATATCAGCATGAAGTTTGGATGCATCGTTGGGCAGAACAAACTCAAATGATGCTGCCAAACTTTCAGTGTTAGTAAAATTGAGTGAAGATCTAACACATTGACCAATAAAAACAACACCTAAATCAATAATAGTATTGTCAATGCAAATTGATGGAACAATGATATCGGCTTTAACAGGGATCTCAATTATCTTACTTCCGACTTTAGAAATATCGATACAAAAACTCGTATTAATAGAATGAGGTTCAAATGGAACTAATTCTATGCTTATTTTTTTGGAACAATATGGATCAATAGTATCCACTGCGGGATCAAAGAAAAACTCTTTTTGTGCATAATGCCCATCTTTTGGCACTCTAACCTGATACTCAAAAGGAATACTGGACTTATTATGCAATAGAAACCATTTCTTATTCACAGCACCACAACTTATTTGGCCAAAATTAATAGTTTTCGGTTCTATATCTACTTGAGGTCCTTCGACATGCCCATATAAATTGATCTGTGGAAAACCTCTATCAGATCCCATAATCGAATATGTGAATGTTTCATTAAATTGACAAACTTGGTTTGCAATAAAAGTAATTCTAATTGGATGGGAACTACCAGGTGGTATTGATAGCACGGAGGGGGCAAACATAAACTTAATCCCATTGGTAGATTTCTCTTGGAGTGAAAGCTCAGCAGGAATGCTTCCGGTATTTTGGAGTATTATCTCATACTCAAGAACTTGTTCTAAGAATACGTAACCAATGTTGATAGAATTCACATTAAACTTCGCAGATGCTGGTATGCCCACTCCTTTAAGTGTCAATGGTATTGGAACACAATTTTCACCACAAATACAAGAAAACTTCTTTTCATATATTTTAGATTTCTTTGGAGTAAAAGTAGCCACAACTTGTAAAAACCTATCAGGCCAAATTGTTCCACTGCTTGGTGATATAAAAAAAATGCACTCTTCATCAGCTATATTTCGTAAATTGGGAATATCTTGTTTTTTGATTTGGTTATTGATCCCACTATTGGAAGAAATTCTAGAAAAATCATTCTCAAAACGAAATTCTATAGATTCTTTGCTATCATTATGTACTTTAAACGTGAATTTACACTCTAAAGACACAAAAGTATTTGGAAAATAAATGATTGAAGGTTCAATCCAAATACCCTTTTTCATGATCAATTCTTAAACGATCCTCGATTTTTTTGAATTCAAAATTTGATATAAAACAATTTTATTCATTATTGACCTCCATTAGTGCATTTAGAGCTAAAAATGGTGTAGGGTCTTCCTTCTTTGTCTTTTTGATGTACAATAAGATAAAATATAGAAGAGAAATGGAAAATAGGGTTAGTGAAATTACAAAAAACAAGGTGGCTGTTGATAGTTTGTTTGATGTTGAAGGAGTTGGTTGGGTTATTTCAGTAGAGTTTGCATAATCAAAACATAAACAGAATGATTTGTATTCAAATTTAACATAGGGAATAAACATTCTACTATCTGTTCTTACATTTGAATCGCCATACTGAATCATTCCGCGAATATCACTCAGCTCCTCATAACCAATAAACTCCATTACTTTCAGAGAATAGGAAAATGATGAACTATACATATCTGGGTTTGATACATTAGCTATAGCCACTAAATTCAGATTTTTTGGAAAATTTGCATAACCATTTTGATTTATCAACGAAATATAGGGCCTTTGGTGAGGAACAGTAATTGGATATTGAAGGGTTAGCTCTTGAAGATCACAGTCTAAAAATGTGACATACGTATTTGTTGGAACTAATGTTTGGCTTTGTATTGATAATTGACTTATTGTTGGTTCGGTATTTGGAAGTAAAACAAGATGTTCTGCCAAAAAAGACTCCTGAGCATTATCTATTTCATCGCATGTAAATCTGATATTGGCATTGCCAATTATTATCGATGAAAACACAATTGTAAGATTCTTTTCATTAATCCGAATTATTGATGATGATTCCGAGAACTCATGAGAACAAATCCTTACTGATGAAGAAAATGAATGTTTAACCATATTGATTAGATAAATCTCGTTTGCATTATCTGCAGTCACTGGTATCATTGTTCCGTAGAATTTAATACAAATCAATTCACCATTAATAATTTGCAAGGATGAATAATCAAATCTTTTCTCATTCCAATTTTGAGTAACAATAACAGTTAAGTAATGCGGATTATCAGTATAAAGCCTTCGAGAATTAATTATCAATGGTTTTGGACTATGAGTCTGAACACTTTGTGAAATGCTCAGTGTTGAAGTTGACAAAACAAAAAATATGTATTTTGGTGACAAACTAGTGGCTCTAATAAGATTAATCTCTCCGGTTTCAGTACTAAAAGTCCATCCATCATCAATGTACTCAATAAAAATTAAACCAGATCCCAGGGCAACATTAATCACTTTGACATCATTTTTTGGAAATGAATCTAGAACATCAATAGAAACTTCAAGGTTTTGAACACGTGAATATGAATAAAAGCTACGAGACTGTATTGATAGTTTGACGCCTCTTGAAAGGTTAAGATAATCAAAATCAATAGACACATAACTTGATGTATTAACAAAGTCAATGCTTATATTCTCAAGTGTTAAACTCTTCATTCGAAACTTGGTATTAAATGAAAAACCGACATTGACATGGGCAATTCTCCCGATAAGAGTTGGATCAGAAATCATTGAAACACCAATTGGATAGTCCAGAGAATCGAAATTAAAATAATCATTGTATGGAATGGAATCAATGAAAGCTATTCTTATTTCTTTAGTCAATGGTGATAAATAAGTATTAATAATTGATATATTTGTTGAGGATATTTGTATTGAATCTGGATCTAGGCACTTTCTAGTAGCTGAATTTACATAGCAAAATTTTGGATATATAAGTTTTGGACTCCCAACAACCTTAAATCCATAACATGTTTCATTCCAAGTTCGATAGCATTGAAAATCAAGAACAGAAGCATCTTTGCAAAATCCGATTGGACCTGTTGTAGAAATATCATTATTAGTGAATTCGCAATCTAAAAATGGAGAGCATATTATACTTGTAGTTTTGTTGATTATTGGCGTTATCATTTCATCAGAAACGCTCATATATTTTGAAGAAAATGATACAAAATTCAAGCTGTTTAAAACTGGTGTCATTATCCTCAAACCATAATGACTATCAAATCCGTAAACATAATTAATGATTGTGGTTGGGCTGATTGACAAACTATCCATATTAAAATTACTGTTTTCAATAAGTATCATATCTTTAACAGAATATGTAGCTTTATACAATTGATGTGTTGATGTCTGGTTTTTTAAAATCATAGTACCAGCACTAACACTATAACGCTTCGATGGGAAAACATTTGTATAACCATTAATCAAAAAATACCTATTAACATCAAGAAGAGTGTTATTATGTTCAAAATTGTAATAGATCTCAATAGGATTCATAAGAATGATTGAACTAATGTTATGAACTTGACAACAAAAGTTAATTATTGAGTGAGAAACTATTGTTATAAAAGCTCGACTAAACTGAGATAATAGTGTTAAAATACCTCTTTCCAACATTTCGATTTGGATTGAATAGTTGTTTTTTACATGCTGGGGTAAAGGCTCAAGTAATTCTAAAACTGCTCCATTACTTACAGAAAATTTTATGGAAGAAAGAAAAGGATGCAATACATGAGATATCATATCAACTTTTAACACCACTCCGGAATAGCTATGAGTTACATCGAGAAGAAACACATCATCAATCTCCCCTTGGATAATAACTGTAGCCTCAACATCAACAAATTGAATCTCTATATGATTTGAGATTGTAAAAGTTACATCTTTACATATTGAATGAAGGAAAACGCTATGCGAAGCAGAATTTATGATCCGAATTGCAATATTTCGAGTTGGCAGATAATCCGGCAAAGATGAATCCAAATTCATATTTTGGACAATAATCAAATCAAATCCGCACAAGGAATAAAAATCTGAATTGATTTCATATGCTTTAATATAATGTGTTGTTGTGATAATAAAAGATGCTTGTCTCATAAAAAGGGTCGAAAAATGATAGTAGTGCAACCCTGTTGGGTCTATAAGCTCTCCTTGTGGAATTATAAACAAATTATTAAATGATAAAGACTCTAATATTTTGCTTTTTGAAAGATTAACAACAATCAAAGATTCTTCAGTTCCAAAAAAGAAAACAGACCTTTTTCCAAAATTTTCAATATTAAAAAAAAATGGACAAGAAGCATTATTGACAATATCTAGGTAAATCACTTCATCTGGATAAGGATAAGGAGAATTAAAAAAATCCGTAGAATTAAGCTTGATATAATCATCATTTTCACATTCAATTGGATTTCCTGGTGATATAATGCAAAATCCTCGAGAATTATCCAATGATTCTATAAAAAAACTCAAAAAAAAAATCATGGAAAGAATAAGAGCTTTTTGGGAAAAATTAAAAACTGAGAGATCTTTGTTAATGGCTATCAATGCAAACTTGAGCAATAATCGAAATATTATGATTTAAATGATTTTTTTACATTTAATTCTGTGATTAAATTCGAATGAAAGACCATGAAATCCTTAGCTTTGAGACAAGAAACCATATAATGATGCATCTTGTGGCCAAATGAAACAAAAAAATGTATAAAAGCGGATCATGGATCCTATCCCTTATGTGGACAAGGAGCTGAATTTTTTTTTCTCATGCAACATAGATAAGAAAACTTACAATTTTTTGAACTTCAGTACATTCTTTTTTGTTTAACACGATATTCAACAAAACTAAGATGGCCATTTATAGCAGTTTAATGAAGAGGAGTCTGATTGAGCAGTATTTCTAGGAAAAACTCATTTATTAGGTTTTGTAACAATTCCAGTTATCTTTTTAAATAAATTATTAATCGTTATGTAAATTCGTGATAGTAAAAGAAACAATCAAAGTGGATTTTTGTAACCTTATGATTTAATCAGAACATCCTTAATACAATAAAAAAAGCATCATATTATGTGGTAAATTTAATACGAGTGTTTTTTTGTCACTTCATTCCTCAAATAATGTGAGCAACTTTATCGCGAGTATTCATAATTAATAGATGAACCAAAACATTTTTTGCTTATTATGTTGCTCATTCACTTCATTTTGAAGCTCAATATCGATTTTTTTCGTTAAATAGAAATAAGCTTCAAGGTTTGTCATTGATTGAAAGAGTAGAGCTATATAATATTGGTACGAATGGTGGACATATTTCCGGTCTTTTAAACCTTGGTTTTTGTTATATTGATGAATGAATACATTTATACAACTTTTCCTTCTTCTTTTTATCCCCTGGTCAGAGTACGATAAATCGTTATAATTAATGTGTGGATTCTTTTCAAAATCAAAGTCGGAAAGAATTCGAATCAGTGATCTGTCAGTGTTAGTGTGACAAATAAAAAGGTGTTTGGACGTTTTGATGGTATTTTATAGATTTGCCATTTTTTCTAACAATATTTCTAATGAAAGTATTTTCAATGATTGTTCAACATCTAGCAATCCAAAATGCTATTCATCAATCTCATTTATTCATGAGGAATAGTTTTAGTTCCGTTTTTGGTTTCCAGAATGATTATAATGTTTCTTATCAGAAGGTTACAATGCCATACTCAAAAGGAATATATATTGGTAATACTGTATATGAAAATTTTAAGGCATCATGTCCAATATATTTAAGCCTGACTTTTAATCCTATTTTCTTAGTTGTTGAAAAGTCTTCTTTTGCACATTGTGAAAATGGAGATTTAGGAGGTGCAATATATTTCAAGAATTATGGAGGAGGAATCATACTTGACAAAATATGTGCATACTGTTGTTTTTGTTATGGATTGTCAATAAACGCAGGTCAAGTTGCTCGTATTCATCTTTTTTCTAATGAACAAGTGAGAATTAATACAACATCAATTACAAAATGCCCTTCAAGTTATTTAGACAAGGATACAAGAGAACCAATATCCATATTTTTTGGTGATTTGATTGTTAACCAAGCCAATTTTTCTAAAAACTATTTGAAATATACATCCGCAATGTATACCTGGAATCTTCAGGGTTGTTTGATGAGTTTTTCGAGCTTTAAAGAAGGATTCGCATCAATTTCCATATTGCTTAGACTAACATCTGCATTATCATCTAATATTCATTGGATAAAGAAGGTCAATTTCGTTTTAAATCAATCGCCTGGCACAGGATCTGCAATTATATCAAGTGGAAATGTACAAACAAATATATCTGAATGCATTTTTATCGATAATTATGGGGCTTTGTTTACATGCACAGATCCCCTAACTTCAATGACAATACATAACAATTATTTTAAATTGATTCCTCAATTTCCGATTTTTCAAGCTACTGTAAATGTTCGGACAAGCAACAATGTTCAAACTTCAGTATATACACAAACTATTCCATATGCCCATTTCTTTACTTATTACTGTGATGTTGAGTATCAACAATTAAATGTTGAAGAAACAATTTGCCCTGCCATTCCTCCAAGTCCAACAGCATGTGATGGTGAGTTGCCAGATGAGTCTAATCTATTCTCAGTGATCAAATTTGTGATTCCATTTATTCACTTCATATACCACATTTAGTAAACCAATGATTTATCAAAATCTTATAAATATCAGTGATCTGTCAGTGTTAGTGTGACAAATAAAAAGGTGTTTTGACGTTTTGATGGTATTTTATAGATTTGCCATTTTTTCTAACAATATTTCTAATGAAAGTATTTTCAATGATTGTTCAACATCTAGCAATCCAAAATGCTATTCATCAATCTCATTTATTCATGAGGAATAGTTTTATTGACTTTTTTCCCTTTCAACCTGAGAGATCTGTTGAATCCCAAACAGTGACACGGGCTTACCATCAGGGTGTTCATATTCATAATGTTGTCTTTGATGAATTTCGGTCTTCTTCTGCTGTTTATTATAGCCTAATATCTCTTCCTGTGTATTTATACATTGAAAAAACATCTTTTGCAAATTGTGAAAATGGAGATGAGGGAGGAGCAATTTATTATAATGGAAATTCAGGAGGATGTGCATTGAGTTCTGTATGTGGGTATAATTGCTATTCTGACGATATTGATGGCCAACTATGTTATATATCCACAAAAGAACTCGAAAATGATAAAATAATATTGAATTTGACCTCGGCAACAAGGTGCTCTCCTCCTTTCATCAATGGCTTTAGGTGTTCATCTATTTATCTAAAGAATGGAAATGTAACAATAAGAAATTTAAATAGCACAAACAATTATCTTTCATATACTTCAGGATTGCAATTAAGGAATGCAAAACAGTCATCAATTCAATTCGCAAACTTTGTTGATAATGTTGTGTCATACTATGCAGTAATTGCTCTGATCCATTTAGAAACCTGTCTTCATATTGATTGGATAAGAAGCATTAATATGATCAGAAATAATAGTCCAGATCCCAATGGAGGAATAATACATGGGGAAATTGCCAATATTAATACTACAAATTCAATTTTTTTAGACAACTTTGGAACTTTATTCTTTGGAAAAAGTGGACATATCACAGTGAATAATTGTTTTCTTAAACATGGAACCATTTTCCCAATCTTCAACACAACAAGATCCACTACATCAAGCGTAATAACTACTGATATCTATACTCAAACATTGCAAATAGAAAGATTCGCCACATATTACTGTATTCTTGATTTCATTCTCCCTGTTCAAACCCCATGTATGACAATCCCCTTACCCCCAACAGGTTGTCCCACAGCTCATTCTCCGAGTGCTTCTGGATTATCCCTTCTAAATTCATTCAAATTCCTCCTCTCATCATTTCTTTCCTCATCATATATTTAGCAGAGATAAAACCTAATTTCATGGGTACCATAAAAAAAACCATCATTAACACATTTTTTATTGCCTTTTCCGACTCTTTTTACGTAGTATCCTTTATATACCTATTAAAATTAATGCTAAAGTACTCAACAGTAATTTATCAATTGGTATCATTTAGTTTTTTCACGTTGGCATTATTCTGTATATTTTTATGGTCCTGGTGCTGGGTAGTAGTATCTATGAAAGATCATGGGCGAATTGATAAAGATTTACAGAGGAGGGGGATATATGATCAGATTGAGACTGGTTTGATTCCTTATTATCTTTCATCTCTTCCATTATGCGAACATTGCAAGATTCCCCAACCGCATGGTTCATACCATTGTGAAGAATGTCAAGTTTGCTATTTGCAACATCATCATCATTGTTCATTTTTTGGTTTTTGCGTTGCACATAGAAATATTAAGGCATTTTTATTGTCTCTCATATACCAAGTTGCATTGAGTTTTATGCTCTTGATAGTATCAATGATTTATCTTGTTCAAGTATACCGATTTGATAGTATTGCATTTTTCATTGCTTCATCTAGCATCCTTATATGCTCGTTATCATTTCTTTCGTCTGTTTTATTGATTAGATCTTATGAAGACACAAATGAGACAGGATTATTTCACAAACAAGAGTATTTGTTATCATCAAGTAGTACTGAGATATCCCAAATAAAAGAAATACTTCTTTTAGTCGAAAAATTCCTTCCAATTGATGATGCAGATGAGATATTAGCATGGCCTGATGTTTATTGGCCTTTAGAACTTGATTTCTTCTAGATTTTATGGAGTGCTCAAATGGAACAACAATGATGAAGGAGCGAATATCCTATGATACTAATGATATTATTATAAAATGTACTATATTTAGACTTTTATATTCGAAATATAGTGGTGGTGCTGTTTATGCGTGCCATATTCGAGGACAGATTTCATATTGTCAGTTTTTAAACTGCTCCTCAGATAGTTATGGTGGTGCGATTGATTTCAACGGAATTTCCATGCTTATCAAATATTCGAGTGGAGAAAAATGCGTTTCTGGCAAGTTTGGTCAATTTGCGTCAATTCGTACTATAGACAAAAACAAATCTTCGTTGACAAATTGCAATATATTTGATTGTGGACAGGATAAAAATGGAAATCAGTTTACTTTGGCGCATTATGGGGGAGAGGTTGATGATTTCGACATAAACATAACAAACAACTGGGTTTATGGAACAGCTTCCGCAATCATGAGCGATTATGCAGCATATTCAATATATATCAGAGTTGTAGCAATCAACAACACCTCAGATGATATCGTTACTTTTGGATTTTGGGGAGGATTCAAAGCTCTTTTTAGGCGATGCATATTAAAAGGAAATATACAATACGATTCACGCATGGGTATAGTATCATTAATTGACAATACATACTGTTTATTCGAAAAGTGCTTGTTTTCTGGAAACTCAAATCCGCTCTTCGCTGCATATGAAGGATCAATAATAATAGGAAAAGGGTGCCAAATCGATGTTGTAAGTTACACTTTTCGTAAACCCGAGTTCCCTGTTTAGGCCAAATAAACTTAATGTAAATTAACCGTTTTCATAATGAAAAACATACTTTCCTTTAAAAGAATAGGGGCTCCGTCATTATCTTTTTTGTCTCTTATATTTTTGCTTAAAATGAGCAATTTTATGAAAATACAGTCAGATAAAACGAATATATTTGTTAAAATCGGTGATATTTGTATAATTCTTGCTTTCTTGCTTTATTTATCAATTTGGGTTCGGAATTTTTTTGTGGAATCAAAATACAAGCTAACAAGAGATCGCTGGCATACCGTTTTCCCAACCCAAGTGTTCTTAATCGTGTTTCTTGTGTTTCTTTCATACCCAATGATGTGTATTGGTGTATGGAATGATTTTGGAGTGGTAGGAGTATCAATAACTACAATATCCTACATGTTCATCAACCAGGTGTTTGATTTGTTTTTATAATAAAAGGGTAATTTTTTCCCAATATATATGGAAGATTCGGCATATTGCCACAAGATCAACGAGCATTTTTTGAACCGTTGTTTTGCGATAGACAACTCTTCTTTTGTCAGGGGGATTGTTGAACAAGTTTTTTATTATTTCTCTCCAAAGATTATTATGGGTTGTATTGTGATATTGCAGCTTGTAATTCCTCATATATTTTCAAAAGCTACAAAAAGCCACCACGATAAAGCTCTGCGTCTTTACAACATTATTAGTTTTTCTTTAATGTCGCTGTTTCATCGGATTACATACACATTTACATTGGTTCCTTGGGTGAGGTATTTCATAAACCAGCCAGGCCCGTGTTCAAGTGCATTTCTTCGCGTTCCATCATATAATTTCCCATATTCTTATTCTGTTTCAAGTGTGATTTTTGGAATGGCTATTCTTGATTTTTCTTCATTTAAGCCTAGTTTTTTAGTTCCTTTGAGTCTGTTGCTGATTTTTGTTCCTTCTACTGCATATGTGCTTGTCGGTTGGGTTTCAATAGGCCAAGTGGTATCATCATCAATGCTTGCAGTGTTTTTACACTATTTCACTATTCTCACAAATAATATGGTTACAATTATCGAAATATTAGTGCTTTTAGTTGCCAACATTGCCACATTATTCATCTCTATTCCCCAAGATATGAATACTGAACGGAATTCTTCCTATCATATGATTCATGGGTTAGGGGCCCTTTTTTATGATCTCTACCTTATCATTCAGTTTTTAAGTAATAACGAATGGACTTTCATAGATGTATCAAGAGATTCTGTTAAGATTTCCATGAATAATGAGAATGTTAAGCATGGGTCTCTCAGACAAACCCTAGTCGAGATGGAAGAAAGCGCTTCTTTCGATGAAAGAATGGCTTCTGATAAAAAGCATGGATTCATCGCATTCATGATATTACTACTTATAGATGGATTGAACTATATGTCTCGAGGTCTTTAATACTGTACACTAAACAATAAGATTTGTCAGATCTGTTTTGAAGAGCACAAATTCCGTATCTCAGCTTGTTCTGGCTTATCCTCCTTTAAAACCCATCTGTTCACATTTTTTAACAGTTGGTGTTCCAGTGAAAGAGATAAATGTTGAGGATGAGAAGCAGATCAAGTTAGGGATTAAAAAAATTCAAGAATATGTCCAAGATTTCAGATCTAAATGTAAAAAAATTCACGATGAACATAGGTGGGAAATTCTTCCCTTTGAGTTTATATATCTATCTCCGCAAATCAGGTTTTTACTCGATTATCGAATTCGGATGCTGATTGAGTCTCAAATAATGAGGAAAAATATTTTTGGTTACCTACATGAGATATCACAAGAAATAATGGGATTTATGGTATTTAGTATGGACAACAAAATGGTGGTCACAATGAATTTTACTTTGTTTGACCAGTATATTGAGAAATATCTATCTCAACAAGATGAATTGAGAGTTTTTAACAGAAAAATGGAATCAATTAATACAGCTATGCAGCACTACATTGAGATCATCATGCGTCCCTCAATTATCTCTCTTTCATCATTGAAATTCGAATTAGAAAAAGCATCATTACTTATTAAAAGTAACTATGATATCCCTCCTTTCAATGCTTTCGATACAGGACTCATTTCATATATTAGTTCTAACAAGCTTGATGAATCAATAGATAGAATAATAAAGGAATGTTTGCAAAGCGATCCCTTGAATAGAGATACAACGCAGTTATTGAGATTCATCATTGGTTTATCAAAGTCATTCGAGATTTCTACACAGTCCACTCTATTTGTTTTAAGTGCCTCAGTCACAAGGTATTTTTTCAATAATCTTTACATCAAGTCCAGTGTATTGTTTTACAATATTGAAGAATCATTGGTATTTGCTCAAAAATGTCAACAGATTTCTAGGCTTACCCCAAAACTGCTTGAAATACCTGAAGGTTTATTGGCCGATGCTGATATGAACCTACCTCTATCTGTTTTGTTTCTTAATAATTTGCTATTGCACGAAATTGCTTGTGAATTGGAATCGATACAATTTCAAATAGCTCCAATAGACATACTAGTTATCATTGTGAAATCTCTTAAGAACCTGGAATTAGTCGTTAAATATAATCAAATTCAGCTTCACCCTGATGGAATTCCGAATGGAGAGCCCAAAAGATGGGAACTTATGTCTTTTGATGATTGTTTCTCATTGTTTTTCTCAGTATTTGTTATGAATCCACCATCGAATGCATCATCAATATCCACCATGCTTGATTCATTTCAGAATCTGGATCTATCAATGTCCCTTCAGTTCGCACGTACGATCCTAATAACCACCGTACAACAGGTTGGTACGTTTAATATTGAGAAATCTTCATTTTTTTGATCGCGTAAAGTGATTCACAGTAAATATGTTGGTTTTGTTAGCTGTGTTTGCTTATTCTAGTGATTATAAGGTATGTATATACGATACCAAGTCCGAAAGTTGCCCATCTGTTGTGGAAGCAGGTTTTCGTATTCAAATGCATGATATTCCAACAAAGTTTGGTCCAGCATTGATTCCAAACCCTGTTGATATTCATATATATATTGTTGATTCAATGGTTGATGGTAGTGTATTGGACTTCAGCTCCTTAAATAGCAAAGAAATGGACATTACATTAATTGGTGTAGATGGCCAAAAATCCATAATTTTGAACATTGAAAAAATGAATGAGTCTGTAAAAACCATTGACGTTCAAAATATCATTATCAAATCCAGCGATCCTTCCATGACCAAATTTGTAACAACAACTTTGCATGCCGAGAATGTGATCTTCAGCGGGATTTCTCAGATTGATGTTGATCATGTGGATTCTGAGTTAAGTTCTCTTATTGGTATAAGTGATATTTGGTTTAATGAGGCTATTCTTTCTGGAAGCCTTGCAGGTTTGCCCAATTCATGGGGAATCAGATTGTGGAGCGAAGCAGATACTCAAATTATATTGAACGATTTTGATAATAATACAGAGATATGTCTATTGGGCAATGAATTACACTTTTCAAACATTGGATCATTTCATAGTTTTCGATTATACCTCAACTATTATTTGAAGAATTTGGTAAAAATTGTACATAGCAAAAACGATAATATTCTTAGTCTTTCCTCACTTGCTAGGGGACCACATCTGTTTAATCCACTTCTTGAAGTGACCCTATGCAATAATTCGATACTTGCATTTCCACCTTCTTTCTGGCCCGTTTTTAAAGAAGCTGTAATAACTATTAACCGAATTGGAGAATCAAAGATTATTATATCTGAGCAAAAAGTTCCAATTAAGATCACAGAGTCTCATTCACCTTTAACCATCATTCCGCAAAGTGAACTTTCTGGAATATATGGATCTTTGTCTGTTTCATCTAATGAAATTACAATTGAAGCACCGGACAATCTAATCAATAGGACTTTCATTATTGAGAATTTGTTTACTAAAAAAGGTATCAATATGAAAGCAAATGGTGAAAAGCTTGAAGTATTTATCGGGTCATTTTCTTCAGAACATGGAGATGATCATCATTTAGAAGGAACTGCTCACTATCGCTTTAAAGTTTATCCAGAAGCGTTGTGTACATTCCACATTTCTAACATGAACATACACCAACCAAAGGCTTTTGAAATGGCTCATTTATTGACATCATCATCTACAATTTTTGTTGATAATCATCTTTTCATTGCCCAGTCTATGCTAGTTATACGTCCTCGTTATATTGACGAAGCAACAGACCCAGAAATCGAATCACATATTGGCGAGAGTTTACCTCTCTTCTGTTCAAAAGCTCAATTTGGAAATAATATAAAAATTGATTACAAAGGAATAAGTCCAAGTAGAGGATTCTCTTTAGGAAATGAGATTTATGAACCTACAATTGGGCATGTTGGAGAGTATAACTGTTTACAAATCACCATGACCAAAAACATTAGCAATGTTGGATATCAATTCTGTATTAATCCCCATTCTTTACCCAAAAAATGTAAAGAAGGATTTATTGAACTGAATAGTTTAGATGATTTCAATTCATGGAATCAATACTTATCATCACCCGCAGAACAAATTGAATTTGAGATTTATGATACTATTGAAGGTTCCGTATTCAACTTTTCTAAGTATACTAAAGAGAAGGTGACACTATCAATTACTAATAGGAATGAAACTATGAAGGAAATTTGGTTTTCCTCTGATGTTCTTGTTTCAAATGTGAGGAGTATATCTCTTAATAATGTTAAGGTTTTTGTGGAACCACAATGGACAGGGTACATTAATTCAAACCTATATCTCAAGAATGTTATGTGGGATGTTAGTGTAGCCGAAAAAATGAAAGTGGCATATTGGATGAGTATAAGTGCAGACGAGTTTTCTTATCGCCAGCTTCCTGTTTTATATCCCAAAGAACTAACACTCAATGGAGTTTCTCATGATTATGCACTTTTATCTAATGGATCCGTCACATTAAACTCTTCAACAGGTAACACTTTGAAGATTCCTATCCATTCAAAGTATCCAAAGCTATTTCTAACTTTAACAAGTGATATGTATATCACGAAAGACTTTTATGCTAACGAAATAAGTTCAATGCAATTAGAATCATCAGGGAACTATTTTATTACTCTAGATGGTAACTGGCCCATTGGATATTCTGGTATTGTTCTTGATACATTTTCTGCCGGTAGCATAAAATCAACAAATGGCGTTTTCCCAATTGAAATAGTAGCATCAACAGATTATACAGTTGATTCATCTGTATCAAATATTGAGTTCGTTGGGTCCATTACAATGGACGCTTCTGTGCACTTTATCAATGAAAACACCCAAGCATATTACAAATATGCTTCATTCGGAAAGTATACTGATATCAGTATGGCTGAAAATTCCATGATTAAGTGTTCTGTATGTTATATCTCAGATGTAAATCGCAAGCATGCTGTAAAGAGCCTCCAACTCATTGACTTCTTAGGAGTCGAGTCCGGAACTTATTTTGTTGCAAACCATTTCACATTCTATTCAGATCAAACATCTGTTATTTCAATTACATTCAGGTTTGGTTCAATTCCATACCTACGGCTAGATAGAAAATATGGAGAGACTTATTCTCCTCGGATTTTGAAGATTCAACATAAAAGAGAAATAAATGATGAAAAGACTCTCTTGCAAAACAAGGATTCTTATATCAATCATGAATTCCCAATGATTTGCGGCTATAACTTGGGATGCAATAATTGGAATTACTACTCTGAGAGTGGGCTAAGGCAGGTAAAATTCGATTTTTCATGCAAGCAGCACAATACCGAAACAAATTTCACATGCATGAATCTCAAGGTTATATTCACTGACACTCCACTTCCTCCAACCCAATCACCAAATCCAACAGCAAATCAAGATGGTAACAAATATTCTGCTTTGAAAACAGGAGTTATTGTTTTATTAATAGTAGGTATTATTTTAATTGCGGTTTACGAAATAAGGCTTAGGAATCTCTCAAACATTGCAGGAAATGATGATCCTCTGTTACTTTCTGATGATTCCATAACGAAACTGTCAGTTCAATAAAACACGATTTCTAATCTTCTGTTCTATGAATGTGTCTTCTTCCTCTAGATGGATATGATGGCATCTTTGGTTTAAACAATGGTTTTTCCTCAAACAATGATGAAATGTTTTGAATCACGCTGTTAACATGATCAAAATACTCATTTGGATTGAAAGACAAGCCAAAGTATACAACAAGTTTGATTGGAGGCAAGAAATGAAAAACAAACACATGAGGGAATTCATTTGCTTGAATATAACTATTGTCTCCAAGTGAATCAGAAGCCTCAAGTGCGGCAAACCATGATAAAACGAATTGATCAGGGGCTTCTTTTGATGCACCAAGTGAGTAAATAACTCTGTTATCCATAGAGATAAATGTTAAATAGGAAACAGAAGGAATGAGAAGAGGGTTTAGTTCAACCAAAATTAATTCTAAAGTGTCATGTGAAATCAAAGAGAAAAATGATACTTGCTCTTCAAGGGGCATTTCTTTAGTAATTCTTTTTTGATTAGTAAAACTCCTAAAGATTCGAGAAACCTCAACAACAAAAATACTATTAATTGATAAAAGAGCTTTTCTTGAGCGACACGATATAATAGAAAAGAAAAAATAATACCCATCAAAGTAAACATCAATATGGTTATTCGCTATAACAATCGAATACAATAATCCGGAACAATCACGAGTTAAGGGCTCCAAAATCGATAAAATTCCCCTAAAACTTGCTTCATCATCAATGTCAGTATTATCTTTATTGGATTTTTGAAGAATTTGTGAACCATTTTTAGAGAAAATTATAATTTGGTGATCCATTAAATATGTTCCAATATGAGAAAAAGATTAACTTTAACCATTAAAAATAGGAAATTAGCAAATTTTAATGGGTGTTCAGCTCTCGGCAAATTATTCTTCAATAGAGCAGATTTTTACGATTGGTTTGTGGAAAGTGCATTCTGCTCAAAGAAAAACCACAGGAGAAAAGGTTTCGCTTTGGATGCTTGATCAAGAGAAACTGAGTATTAAATATAAAAATAAGAATGAAAAAGAAGCATTTTTGGATCATGAATTGCTATCAATCATCAATATGAAGAAATTAAGGCATCCTCACATTTTGAAACTTTTAGAAGTCAATGATAAAAAGCCAGATTTGGCATTTGCTGCCGAACCTGTTTCTTTTGTTTTATCATCCCAGATAGAAAGGATGCATACCATGGATATATCTTATATTTCATTGCAAGTGGCTGAGGTTATGCAGTTTTTAAACCAAGATGCAAGACTACTGCACTTGAATCTCTGCTCAGAAAATGTATTAATGTCTGAAGATCTTTCGGTCAAGCTATTTGGATTTCATTATTGTTTTCAGATAACTTCAAATAATGCTGGTTTGATTCCAATTCCCAGTTTTCAAGTTCAATTCGTGAATTACTATTGTAAGCCACCTGAGTTCATTTCAGGGAAAGGATTATCTGCAGCATCTGATATATTTGTTTTTGGATTGTTTTTATATGAAATGGTCACTGGAACCAGGTTGATTAAGATCGAGAATAGCTCTGAGATTATGGGTTCTATTCCTACCTTGATAAGTAATCTTTATTCAATCAATCCTGTCTTTAAAGATATGATTCTGGGGTGTTTAGTAATGGATCCATCCATGAGAACATCATTTTCATCAATATTATCTGATCAATGTTATCAGACTATGCAAATGAGGTCTTTGAAGTATATTGATTTGATATTAACAAAGAATCCAGCTGATAAATTTACATTTTATAAAGGCTTAAGCCAAAAAATCAGCGATTTTTCACCTAAGATTCAGCAGATGAAAATCTTGCCCACACTCTTAGTTGATTGTAATTCAGATGTTAGATTTGCTCCCGTAGTTCTAGGTTCAATTCTTACAATATGTCAGTCTTTTGACAATGACCAGTTTCTGGCTGTCTGGAATAAAATAGTTCATTTAACTACGATACAAGAACCTCCAGAGGTTCTCATTGCTTTTATACAGAATTCCAAAGTTATTTTAGAGAAGATTGACCGCCACCATCACAAAGATTATGTGTTTCCGATTCTTATATCATGTCTCCAATCACAGAATCCAATTATTCTTAAAGAAGGTCTTCAAAATGTTCAATTATATTTGAGTGAAATGAATGAAAATTATATTAGGAGTATAGTAATTCCAAGATTGCTTGATATAGGTTGCTCATCGACTGATGATGTAATTGTGTCAAAAGCTATACAGTCTATTGCTCAAGCTGTGCCAAAAATGGGAGCAGATTCATTTACCTCCGAAATGCTACCAAAAATCAGTTTGATTTGGTCAAAAAATCACAATAAATCCACAGCACCTGCAATTTGTGAAATCTTGGAAAAACTAAATGCTACAAATGATATCATTGTTGGTAAAGCTGTACCTATTGCTGCTGAAATTGCGGCCAGCCATTCAATAACAAAAGATACAAGAGAAAGGATATGTAACTGGATAATCAAGTCTGTTACAAAGCTCAGGGATGCCACTGATAGGCAGTCAGAGTTCAATCCCCTTGGCAATACTGACAATAATTCTACAAATGCTGATCAAAAGATTGAAAACGACAATCCTTTTGCTGATCCAATTCCAAAAAAGAGCATACCAGCACCTATTAAAGAACCCCCTGTCATGAAGCAAAAAGTTATTGATGATTTTAGTCTCGACTTAGTAAATTCAACACCCCCGACAAAATCTAACCCACAAATCAATGATGAATTCTCATTTCATGGATATGAGGCAACTAGCAGAAATACATTTAATAGTGGGTTTGATAACTTTGCTACCAAGCCCGTTGTTTCCAATATTGGTGATACAAGTGTTTTTAGGGGCAGTCCTTTCAATAGTACGGTTAGTAATAATGAGTTTGACTCATTTCCAGGAATTGGTACACCAAAACCTGCTCCTCTAATGACAAACAAATCAAATGAGTTCAGCTCTTTTTCTAATCCTAATGTAAAAGCAGATATAGGACCATTAAATCAAAAGTCTTTTGATTCCATACCACAACCCGTGAATAGAAGTGATACATCCGTATTTAGAAACAATGGAATTGATAACGTTGGTTTTAGTAACCCCAACATGTGTAGAACAGGGATGAATCAACAGTTTAATAACGATAACACTCAAATACCACTCCCAAATAGAGGATCAAATGATCAAAGTGGTTTCAAACCTCAGCCCAAAAAAGCACCCAACTCGGGAGATTACCTAGATTTCTTCTGATTTATGTAAAAAAGGGTTTACTTGTTTGAGTAATAGTGCAAGATATTCTCTAATGTTGGCACTTTTGAAGGAGGAGAACGAACAATATCATGGTTAAATGAAGATCCAACGAACAAATATCTAACAATACATGCTTTTTCATCCCCAAGGGTATATGCCCAACCATGGCACTTTAGAGAAGACACTTTCGCAACTTCGCATAAAGAAATGATTGAGTAATTGTCTCCAAGTTCAGAATTAACATATGCACGAGATAGTTGTGGAGAATACCCCCATGATGTGGATGCTTCGGGAGCAAAATAAATTCCTGGACCCAAAGCAGCTCCATGAGCTTGTTGAGGCTGACCACTATAATTCTTAAGCCCATTATGAAAAATAGAATGCCACCTATCTCCTAGAGATCCATGCCAAAGATACATTGATCCATGTTGCCTCTTTAATTTTTGAAATTGAATCTCTTGGACTGGAGATGATGTTAATGCATAGAATTGATGACAAGACTTAAACTCAGGTAGTTTAAGTTGATCAGGAATATAAATAAACTGATTTGGATTACAAAGAATAATCCATTTCAAAATAGCATATCCATTCTGTCCTAGCAACCTTTGTAAGTCAGAGTCACTTGATGTGTTAGAGATCATAGATGAAACCTTGGGTAATCGATTAAGGAAATTACTAACATGTGGAACAAGATCTGGGGGTGGATTAGGTGTGCAAAACTTAGTATTATATGAAGATGCGAATATGGAAATCAAAAAACTGGCTGCCATCGGATCCCTGCGAAGTTCCTGATATAAACTATTACCAATTCCAATTTCGGTAAGACTAAATTTACACATAGATTTGGCACATGCTGTTGGTTTAATGCATTGAGTCTGAAGAGGTTCGCCACAAATACAACAATGATCACCAAGATTGTAAAATGCCTCAATAATATCCAGAATTAGATACCCTAATGGAAACTCAGAGTAATGAAAGGGAACCTGGGATCTATCGGATTTTCCAATCTTCAACAAATCAATAGCTTTTAGAACATTATTTTTAGAATTAATCAGAGCTTTTTCAGCATCTTCTTCCCTAAATCCTTGTCGTAATAAATCTTGGAGTTTTTGGGGATCGCAAAGCCCTCCTTTAATAAAAACCATATTCATACATTTATATTCATTCATGGGCCTATAGCTTTTGGAAAAAAATGTCTTAATAGCATTTTTGACAAGAGGCATACCGATAAAATTACTACCTAAAAGAGGGTTCGAAACATTATGAATAACTGCAGGAAGTTTCCAAATTTCAGTAGGATTAAGAGAAATATCAATATTTAAGAGAATTTCAGAATCAATAAATCCATAAACAGCATTCATAGCAATAGGTAAATATGATATAGGCAATGAAAAACTAATTGTGGTTCCTTTTGTAGTTATCATGGAATCAGGGAAATAACCCTGAAAAAATGTAGAATTTGATGATATTTCGGAAATATACATCATATTATCAATAACAGGGGCATAATCGTCGTTGTCAGATTCATCAATAAATATAATTTCCTCGTCACTCATTGTTTATGTTGATGAAGGGAAATATATTACCCATTTAAAGACGTTTAGAATTAAAATGGAAATCGTCGCTGATGTAGAAGCAATGGGTCGTGTTGTAGATACACACCGCCTTATAGTTGATGAAGAAATCGGAAATCTTATAAGAGAGATGAATTTGAGGATAGCAAAGCTCCAACAGAAGCTTTATACACCAAAAATTACCCAGCTTGAGAGAAAAATAGAGGAGCAGAAGGTAAGCAACATTACAATGGAGCAGCGCACTGGTCAGACAGATGAAAAAATGCAAAGATTGAATACCCTCGTCGATAGGATTGTTGATCATATTGCATTAATGAAAATGAGAGATAGAGTAGCAAATCAAAAATCAAGAGTATTTCATGCATGGAGAGATATGGCTACTAGTAGGAAGGTTATGGAAGGTTTTATGGTCAGAGTTTATCTAGATGAACCAATGAAAAGGATTCTTTTTAAAAGATGGGCTAGGAAAATGAGAAAAGCAAGGAGAATCAGACAGAAGCGTGAACTAAAAAGGAATTGTGATCGAGATATCAGAATGAAAGAAACAGAATCTTCACAGAGAATAGCAGCACTTCAATCTGAGCTTGTAGCTGTGAAAGAATTACTGGTTGTGTATGAGCAACAGCACAGTGATATGCAACAAAAACTTAGAAGAGCATTCATGAGAGGTGTTGTCAATCTCAATCTTGAAGCAGTAGATGTTTTTGGTGACATACCAAGTACAGATATACCTCAAATTCCCCTAGCATCAAAGACAATTAAGAGCAAAAAAAGGGTCCAAGGTATACAAGAGGATGAGGATTCTTTCTTTGTTGAACCAGCACCGCGGATCTCAGTCATTAGGCACAAGTAAAACACTATTAGTATTTGTTTAGCTTTCTGTGATGCTCTCCCCTAAAAAAGGCATCATTGATACCTTATGTTCCATAATAGAGTTAATCCTGGAATACTTTTCTTCTTCTGTTTCGATATATTGCCCTTTCTCAATCAATACATTTGTATCGTCTAAAATACGATCTTCAAGTTCAATTATTTCCGTAAATAGAACAGATCCCCAATTTTTCCCAATTGTGTCAGTGCATATTCTTAAAATATCTACTTGATACTTGGAAATCAAATCTTTAAGAATCAAAGATACTCTAGATTCCTTACTTTTTTGCAAAAATGCTAGAAATTCTGATGAGTACTTGATTTTGTTATCAATATCCTCTATTTGGTCGTCTATTGAGGAAATCTTATTCTCAAAAGACTCGCTAAATACTAACCCGCTCAAATCTTCCATGATAGAATGTTGATCGGAGATGATTTGTTTGGATCTCTTATTTTTGTCGATTTCGTTTTTAAAATTGCTGACCATCTCATTGAGAGAATTCATGAAATCTCCATCCATATTAATGAAAAAATAGCAATAACAAACAGTTTAATGAACATTCAAATCCTCAATATGACTCCTGCTTTCTTCGCGACTTTGATCCCCAAAATGTTGGCAACACTTGTGTTGCTGGAGCTGAAAGGGGGATCAGAGACACATGATCTGCCTTTTGTTCTCTGTAAAACTCGGTGGTTTTGTCCAATTGACCCATAACGCCATTTATGAACTTTCTTCTGGATTCCAATCTGTTTGTTTCAAGATCTAACAATCTGGCATACTCCCTGACAAGGGAGTCATCAAAACGAAATTCTGTTTCACCTTCAACACTCAATTTGTTAATCTTGTTTTTGTCTGTGTATCTCAATACCATGATCTGATCACCATCTTTAATGTTATAAAACATGAATGAAAATGTCGGAGAAAGTATGTGTCCCTTGTAATACAAAAATCTTCCTTGTGATCCTTCAACATGATCATTTAGCACTCTCAGCAAATCAGTGGCCCTAACATCAACATTTTTAACAGGGTGTTTGCTATCCATGATGGTCAGCCTTATAAAGTCGGACATGTCCTAAGAATTTATGATTGGAGGTTTCTCACAAAGAAAAACAATCTTTGGTCTTATGAATTTATGTTTCTGAGAAAAACCACCCGCCATTTATCAAAAATTTAATTTTTGATAAAAAAAGAATAAATTGGTTTATTAATAAGACGATCGTTCTCTACAAGAGAAATTTTGCTTCAGTTTGACAGGCAGATTTATCGGAGGAGGTTGATAAGTAAAGCAGTCTTATCAAAAATGGTTTTTCAATTAACGTTATTTAAAGTATTATAAAAAATATTCAATTTGATAAGAATTATATCAAAAAGATGATATTATTTAATAAGCTATTAAAATTGAAAATCGTTATTCATTTATTGGTCACATTAAATGATAGCAATAATACTAATCGTCATAACCAATCAAAGCCCTGCAAAAACTGCACCTCCCAGGACACCAGCCATCACAGTGGATGTTTCTCCCTTAGAAACCATGGAAATGACACCCGAAGGCTCTCCTTTGGAAACAATAAGCTTAACTTTTGAGGAAACTCCGATTGAAACCATTCAGCAATCTCCCGATCTCACAGTTCCCAAATCTATAGAACCGACTTTAGAAGAAACTGTTTCTCAAACACCTCAAAACACTCTTGATAATACTCCAGTTGAAACACCTCAAAACACTCTTGATAATACTCCATTTGAAACACCTCAAAACACTCTTGATAATACTCCAGTTGAAACACCTCAAAACACTCTTGATAATACTCCAGTTGAAACACCTCAAAACACTCTTGATAATACTCCAGTTGAAACACCTCAAAACACTCTTGATAATACTCCAGTTGAAACACCTCAAAACACTCTTGATAATACTCCAGTTGAAACACTTGATACTACACCAATTTTAACTCCTATTCAAACAGCGAAACAAGAAGATCAAGAAAATAACAACTCAACAAATGGTTTTATAATTGGTGGGTCAATAGCTGCTGTAGCTGCCATTGGTTTTGGAGCCTTTTATTTCATAAAATTCGGTATGAATGAAACCAAAGATCTTCCAAGTAATGATCAGGCTGATGCAGTTTAAATTTACATGGAGAATCGAATTCTAAAAGAAACGAAAGTATTAATAAAAGACCCTCCTCCTGGAATTTCTATAAGAAATGATGATAAAAACATCAGGTATTTCAATGTAATTATTTTTGGCCCTGATGGATCACCTTATGAAGGCGGATTGTTCCATCTTGAGTTATTTCTACCTGAAAAATATCCAATTGAGCCACCAAAAGCTCGGTTTTTAACCAAGATATACCATCCTAATATAGATAAGCTTGGAAGGATTTGTCTTGA